>Ga0209824_10000013_pt1 | contig 161889 bp, 153 predicted proteins | sample VDWuncwatermetaG_FD_184124 | JGI IMG/M metagenome (GOLD analysis project Ga0209824, IMG submission 184124) | Wastewater microbial communities from Netherlands to study Microbial Dark Matter (Phase II) - VDW unchlorinated drinking water (SPAdes)... ... | reverse complement strand
CCTCCTGAACTACCCCAATAGCCACCACTGTAATAACCTCTATGCTCAGCTGAAAATTTTGAGATAATTACAAAGATAAAAACTACCACCAGAAAAACCAACCAGGCCAGAACCTTGGATACCACTATAATTATAAAAGCCAGGGCAAATAAACTAAGGATTACCCTCCAAGGCAACAAATAAGCCAATACCACGCCGATTATTATTAGGGTTTCCAATAATTTAAAATCTATTTGAGGAGTAGCTGGTTTAGGTTTTATTTCACCTCCCAGTATACCCGCTATCTGGGTCACCCCCTGATATAATCCCTCGCCGTATCTTCCTTCTTTGAAATACGGTACCATATAATTACGGCCGATCTCGCCGCAAAGTCCGTCAGGGAGAACTCCTTCCACCCCGTAACCAGTTTCAATGCGCCAGCGCCTCTCGTTAACGGCTAAAAGCACCAAGACGCCACTGTCTTTACCTTTTTTCCCTGGCTTCCAACTGTCAAAGAGCAATCTCGCGTATTCCTTCTCATCATAAGGAGCGATTGAAGTAACGGTAACTACCGCAATCTCTGAAGAAGTCTTTTCTTCCAGGAGCGAGATTATTAAATTTAGCTTATCTCTATATTCTTGGCTTATTACTCCAGCGAAATCGTTTACCCAACCCTGAGGTTGGGGCAGATTTTCTGCATAGGCAAAGAGCGCCGTAAATAGAAAAACTGATAAAAAAACTATTTTGCGCATTAAAACCTATCAACGAAGTTAACTATCTTTTCTAAATCTTTAACCAATCCGATAAACAATCGCTCTAATTCTGCGCTATTTAATCTAATCTCTTTATTCTTTGCCGCTAATATTTTACCCCAGGCATCTTTGTTGATTCCAAACTGGGAGGCGACCTTATTTAAAATGTCCGATTTTTGATAAGGGGCTGCTTTCCCCTTCAGTCGTATCGCATTTCTTAAGATATGTAAAATTGAAGTAAAGGATTTAAATAATAAGTGCTTTAGGAATATTCTATCTTTATTTCTTTTTAGATATTGCTGTCTTAAAGAAATCAACTTTGATTTTAATTCCTGCTCACACTGGAATTTTAGATTTTTGGTATCTACGGATATCCCCTTTAATATGTCCTTCCCGCGTAACACAATATAATTCTCCTTCATGTCTAATAACTCTATGGGGAAGACATCGCTAGAATTCTTAAGATAGGCTTCGCTAAAAAATAAGGCATGAACCGTTCTGAATTTCCAGATATTGAGCAATCCGGTAAGGGGCTTCAGATTTTCCAAATCGGCATTATTCAGGATAACCAAGAGGTTTAGATTTGAATGCCCAGGCACAAATTCACCGCTGGCTGCACTTCCGTAAAGGGTGACTGAGATTAAATTTTCCTTATACAGCTCAGCTAATCTTTGACAAAAACTATTTAGGACATTTTGGATTTTCAAAGGTAAGGTAGATTCCTTCATAAGCTTTCTCCTAAATCATGAATTAATTTCTTGGCTAAATTTCTCTTGTTTAATAAGGGGCCTTTAATCACTTCTCCATTAAAAATATAGGCCCTGTATCTATTTTTATCAAAGGTATTGGCTACCACCAAATCCGCCCGCGAGCGTTTTAGTAACTGCCTTGCTTCCGCAATTAATTTATTTTTGGTTAAGCCGAATTCTAATTTAAAAGCCACCAAGAAAGTAGCTGGGCTGATTTTCTTTATCTTATCTACGATGCGTAAGGTAGGCGATAACTCTAAGCCTAAAACCTTCGCTCCGGATTTTATTTTATGCTTAAATGAGATTTTGGGCTGGTAATCAGAAACTGCTGCAGAGTGGATTACCGCATCATATTTTTTGCCAGATAGTTCCTTCCTGATTAATGAATAAAGTTCAGAAAAGTAATTAAATCTTAATATCCTAATTCCTTTCTCCGTCTTTAACTCGCCAACCGGACCCAATAATAAAGTTACCTCAGCGCTCAGCTTTCTTGCTTCTTCGGCCAACAACCTGCCGGTTTCGCCAGAGGCGATATTGCTTATCACCCTTACCTTATCAATGGCTACCCAGGTAGGTCCAGCGGTAATCAGAATTTTTTTATTTTTTAAAGATCTGATCTCAAAATCCTAATTCTTTTATGATGGATTGGAATTTTGGGGCAATTGCCTTAGGTTTTTTAATAGTGGCAATTGCCCTATCCGGATCCTTTAATCCATGCCCAGTTAAAATACAAACAATCTTAACTCCGCCGGAGAAATATCCCTTTTGAGACAGTTTTATCAAACCCGCTACCGATGCTGCCGATGCCGGCTCTACAAATATTCCCTCTTTACTTGCCAATAACTTATATGCATCTAAGATTTGTTTATCAGAGACAATATCAATCACCCCCCCTGACTCATCCCTAGCTGCCACTGCACTTTTCCAACTGGCTGGATTGCCAATCTTAATGGCAGTAGCAATGGTCTTGGGATTTTTGATAATCTTATTTTTTACAATCGGTGCTGCTCCCTCGGCCTGAAAACCCAACATCTTAGGTAATATACTCACCCTACCTTTGGCTTTATATTCTTTATAACCTTTCCAGTAGGCAGTAATATTTCCTGCATTCCCCACCGGCATTACTTGAAAATCCGGCGCCTCCCCATCTAAACAATCACAAATCTCAAAGCTGGCGGTCTTCTGCCCCTCAATACGGTAAGGGTTTAAAGAATTAACCAAAGTGACCGGATATTTAGCTGAAATCTCCTTTACCAGATTTAAGGCGTCGTCAAAATTTCCCTTTACTGCCAGAACCTTGGCATTATGGATTAATGCCTGAGCTAATTTACCCAAAGCAATTGCACCGTTGGGAATCAAAACAAAACATTTTAATCCAGCTCTAGCGGCATAAGCAGCGGCCGAAGCTGAAGTATTCCCGGTAGAGGCGCAAATTACCGCCTTAGAACCCTCTTCTTTGGCCTTGGATAAAGCTACGGTCATCCCCCGGTCTTTAAAAGAACCAGTAGGATTTAACCCCTCATACTTTAAATAAACTTGAACCCCATTACCTACCAACTGGGACAAAACCGGAGAAAATATCAAAGGGGTGTTGCCTTCATTGAGACTGACGACGGGAGTTTTATCGCTAACCGGAAGGTATTCCCAGTATTTTTTAATTACCCCCTGCCAATGCATTAGATGCTCTCCATTCTGATAGCCACTGGCTTTTCCCGGATAATTGCCATTTGATAAATTTTTTCCAGGGCCAGGCGCATATTCCTTTCCTTGGATTCATGGGTCAACATTACTACCGGAACCACCTTGGCATACCTTCTGGCCTTCTGACTCACTGAGGCGATACTGATACCATACTTTCCTAAAACACCGGCAATCCTAGCCAAAACCCCTGGTTTATCAATGGCCATAAATCGGATATAAAATTTGGTTTCGATCTCGTCAATCCGGCGCAGTTTCTTTATTGATGCCTTGGCTGGCAAAAGTTGTTTTCGACAAGTTCCGTCTTCAGCAATATCCGCTGCTAGATCTGCTAAATCACTTGCCACCGCCGAAGCAGCAGACATCCTCCCTGCCCCTTCGCCGTAAATTAATATATCCCCAGCTAAATCTGCCTCTAGATAAATCGCATTAAATATTCCGCTTACCGATGCCAGGGGATGGCTTTTGTCAATCAGAGTAGGATTGACCCTAACCTCTAATTCATTACCGGACTTTTTGGCGATAGCCAATAGTTTTATGGCCAGATTCATTTCATTGGCGAATCTGATATCGTCAAGCGAGATATCGGAAATGCCTTCAATGAATACATTTTTCATTTTGATAAATCTACCGAAGGCCAGATAAATTAAAACAATTAATTTATGGGCCGAATCAAAACCATTGATATCCAAAACTGGGTTTCTCTCGGCGAACCCTTTTTCCTGAGCCTCTTTAACCGCCGCCCTGAAGGTAACATTTTCTTCGGCCATTTTACTCAGAATAAAGTTAGAAGTTCCATTGATTACTCCGTACAAACCGGTAAATCTATTGGCGATTAAACCCTCTCGGATAGTCTTGATTATAGGAATCCCTGCGCCCACCGAAGCCTCGAAATATACCGAGCGCTTATTTCTGCGCGCGACCCTAAAAACCTCCTCGCCATCTTCTGCCAAAAGGGCCTTATTGGCAGTAACCACATGTTTTTTATTCTTAAGGGCGGCGATTATAAATTCTTTGGCAGGATGCACTCCCCCTACCAACTCTACCACCACATCTATATCTTTATCGGCCAAGAACTCTTTCACATTTGAAGTTAAGAGTTGGCGGTTGATTTTTACGCCCCGCTTGGATTTAATATCCTTATCGCAGATTTTTTTAATCACAAACTCCGCGCCAATCTTATCTCGCAGCAGTTTTTTCCGCTCCTGCAGAATCCTTACCAGACCGGAGCCGACATTTCCGAATCCTAATAATCCAACATTAATTTTTCTCATTCCAATTCCTTCTCCCTATCCTTTTTTAAGAAGATCTCAATGGTCCTGGCTAAATAATGCTTAGCCTCTTCGTCCAATTCTGGAAAAATCACCCGCGTGTCGTATATTAGATCCGCCACTATCTTTTTTGATTCCAAAACCTTGGCCTGCAGGGTAAGCCTTTCCCTGATAAAGGGAGTTTGCAATTCAATGGACAAGGTTGTGTCCGGTACATAACCACGGGAAGTAATAAAACGCATACCTCCCAGACTGATGTCCTTTATCTGTGAAATATCAAAACTAGCTGTGGGTTCATCTACCGAATGATAAGACACTACAAATTTTCTTTTTAGCCGCTCAAACTTCCTTCTCTCTTGTTCGGTCATCTAGACCTCCTTATTTACCGGCTACTCACTTAAATTCTGGTCGGGGAGGTGGGACTTTTCCTCACCCGCCCCGCATTCGCTTTAGCTCCTTCGGAACCGGCCGCCCTCGCTTGTACCAGTGGCGCTCGGGTCGGCTTCAAGCCCCGCAAAAACTCTCGCTAAAATTCAGATCTGGTCGGGGAGGTGGGACTTGAACCCACGACCTTTTGAACCCCATTCAAACGCGCTAGCCAAACTGCGCTACTCCCCGGATTATTTATTCTGCTTTTAATTTTCTTCCCATTAAATCCCTTACCGCTATCCGCGCATCCTTATTTTTATACAAAATATTGTATACCTGTTGAGTGATTGGCATAGAAACTTTGCATTTAACGCTCAAACGATAAGCGGATTTGGCAGTTTCAACCCCCTCGGCAACCATCTCCATTTTTCTTAAGATATCCCTTAGTTTATGCCCTTTTCCCAATTGCTCTCCTACAAACCGATTTCTACTAAATGGGCTTATACAGGTAGTAACCAAATCTCCCAATCCGCTTATGCCGGAAAAGGTTTTTTCCCGGGCGCCCAGAACCCTTCCCAGCCGGGACATCTCTGCCAAACCCCGAGAAAGTATGGCTGCTTTGGTATTGGCCCCAAACCCTAGACCGTCCGAAACCCCGCAGGCAATGGCGATAATATTTTTTAAGCTTCCACCCAATTCCACGCCGATTAAATCGGAATTGGTATAGATACGCAAACTTCCTCCGTTAAAAATTTTCTGCAATTTATTTGCAACCTTTAAATCCCGCGAGGCAACTACTGCAGCCGTGGGAATACCCATGGCCACTTCTTTGGCGATGGTCGGACCGGATAGCACTGCTAATTTTACTTTACCTAGTTCATCCTCAAGAACCTGAGACATCCGCATCAAGGTAGAACTTTCAATACCTTTAGCCACGCTTAGAATAATCTTTTCCCGTAAATTAAACTGCTTCAATTTCCTGATTACCCGACGAAAAAAATGAGAAGGAACGGCAATAACAATAACCTGGGCTCCCTTTATTATTTCCTCCAACTGATGTCCGATATAAATATCACCAGGGAGTTTTACGCCGGGGAGGAACTTTGGATTCATCCGTTTTCTGGCTAAGAAATCGGCATATTCCTTAAAGGCGCTCCAGAGGGCAACGGAATAACCTTGCCTAGATAAATGAACGGCTAAGGTAGTTCCCCATCCTCCGTCACCTAAAATAGCAATTTTTCTCATTTATTTTGATTTGGATTTTTCTACTGACTCGCGCAAATAAATTTTTGCCACCTGCTGAGTAATCGAGGGATTTATTTTCTCCTTGCGGGTCAAAAACCTTACCCCGACATCATAACTCTGGTCGCTTAATTTTTTTAGCCAGGCTACCTGCCCCAGTATTCCCTGCTGAATAACCACGCATCTTTTTTCAATCTCTTGACACAGACTTAATGCCCCCATGTCCAACTTTAACCACAGGGTTGCCGCCTTGGGAATAATGCCGTTTATATTACACATCAAACCGGACTCGCTGATGTTGTGGGTATAGCCCTCCATTATTTTGGTGATGGTGGACTTCTTGCAAACCTTGTACATTAAAGGGGTTTTGTAACTCAGACGAATAAATTGCCGCCTTTCCTCGCCCTGAGGATTTTTGATCGAATTCTTTTCTTTTTTCATCAAATATCTTCTTTCTGGTTCATCCATTTTCTATCCTATTCATTATATATAATTGGGCTGCTTATTCAAGAAAAATATTTTCAGGGTAACTTATTGCAGCTAATTGGAAAGCAGCTAACTGTTTGGACGGATTAGAGTTAGGCCAAGAAAGAATAAGTTTGCTACTTGGGGACAGGGCAACCGAATGGATTGCCGCAGTGATATAAGGTCCAGTAAAGAAAAATTGGCCAAAAAGGACTAAAGATTACAGCACGCAGGTAGGTATAAGGGTTAAGGAAGACCTCAAGGGGGGAACCGCCGTATTTTACGTTCAAACGCACTTCGCCAGACATCTCATAAAAAAATCCCATCAAAAGATAGACCGCTACCATCAAAAGAATCCGGGTTTTTAAATTATGAGTTCTGTTCTTCATGATTTAGCGAACATTATTAAAAATAACAGAGGTCAAAGGACAGAAATTACTCCTATAGGTAGGAATGACCTCTTGATTTTTAAAGCGGGAGACGGGAATTGAACCCGCGTATATAGCTTGGAAGGCTATTGTTCTACCACTGAACTACTCCCGCGAGATTATTTTATCTCAAGACCGGTTTTCCCGGTGCGCATCTTTGCCAGTTCCCAGCTGTATTCGTACAAATGCAAACCCTTGCTTACGGCGATTATCTCTCCGTCGGCAACGCCAATTTCATCTGCCATGTACTGCTTTACCAATTGCAATCCTCCGCAATTGGAAGGAAAACCACCCCATAAATCCCAGGAGCGGAAGTATAAAATAAAATGCAATTTACCGTAACGCACCCGAGTATCAATTAACCTCAGGCACGGCGGATCAGCTAATTTTATATCAGAGGGCATGCCAATCTCCATCACCGCCTGATTGGTGCCAAAACCGTCACGCTTGTACATCTTTATTACTTCTTCCACCTGATTGCAATCCAGAGGAATTTCATTAACCATCTCTTTACCGTCGGAGGTTTTACTCTTTACCCTAGCCTTGGGGTCAATCAATCTTTCGCCATAGGTGTAATCTTCGGTTGCGGTTTTGCATCCGGTTAACAAATACGATAAATAACCGTTAATATATTCCATATCCGTGGGGGCAGGTATAGACATTCCTTCGGGAATAAGGGGAATAATTTGATGGGAGGGTTTTTTTACCCGGACGGTGACAAAGTCGAACTCCAGTCTTCTCTGGCCTTGGTAACTGCCTCTATCGATGGTGTAAACATGGCCTTTTTCCAGGATGGTGGAAAGGCATTGAAACCAGGCATCGTCTAGATCAAAGGCCTCGATGTGGACGGGGGTTAAGAATTGTTCAGTTTGCGTTTGCATAGAAATGTATTATTCTTTATTCCAATTTAGAGTAATTTTTTGGCATCAAACCATACTTTAAAAATAACAATGATAGAGAATATCCCCATGAAAAAAGAACCCAACAGTACTAAAATGAGGTATTGAATGAAATGTTTATCTGGTTGTATGTAAATTAATTCTGATATTCTACTCAAAGCAATTAATCCTGCTACTCCACACACTAAACTTAATAGGATAATAACCGCACCTAATAACTGCCCATAATTAAAAGTCCCGAATTGAGTTAAATATTGAGAACAATATTTTAAAGTTCCTATTCCTAAACCAAGTAATAAACTAAACCAAACAATGTAGGCGACAAATGCCTTGCGTTCATTCCGCAGCTTAACTTTTTGTTCAGGAGAGAGTTTTTTATCCACATTCTACTCCTTTTTTTTGACTCCAAAACCAGTTTGAAATATTTTTTTAAATCGAGTGGCTTGTGTTGTGTGAATGGGTTGTGCGTTATGAGTCGAGTTGTGCGGGTGAGTTGTGAGTTCAAAAGTTATCTTAACACATAATCCATAACCCAATACCCGACCCACAACCCAGAACTCATTCCCAACCCCACATTTATCTTTCTATCAAATTCCTGCGAAGTCCAAGACGAAAGTTCTTGGACGAAGCAGAATGGGCGGGGTAGGATTTGAACCTACGCAGGACAAGTCCGCCAGATTTACAGTCTGGTGCGATTGACCACTCCGCCACCCGCCCGTTTCTTTTCTAAAAGTCTTCTTAGATGTTCTCTACCGCTACCCGATTTAAAATATAGCTCTCTTTTTCTGGCATCAGTGTAATTATCAAAACTTTCGCTATGCAAAAGAATAAAAGGACGTTTGCCTTTAGTTGAAGCAACGTGGCCGCTATTGTGTCGCGTTAGGCGTTCTTCTAAAGATTGACGAGTAGACCCAATGTATTGATAACTATTTTTTAAACTTCTCAGAACGTAAACAAATGCCATTAAATATATGTTTTCTTCCTTCAGGATTAGCCACCCCGCCTTCGTTTACTTCGTTCGCTTCGGCGGGTCCACCGTAGCCCCGAAGTTCCGTCGGGGCATAGGTGGATTGGGTACCTGCCCGAGTTTCTATCTGTAAAACTATCGGAACGAGGGACCCTTATTTTTTCAAACAACGGTTTTATAACAACTTCCCACACCCACCATAAAACTTGGCGGGCAAGCGCTAAACGCCATACGCTGCACTGAAAAGCCGCTGGAGGGAATCGAACCCTCCCGACCTATTGTTTATCCTGCCCTTTTTATAAAAGCTGGCGAGAGGAATTCCTGCCTGCCGGCAGGCAGGGAACCCTATGCCACAGTTTATCCATTCGCCATAATTTACTAGTCAAAGCCGATGGAGGGAATCGAACCCCCGACCCAGTGTTTACAAAACACTTGCTCTACCAACTGAGCTACATCGGCAAAATATTAAAATGGCTCAGTACTCTCGCGAACAATCCCGAGCAAATGCGAGGGGCAAAACCGCTGCTCTACCAACTGAGCTACGCCAGCATGATATTTAAGAACACTTTATTATCGCCTTAGGAATATTTTCTATTATATCAGAGGCGATAAGCCCCAACTGGTTCTTCTCTCTAGCCGCTAAATCGCCAGCCAGTCCATGCAGGTAAACTGCATATTTTGCAGACTCAAAGGTCTTCAGCCCCTGAGCCAATAAACCGGCGATTATTCCGGTAAGCACATCCCCGCTTCCGGCAGTAGCCATTCCGGGATTACCGGTATGATTTATATAAACTTGACCTCTATAATCTGCCACCACGGTTCTATTCCCTTTTAAAACGACAATACAATTATATTTTTTTGCAAAGGCCTTGGCAATATCTTTTCTTTGTTTCTGAATTATTCGGGATTTTGTCCTCAATAATCTGGCCATTTCTCCGGGATGAGGGGTTAATATTTTTATGCCACAAAATTTCCTGAGATTTCCGACGAGGGCGTTTAAACCATCAGCATCGATAACTATCGGGGTATAGTCCGTTATCACTAATTTTCTGATTAATCGCTGGGTGGATTTATTTTGAGATAAACCCGGACCGATTGCCAAAACATCCACTTTCTTTAAGAAAGCTTTTATCTCGGAAAAGGCACTCAGGGATAAAGATTTATCAACAGTCTCGGGTAACGGTTTAGTCATTATCTCATCAGGAAGTTTCTTATGTAAAATCAGATTTAAACTCTTAGGGATGCCCACCGTAACCAAACCAGAGCCGCTTCTTAATGCAGCCCTTGCACAAAGGCCGGCTGCCCCTAACATACTGGCTGATCCGGCCAAAATAAATACATGGCCGAAATCCTTTTTAGAGGTGTCTTTTTTTCTTCGTAATAATTGCGCTGGCAACCGCATAGTTTTGCGAATGGGCAATGGAGATGATTATCTCGTCGTGAAATTTCTTATTCTTAAAAATGCAGATGGGCCTTCCGTATTTATCATTGACGATTTTTATATCCTTCCAGTTAATTTTACTATTGTCTCCGAAGGCCTTTAATACCGCCTCCTTGGCTGCAAACCGGGCGGCAAAATGCTGGTAAGGGAAACGGTGCTTCTGGGCATAGGCAATTTCCTCAGGGGTAAATACCCGCTTCAAAAAACTATCCCCGAATTTCTTTATAGCCTTTTTTAGCCGTTCAATTTCAATTATATCTATGCCGCTTCCTAAAATCATTTTATCAAGCCCAACATTTCTTTCACGGCCTGTTCTAACCCTACAAAAACCGCATGGGAAATTATGGAGTGACCGATATTTAACTCTTCGATACCTTTAATCCTTGCGATTGCCTTTACATTATTATAATTCAAACCGTGGCCAGCATTAACCCCCAGGCCTATATCCGTAGCTAAATCTACCGCCCTTTTTAAATCATCCAAGGTCTCTTTTATCCCTGGAGGGTTTTTGCTTCTGGCATATCGGCCAGTATGCAACTCAATATAATCTGCCCCCACCGTCTTTGATTCTTCAATCTGCTTTTTGACCGGGTCAATAAATAAACTCACTAAAATCCCTTTTTCTTTAAGCCGCTGCACCACTTGCCTTACCTTATTTTTCTGCGAAAACACATCTAAACCACCTTCAGTCGTAACCTCCTGCCTTTTCTCGGGAACCAGAGTGGCCTGATTAGGCCTGACCTGGCAAGCGATTTCCACAATGCCTCTATTGATTGACATCTCTAAATTAAGCCTAGTTCTTACCATCTTCTTCAGCCTTATTAAATCCCTGTCGTTGATATGCCGGCGGTCTTCGCGTAAATGACAGACGATACTATCCGCACCTGCCTTCTCGCATATCCTTGCAGCCTCAATCGGATCGGGCTCGAGTTCCCTCCGCGCCTGGCGAAGGGTGGCCACGTGATCGACATTTACCCCTAATTTCATGATTTTAAAAGAATGGCATCAGCCAATTTAACTACTTCTTTCATTGGTCCTACATCATGGACGCGCACTATCTTAGCGCCGTTGGCGATAGCGCAAACTACGCTAGCCGCACTTCCAAATACCCTCCCGTTTTCCTTTTTACGCAATATTTTACCGATAAAAGATTTTCTCGAAGTCCCGATTAAAATCGGCCGGCCCAAGGTTTTTAACTCTGGAAGTCTGTGGATTATCTCCAGATTATGCTCCAGGGTTTTACCGAAACCGATTCCCGGATCAATAATAAATCTTTCCCTGGCTATTCCGGCCTGCAAACCAGCGTCAATAGAATTTTGCAAGGAACATAATATTTCGTTCATTAAATCTTTATAAACCGGATTTTCCTGCATGGTTCTGGGCAACCCTTGGATATGCATTACCACAACCGGAACGCGGGGAAAACGCTTAAGGACTTTAAGCATAGGATCCTTTGGTTCTAAACCCAGAATATCATTAACCATCACTGCCCCGGCATCCAATGCTGCCCTGGCTACCTCTGGTTTGTAGGTATCTATAGAAATCGGAATCTTGGTTTTCTTACTAAGTTTTTTTATCAAGGGGACCACCCTTTTAATCTCATCCTTGACTGGGACCTTCCTTGCTCCGGGACGGGTGGATTCGCCGCCGATGTCTAGAATATCTGCGCCATCCCTGATTAGTTTTTCTACATAGGGGATGGCGCAGCTCAAATCATCTCCATTTTTTAATAATCCATCTTTGCTAAACGAATCCGGCGTAACATTAACAATCCCCATTATAAGCGTCCGTTTGCCTAACTCAAGATTAAACCTTCCAGCCTTTAAAGTAAAACTGTCCCTCTGACTATTCTCCACTGTTTCTTTTATCTGAGCAGCAATTTTATTTAGACTGGCTGGTTGGCGTTTTAACTTTTCTACCAGATTATTTATCTGGCTTAAATTACCTATGACAATACAATCGGTTTTCTTAAGCTTTCCCGTAATGGCGCCTCTGGCCACCGCCACATCCCCGTTTAGAGAAAGCATCTCCTGCTTTAAAATATTGGCCTGCCAACAATCCACGGCCTTAATCTTCACAACACAGCTTATGCCTTTGGAAGACATAATCCTACAACCGGCCGGGTCACAGCCGATTTCAGAAATATAACGAAACATCTGTTCAGGATTATTTACGGAAAGGATTTGTAAAGACATGAAAATTAAGTGGCCGATTAAGGATTAAACTGGCAATGCGAGCAGTTTCTTTACCTCAGCAACACCCAGAACTTCTTTTTCTAATAGGGTTTCAGCTAAGAGTTTCAGTTTATCGCGGTTTTGCTCCAAGAGATGCCTGGCCTTTACATAGGACTTATCTACAATACTTCTAACCTCTTCATCAATAACCTTAGCCGTTTCCTCAGAATAGTCTCTTTCTTCAACTATGTCCCGGCCTAAAAATAATGGCCCATGCCTGCGCCCTAAAGTCATACTGCCCAGACGCGAACTCATACCAAACTCACACACCATTTTCCTGGCCAGATGGGTAACCATTTCCAGGTCATTTTCGGCACCGGTAGTAACCTCGCCCAAAAAAATCTCCTCCGAGGCCCTTCCGCCCAAAGAGACCGCCAGCTTCGCCTCCAAGTCCTTTTTACTCCAGTAATGCTTGTCTTCAATGGGGGGAGTCAAGGTATATCCTCCGGCCATTCCCCGAGGAATAATGGATACCTTACGCAATGGATCTGCCTCGGGTATTAATAAAGACAGTAAGGCATGCCCGGATTCGTGATAAGAAGTAATTTCTTTTTCCTTTTTAGAGATTATGAAACTCTTTTTTGCCGGACCCATCATCACCCGCTCGATCGCGGCTTCCAATTCCTTCAGGGTGACCGCCTCTTTATTTTCCCGGGCTGCCAAAAGCGCAGCCTCGTTACAAAGATTGGCTAAATCTGCGCCGGAAAATCCCGGGGTTTGCTGGGCGATAATCTTTAAATCCACCGAAGGATCCAAGCGGATATCCCGTACGTGCACTTTTAAAATAGCCTCTCTTCCCACGATATCAGGCAGGTTAATCACAATCTGTCTATCAAATCTTCCCGGACGAAGCAAGGCCGGATCCAGGGTGTCCGGTCGGTTGGTGGCGGCAATAAGTATTACACCTTCCTGGGTATCAAAACCATCCATCTCCACCAAAAGGGCATTCAAGGTTTGCTCTCTTTCATCATGGCCACCGCCGATTCCTGAAAATCTCAATCTTCCAACAGCATCTATCTCATCAATAAAAATAATACATCCCTTACCAGACACCTTGGCTGCCCGACGCCCCTGCTCAAATAGGTCACGTACCCGCGAGGCACCCACCCCCACAAACATTTCCACAAAATCTGAACCGCTAATAGAAAAAAATGGAACACTGGCCTCCCCGGCTACGGCCTTGGCCAAAAGGGTTTTTCCCGTACCCGGGGGCCCGATAAGTAAAACCCCCTTGGGGATCTTCCCGCCCAGACGCTGAAAACGTTTGGGGTCTTTCAAAAACTCAATTACCTCGCATAGTTCCTCTTTTGCCTCTTCTACCCCGGCTACGTCATTAAAGGTCATTTTTGCGCTGGCGGTTTCTGTAAAGGCCTTGGCCCTGGCCCTGCCAAAGGACCAAACCTTATTACCCATCTGGCTGCCCCGATAGGAAAAAAACCATAAAAAACCAATGAACAAAAGCATTGGCCCCAAGGAATAAAAAAGCGTGCCCCATAAGGTCTTGAGAGGCTTTACATCAAAATTAGGCACGTTTTCTCGCAAAAGATCCAATAACTTATCGTCCCGCTCGGGTATATTCACGGTAAATTTCGTGCCGTCGCTCAAGTCGCCGGTTAAAACATTATCAATCTTGGATACTGATTTTATCTTCTGGTCCTGGGGATTATCCTTAAGCATGGTATAAAATTCGCTGTAAGTAATCTCCTTAGGCGCAACACCCACTGCCAGATTGACGAGATTAACCACATAAAGTAAAACCAGAAATAGCCCTACCCAGAACAAAAACTTCTTAAGGTTGCCGTTCTTTTTGGGGGTTGGTTTTTTAAGATTGGGTTGATTCATATTCATGCTTCCTTATTCCTGACTGAGCTTTTATTATAACCCAAACCTCTATAAAATCAAGGTTTTCTTATAGACAGGATTAGGTGGCTTGATTCCTTTTTTGCCGAAACCATTGAAGGCAGGTCAACAATTGAACCGGGCTTGCGGCTGTAAATTAAATCGTGCACTTCCTTCCAGTGCTGGAAGGTCAGCCGGCGGGTATTGCCCTTTATCTTCTCTATAGCCAAACGTAAAACCATCCTCTGCATGGCTGGATGAAGCCTTTTAAATCTCTCTAATTTAATCTTGGCTAAAGTTGACTTTGAGGTGTGAATAAATACCGCACAGTATCTTAAACTTTTCATTGTCTCCTGCCGGATATAATCGTAATCAGAGGCAAAGATCTGGGCAGCATTGGCTAAGAGTTCTTTGATATTGCGGTTATAACCCCTGGCCAGCAAAGGAATCAATTTATGGCGGATGCGGTTGCGGAAAAACTCCAGTTCTTGATTTGTTTTATCCCTTCTCGGTTTTACCTTAATTTTCTTAAGATAATCCTCAATATCCTTTCTCTCTGTTTCAATAAGAGGGCGGATAAACGTGATGCCTTGAATCTGTCTTTTGGGGACGATTCCCACCAGGCCCAATAAGCCGCTACCCCGCAAAAGGCGCATCAAAATGGTCTCCGCCTGGTCATCTTTAGTGTGACCCAAAGAGATAGTTTTAGCTTTGATTTTTCTTGCGGTCCGGATTAAAAAGTCCATTCGTGCCTGTCTCGCACTTTCTTCCAGGGAACCGCCTGATTTTCTTATATTTGCCTTCCCGCTTACAAAGGGGATATCCAGACTTAAACAGATATCTCTTACAAAATCCAGGTCTGCCTGCGCCTCTTTTCTCAAAAGATGATTTAAGTGCGCTACATAGATTCTCAAGCCCCTGGTCTTTCTCAATTCATTAAATAAATAAAGCATGGCCAAAGAATCCGGGCCTCCGGATACGCCCAAAAGGACCCTTTCTCCCTCTTTAAGCATTCTGTGATTCTTTATGGTATTTTCGAATTGACTAAAGATAGACATAACAGCAAGAAAAATCTGCTACTTAGTTTTGTTAGGAATGGGGATATCTGCACCCCCGCCGCCATGGACGCTTCCAACCTGTCCGCTGCCGCCGACACGAATACTCTTACAACCCGTGAAACCAAATAATATCACCAAGAAAATGATTAGTTTTAAACTCTTTGCCATTTTTTTATTTTCCATCTTACCTATCATACTTAAAAAGCCACAACCCGTCAAAAATCCTCACCTCTTTTAACCTCAAATTCTGGTCGCACCAAGTCTTTACTGCCAGAGAATTATCGTCCAGATTTCCGCTTCTCCATCCCCCATCCGCGGAAAGCAGCCAGAGGCGCCTAAAGGGGATTTTATTTATCTTGGTAGTCGGAATATCATAATCTGATTCTTTTACCGGACGCCTCCAGTTGGAATCAATGGCGCCGGAGGTTCCCGCATCATAGAAATAGTAAAAATTCTGCAGCTTACGGCTATAAAATTTTAAAGAAGGGACAACCGGTGGATTCTTATTTGTTACCGCAACTATATCCCCTACCTTCAAATTACCTTCTATGAAACTGGTTATGGGCTTGAAAGGCTTTTTTAAAAATGTCCCCATATGATGTTCATAAGGAGTAAACATCCAATCCTGATAAAAACCCAAAAGGGCAATGAGGATCAAAACCGAAAAAACGCCAATCAAGCTGAATCTCAGCCAATTTTTAGCCATCGAGGCAAAACCCGTGGCTAGAATTAGATAGAAATAAGGACTAAAAATAATCAGGGCCCGGTCTAGATAAACCGAAAATAACAACTTAGAAAAAATAAAGGCATAAATAATGGGGATGAAGAAGAGAAATGAACAAAACAAAAGCGATGGCCTAATCTCATCCTGGCGTAATCCCCGGTAGGCGAAGATGAGTAAAATCAATACCGCGCCATCCAGGATAAAATACAGAATTGGAAATAGATTGTAACCTAAGATAAAATTCTCCGCCGTGATAATCAATGAGTTCCAATTCGGCTGAGGAAGCCAAAAGCCCTTCCAGATAAAAATAAATTTACTCCAGAATCTGGGCAAATACGGCGCGAAACACAAAACTATTAGCAGAAAGGCGATTACCTCCTTAATATCAAAATTGAATTTAAGCTTCCGGAAGAAAAGAAAGATAAAAACCTGGGCTATGAGCAGAAAAATATAGAAATAGTTGGTATATATCGCCAGTACCGAAGAAACGATAAAAGCCAACCACCACCTGAGACAAGGATATTTTAAGGATTTATAAAACATCCAGGCCGATACCGAACTGAGAAATAACACCATACTGTAATCCCTTGCCTCTTGAGCATACCAAAGATGGAAAGGCGACAGCCCCATTAAAATGGCTGCAACCAGACCTATTCTTTTATTAAACAGCTCTTTGCCGAAAAAATAAACCACGATCACGGCTAAAAAGTTAAACAGCAAAGACGGAAAACGCAGGCTAAATTCGGAAAAACCAAATGCGCCGCTCCAGAAATGCAATACTATCCAATAGAGCGGCGCGTTCCAGTTATGCCAGGGGTTTTTGGCATAGGAGATTGAAATCATTTCATCATACCAAAAGTCATGTGCCCCTAATTGATATAGACGCAAAAATAAAAATACCAAAAATATAGCGATAATCCCTAAACCTTGCCTGTTTTTAATTAACACGGCCCTCTGCCCTTCTCTTCAACATATAAGGATTGGTCAAAAGCATATAAAAAAATCTGGGGATATCGTAAAATAACCAAGGGAATATTTTAATAAAATACCTCGTCAGTCCTTCATTTTTTATTATAGAGTAAAACCGGTTACGAAAACAGAGATACTGTCTAAATTTTCCATTGTATCCCGAGCTGTTGCCGAAATGGTAACATATTGCCTCCAGAGCGAAAACCGTCTTCCAGCCCCTGTTTTGTGCGCGCCAGGACAAATCCATGTCTTCCACCAGAAAGAAAAACCTCTCATCAAAATAACCGGTGGGCTCCTTAACTTCTTCAAGCATCTCTCTTCTGTAAAGGGCTGCGGCAGAGCAAGCGCCGAAGACCTCTTGGGGTTTATCAAAATCGCTGGCCGGCCTACTCTTACCGATATCGTAAAATCTCCTGAAAAAAGAAAGATAAATCCCGCAGGAATAAATAGTTTTTTTATCCGCATAAAGAATCTTGGGCTGGACCGCACCAATTGATTTTTCTTGCCTGTTGGTAAAATCTAACAAATTTTTAAGAAATTGGGGAGTAAGGATAACATCACAATCCAAGGTCAAAATCCACTCTCCCTTGGAAATTTCAATGCCTTGATTCCTGGCTTTACATACCCCCAGGTTTCCGGAATTTATTTTAAGAATGGCTTGCGGATAATTATCTGTTATAAATTCTACCGTGCCATCCTGAGAGCCATTATCAATAACGATTACCTCCGAATCCGAAAGGTCCTGGCTAAAAATGGAATTTAAACCTTCTTTAAGAAATCTTAAACCATTAATGGTGGGAATAACTATGGAAAGTTTAGTCATCAAATTGTCTTTAAAGCCTCAAATAGCCTTTTACCTAAAACTGCAAGAGAGTAATCTCTCTCTATTGTTTCTCTGGCTTTTTCTCCTATTCGCTGGCGCAATCTGGCATCTTCAATTAGATGTTGCATCCTTTCAGTAAATTCACTCTGGTTGTAGGCTAAAAAACCATTTTCTCCATCTCTAATGATGTATTTTGCTTCACCAATGTTACTAGAAACCGTGGGTTTAACCATAGACATATATTCGAAAAGCTTGGTGGGGCTTTTGGCCCTATTGAATTTGGAGTCGTTAACTACCGGTAATAACCCAATGTGGATACTGGCAAGATAATCCGGGATTTTATCTGGGGCAATCCAATCTTTGAGGCGGACGTGCGGATCTCCTGCGGCATTAACCATCCCTGCCACCTCTTGCCTATATATACCGTCTCCTACAATATCAAAGTAAATGTCGGAATACTGCTTTCTCAAAGAACAAAAGCAATCCAGGGCAAATTTTATATTCTCAAGATATTCATTGCTGTTAAAAGTCCCAATCCATGAGAAGACTATTTCTTTGGCATCCAAATTATTTGAAGAAGGCTTAAATAACTCACTATCCACACCCGAAGGAATATAAAAAACCTTTTTATTAAACTGGGAAAGAAAATCCTGCAGGAAATGGCTGGCAGCTATACAAAAAACACTCCTTTTGGCAATCTGCCGGGTAAAATAGTGGGCCTTGGAGGAAGGATAAAATCCTAAGTAATATTTGGGATTCTCCCGCATCTCCCAGTCATCCAAATCTAGGATAATGCTATTTTTGTTAAGGAAGTGGACAAGATATGGCGCGAATGAATGGTAATTAAAACGTTGGATAAAAAAAATGGATTCTTTGTCTTTGGCAAGTATCCTAAGGGCTTGGTAATTTAAACGGGCTTTTTCGCTAAGAGGCATCGAAGCCTCTTCCTTTCCCTCCTTGGCGCCAAGGTTATCCGCGAAAGATAAAACCTTAGTCTCAATAGCATACCTGGTAAGTTCTTTGGAAAAATTATAGCATCTAATTCTAGCACCGGCGGAATGGTAGCCTTCTCGAGTTACAAATACTACCTTCATTCAATTAATTTATTATCTAAAATACAATTATAAATATTTTGCGCCACCACCCTATAGCCTTTATCATTAGGATGCCATCTATCAACAGGGCTAGTGTACTCACTTATATCTAATTTTCTGAAATAAAGCTCATTGTCAGCTAAGGGGATCAGATACTCTGATGCAATTTTTCGTAATACCAGATTTATGTCCCCGGCCGCACCACCGCCTACCGGATAAGTGCTGATGACCACCTTAATCTTATTGGCCTTACAAATTTCAAGCATGGCCTTTAAGTCATAATACGCCAATTGATTAAAAATATCATAATTGTATTTTTTGTGTGTAGAATTATGATACTCCACTACTTCTCCCACATTCATTTGCCTGCAACAACCAAGCCGCCACCTATCCTCAGGTTTAAACAGCGAATAATATATCCATTTAGCCAACTTCCAGATTCTAAATCTAGCCATAAAAACGTAAATTTTTAAAGCCGACTCCGAAATAATCATATTTCTATTAAAGAGCAAAATATTGCTTCGATCCAGATTCCACCAATTATTCACCCCTACCATGAAGACTATTAGTGACGGACGATGTTTTTTAATATAACCCGGAAACTTTCTAAGAATCTCGGAAGTGTTAATCCCAATTGCCTGGTCAAAAAAACACTGTGCTTTTTTTGTCGCATCTTTACCATTGAGCAACTTCTCTAACTGGTAAGGATAACCTTTTTTAATAGGATCACTTGCTCCTATTCCGAAGGTGGTCGATTCACCTATGCAGAGGATTCGATATTCGGCGCCGATGTCTCTGGGCAAAGGATGTATTAGATTGTAGCCGAAACCTAAGATACGCAATAATAACTCTACGCCGACAAGCGTAAAGGCTAAACCCAACAAAAAAGATACAAAATTTGATTTAACGGATTTTTTCATATGCGGTTAGTAGATTATCGGCGCTCATCTTCCAATTGTATTTCTCCTCAGCTCTTTTCCTGGCAAACCTGCCTAAATTTCCTCTCAGTTTATCATCTCTGAGTAATCGTAAAACCCCTTCTGCTATTGCATGAAAATCTCCCGGAGGAGTCAAAATTCCTACTCCACCCAGCATCCGGCGCACCTCTCCTACATTACTGGCTACTATTGCCTTACCTGAGGCCATATACTCCACTATCTTTAAAGGGCTTTTGCAGCGGGTGACCGGGGTATCCTTGAAAGGGGCAACGCAGACATCGGCAGCCGCGATATATTCCGGAATCTTATGATGAGTAACCGAACCAGTAAAGATAATCTTATCCTCTATGCCCAATTCAATCGTTAAATTCTTTAACTGCCGCTCCATAAAACCTTCTCCTACAATCATAAAGGTAACCTCAGGTTTTTTATGTAAAACGATATTTGCGGCCTTGATAAATAAATCGATATACTGGGCGCCATGAAGCTGCCCGACATACAACACTAAAGGGCTTTTCAGATTATATTCCTTTTTTATGCGGCTGCCGTCTATGCCTGGATTAAAAATTTCCAATTCCGCCCCCACGGGGGCAGAATAAATATTTTCTTTCTTTACTCCAAACCTAAGCGCTAAATCTCGCAAGTGTTGGCTGGCAACAGATACAGTATCTGCCAAAACCGGCAAAGTCCTTTCCAAAATTCTGAAAGAATACCCGATGGTAAAGAAATGCTGGCTTTTTTTGCCGCAGGATTCGTACCAAATCATCTCCTCCCAGTCATCCCAGTCGTAATGCAAAGGTTTGCCCTTAATATAGGCGGCAATAACCGTAGGGACACTAGCATAATAATGGGCTTTTTGAAAATGCACCACCTCTGCCCATAGTGCCAGATTTGAAAGACGCAAGATATTCTTCATGAAGACAACCGGCGAGGGGCTTCGCCTGAAAGGAATTACTTCATAATCGTCTAAAGTCCTGGGCTCGGTATCGTCTTTGGCCAAAGGAAAATAAACCAACCTTACCTGGTGCCCTTTTTTGGCCAATTCACCAGCAAAAGACCTTATTCTTCTGGTCCAAGGCTCTACGGATGAAAATATATCGTGGGGATGCACCATTAATATCCGCATCAATCTCCTCCCAAGATAGCCCTACCCTTTATCCTTCTATATAGCCAGAAATACATAATATAAAAAAGGGTATGAAAGGTTACTGCTGCCAGAATTAAAAACTTAAGGGGGCTACGGAAGATTATCTTTTTTCTCATATCGCTTTAAAGTGGAGGACGCCTGGTTTTGGCTACAATCTTCAAAATCAGTCGTTCAGGAAAGGTCAAGGATTTTATACGATTATGGGTGGTGATATTTCTTCCGATATCATCACAGCTTTTATAACAACCCGCCTCATCGGTATTCGGGTCGTTTCCGATTAATCTAAAAAAAGGATCTCTTTTTTCATAAACCAAGGTTTTCTTGCGGAACTGAATCTGCCTTTCCCCGTTCCAAATCTCTTTGAAACTGGACTGATATAAATTACCCACCGGAATCCGGTGAGCCTTAAGACAGGCATTTACATCTCCGTTGGCCAAAATCCGGGCAAAGGTCCAGCCGATATAGCAAGGAATTTTATCAATAATATTGCGGTCATAGGTGGCCTTGGTTAAATCCGAGACCGAAGAAATCCGCCTTAAAAAAGCGCCGAATGCCGGCATGGCTATGCCATCAAAATAAAGATTTCTATCCGAGCATTTACTGATCTCCTGGGCCATTTCCTGCAGTTCCCTTATCTGTTCGGGATTCAAAAGCAACTTGTCGGTCTTACCCGGAATGGTGTCGATCATGGCAAATTCGATATACTCGGACTTGGTGTCTTTGGCTAACTTAAGCATTTCTTTTATTTCATGGTAATTCAAATTAAAAATTACATTATATAATTTTACTAATGGCTTTCTTTTTTTAGAGCTGTTCAAAAAATTCAGATTTTCTACAATTTGCTCGAAGTCTGCTCCGGATTTATTGGGATGGGTAAGGGCATAAGTTTGAGGAGTAGCAGCCCAAGTGCTTATAGTGAGGAATTCTAATCTTAACTTAGTCAATTCAGTGATTTTCTGCTTATCGAGAAGAGTAAAATTAGTATTAATTGAGCAGATGAATCTTTTCCTACCTATATATTCCAATATCTCCATTATCTGAGGATGCATAAATGGCTCTCCTCCGCCGGATATATCTATCTCCCAGGTACCCATATCGCTTAGCTCATCCAATAGCCGCTTAACCAAATCAAAAGGAAGAGTCTGCATTTTTACTTCAGGTGGTACCGTTTTCTCTTCCAAGAGCGGAGAGTTACACCAACAGGCAATGCAGTTATTGTTGCAGTTATTGGTCAAGTCTATTTGAACATGGTGAGGCCCCTTAAAGGCGTATTTCCCATTGTACACTCCTAAGATATCCAGATAATCAACTATAAGGCGTCCGCTCAAAATATACTTAAACAACCTTACGGTCGTCTTTTTCCAACCCAAAGTTCTAATCTTATCTTTAAAAAGATTAGAGACTGAAGAATAACCGTATAATTCATCGGCATATTTTTTTGGCTCCGGAAGTAACCCTTTAACATCTTTCAGAAAAGCAAAGTTATGAATATGCGGTATAATATCTGGAGTATATAACTTGAAAACATGCTTACCTTTTTCCAGATAAATCTTTGCTTCCCTAAACCAGCGCAGATCATTAACAGTCCAACCACCGCTAATCATGCCAAGGGCCTTTTCGTTAATCAGATTACCGTCAATATATAGCTCTATTGACCGTTCTTTATTAGCAGCATAATACGACCAGATTTCGTATTCTCCCGGCTCATATATCTCTAATGCATATTCGGCTAAACCATACCCCTTGCCCCCATCAATTACGATTTCGGTACCAAATTCGTGATTGATATAATTTAAATTTCCGGATTTAAATCCAGTAGCAGGAATAACAATATTTATTCTCGCCTCAGGTAGATAAAGCAAGCCGGTAATCCTATTCGTCAAAGCAGACATATTTAATGGTTATTTCTTTCTTCGTTTGAAGTTAGGGTTTTACTTTTTAAGTAGCGTTCCTTTTTAAACCAGACATATTTGAAATAATTTATAGTTTTATTTATTGCAAATTTTATACCGTTTCTATCCAGGTATCTTCTAAACCTATCTAAATCACCTCGGAATCCTCTTTTATTTCTCTGGTATTCACCCCAGATGCGATATGCCTTGAACTTCTCTTCCACCAACTCCTGCGGGGCAAGATTTTCCGGTTTGAACACGCAATAATAATGGCCGTCATATTTAGACCAATCTTTAGTGATTATCCGGTTCTCTTTCTCCAGCTCTTCAAACAATTCGGTGCCGGGAAACGGCGTAAGCACAGAAAACTGAACCGAATCCGGATCCAACCTTAAGGCATAACCGACGGTATCGCGTATTGACTCTTTGGTTTCGCCAGTCAAGCCAAAGGTAAAAGTCAGATGCACCCTGATACCTAACGCCTTGGTCAGTTTTATCATTCTGGTGTTTTTTTCTAAGTTTAAAGCCTTACGGCAGTCTTCAATCATTAACTCATCAACCGATTCAACACCATATTTTACTGCCCAAATCCCGGCAGTCTTCATAGCGCTTAATATCTCATTATCCATTAAATCTGCCCTAGCCATTATCGCCCAGGGTACGCCCTGGAGTCCTCTCTTAATGACCTCGTTACAAAATTGAAGCATTCTTTCCTTACCGATATTAAAGGTATCGTCATCAAAGTAAATCGATTTAAACCCTTTCTCTCTTACCAGATATTCCATTTCATTAACGACATCTATTACCTCCCTTACCCGGTAATGATGGCCTTGATAGATAACCTGCGGCCAGAGACAAAAGGAACATCTGAACGGACAACCGCGGGAAGCCGCCATCTGCACGCAAGGAAGCGGCATATTACCGGGGGCATCTAAATATTTATTCATCGGCAAACCATCGCGATAGGGCCAAGGCAGAAAATTTATATCAAACGGCTCGCGGGCGGGATTTTTTATGATTTTTCCGTCATCCCTGTGAATCAATCCCTTAACCTCGTTTAAGGCCTGCCCTTTTTGTAGGCATTGAATTAATTCCAGTAGGGTAAATTCATACTCGCCAAAAATAACCAAATCTATGTACTGATTGGCTTCCAAAAATTCTGGTTTATAAATTTCTGAATTTGGTCCGCACAAAATTATCCGGATGCCGGCCTTACTAATCTTTTCCAGCATTTTTAAATCGTCGCCAAAGGATGGGACCGAGGTCTCAGTTACCAAATAATCTACGTTCATAGATAAAATACGTTCAATAAACTGATCTTCGGGAATCTGTTCAGCAATGGCGTCAACCATCACTGCATCTATATTATTCTTTAGCAAAAGAGAGGTTGCGTAGGCCAAGAAAAAAGGAAAGGACAGGTATTCTCCTTCGCTTCTATCCAATATATGCGGCCAGCGGGAACCGGCACGAACTCCCCAACGGCCATTCCTTTGCCAAGGTAAATTAGCTAGTAATACTTTCAATTTATATTTAGAATTTTCCATTTCTATCTAAGTTCTATCTAAGATGACAAAATAAAATTAAATACTCTTTTACGAATCCAGCTTTGTTTAATAAGTTATGGTTACGTAAGAAAGCTTAAGTTGCTTTATGAGCTCAAGTAACCTTATTGCCCTCTCCCTCCTTATCTCATAAGTATTACTTCCATCTGCGGTATGCCACTTTTTCGCCCTCGTCTTTCCATCTAAGGAGAGTATTAGTCCATATTTAGCGAAATTATCATTTAGATCAGAATCGTTATTAATCAGGCAAACAGCTATTGAAGAAATTTGAGAGATATATTTCCGATTTCTTTTTATTGCCTCACATGTTTCTTCAAAATCATCATCTGTCTCTCCGGGGAAACCCACAATTATATTAATAAGCGGTTCAATTCCTGACTCATAGGTATCCCTTAGCACCTTCTCCACGGTTTCCTTAGTAAACATTTTCCTCATCAACTTCAATATATGGTTAGAAAAACTTTCTATTCCATAGGTCAGACTAGCACAACCAGATTTTTTCATTTTCTTGAGCAGCTCTTTGTCCATTTCCTTAAGGGGGATGGCTTGCGAACTCCAATGTATCTTAATTCCGGAATCAATTATTAAATCGCATAATGAATTAAGTCTTTCGATATTTCCATTGCACAATAAATCTTTAAAACTGAACACTTCAATATAATTATTTTCTACATGATACTTGATTTCCTCAAACACATGATGGGCGCTACGGTAGCGATAGGGTTTAGTAAGAGCCCAGTCATTACAAAAAGCACAATGACCGATGCACCCTCTACTGGTAAATAACGGTATTGCCCTATACTTATACTGATTGAGATCAAACTCCTTAAATAAAGGCCAGGGGATGCTATCTAAATCCATAATCGGAGATCTGGATTCAAAAGTTACTGGGCAGTTTTTATTAAAAATAGCTCCCGGTACATTCTTAATAACATTTTTTAGCTGGAAGGTCTCCAAAACTTCTTTTAACGTCTCTTCGCCCTCACCGACAACAAAAACATCCGCTAGTTCCTTTGGAAACATGTTTCTTGCCCCTTCAACAATGCAACCCCATCCGCCTAATATAATTTTTGCCTCATTGTTGAAGCGCTTAATTATCTTTAATAGTTCTGAAGCAAAATGATAACTAGCATAACTCACCGATATGCCTATGTTTCTAGGCTGAATTTTACCAAGGATTTCTTCTAAGGCAATACTGGTTCTTTCTTCGAGACTAAGCCAGGTGCCTTTAAATAACTCATCATCTACCCACCAATCATAACTTTTCTGCTCCCAAAGAAATTTTTTATCCCCACTGACATCGCTATATAAATCGATATTAAGATCGAACACAGAAACGCTAAATCCATATTTTTTTAAATAACTGGATAAATAGGCTATGCTCAATGGCGGCATCTCAGCGTCCCACGGCGGACACTGAATAAGCAATATGTCAACTATCTTATCGGATAAGATGTCTTGCATAGCATTCGTGGCTCTGCTGAGCATATTTTTCTCGGCACTTAAAACATTTTTTAATTTTTGTTGGCGTAAATCCTCAATTCGAGAATCCAACACATTATCTTTATCTAAGATGTTTAAGGTGCATGAAAAAAGATGATGAAGGCTGGTAAGTTTTTCTCTTTCTTTTTCACTTACTAATCTTCTAAATCCGATGAAATGAGCAGGAAAACTCGAGGGAGGACTCGCAACAAGAGGATAAAAATCTTCTTTTTTATAAGCGACTTCCATAAAAATACACGGCAGACTTTCATTTCTTACAGGGAATCTTACCCCTACTAAATCTGCGGCTTGGTTCTTTAGATATAAGTGATGCCATTGATCATCCAGGCGGGGAAAATCGCCCTGCTGATAACCGCTTACCCAAGTCTTGTATGAAAGAGTAACTGGGAACATAAAATGAAATTCTTCAATATACATACATTCCTCAGCTTCCATATCAATTGACCAATATATTTGCTGTTCGTTCAATATCTTTATAAACCATATTTGATTTAGTGGCAAATCCTTGAAAGACACCTTAAACTTTAGATAATTTTTCTTTCTTTCTATACATTCCCAGTCAGCCTTTGAGGAATCAGTCCAGAAACCAAGAGTATTAATTGCACAGGTCAAACCAGGCTGTCTGGTTAATTCATTATTTTTCCAAAAAATCCTTAGTCCGCTACCGGACCAAACTACTCTTATATTATCAAGCAAAATATCCCCACCAACGGTGGTGCAAGAATAAGTGACCGCAGGCTTTTTATTAATAATAAACTTCATATATTTGAAGCCTCGCCAAAAGGCATAAAATAAACCACCGGATTTAAGGTGGTTAATAAATTTATGATAATTAGTTTTTAGACTCAATTTTTATCAATCCTCTAAAGAATACAGCTTTCTTGGCTAAATTAAATCCATCGCTTTTCTGGAACTGGAGTAAACGTGCCTGAAATAAACTATCGCTATTTTCTATAACCGCCCTAACCGAATCATCCTCTTCCGGATATTGGAAAATTACTTCGGGCAGGCTTTTACCCTTGACGCAGATTCCACCCTTGGGTACACCTCCATACCAAAAACGGAAAGGCAAGATATCATATTGGCCGGTATATTCATCTAAAAAATCGCCCTGATTTACACCCGGAATCAGCCAAGATGTATACCCAGAATTAAGCATCAGATTGGCTTGGGCAATTTCCAAATTGACCAAGCCATAAATATCCATCTCCACCTGCCAAGAAATAATACCCTTATCCACCCTTTCGATTTGCCAAATCTGAGAAACAGGAATATACGGCCATTCGCCGATAGCTATGATTTTGTCGTTCTTGCTTTCCTTTACCTTCCATAAAGCCTGATAAGAATCATACCAAATCCCATCCGAACGCAATGAAGAATAAACTCCTAAGCCAGTAGTTAATTCATTTCGGCCATAAACTAATTTTCCTCGCCCCTGTTCAAAAATTAAGATTAAATTGCCACTTTTAACTGTCGGTGGCTCCTCGCGAAAGGTGTTGACGCTCAATTTAATTCCTTTTTTATCAAGAATAATTTTCCCTTCAAACTCAACGTATTTTCCGGGATCTAAACGCTCCTCCTTTTTGGGAATTATCTTTGAAAAATTAAGACAAATAATTTCCTTTTTATCGATTTTTTGTTTATAAATACTAAAAATCGTATTCCGTATTTGCAGTGAAGAAGCAACGAAAATTTCGGGAAGGTTGCTTTTGGCAAAAGGCTTTAATATAATTTCGGAAATCTTCCCATCCTTTAACTTAACCGGTCCGACCTCATTTATATACTGCTTGACCAAAAAATCGCCTTCTTCCTCAGCGGTTTGCCAAGATTCATATCCATCTTGTAAATCCAACCTGATGTGTCTCCTGATTAAGGCAATTGGTTTATCAATCTGGAGCCCCAGTTTAATCTTAAGCGTATTTTCACTTTCGATAGAAAGGGTTAAATTCATCGATAGTGGAAATGGGGCAAAATCAAAAACCGCCTTCAATTCTCCTTCGGTTGATCTACTTACTTCCCAGTAGGCGTTATAGGAGTTAAACCATCTTTTCCCGTCTTCTAAAAATACCGCAGGAAATAATCCTTGCCCTGAAGTTATCTCTCTGTCCTTACAGAAGATTTTAACTATTTTTGTTTGGGGGTCGGCAAAAACCCTCAAATCTCCCTTCTCTATTGAACAAGAGGATAGATCAAGACTGTCAGTTTTGAAAATCAATTCCCCTTCCCGACCAGCTACTGTTTTTAAATAGTAAGCAACTATTTCTTGCGGGTCCCCTTCTTTAATAATCCTACCCCTATCCAAAAAAATAACCCGGTCAGATAACCTTTCCATCATACTCTTATCATGGCTGACTAAAATAATTGTCTTTCCGCTTTGTTTTAATTCCAAAACTTTTTTAATACATTTCTGCTGGGCCTCTTCATCTCCAACGGCCAAGATATCGTCTATCAAAAGTATGTCCGGCTCAACATAAATGGCCAATGCAAAGGCTAAACGCACCAGCATGCCTTGCGAATAATATTTGATTGGAGCATCGATGAACTTTCCTAAGCCGGCGAAGGCGATAATCTTCTCTATTTGTTGGCTTAGGCTTTCTTCCTGCAAACCGTACATTCTGGCATTAAGGACAATGTTTTCCCTTCCGGTAAATTCCGGATCAAAACCTGCTCCTAATTCCATCAAGGCCGAAACTTTACCATCTACCCTGACCTCACCCCTATCCGGCATTAACATACCGGCAATTAATTTTAATAATGTGGTCTTACCAGAACCGTTTTGACCAACTACTCCTAATACCTCGCCTTTTTCCACCTTAAAGTTTAAATCTTCTAAAACCCAAACCTCTTCCCAGTTAGTTTTTCCACCGGTAATAAATTTAATACGGTATTTCTCCCAGACATTTTTGAATTCTATGATATTCATATTTTCTTTAATAACGACGATTCACTTCTTATAAAGAGCGAGTAGGTAAAAAGCGAGGTAGCTATCGAGATAGTTAAGGCGATAATGAAGGTATTCAAATTTGGAATTCTGGCATTACATAATATATCCTGATATAAAATCACAAAATAGGTCATCGGATTAACGAGGCAAATCCAGCGATAAGGAAAATTTAACATTTCCAAAGAATAGAATACCGGAGTTACCCAAAACCAAACCATAAAGGCGGTAGTTAAAAAATGAGACAGGTCCCTGAAATGGATGTTGACGATAGCAAATAATAACCCTAAAGAAAGAATAAAGATAAAATGCACCACAATCACCAATAATAAAAGCGGCAGCAAATTAACCGTCCTCGGATTTAACACTACAAAAATAGGCAAGAGGAAAACCAACCCCACCAAGAAATTCAAAAAATTGGCCATAACCGAAGAAAGGGGAATAAATTCGCGGGGAAAAATACCCTGTTTTAGAACTGCCTTGTTTACACTAAAAGAATTGGTAGCCTCGGATAAGGCATTGGTGGTGAAAAACCAGGGAATGATACCCGCCAGAACAAACAGACTATAATTGGGGATGGTAATATTAAAAACCCTCGTGAATACAAAGTTTATACTTGCCGCCAATAACAACGGGGTAAATACCGCCCACCAGATACCCAATTGGGAACCCGCATATTTTGATTTAAGCTGCTTAAGGGACATCTCCCAAAGGATGAGGCGACAACGGCAAATCTTGCTTATTTTATCTCTTAGCATTTTTTAGAAAACTTGATAAGGGAAGGGTATAAACCGCTGGATAAATCCGTATCTAGCTAAAATCTCGGTAACGAGAAACCAAACCTACTAACGACTTGCATAAACTAAACAATATTTAAACTATCTTTGATGTAACTAATAAGGCGATCAGAGATATCCTGAGGTAAATTTACGAACTCTACACCGATCTCAAATCTCTCATTAGGGGTAATTTCTCTAATCCATGCCACCTTTACAATAGTTTCAAAAGAAAAAAACCTTTTTTCCAGGTTGAGTCTGATTTTAAGAAGGGTGTTGCGGGGAACAAATTCGTGGACATAGAACCGAATCCCCCCCTGACACAGATCCCTGGTTAGATAATCGCCGACTTTCTTATCCGATATGATCTGATAAGAAATCGCAGAGCTCTCTGGAATCCTAATAAATTTTCTTCGCTCTTGCATAGCATTGCCTTTTTTAAAATGCTTTTAAAATTCTTGGTGGCGGAGGAGAGATTTAAACTCTCGGCCAAGCGGGTATGAGCCGCGTGCTCTATCGGGCTGAGCTACTCCGCCAATCTTAACTTATTTTATTAAAAACTCTCCCAGCCTCAATTTGCACGCGGCTCATATTTACCGCGTGCTCCCTGCCTGCCGGCAGGCAGGTATCGGGCTGAGCTACTCCGCCGTCGCTTCACTGTCGATTAGTCAATGCGCCTTTAGCGAGCAAAAAGTTTTTCTGTATCCTGCCAAATTTAGTATTCGTAGGGCGTTTCGCTCCCTAAACACTACTGCCTACGCCCTGTCTTATCAATTCGTCCAATAGGTTAGTTTGCGATCGTTGTAGTACAGATGTATCGGACGATAGGCTTCGTCTTTAGAGGCGTCGGGATGCTCATAGATACAGAGGGCGAAATTGCTGACATTGCTGGCAGAGGTCATGGTATCTTCTGATTTGCCATATTTCTCCTCGATTACTTCTTGGCTGGTGCCGATCCCCACCTTTTTATCTCGTAAATCTTTGGCTAATGCCAAGTAATTTTCCTTCTGTTTACGCAACATTTCTATTTTTTCCTCTTTATTTTTCCGATTCGCCTCCATCATGGCACAACCTTGAAAGAGAAAAATAAGACAAAGGATAAAAATTGCCTTTTTCAAAGCTCACCTCTTTCTGTAAGCATCTAAATAGGAATCACAATAAATCTGTTTATTTAAAACCAGCTCTGCTGTAATCAGGCTGTCTAATAATTCTTTATCCAGAGGATCAAGTATGGCTGCATCCAAACCAGCCCCCACCGCCATGGTAAGAAAAATCCGATTAATGAGGCTACGGGAACAGGTTCCTTGGGAAACATTACTTAAACCTACTATAGCCTTTGGTGCTGGGTCAGCCAGCATCTTAAACTCTCTTATTGACTCTAAGACATAGCGGCCTTGGGTTTGAGCCACATTTACCGGTAGAACTATCGGGTCTAAAAATAAATCCCCGACGGGGAAACCGGCATCCTGGCAGGTAGCGGCGATATGGGCAGCCAACTCCAGCCTGCGGTCCTTATCCTGAGGCACACCTTTTTTATCCATGGTTAAACCAATAAGGTAAGTTTTGTACTGTTTTGCCATGGGCACGAGTATATCTAGTTTTTCCTGATCGGCGGAAGTGGAGTTTATTACCGCCTTTTTCTTGGCTAATTTTAACCCGGCCTCAATCACCTGCGGCTTGGTGCTGTCCAATGCCAAAGATACCTCAACCGCCTCCTGAATGGTCTCAACCAGCCACTGCATATCGGCAACCGGATCTTTGGAAACCGGACCGCAATTTACATCCAGACAATCTGCCCCAGCCTTAACCTGATCCTGAGCAACTTTTTGGATAGTTTTTTTATCCTTTTGCTGAATGGCCCGGCCCACCTCTTTATACATCCCGTTAATCAATTCTCCTACGATAAACATATCTTACCCCTGCATTAAAATATCAATGGTTTTTCTGGTTTCCGATACCGCCTGGGGATGGCGCATAACTAATATATCAGCCCCTGCCTGCAAAAGAGCCACGGCAGTGATATTTTCCCACAAGGGGCCGCGTTCCTTCTCCGGTCCCCATTGCGGGAATTCCGACATCAAGGCCTTGGCCTCTTTTGCCCGCCAGGCCTCATAACCTACAAAACAGATAAATGGCATAGATAACATTTTATCACCCGAAAGCGCAGCCAGTCTAGCCCTTTCCATAATCGAATAGGCATATTCCAAACCATAACCCAAGGCGCCTATAGTCGGATTGATAACAATCCTATCGCTGGGCAAACCCATATCGGTAATCAGAATATTCAATTGTTTGGCGATATTAATATCAATGGGGCTGGTGGCTATGATATTGTGGCCGTCCGCCAAAACCGCCGCGGTCAAGGTCTTATAATTCTCCTGCACCGCCTCACCAATCAAACAACGTTCGCCCTTGGAAGCTTCGCAACATGCAGGCAAAATAAGATTGTCTTTGGTATCGTCACCGCAACCCAGAATTATCAAAGGCACTCCCACTGCCTTTAAAACTGCCTGTACCGCCTTTGCCATCTCGTCAGGGCTTTTATTCTTACCATCCGGATGGGCACCCTGAAGCCTCAGACAAATAAAATCCGCCTGAAATTCCTTGACGCATTTTTCTGCCCATTGCCCTGGATTATCCAGACAATCCTTAAATGGCTCTTTTAACGTTTGCGGCCAATCCTCAGGCAATATATCCCAAATTTCCATGGCGATTACCGGCCGATGAGGAATATTACCTTCGGCAAATAAAAACGGTAAAGTACTCTGACCTCCAATTTTGACGGTCTCGGCCCGCGTGCCGTCTTCATCCTTGGTTGCGCCAATTTGTGAAACACCGACAGAATTAGACCAGGCTTCTTTTAAGAATTCTAACGCCATATACCTTCTCCTAATTTTTCTATCGCCTTGAGGGCTGAAGATTTACTATTTAGCTTGGTCAACGGAGTTGCAGAAGAGCTTAATTCTAAAATCTCTTTATCTTCCGGAATATGAAAAACCTGCTCAATGCCCAGATTTTTTATCTCCTCCTTTAAACAATTATCATTTTGCACCCGGTTAACCACCAATACGAATTTATTGGTTTTGATATCCAAATCCTTTACCAGGTCATAAATCCTTTTTGCCGAACGCATCCCCACCGCCGAACAATCGGTAACTAAAACCATGCAGTCGGCTTTACGCATGGTCCTACGGGAAAGATGTTCCATGCCCGCCTCATTATCAATTACCACATATTCGTAATTGTCCGCCATCTTTTTAACCACTCCTCTCAGGACATTATTCACATAGCAATAACATCCCGGGCCTTCGGGCCTGCCCATAATCAAAAGGTCGAAACCCTTATTCTCACTTAAGGTTTCCTGCAGCCGGTATTCGAGGTAATGATCCTTACTCATCCCGCTGGGTATTTGCGCAGGATCTTTGGAAATTGATTCTACAATCTGCCCGATGCTTTCCTGGGGAAAAATTCCCAAGGCCTCGGCCAAAGTGCTGTTAGGATCGGCATCCACTGCCAATACCGAGCCTTTTTTATTTTTATTCAGCCAGTCTATCAGTAAGGCAGCTATAGTGGTCTTCCCGGTGCCGCCTTTACCGGCCACAGCCAAAATATAACTCATAACTTAATTGAGGGAAATCTCTTTAAATCCGTGTGAGGGAAAAACAAGGCTGCCATATATTCATCCATATATTGCCCCTCTACGGAAAGCTCAAGATAGGTAGTCTTTTTAGCAATCTCCTCTACCTTATGCAAGGCATCACTGGACAGGATTATCTGCCTGGCCCCAACCAAGGAACTGTTGCCGATAAATACAAATTTATCGCGTGGCAAATCCGGCAACAAACCAATATAGATGGCCTTTTCCATATCCAGATAGGTACCGAAACCTCCGGCAATAAAAATCCTCTTAATATCTTCCATTTTTAAACTCATATGGCGTACCATCACCGCAGTTGCAGCATAGATAGCCGCCTTGGCGCGCTTAAGATTCTCTATATCCATTTCCGTAATCACCACATCTCCGTCAAAGCCATTATTAGCTCTGGGCGAAAGCACAAATTCATTACCAAACTCACCGCTCCGTATTTTATCGGTTTTTAGATCCTTGATTTTGCCGTTTTTATCTATAGTCCCTGCATGCAATAATTCCGCCAAGGAATCAATATAACCCGAACCGCAAATCCCCTGAGGTTTTACCTCACCGATCGTAGTGAATTTAGCATTATAATTTTTATCAATGGAAACCCGCTGGATGGCGCCCTTGCTGGCCCGCATGCCGCTTACCACGCCGCTTCCCTCAAATGCCGGTCCGGCTGAGGCAGCACAGCTAATCAGCCAATCCTGATTTCCCAATACTATCTCTCCATTGGTACCTATGTCGATTAAAAGAGATAAATCTTTGCTTTCGGACATTCCGCAGGCCAAAATTCCCGCAGTAATATCTCCGCCCACATAACTGGAAACTCCGGGCGCACACGACAAAAGCCCCCGCGGATTGATCTTTATCCCTGCCTCGGCTGCGCGAATTGCCGGAAGGAAATTTGCAGTAGGCACGTAGGGCTCGCGGCGGATGAAGGTTGGATCTATACGCAATAATAAATGAATCATGGTGGTATTGCCCGCGCAAAAACAGCAAGTAACATTATTCAGATCAATATTGTGTTCGCGGATAAATTCCTGAATCATAGCATTAAGGCAGTCAATTACCGCATGATGCAATTTATCCAAGCCGTCCGGTTCCTGTGCAAAAACAATCCTGGTGATAATATCGCTGCCGAAGCTGGCTTGTTTATTAAAGGTGGCTTTGGTGCCTAAGATTTGCTTGGTGTTTAAATCTATAAACTGTCCGGAAATAGTGGTGGTCCCGATATCAAAGGCGATTCCGTAGTTACTCTCTGAAGTATCGCCGGGCTGGATTAAAACTACCTCAACCGTTCCGTTTCTCTTACCCAGCGTGACGGTAACCTTCCAGTCGCTACTGCGCAAAATCTGGCCCAGACGGCGCACATTGGCCAAGCCGGTCTGCATAATCGGGATATCCTGCTTCTTGCGTATCTCGCGGTAAAGCCTTTCCAAATCACTGATTTTATCTTCCAGGGTGGGTTGAGGAATTTCCAGATATAACTTGGTAGCCAAGGGTGAATGCACAAATAAATCTTCCGGCAGAACTGAGGGTGATTTCTCAATCTCTTCGGCAGTAGAAAATATACCTTTAAGTCGAGAAAGAAATGCCTCTTCCTCGGTTATGGCCTCTAAATCGAGAGTAGATTCTTTGGGGACTTCAACTTCTAAATCACTCTGTACTGTAGACAGACATGCCAATAAATACCCCCTCTTTTTCTCCTCTGGAGTAATTCTTCCCGTAGGCTGACTGATTAATTGACCACTTTTAAGAATTACCTTGCACCTGCCGCAGACCCCGTCTCCGCCGCAGCTGGAATTTATATTAACGCCAGCTGAAATAGCAGCAGAAAGTATAGTCGTGCCCTTCTCGACCTCTATGGTCTTATTGGCTGGATAGAATTTGACTTTGAATTTTTCCATTCCTCTCCAGATTCTTTAAAAAACTGGGTATGCCGGCTGCCTCTTTGGGTCCTACCAAAATCTTGCACCCGCTTTTATCTTCCAAATCCCCGCTCATTACCGCCACATAACCGGGGATAACCAACTGGTTGTGGCTGACCTTCTCTCTGAGATTATTTTTATTAATACTTTCCACGATTTTATCCGGAGTAAATTTCTCCGCTGCCCAAGCAGTCAAAACCGACATCCCCTCGGTATCTACGCTGATGATATATGACGGCACTTTACTGGATTCCACCTCTGACAAAACCGTGTAATAGGTAAGTGAAAAGTTAGTGGTGATTAATACCGGAGATTTTTCGCTGACATTTCCCACCGGATATAACTTGGGTTCGACCTGTAATGGTCTTTGCGGGTCGGTATAGATATTCTGACGCAAGGTCAATAATGGCAGAACCTTCCAGGCCTCAACGGATTTAATAATCACTATACTGGCATACTTACAGATAAAAGTAGCGGCTTTATTGATTTCCTGATAGGTATCTTTTTCGTCAACAATCACCATGGCCGGAAAACCCAGGGAGCGCTGATTTCTTTTTAGGGCCAATCTGCGAATTTGGGTCAAGGCCCAAATATTACCCGATAAAGTTTTAGATTTTACCTCTAAAACCTGATCGCAGACGCCCGCCTCATTTACCTTGGCGGTTAATTGCGATAATTCTTCTAGGTTATCGGAGGTGACCACTAAGGCCGCCTGAGATTCTTTGGCAATAGCGGCGATTTCAGTTAAATTATCCTTGCCGGCTGCGTAAATCAACGGACGGCGTTTGGCAATCACAGCAGCTGCCTGTTTTAAGGCCTGGGCATCATTGCTAATTAAAACCATTCCTAATTTTGTCTGCTCGGCAATTCTCTTAACCAGAGATGCAAAGGCGGCGGCATCTCCGGTTTGCCTTACGGCAATCAAATTCACCTTTATAAGTTGACCCACCCTTTCAAATTGCAGGGAATTTATGGTCTTTATTTTCTCAATGATTTTAGCTTCCGGCTCGTTATCTTCAATCAGAAATCCTATGCCGCAGGGATGAAAAAACTTCTCCTCATGACGGAACATTACCGTTTCATTACCGATTTCCAGGATATCTTCGCCTTCTCCGATAGCAATCAATCTAACCGGCGGCTGGGAAGCAGAATCCAGAATATTTTTTGCCTGGGGCGTGATATACGGACATTTATCCAGGGTAGTCTGTCTTTTGGCCAAGGCCATGGCAAAGGCCAAGCACGTCGGAAAACCGCATTCCCGGCAATTGGTTTTGGGTAAATGCTTGTAGATGTCTAAACCTGAGAGGGCCATTTATTCATTCCTTCTCTTTTAATTTGTTCATATACATTGCGCAGGGCTAACCCGCTTCTTTTTGCTATTTTCTTACAATCCTCATATTCCGGGCTTAAGGTCCTGACCGAAGAATTCAGGCTGCCGATCTTCACCCGGCAAGCACCGATTCTGGATTTTACGGTTTTAAGCTGGCGATAAAGCTTTTTCCTTTTGGCGGGGAAATATCTTATGCCAAAAGTGGTGGTTTCTTTAAAGATAATCCCTATTACTTTATCTAAAAGATTAGACGGTGTCAAGACAGTTAACAAAAATCCCAGACGGGATTTCTTCATCTGTACCACCTGCACATAAACATCCAAAGCTCCGGATTTTAAAAGCTCTTCCTCCAGATATTCAAAGTTTTGAGGATTCATATCATCTATGTTGGATTCTACGATTGTGATTTCATCTTCGCCTAGGTCATGGGTGATGGTCCCAAACATAATCTTTAAAACATTACTGACGGCGAGAGGATTAAAAGACCCTGCGCCGATACCGGTCTTTTCCAGAGAAAAGGAAATATCATTAAGACTGGCGGCAGCTGCCTTAATGGTCTTTAGAATCGCGGCTGCCGTAGGAGTTATGGTTTCGTAATCATAATTTACCGGCTTAATCTTAAAGCCTTTTAGTAGCTCTAAGGTTGCCGGGCCCACCTTATTACTTACCGGTATATCGGATACCAGATATTTGTCTGCCTTAAAATAATTTATGGAAATCGCTGCGCCAACAATATCCACCAAAGAATCAATTCTGCCGAGTTCCTCAAATTTAAAAGCCTTGCCTTTCGCATGATGGGCATGGGATTCGGCCAAAGCCAAAGTGCTATAGATGGCCTTGGCCGTCTCTTTCACTCCTAGCTTTAATCTGCTTTTTTCTATTATCCTGAAGATCTGGCTTAAACTTCTTTCTTGTAAATCATTTTCTAAAACTGTAAATTTTACCGCCTGGACATGACCTCTCTCTACCAGTGATCTTCTTAACTCAAAACCCTTAATAGACAGCTTAGCCAATTCTTTCTTTAGATAACTGAAACTTAACCCAGCATCCAGAAAGGCCGCAAGCGTCATATCCCCGCTCATGCCGCCTGATAAATCAAAATAGATTATCTTCATCGGTTAATCAAACTGGCAAAATATCCAGCGCCAAAACCATTATCGATATTTACCACCGCTACTCCCGGCGAACAGCTATTTAACATGGTCAATAATGCCGACAGTCCCTGAAAATTACTCCCATAACCGCAACTCGTAGGAACGGCGATTACCGGACAGGCTACCAAACCGCTGACTACGCTGGCCAATGCCCCTTCCATCCCGGCGATTACAATAATAACCGATGCCTCATTTAAAATTTTTTTCTCATCCAGCAAACGGTGAACGCCGGCCACGCCTACATCATAAAGGAACTTCACCCGGTTTCCCATTAACTTTAGGGTCACCACTGCCTCTTCGGCCACCGGGATATCCGAAGTCCCGGCGGTAATCACTAAAACCTCACCTTTTTTCGAAGGCAGATCTTCGGTAGATAAAAACGCGATTTTAGCTAAAGGACTATATTTAATCTTGGGGAATGATCTTTTAAGCGACTGAAAACTTTTTTGTTCTAGGCGGGTCAAAAGCAAGGGGCCGCCGGCTTTGACAATTGCCTTGGCGATTTTCTTTATCTGCTGGATGGTTTTATTCTGACAATAGATTACTTCGGGAAAACCCTTGCGGCTCTTTCTATCCAAATCAACCCGGGCAAAATGAAGGTTTTTGCATAAAGCCGTCATGAAAAAAGGATAATCGCCAAAAGGCAAAGGACAAATACTGCACAGACGATATAAAAATCATGGTAATAGATAAAATCCCTGAAGCGCTCTTGGCTGGTGTATGGATAGGAGTTGTCTTCAGAAATTACAATACCCTTGTTGCGGAGTTCCTCAATCTCTTTTCCCTTGAATCTTAAGAATTGGCCGGCAATTTTGTAGGCAGGGATCTTGCCCGCCTCGCTCAATCCCAGAATCTTTTTTTCCGAGATGCCTAAGATTTGGCTGGCCTCGCGAACCGAAATAAATTTTTCCGCCATTACTTAATCTTTCCAGCAACCACCCATTCATCTATCTTGGCCCGCTCGAATTTCCAGCTGTTACCTTCTTTGACGGCCGGAATTTTACCCGAGGTAGCTAAATCCATAATGGCCGACAGATCAATCTCCAAATACCGCGAAAGTTCCTCGGCATCGAGAAAATCTTCCAACATAGAACATTTACCCTGAAATATCGCTCCCTCTACGATATTTAAACGCGGGGTTTTGATATTGCCGTGCAAAATCGCGGTGGGTAAAAGCACCAATCTCTGTTTGGCCAATATATCGCCCTTAACCCTGCCGGCGATCATGATATTCTCTCCGATGACGTGGGCATCGACATTGGCAGTCTCTCCGATGGTCAGATTGCCGCGGGTTTCCAGAGTGCCTTCGAATTTACCGTTGATACGTAAATTCACCGGGTCCTTAAAGGATAACGTCCCTTGCATCGCAGCATCTACATCCATAATCTTTTCTTCGCCTTTTCTTCTATCTCTGAAAGCCATACACACCTCCTTCAATGAGCAGACAATTTACAGAACGATAGTGAATGTAAATTGTAGCTCGTAAAGCGTCTGCGAATTGAACCCTTGACATTTTGTTTCAAGGAAATCTATTACAAAATGTCAAGGGTCAAATTCCGACTTACGGCTTACGTCACTTCGTTCCGTAAGCCGTGTCGTCATTTAACCTCCCCTAAAATCTATTCCTCTTCTTTTCCTAATCTTCTTTCTATGGGTTTTAGGGCGATTAATACCAAAAACATAATTATCGCGACGGTAAAGGCGGCTTCATAAAAACCTGCCCCCACTGCCATGCCCAATCCCGAAGTCACCCAAAGACTGGCAGCGGTGGTTAGGCCCCTTACTGCCTTGCCGTAGCGTATAATGGTCCCGGCGCATAAAAAACCGATTCCAGTTACAATTCCGGCAGCAATTCTTCCGGGATCGGCGCGGGTTACATCTTTATATATATCAAAAACATGCAACGATGTCAACATTATCAAGGTCGAACCCAGACAAACCAAAATGTGGGTACGCAATCCTGCCCCGCGGTGGCGGATTTCCCTTTCCAGGCCAATCAAACCGCTTAATAAAGTAGCGAAAATCACCCGCATGATTATTTCTTTTAAACCCGGCATCATCCCTGACCTCCTCTAATGAACGCACAATTTACGGAACGCGAGTGACGTAAATTGTTTGCGTGAATTATGTCCGCCAAGCCTTATGGCGGATATGCTCATTTAAATTCGTAATACCCTGCAGCTGCTACCATGGCAGCATTGTCCAGACAAAATTCTATTGGCGGAAAACAAACCCGAATCCTCTCCTTTTGGGCTTCCTTAGTTAGAACCTCCCTGAGTAGCGTATTAGCAGCTACGCCACCGCCGACTATCAAAGTCTTAACCTTCTTCAATTTACAGGCCCGGATTGTCTTATTAACTAAAGCGGCTACTACCGCCTCCTGAAAAGAAGCGGCAATATCGGCTATTTTGACGCGGCGCTTATCCCATTTATCCCTTAAATAGTAGAGCACCGCGGTCTTTATCCCGCTAAAACTGAAATTCAAAGAATCGGCAAAGGCAGAACAACTGAATTTTATTTTCTTTGCATCTCCCTGCTTAGCCAATTTATCGATTATCGGCCCCCCGGGATACCCCAGACCCAAAATCTTAGCTACTTTATCAAATGCCTCACCTGCTGCGTCATCCACGGTCCAACCCAGTAATTGCCGGGTCTTAAAATCCTTTAGATAATAAATGCTGGAATGACCCCCGGAAACCACCAGGCCGATAGCGGGTAATCTGGGATGGTGACCATTCAAAAAATTCGCATAGAGATGCGATTCTACATGGTCAACCTCTTTTAAAGGTTTTCCGATAGCAAAGCTTAATCCCCTGGCAAAAGAAGTGCCGACCAATAGAGAGCCGATTAAGCCAGGATTGGCAGTTACCGCAATCGCATCAATTTCTTCCCAGGAACAACGAGATTTACGCAGGGCCTCTCTTACCACGATGCCGATAGTTTCGATATGGTGCCGGGAGGCGATTTCGGGAATGATCCCACCGTATTTCTGATGCATCTGTAGGCTGCTAGCCACTATACTAGAAAGAATCTGTCTTCCGTCTTTAACTACTGCGGCAGCAGTTTCATCGCAGGAAGTCTCTATACCTAAAATCAACATTATTTGGCCAGATCAGAAACAAAAACCAATTTTATACCTTGTTTTTCCAATTGGGGGGCCATATCCTGGATTACCTGTAAGGTCAACTGACGATCATGGCCTACGCCGATAGCAAAGCCCATTTTTCTTGCCTTCCTCACCAAAGATTGGAGTTGACCGGAGATATATTTATAATCTGCCTGATTATCCAGAAAAACATCACGCTGGGCAAATCTGATCTTTATCTTAGTAACCAACTTCTCACCGACCGAATAACGGGTTACCAAACTGTCCAGAAAATAAAGTCTCCTTTTTTTTAATTGACGAAACAAAATGGCCATTACCCTTTCATCCTCAGTAGCCTTGCTTCCCATATGATTATTGATGCCATCGGCAAAGGGTACACTTTTTAAAGCATCATTGATAGTTTGGATAATTTCTTTTTCTCCCATATGGGTAAATACCACTTGCTTTTCCAGATGGATTTCTTTGCGTTCATGCGGCTCCATAGGAAGGTGGAGAATAATCTCCTTTCCATTTTTATTGGCTAAACTAGCAACCTGGGTAGAATATGGAAGATGCGGCAGTATAGAAATAGTGACGGGATAGTTAAAATCCTTCAGAAAATCAGCATTGCGCAGATTATATCCCCAGTCGTCGAGGACTATGGCGATTTTGGCCACCTGGGGTACTGGAGTTGGCTGCGGCTGCGGGATTGCCTCGGGAACCTTAACTACCTCTTTCTTAGGCCGCCAGGGCCAAAATCGCACCAATAACACCCCCTGGGCGATAACTATTAATAATAATCCGATGATTATGATGAAATATTTATTCTTCATTTAACTTTTAACCTGATTCTGATAGACCCGGATACCTTTGATTAAATCAATCGCCCTCTTTATTTGAACATCATTTTTATAATCCTGGGTAGATTTTTCAGTAGCTTCGGGCTGGGCAGGAGATTTTTCCAGTTTTTCGAATACCTCTTCTAAACTGATTCCTTTTTCCTTAGTATCAGTCCCCCTCTCCTCTTCAACCACCACATCGGGGACGATACCGACCCCTTGGATAGAACGATTATTCGGCGTGAAATATTTACTGGTGGTTAAACGCAGGGCCGAACCATCGGGCAAAGGAATCACCGTCTGCACCGAGCCCTTGCCGAATGATTTAGTACCCAAGATAATTGCGCGCTGGTTATCCTGCAACGCCCCGGCCAATATTTCGCTTCCCGAAGCACTGCCTTCATTAATCAAAACTACCATAGGCCAGTTTAAATAAGCCGTGTCTCCTCCGTGCGATTTAAAAACCAAATCCTGCTTGGCATCCCTTCCCTTGGTAGAAACTATTAACTTGCCGGCGGGCAAGAAATTCTCTGTGGCCTTAACCGCAATATCCAGTAAACCGCCCGGGTTATTGCGCAGGTCTAAGATCAAACTATCTGCTCCTGCCTTCTTTATCTTATCCAGGGCTGCGGCTAAATCTTTGGACGTAGTCTCTTGAAACACGGTAAGCCGGACATAACCAATCTTATCCTCTAAAACCTTGGCCTCTTTAATATCCTGGATCTTGATAATCTCCCGGGTGATTTTAAATTCCAATAATTTTTTCTCGCCTTCCCGCAAGATAGTAACATTGACCACGGTACCGGGTTTACCGCGCAAAAGTTTTACCGCATCGCTTAAGGTAAAATCGCGGGCAATCTTGTCGTCAATCTTAACTATGCGGTCACCGGCCTTAATCCCTATCTTCCATGCCGGGGTACCGTCCAGAGGGGTAATTATGGTAATTAAACCGTCCTTTAAAGCAATCTCAATACCTAAACCACCGAACTGCCCTTCGGTTTCGATTTTCAAGTCTTTATAGGCATCGGGGTCCATGAATTGGCTATGAGGGTCCAAAGAAGCCAGCATCCCCTTCAAGGCACCATAGATTAAATCCTTAGACTTAGGGACATCCACATAATCCGACTGAATAGTGGTTAAGGCATAACTGAATAACTCCACCTGCCTGTATAAGTCGTCCTTTACCTTGTGCTCAGCCCCGGAAATGGCAAAGGTAGTCAAGGCTGCCACTAAACCCAGCGTTAACAAAAATATAAAAACTTTTTTGAACATAATCCCTCCCTTAAGAATTTTTCTTTAGTCTTTCTCTTAAAATATCCCCCGCTATCTTGGGGTTGGCCTTGCCTTTGGATTTTTTCATTACCTGGCCGATTAAAAACATCAGGGCGCTTTCCTTGCCCTGTAAAAAGTCATTGACCGATTTTTCGTGTTCCTTGATTACCTCCTCGACGAAAACGCTTAAATCACCGGTGTTGGAAAGCTGCGCCAGCCCCTGTTCTTTGATTATTTCGCTGGCGCTTTTTTTAGTATCTATCATGTTGGTCAAAACTTCTTTAGCTACCAGATTGCTGGTGACTCCAGTTGCAGCAGAACCAACCAATTCTACTAACTTCTGAGGCGATAAATCCAACTGGTGTAAACTAACTTTACGGTGGTTCAACTCGGCCGAAAGCGGACCGATTAACCAGTTGCAAATTTGTTTTGGTTGAGGATAAAGCTTAACACAACCTTCAAAATAGTCCGCCAACTCTTTATCCTGTACCAAACCAAAACTGTCGTAATCAGATAAATTATATTCCTTTTTAAATCGCTCTAGCCGTTGTTGCGGCAATTCCGGTAATGAGGCCTGGGCTATTTCTATCTCTTCCTTAGGAATAATAAACGGCACCAAATCCGGGTCGGGAAAATACCGGTAATCATGGGCCTCTTCCTTACTGCGCATGGAAATGGTTATTTCTTTTTCCGTATCCCACAGCCTGGTATCTTGAGTGATTTTGCCGCCTTGCGCCAAAATCTCTGCCTGACGGTTAACCTCAAAGGTAAGGGCAGCCTTGACCGCTTTAAAAGAATTCATATTCTTGACCTCGGTCTTTACGCCCAATTCTTTTACACCTTTTTCCCGTAAAGAAATATTAGCATCACAACGCAAACTCCCCTTTTCCATATCGCAATCCGAGACCTCCAGATATTTTAAGGTGAGTTTCAAGGTAGATAAATAATCCAGGGCCTCCTGAGGAGAATTCATTTCCGGTTCGCTCACTATTTCCAATAATGGCATGCCACTGCGGTTAAAATCCACTAAACTGGCATCCCGATTCTCCTCGTGAATTAATTTCCCCGCATCCTCCTCCAGATGCACGCGTTTAATCCGTATACGCTTGACATTATCCTCGGTCTTTATCGCCACGAAACCATCCGCAGATAAAGGCAAATCATACTGGGAAATCTGATAATTCTTAGGCAAATCGGGATAATAATAATTTTTTCTATCGAATTTAACGACATCCTGAATTTTACAATTCAATGCCAGCGCCACCTTCATGGCATATGCCAAAGCCTTTTTATTTAAAACCGGCAGGCTCCCCGGAAACCCCAAGCAAACCGGACAAGTGTGGCTATTGGGGCTGGCTCCAAATCCTGTGCTGCAACCGCAGAATGCCTTAGTCTCGGTCGCTAATTGCAAGTGGACTTCTAATCCGATGATGGTTTCTAATTCTTTCATAGCTTGGGTTTTTGTTTATGCCACACGGTATTTTGTTCGTAGGTATAGGCCACTCTAAAAATTGTCTCTTCAGCAAAGGGCTTGGCCAAAATCTGTAAACCGATAGGCAAATTGTTTTTGGTAAAGCCGCAGGGTAAAGAAAGTGCGGGAATTCCCGCTAAATTTACTGAAATGGTATAGATATCCGAAAGATACATCGATAAAGGATCGTCGGTTTTTTCTCCGATTTTAAATGCCGGTGTGGGTGAGGTAGGGGTAATGATACAATCAAATTCTTTAAATACCTCTTCAAAATCCCTTCTAATCAAAGTGCGCACCTTTTGGGCGCGTAAATAATAGGCATCATAATATCCGGCGGAAAGCACATAGGTTCCTAAAATCAATCTGCGCTTGGCCTCAGCCCCAAAACCCAGACCCCTGGTTTCTTCATACATATCAATCATAAAACTGCGGCGCGTCTTTGCTGGAGTTGCGCGTAAACCATATTGCACCCCATCAAAACGGGCTAAATTAGAACTGGCCTCGGCTGTGGCAACTATGTAATAGGTAGCTACTGCATAGTCGGTATGCGGCAAAGTCACCTCTTTAAAATTAGCACCTAACTTTTTTAAGACAACTATAGCCTCTTCTAAGGCCTGTTTTACCTCTTTATCCATCCCCTCCACAAAATATTCTTTAGGTATGGCGATTTTCATGCCCTTAACATCATTAATCAAAGATTTTTTATAATCCGGCTGGTCGATATCTACGGAAGTAGAATCCCGGGGGTCATAACCGGCAATAATATTAAGCAAAATGGCATTATCGGCGACATCTTTGGTAATCGGTCCAATCTGGTCGAGGCTTGAGGCAAAGGCAATTAAGCCATAACGGGAAACTCTTCCGTAGGTGGGCTTGAGTCCAACCACTCCGCAAAATGCGGCTGGTTGGCGAATAGAGCCTCCAGTATCCGAACCTAAAGCAAGGATCGTTTCATCGCTAGCCACTGCCGCTGCCGAACCGCCGCTGGAACCTCCGGGAACCCTTGCCAAATCCCAGGGATTACGGGTTGCCCCATAACAAGATGTTTCGGTAGAAGAACCAAAGGCAAATTCGTCCATATTGGTTATGCCGATAATTGTTGCTCCGGCATTTTTCAATTTCTCAATTACGGTGGCGTCATAGGGAGAAGAAAAACCTTCCAGTATCTTGGAAGAACAGGTAGTTTTTTGTCCCTGAATACAAATATTGTCTTTTATGGCAACTGGTATGCCGGATATATCCGAGGAGGCCTGGGAATCGGTGGGAATAGGCTTAACCGCCACAAAGGCCTTGACCTTTTTATCATTAGTTTCAATTGCCTCCAGAACATCTTTTACAATCTCTGAAGAGGTAGTTTTTTTGCCTTTGATTAATTCCTGTAACTCGTGGCAGGTTAAGGTATTTAATTTCATCCCGTTAGAAATCATAAAACCGACCTCCAATACCTACCTTTAATAAAGTTTTTTGAAATAGTTATTTCATTTATGACAAAATTTCTAACGGGATTCATTCAATCACCTTGGGAACCTTAAAGAAATCACCTTGTTTACTGGGTGCGTTTTTAAGCACTTCCTTTGTGGGTAGAGACGGCTTAAGCTGGTCTTCCCGATAGATATTTTTCTGCGGAAAGACATGGCTGGTAGGCTCGATGCCATTGATGTCCACCTGCTTTAACTTATTGATATACCTGAGGATTTCTTCTAGCTGGCCGGTAAAATTCTCCAGCTCCTTATCGCTTAAGTTGAGCCTAGCCAGGTGGGCCACATATTTTAAATCATCGCGGGTAATCATCGCTCTCCTTTTGTTCGTTCAATATATCATTCCCGTCCGGAAATGTCAATCCTTAGCCTCCTAAAGAAGATTGGCTAGCCTGGCAAAATCTTCCAGGCTTAATCGTTCCGGTCTGATCTGGGGATCGATGCGGGCTTTTTCCAATATGGGGATTAAATCTACCTTTGGAAAAAGCCCGCTTAAAGCATTACCGATAATCTTTCTACGTTGATTAAATGCTTGGCGGATAACTTTGAAAAACAATTCTTCATCCTTAACCTCTACCGCCGGCCTCTCCCTAATCCTCAACTCCAGAAAGCAGGAATCCACCTTTGGCTGCGGCTTAAAGCACCCCTTATTGATTTTGAACAATATCTTGGGCAAGGTATGATACTGCGTAAAACAACTGAAGGCCCCATATTCCTTGCCACCCGGTCTTGCCACCACCCTTTCCGACAATTCTTTCTGAAGGGAAATATAAATTGAAGAAATCTTTGCTTTGTGCCCCAATAAATGGCTGATTATGGGAGTAGAAATGTAATACGGCAGATTACCGATAACCTTTACCTTGCCCCGAATATTCTTAAAGTCAAAATCCAGAATGTCCTGACAACTAATAGTCAAATTGGGAAATTTAAGATTCCTTTCCAGGTCTTCACATAAGTTCTTGTCCAGCTCTATCGCCAAAACCTCTTTTGTCTCTTTGACTATTACCTTTGTCAATTGGCCCAAACCCGGGCCAATCTCCAGCACCGATTCGTCTTTTTGTAACCGGCAAGAACTGATAATTCTACTGAGGATATTTTGGTCAACCAGAAAGTGTTGACCTAAAGACTTCTTGGGTCTATGCTCTAAATTCAACATAGAGATTTCTTAGAAAGTGAAATGGCGAGCTGGATTGCCGACAGCATAGGATACGGATTTGCAATATTTTTACCCGCAATATCAAAGGCCGTTCCATGGCATGGTGAGGTTCTGACAAACGGCAGACCCAAGGTTACATTTACCGCGGTATCAAAACTTAGGGTTTTTACCGGAATCATCCCCTGATCATGATACATGGCTATAATAGCATCAAATCTATTGCGGTGAGATTTCAAAAATACGGTATCGCTAGACAAAGGGCCGAAGATAAATTTGGCATAACTTTTGGCTTTTGCTATAGCTGGTTTAATAATCCTATCCTCTTCCTTGCCTAAAAGTCCGTCTTCACCGGCATGGGGATTTAATCCACAGAGTGCTATGCGGGGGGACTTAAGACGGTAATATTTCTTAAGAAAATCAACGGTTAAGATTATGGTATCCGATATTTTTTTCTGATTAATCTCTCTGGGAACCTCGCTCAATGAAATATGCCTGGTAACTAATGCGACCTTAAGCTTTCCCGCCACAAACATCATGGCAAATTTTCTGGTGTTAGTTTTCTTAGCCAAGAATTCGGTATGGCCGGGAAATTTAAATCCCGCCAAGTTAATTGCCTCCTTACTGATAGGAGCAGTAACCAAGGCATTTATACTTTTCCTTTTGAAGAGTTCCAGGTACTTCTCAAGGTATTCCACTGAACAGCGACCAAAGATGGGGCTAATTTTGCCAAAGGCAAAATTAGCCCCCCTTATATTTTTCAAATCTATTAATTCAAACTTAATTTTTCTGAGGCCAGCTACTCTTGATAAAGCATTACCATCGCCAATCACCAAAATACTGCTTATTTGGCTAGGGGTAAGCCGCGAGATGGCTTTTAATGTTACCTCCGGCCCTATACCGGAAGGGTCTCCTATGGTTATGCCAATAGAAGGTTTATTTAACATAGATATAGGCCTGTTTCTTAAGCCCTTCCATCCAGTCTGAAAACTGGCGTTCAAATTTCTCCGCAAAGACATAGCGATAAATCTGGTTTCTCACCTCATTCAATTCCAACTGTTTCGACGGCAGGATATCGATTAGCCTAAAGATATAAAAACCGTTTTCCGTCCTCATCACAGAAGAAAATTCTCCTTTTTTTAATTTGAATACCGCATCCTCTATATCTTTTCTTAACTCTCCCTTGGCAACCTTGCCTATGGATGGGCTGTAGGAATATTTTTTGGCCACCTGGGAAAAATCCTCTCCCTTTTTTAGCGCCACCAGTGCCTTGTCTGCATTACTTCTGGCTACGCCTGCCGAATCCTTGAAGGGCATGAAAATCGAATCCACATTCAACTGTTCGGGCATCAGAATCTTGTCTTTATGACCTTCGTAATATGCAGTTACCTCCGTCGGCGAGACAAAAATTTTATCTTCAATCTCTTTCTTCACAATCTCCCTCATCATCAATTGTTCGCTTATCTTGCGTTTTAAATCGTTAACGGTCAATCCTTCAGCAATTAAGGTATTCTCAAAGGCTTCGGTGGAGGGGAATTGTTTCTTAATCTCCTTGACCCTATTTTCCACCATTTCTGGGACCACGGCTATTTTCTGCCTCTTGGCCTCCTGGACAATCAGCCTATCCTCGATAATCCTTTGTACCGCCTCCTGGCGCCATTTCTGAATTTCTTGCTCCAGCTCCTTCCGGTCTTTATACTCGTCGGAGTGCTGCAGGTACATCAAGGAGGCGAACTCATTAACATCTTTCTGAGTGACTACCTCATCGTTAACTACTGCTACAATCCCTTCGACTATACTAAAAGCAAATTTAGGGAAACCCAAAACAATTAGGCTTAACGTTATTACTACCAATAATCTTCTAACCATACAATCTCCTATCTTTTTGTGCGGTTTTTATCTTATTAACCGCCTCCCTTAATAAACGGCAATACAAATCAAACCCCACCGTAGCTATAAAACCATGCTGCTGTTCTCCTAATAGATTACCTCCGCCTCTAATCTGTAAATCCTCATAAGCAATCTTAAAGCCGGCCCCCAATTCGTTATATTTCTCTATTGCCTTAATCCTGCGCTGCGCCTCGCCAGACAAAAGCTTTCCCTTGGGAACCAAAAAATAGGCAGAGGCCTTCTGGGTAAATCTCCCCACCCTGCCCCGCAGCTGATGTAGATCTGCCAAGCCAAAATTATCGGCATTGTTAACAATGAGGGTATTGGCATTGGGCACATCGATACCCGATTCCACGATGGTAGTACAAACCAAGATATCTATCTTGCCCTGTAAAAACCTTACCATGATTTCTTCCAGTTCATGCGACGGCATCTGTCCGTGAGCCAGACCAATCCTTGCATATTTAAATAGCTTCTGGAGGCGCAAGGCTATCTTATCTATATCCTCTACTCTATTATGCACGAAAAATACCTGTCCTTTACGGTTTAATTCCCGGTTAATGGCCTGACGGACTAAATCCTCGTCATATTCTGCCACGTGGGTAGAAACGGAAAGCCGATTTTCCGGAGGGGTATTAATTAATGACATGTCCCGCGCACCCATTAAAGACATATACAGGGTGCGCGGAATCGGCGTTGCCGTTAAAGTCAAAACATCTACCAGAAGGCGTAATCGTTTGAGTCTTTCCTTATCCTTTACCCCGAATCGCTGTTCTTCATCGATTATCACCAATCCCAAATCTTTAAATTTTATATCCTCGGATAAAAGCCTATGGGTTCCCACTACTATATCCATAGTTCCGTTAGTAATTCCCTCAATTATCTCTCTCTGTTCCCGCTCGGTTCTAAAACGGCTGAGCATCTGGACATTAACGGGGAAATCCTTCAGCCTTTGCGAAAAATTATAATAATGCTGTTCAGCCAAAATAGTCGTGGGCACCAAAATAGCCACCTGCTTATTGTCCATTACCGCCTTAAACGCAGCGCGCATGGCTACCTCGGTTTTTCCATAACCAACATCTCCGCAGATAAGTCTATCCATAGGATAATTGGATTCCATGTCTTTTTTGGTCTCGATAGTCGCCTTCAGCTGGTCGGCGGTCTCTTTAAAGGGAAAGGTTTTTTCAAACTCCTGCTGCCAATTGGCATCCGGAGAAAATACAAATCCGGTGAGGCTGTAACGCAAGGCCTGGGTTTGCAATAATTCGCTGGCTAATTTATAAACTCCTTTTTTAGTCCTTTCTTTAATCCTTTGCCACTCTTTAGAACCCAGACGAAAGAGCTTGGGTGGTCGGATTTCAAAACCGATGTATTTCTGGATTAAATGGACATCTTGATAGGGCACGTATAATCTATCTCCGCCCAAATATTCTACTACCAGATGCCTCTTTACCTCTTCGCGGATCTTGACATCATCCTCACCCAGCAACCTGCCGATGCCGTAACGATTATGCACCACATAATCGCCTTTTTCCAATTCCACAAAATTGCTAAGGGGCGTATCCTCGCCAAAATCAAATTCCGAAGAAGAAACCTTTCGTCGATGCGGCAGGACAATAACAATCTGGTGTTTCCAGATCTCCTGGCCGTTGGCCAAATTAAAACTATGGATGGTATGGATGCGGTTATTGTCTATTTCAATTCTGATGGGATATTCAAAGCCGGTGGGGAAAATATCAACAATGCCTCCGCGGTGGCTGAAATCGCCTTCCTCGATTACGGCTTTTTGATTTCGGTATCCAAAATTAACCAGCACGGATAAAAGGCTATCAATTTCTATCTCTGAAGATGGATAGAGTTTTAAAGACCGAAACATTACCTTTTAATTCTCTGCCAGGCCAAAACCAAAGGAGAGGCAATGAATATCGTGGAATAGACCCCCGAGATAAATCCGACCAAGAGACAAAAAGACAACCCGTTTAAAATTTCTCCGCCGAACAGGAATAAAGCCAACACCACCATCAAGGTTACGCTGGAGGTCAAAATAGTCCTGGAAAGGGTCTGGTTAACGCCCAGATTGATAATTTCTCTTAGAGTCATCTTTCTGGCAGTGCGAGTAATTTCCCTAACCCGGTCGTAGATTACGATGGTATCGTTTATGGAATAACCGGCGATGGTTAACAGACCGGTCACTATCAGTAAATCAATTTGCCTTCCGGATAAAACCACCAACCCCGCAGCAATTATAACATCGTGCAGAAGGGCGACAACTCCGGCTACGGCAAAATCAAAATGTTTGAATCTGAAACCGACATAAACTAAGATACTGACTAGGGCAAAGATTATGGCCAAAATCGCCTTCTGGCGCAGTTGTTTTCCCACTACCGGGCCGACATTTTCAATCCTCAGGACGTCAAACTTATTATTCGGCATCTTTTCACGAAAAACATTTTCTACCCGATTGGCGGTGTCGTTGGAGGTGCGGACAATCACCACCCCGGGATTGTCCTTGAATTCCTGAATGGAGGCATCGGCTAAGCCCACCTCTTTCAATTTATTCCTTAGCTCTTCTGCCGGAACCGGTCTTTGGAATTTATATTCCTGCAACTGCCCGCCAGCGAAATCTACTCCGTAGGCAGCGTTGCCTTTTTTAAATAAACCTAACATCCCTACCGCGATTACCAAGATAGAAAGCGCATAAAATATTTTTCTTTTGCCGATGAAATCAATCTTGGTTTCTTTTATCAGGCTAAACATAGGTAACGACTTTACCAGCTTGGTTGAAAGCAATAATTCCAGGATGGTGCGGGTAACTACAATGGCGGTAAACATACTGATAACCAAACCCATGATTAGAGTTAAAGCAAAGCCCCTGATGGGCCCGGTGCCGAATTGAAATAAGAAAAAAGCCGCAACAATGGTGGTTAAATTAGAATCAAATATGGCGCTAAAAGCCTTATGGTAACCATTATTAATCGCCATGTGCAAGGGGCGGCCGCTTTTTAACTCCTCACGGATTCTTTCGTTAATCAGCACGTTGGCATCCACCGCCATACCTAAGGTTAAGACGATACCGGCGATGCCCGGCAAGGTCAAGGTTACCTGTTGTCCAGGCAAAAGAACCCTCAATAATCCCAAGGAACCCACAATGAATAGACCATTCAAAATTAAGGCAATATCGGCAATAAGCCCGGAAGTAAGATAATAGCCGGCCATGAATACCAAAACCAATGTTAAACCAATAATACTTGCCTTTATCCCGGTCCTTATCGAATCCTGTCCCAACAACGGCCCTATCGTGCGCTCCTCTTCTATAGACATAGGAGCGGGCAAGGCGCCAACGCGTAAAACAATGGCCAAATCTGCCGCTTCCTCGTAGCTAAATCTGCCGGAAATCTGGGCCTCACCTGAAGGAATGGCCTCTCTGATTACCGGAGCTGAATTTACCTTGCCGTCCAAAACAATTGCCAGCCTATGACCTATATTATCCGCGGTCAGCCTTCCAAAATTTTTTGCACCCTGAGAATTAAATTTGAGGCTTACATACGGTTCGCCAAAACCTGAGCGATCCAGTTGCACCAAGGCATCGGTTATATTCTCCCCGGTCATGGCAGCGGCCTTCTGCATAAGCAAGGGCTTGTTTTCTTTGTCAAATTTTAACTCGTAACCCTCCGGGACGTTTCCTTCCAGCGCCTGCCTGAGCTTTTCCGGATCATCATTTACCAATTTAAATTCCAGAAGTGCGGTCCTGCCGATAATATCCAGGGCTCGTTTCCTGTCGGTGACCCCGGGAAGCTGAACCACTATTTCTTCCAACCCCTGGCGCTGGATACTTATCTCGCCCACGCCGAACTGGTCTATCCTGTTTCTGATTACCTCCAGGGCCCGCTCTACTGCATCCCTCTTCGCTCCTTCAGAAAGCTTGGAGGTATCTACGCGCAAAACCAGATGCATCCCGCCTTGCAGATCCAGACCCAGACTGATGCGTTTGTTTAATGGAAAGGCAAAATAACTGAATAAACCGATTAAGGCGAGGATAAAAATTATCCTCCATTTGAGCTCTTTAAACATATTTTCCCTCTTTTGTTGTATTAAGGATTGGCACTTTTTTTAACTACTACGATATAATCCTTTTCCACCTCTACCCGTACATTCTCGTCTATCCTTAAGGTTATGCTGGTATCTTTGACATTTACCACCGTGCCATTTATACCTCCGGCAGTTATAACCTCATCATTCTTTTTCAAATTATCCACCATCTTTTTATGCTGCGTCTGGCGGTCCTTCTGCGGCTTGATAAGCAGAAAATAAAATACAAAGAATATCAGGATTAACGGCAACAGGTTAAGTATCGGATTAGCGGATTGCTGTCCCATTTTTTCTCCTTTTAAGAAAGTTATAGAACACTCTTAGGCCTTGACTGCCCTGTTATCTTTTTTGACTAAGGATGCTATCGTCGGGGAAAGCGTGGCCCCATTTTTCACCCAGTAATCTAATCTATCTTTTTTAATGTTGAAGAAAGCCGGTTTCTTGGACGGGTCATAATGGCCTATCTCCTCCAGGAATTTTCCGTCCCGACTGGCTGTTCTTCGAATAGCGACAATCTTGAAATTATATCTTTTGTCTGCCGTCTTACCTACCTTACGTAACCTGATTCTTACCTCCATTGCTCCCTCCTTCAATGAGCGCACAACTTATGGCGTCGTCATTTATTCTTTACGACATAAGTTGTATGCGCGAATTAAACCCTTGACATTTTGCTCTGTAGGTCTCTGGACAAAATGTCAAGGGTCAAATGCGGACATACGATTTATGTCGCTTTGCTCCATAAATCGTGTCCTTATTTGACCTCCTATTTTACTGCAAGGCGCATATCTGCGCCTTGGCCTTATTAAGCGATTCTTCATATTCCTGGCGGGGCTTAGAATCCTGTACAATCCCTGCCCCTGCCTGGATATAGGCGGCATTGCCCTTTATTACGATTGTTCTAATCGTTATGCAGGTATCTAAATTTCCAGAAAAACTGAAATATCCCACGCTTCCGGCATAAATCCCTCTTTGGGTATTTTCCAACTCTTCGATGATCTCCATGGCCCTGACCTTGGGCGCCCCGGTAACCGTTCCGGCGGGAAAGGTCGACCTTACTACATCATAGATATCTTTGCCCTTGGCAAGTTCTCCCTGCACATTACTTACCAAATGCATCACATGGGAATATTTCTCTATTTTCATAAACTCGGTCACCTTCACGCTGCCGGCCGTGCATACCCTCCCCAAATCATTTCTACCTAAATCCACCAACATCAAATGTTCTGCCTTTTCTTTTATATCATTCAACAAATCTTGCCCCAGGGCTTTATCTTCATTCTCGTCCTTGCCGCGCCTTCTGGTTCCGGCAATGGGCCGAGTTTCCACCATTCCTTTTTCGCAGCGCACCAAGAGCTCCGGAGAAGAACCTGCGATAAACAGGTCCTTGAATTTTAGATAATACATATACGGCGAGGGATTGATTGACCTCAGGCGACGATAGGCATTAAAGGGTCGGGAAGATAACTTCATTCTGAATCTCTGAGAAAGGACTGCCTGGATTATATCCCCGCAGCGGATGTATCTCTTGGCCTTTTCCACAATAGACATAAAAGATTTTCTGGTAAAATTAGATGCCGGGGTAGTCTTTATTTTACTCTGCGGAGACTCCAAGGGAGGCAATTTCTCCGAGGATTCTATAATTTTAATCAGCCTCTCTATCTTATTTAAGGCCGCGTCATAAACCGAACCGGCCTTTTTACTATTTTCAATATGGACGCAGCAGACCACCTTTATTTTGTGATTGAGGTGGTCAAAGATAACCAGCGAATCAGAAAGCATATACATCATATCCGGCAGATTTAACTCGTCTGGATTCTTCTTAGGGATATGCTCGAAAAACCTCACTGCATCATAACCCATAAACCCAACCAGACCGCCGAAAAATCTGGGAAGGCCCGCCAAGCTTACGGCCTGGTAACCTTGCATTATTTTTTTGATTTCCGATAGGGGGTCCTGAACGGTAACGAATCTTTTGACCTTCGGGTTTGTTCCTTGAAGATCGATAATCGCAATATTTCTTCCTTTGCTCTTAAAAATCAATTTGGGTTCGGTAGCCAAAAAAGAAAACCGGGCAATCTTTTCCTCCCCTTCCACCGATTCCAAAAGATAGGAATAATCCTTGCCCTTGCTTAGTTTTAGAAATGCAGATACCGGCGTCTCCAAATCGGCAAAGATCTCCCGATAAACCGGAATGAGATTTCCCTGCTTGGTTAATTTGATAAATTGTTTTTTATCCGGATAATACATTACTTCATTTTTCTATAGAAACAGCTGCGGTTATTGGTATGACAGGCTGCGCCGGTCTGCTCTACCTTAATCAACAGGGTATCCAAATCGCAGTCATAATAAATTGCCTTTACCCTCTGAAAGTGTCCCGAGGTCTCGCCCTTAACCCAATAGGTTTTGCGCGACCGCGACCAGAAACAGGTTTTTTTCAGTTTCAGGGTCCGCTTCAGCGACTCCAGATTCATATAGGCCATCATCAAGACATCTTGGTTTTTGTAATCCTGAATAATGGCCGGAATCAAACCCTGTTTATCAAAGGCTAATTTGTTTAAATTGTTCTTGCCGATCCTAATCTTTTCTTTTTCCATCACATCCTCACCGATACGCCTTTTTGTTTTAGATAATCCTTAACCTCTTTTACCGTTAATTCCTGATAATGAAATAAACTGGCGGCCAAGGCCGCATCGGCCTTACCCTCAGTTAAAACCGTATAGAAATGCTCCAGTGTGCCCGCTCCGCCAGAGGCGATTACCGGGATATTTATCTTTTCGCAAATGGCCTTGGTAAGCTCTAAATCATAACCATCCTTGGTGCCGTCAAAATCCATGCTGGTTAATAAAATCTCTCCGGCGCCTAACTTTTCCGCCTCTCTGGCCCAGTTGACGGCATCCTTTCCGGTAGGAGTCCTGCCGCCATTGATATAAACTTCCCAGCCATCCTTAATACTCAGGCCATCAATGGCTACTACAATACATTGGCTGCCAAATTTATCTGCCGCCTCAATTACCAATTCAGGATTTTTTACCGCCGAGGTATTAATGGAAACCTTGTCAGCCCCGGCATTCAAAAGCTCCCGGATATCTTCGATATTACTTATCCCGCCGCCAACGGTCAAAGGCATAAACACCTTTTCCGCAGTTTTTCTCACTACCTCAATCAATATGGGACGTTTTTCAAAACTGGCGGTAATATCCAGAAAAACCAGTTCATCTGCCTGCTGTTTATCGTACGCCTCCGCCACTTCAACCGGATCCCCGGCATCGCGCAGCCCTAAGAATTTAACGCCTTTTACCACCCTGCCGTCTTTTACATCCAAGCAGGGGATAATCCTTTTGGTTAACCCCGTTAAATTTTTTGAGCCCCGGACTGAATCTACATTACCTTCTTTATTATTTAACATGGGTTTAAATTTAACGGGGTTAACATAATTTTAAAGCTTCCTGAAAATCGATTTTACCTTCGTAAAGCGCCTTACCAATAATTACTCCTGCGAGGCCGTCCTTCTCCAATTCCTTCAACTTCCTAAGATCATCGATTGTCGAAACTCCACCGGCAACAATTAAAGGGATGTTAATAATAGAAAGTAGTCTCTTTATCTCGGGCAAATTTGGTCCTGCCAATGTCCCGTCGCGGGAAATGTCGGTAAAAACTACCTGCTTTACCCCTATATCCTGCATCTCTTTGGCCAGATCCCCGGTTTTCTTGGTGGTCACTTCCAGCCAGCCTTTTTCTAACACTGCTCCGTGGGAAGTATCAATGCTGACAAAAACCTGCCCTTGCCACTGAGAAACAATTTGCTGCACAAAAACTTTATCAGAAACGGCTTTAGTTCCTATAACGATATATTTAGCTCCCAATCCCAGCAGTTTTTCTACGTCTTCTTTTTTTCTAATTCCTCCGCCGACTTGAACCGGGATTTTTACTGACTTAATTACCCTCTCAATACTATCCCAATTCTTTATCTCGCCAGTCTTGGCGCCATCTAAATCAACTACATGAATCCGCTGTGCTCCCAATGTCTCCCATTTTTGAGCTGCTTCTTCGGGATTGGGGAAATAAATAGTCGCTTCGTTAAACTTACCCTGCGTAAGTCTTACCACCTTTCCGCCTTGAATATCTACCGCAGGAATTATAATCATTTTAAATTGGCAAAATTCTTCAACATCTGAAGACCTAACTGTTGGCTTTTTTCCGGATGGAACTGCACTGCCCAGATGTTATCACTACAAACACCAGAGGCAAAATTAATCCCGTAAGCAGTTTCAGTAGCAATAATCCCTGCTTCGGTTGGGGCACAGTAATAGGAGTGGCAGAAATAAACAAAGCTGTCATCGGAAATTCCGGTAAACAAACCACAATCTGTCTTTTTCTTCAACTGATTCCAACCCATATGCGGAACCTTTAAACTCCTGAATTTTCTTACTGCTCCGGGTAAAATTCCCAACCCGCACACCTTGCCGCCTTCCTCGCTTTCATTAAACAATAACTGCATCCCCAGACAAATCCCCAGGAATGGTTTTTTTTGCGCGATTACCTCTTTTATAACCGGTATCAAACCCAACTCCTCCAGGCGTTGCATGGCGCAGGCCATAGCTCCGACTCCCGGCAAAACAATTTTGTCTGCAGACTTTATTTGTTCTGCCTTTTGACTGATTTGGGCCTTGGCGCCAACTGCTTCAAAGGCCTTTTGCACGCTATGCAAATTGCCCATTCCATAATCAATGATAGCAATCATTTAATCAATCACGCCCTTGGTCGAGGGGATACCTTTACGACGAGGATCGATTTGGGTGGCCTGATCCAAAGCAATGCCCAATGCTTTGAAAACGGCTTCAAAAACATGGTGAGTATCCAATCTAGTAAAGTTGCCAAGACTAACTTTTGTAGAAACATTCAAGGTTATTTTGGCATGCTCTGCAAAACTTTTTAAAAATGTTTTGAAATCATCTGGTTTTAAATCCAGGTCTTCACTCCAAACATCGGAAGATGCAGAGAATATCATTTCTGGTCTACCACTAATATCTACTACAACATTAGCTAAAACTTCATCCATTGGAACAAATGAATTACCATAACGTTTTATTCCCACGGCATCTCCTAGTGCTCTTTTTAAGGCACCGCCTAGAGCAATGCCGATATCTTCAACTATGTGGTGTTCTAAATCCCCCTTTGCTTGAAGTTCTAAGTCAAATAAACCATGAAAAGCAAATAATTCCAACATGTGATTTAATGATTTAAAGCCGGTATTAATTTTGCTTTTACCTTGACCATCGATATTCAGTTTTCCACTGATATCTACTTCGTTGGTCTTTCTCTCTATGGGTGCTGTTCTTTTGGCCATCTCTCTCCTAACTTTTTACAAAAATCTACTCTTCACCGAATCCAAATGTTTATCCAGCCCTTCGATGGTGGAAATCTTCTCCAAAGGCGATTTAACCTTTTCTAAAGCCTTCTTCGTATAGGAAATGATGTGCATTGACTTTAAAAAATCATTCAGGCTTAAGCCGGAGAAAAATCTGGCCGTGCCTAAGGTCGGTAAGACGTGGCTGGGACCGGCCACATAATCTCCTACCGAGGCCGGGCTATACGGGCCTAAAAATACCGCCCCGGCATTCTTGATTTTCTTTAACACCTTGCGCGGATTATTGGTGATAATTTGCAAATGTTCGGGGGCAATCCTATTGGCAATCTCTGCAGCCTCATCCAGATTCTTGGCATAAATAATATACCCCGACGACAGGCGATTCTTTACCTGCTTGATTAAAGGTTTAGAGGTGGTGATTAAAATAGAAAGTCCGCCTAAGTGTTCTGCCTGGGCAGATAAATCAGCCAACACAAAATTGGGATTGCTGTAACGATTGGCAATAATCACCAACTCGGTCGGCCCGGCCAGAAGATCGATATCCACATAACCGAATAACTGCCTTTTTGCCTCAGTAACATAGGCATTTCCCGGTCCGACTATCTTATCCACCCGAGGGATAGATTTGGTACCAAGGGCCAGGCTGGCAATTGCCTGCGCACCGCCCACGCGATAGATTTCATCTACTTTTAAGAGATTGGCCATTACCAAAATGTAAGGATTAACCGTTCCGTCTTTGCCAGGAGGCGTAGCTAAAACTACCCGCTTTACTCCGGCAATCTTGGCAGGCAAAACCGTCATATAAACGGTAGAAACCAAAGGAGCAGTCCCGCCGGGTATATAAACCCCCACGCTTTCTAAGGGCTGCAGGATTTCGCCCACCACTACGCCATCGTCATCCTTTAAGCGACAGGGCCTTCTTAATTGTTTCTTGTAAAACTTAGTGACATTCTCAATGACAATCTTTATAGTGGCCACGAAATCGGCGGTAATATTCTGATAGGCCGCACTAATCTCGCTTTCGGAAACCCGCAGTTGGCGGGCAGATAATTTTACCCCGTCAAACTTGCGGGTAAACTTTATCACTGCATCATCGCCACATAGACGGACGTCATCAATAATCCGCCCTACCTTATCTTCTACGCGCTTTTTCTGGTATAGGTTGCGGTTGTAAATCTTGTTGAACTCTTTGCTACCGATTTTTAGGATTTTCATTTTAATTTCTTGATAACCTCGATTGTGTTATCCAGCGCCTCATCCAATTTGGACGGGATGTTGCCGCCGGCCTGGGCTAATTGCTGCCTTCCGCCTCCGGTCCCGCCCACGAGCTTGGCAATCTCTTTGATTATCTGTGACGCGTCCCATTTATTCTTTACCAAATCTTCGGTTAGGGCAACCACCAAAAAAGCCTTGCTTTCTTGCGACGACCCCAGAACAATAACCCCGGATTTTAATTTAGGTTTCAATAAATCCACTGCCGTGCGCAGAAAATCAAAATCGCAATCCGGGAATTTCTGGGTTAATACCTTTACCCCATTAACTTCCCTAGCCTGGTCGATAAGCTGGGTTACGGAATTCTTTAATGCCGTTAACCTGGCCTCGTTGAGTTTTTTATTTAAATCCCTTAAAGCGGAATTTAATTTCTGCACCTGGGAAATAATCTTATCCTCAGGCACTTTCAAGCTGTTCGTCAACTCTAGAATCAATTCTTCTCTTCTACGCATAAATTGATAAGCGGCCAATCCGGTAATTGCCTCAATCCTTCTTATCCCCTGGGCAATGGCGCCTTCACTGATTATCTTAAATAAACCAATTTGTCCGGTGGCATTTAAATGAGTCCCTCCGCATAATTCTGCAGAATATTTTTCTATCGAAACGACCTTGACTTTTTCGTCATATTTTTCGGCAAAAAATGCCAGAGCGCCGCTTTTCTTCGCTTCGTCCAGCGACATATCACAAGGAGGAGCTACACCATCATTCCTGCGGATATTTTCATTGACCAGTTCCTCAATTCTATTTAACTGCTCCTGGGTAATATCTTTAAAATGGGTGAAATCAAAACGTAATTTCTCCGCAGCCACCAATGAACCCTGCTGCTGCACATGCTCGCCTAAAACCTTGCGTAATACTGCCTGCAAAATATGGGTGGCAGTATGATTTCTGGTAATGGCCAACCTGCGCTCAATATCTACCATGGCCTGCACCCGGTCTCCGACCTTAAATTTGCCTTCTTTTACCAGCGCGAGGTGAATAATTACCTTTTCAATTCTTTGGGTATCCAGAACCTCCAATTTAGCGTCTTCTTTAATTATTGTTCCGGTATCGCCCACCTGGCCACCGCCTTCAGGATAAAACGGGGTTTTATCCAATATGACCTTAGCTTCCTGCCCGGGTTTAATCTCTTTTACTTCAGATTCGCCTTGGATAATTTTTAAAATCTTGGCGCTGGAATTACAAACTGCATAACCGATAAAATCGGTTGGTTTTAAATCTAATTTTAATGCTGAATGGCTAAATACATCTCCAACCATAGAGCTGGCTGCTTTGGAGCGGGTTTTTTGTTCCTCCATTAAATTATCAAAAATTATTACGCTGGGCTGCGGTAATTCTAATTTCAAAGCCAAGGTCTTAGCCACCACAAATGGAACGCCTGAAGTATCGTAAGCTGCGAATGCTATCTTGCCAAGTTCTTGCGATAAACTATCCTTATCTTTATTATCTTCTCGAGCAGCTAACATTTTCTTCTCAAGCACTGGCGTCTCTTCTTTAAGAATTTTTTCGTATGCCTCTTCTTCCCGTTTAACTATTTGCGCAATATCCTCGCGTTTTTTTACCAATTCCGGAAAGGGTTCTTTCATCACCTCAACTACCGACGGAACTAATTTGTATAAAAACGGCTTATTAATACCGACTTCTTTTGCCAGCATAGCGCAACGCCGAATTAATTTACGCACCACATAACCGCGCTCTTCATTGGATGGCATTACCCCGTCACAGATGGCAAAGACGACTGCCCGCAAATGGTCAACCAATGCCCTGCCGGATGTAGTAAACCAATTCTTGGCGATTTTAGCCTTCAGACCTTCTACTTCTTTATTCAGGCTTTCAATAATCGGCGTAAATAAATCGGTTTCAAAATTATTTAATTTCCCCTGCATTACCGCTGCCAATCTTTCCAAACCCATTCCCGTATCAATATTTTTATGAGGTAATGGTTCCAAAACACCACCTTCCTGGCGGTTAAATTGGGTAAATACCAAATTCCAGACCTCGCTGAACCTTCCGCAATCACAGGCCGGAGAACAACCCGGTTTTTTACAGCCGATATTGCTGCCATAATCAAAAAATATCTCTGAGCAAGGCCCGCAAGGTCCATTAGGCCCCCTGGTCTTTGCCTGCGAAGGCCAGAAATTTTCCTTATCGCCTAATTTGATAATTTTTTCCTTCGGAATCTTTACCCTATCCTGCCATATTGAATAAGCCTCATCATCTTCCTGATAAACCGAAACCCATAGTTTTTCTACCGGGATTTTCAAATCCTTAGTTAAAAATTCCCAGGCCCAGGAAATGGCGTCTTCTTTAAAATAGTCACCGAAAGAAAAATTTCCCAGCATCTCAAAGAAGGTATGGTGAAAAGCGGTCTTACCCACCTTATCCAAATCATCGGTCCTTAAACACTTTTGGCAGGTGGCTGCGCGGCGGAAATCGGTCACTATTCCTAATAATTGCTTCTTAAACTGATTCATACCCGCTGAGGTAAATAAAACCGTGGTGTCATCCTTGGGCACCAAAGAATCGCTGGCAATAATTTTGTGCCCCTTGCCCTCAAAAAAGCTTAGGAACCTTTTTCTGATTTCGTTGGCAGTCATTTTAAAAATTATCCATTACCTCGTTGATGGTATCCAAATTAAAACCCCTTCGCGCCAAAAAGGAATATACGCGGCGCTTGGCCTTAAATTCTTCTATGTCCTTCATCTTCTTTAATTTGGATCTCGCCAGTTCCATTACCGTATCATATTCCCGATATTTTTCCTTAACCTTCTCCAGGGTTTCGGTAATTATCTCCTCAGGAATGCCCTTTTCTTTTAATTCAAAAGAAATCCGCCTTAATCCTAATGGCTTTAAAATTCTGCTATTCACCCAGGCAGTAGCAAATTCCCGGTCATTGAGATATTTCAGGCGATATAAATGGTCTACGGTTTGGTTGATTATTTTCGGCGGAAAACACTTTTGTCTTAACCTGTCCCGGATCTCCTTTTCGCTTCTGGCGCGGAATTTTAAAAGCTGATAGGCAATGCACTTGGCAGAAGAGATATCTTTAACCTTAACCATTATTTCTCAGGCAGGACGAGGTATGCCCGATTGGTCTTAATTAAGCAATCACCCCTGGCGCTCTTTACTGCCGCATTATAATCACTTAAATTCTTAATAGATTTTTTATTTATCTCTAAAATCACGTCACCGGATTCCAGACCTGTATCATCTGCCGGACTGCCCGGTTCCACATTGGTGATCACTACCCCCTGATTCTCTTCCAATTCATTGCGTTTGGCCTCTTCGGGGGTAATCTCGGTAACGCTGATACCCCGCCAGGGTGCCTTTGCCGCTTCTTCTTTCGGTTCGGATACATTGCCAGACAATTCTTCATTCTCCGGTCGGGAACCTATCATAACCTCTACTTCTTTGAATTTTTTATCCCTGAGGATTCCTACCTTTACCTTTTTCCCTACCTCAGTTCCACCGGCTAACTTTACCAATTCGCGCACGCCCTTAATCTTCTGGCCGTCAAAAGAAACAATAACATCGCCGTCTTTTATGCCTGCTTTCTGGGCCGGACCATCTTTAATCACCTGAGCCACCAGGGTGCCTTCCTTAGCCGGCAGATTAAAGTATTTGGCCAAGTTATCGTCGATACCCTGAACACTCACCCCTAACCAGCCATAGGTAATCTTTTTACCCTGAATCAGACGGCTTAAGATTTTCCTGGCCTCGTTGGAGGGAATGGCAAACCCTACCCCTTGATAACCGCCGGTGGTGGAAAATATGGCTACATTTATCCCAATTACTTCACCGTTTAAATTAACCAATGGCCCGCCGGAATTTCCGGGGTTAATGGCTGCATCGGTCTGAATCAAATCAGAATAATCCTTGCCGGACATCGAAAGCCCAGAGATTGAACGGTGTAAAGCACTAACCACACCTACGGTTACAGTCGGCTCGGGACTGTGAATCATATAACCAAAGGGATTGCCGATAGCCACTACCCACTGGCCAATCTTTAGATCGTCGGAATCCCCCAGTTTTACCACCAGTAAATCTTTGGCCTTAATCTTTATAACTGCCAAGTCGGCACGAGGATCGGTGCCTTTAACGGTTCCCTTAAATTCTCTTCCGTCCGGCAGGGTCACGGTAATCTTGTCTGCTGCGCGGACCACGTGTTCATTGGTTAAGATGTAACCCTCTTTATCTAGAATTACGCCCGAACCTAAACCACGTTGTTTAAATTCCCTCTCCGGCATATTACCGAAAAAGTCGCTGAAGAAACGATCAAAGAAATCGTCGCCGGGCATATTGCCGAAAGGACTACCGCGGAAATAATATCTTTTAGTGCCCGGACCGACGCCTCCGATTTTACTGGTCTGTTCGGTACTAATAGATACCACTCCCGGACCAACCTGTTTAGCGACATTGATAAAGGCATTTTCAAAGTCAAAGACGGCCGGAGACGAAGAGATATTCTCAGCTTGCTGCGCATCGATCTTAGGGGTAAGCTCGAATTTAACTGCAATCAACAAACCAATAATAACTCCGAACGTCAAGACAAAGGCAAAAAATAAGCTTTTGTTTTCACGGGTTTTTTCGAACATGGACTAAACACCTCCTATTAAACTTTAATCTTATCTCTGCAGATTTTCTCTATTCTTTCCAAAACCTGAGGATTTTCCTTAAGGAAATTACGCGCGCCTTCTCTGCCTTGTCCGAGCTTTATATCTTCAAAGGACAGCCAGGTCCCGCTTTTCTGGACCACCCCGTTTTCCACTGCCAAATCCAGAATCCCGCCTTCTTTTGAAATCCCCTCGGCATGCAAAATCTCAAATTCCGCTTCCCTAAAGGGCGGGGCAACCTTATTTTTTACCACCTTGGCCCTTACGCGGTTACCGATGACCTGGTCGCCTTCTTTTAAGGTGGCTATCCTACGTAAATCAATTCTTACCGAAGAATAAAACTTCAGGGCGCGGCCGCCGGTAGTGGTCTCGGGATTACCGAACATCACGCCAATCTTTTCGCGAATCTGATTGATAAAAACTACACAGGTCTTGGATTTACTGATGGCTGCGGTAAGTTTTCTTAGGGCCTGAGACATTAACCTAGCCTGTAAACCCATATGGGCATCTCCCATTTCGCCTTCAATCTCTGCCCGGGGTGTTAGAGCCGCTACGGAATCAATGACCACCAAATCTACGGCACTGGAACGCACTAAGGCTTCCACAATCTCCAACGCCTGCTCGCCGGTATCCGGCTGGGAAATCAATAAATTTTCCAAATTAACCCCCACCTTTTGGGCATAGGTGGAATCAAAGGCATGTTCAGCGTCAATAAATGCCGCAACCCCACCTTTTTTCTGACTCTGGGAAATTACGCTTAACGTAAGCGTTGTCTTTCCTGAGGCCTCAGGACCAAAGACCTCGATTACCCTTCCCCTCGGAAAACCGCCTACTCCTAAAGCCGCATCCAGGGCAATTGAACCGGTAGGAATTGCCTCTACATCCACCCTAATCTCTGAACCCAATCTCATAATTGAGCCCTTACCGTATTGTTTTTCGATCTGGGCCAAAGCCAATTCCAGGGCCTTCTGCCGGTTGGAAACTTCATCCTTTTTCTTAATTTCGCTCATGGTTTTCCTCCGTTTTTTAATGAGCACATAAGTTACGGAGTGGATACGGCGTAACTTATCAGTGCGAATTTGTCCCGCCCTTTTGGTAATTTTTTTAAAAATCTGTTCTCCAAAAGGGCGGGACAAATTCCCCCGCCTCTTGCATTCTGCAAGAATGAGGCGGGGTCATTTGCTTCCATTTTAGAATGAAAATTATACCTCGTTAATGTAACAGTGTCAACACCTACCTGGCAAGAGCCAGATTGTTCTTAACTGATAGAAAAAATAGCAGTTTAGCGTTTTGGGGATTTGATTTTATCTAACCACTGGCGGGCATAAATATGTCCGGGTTCCAATCGTAAAGTTATCTCCCATTCATGGCGTGCTTTCTGATAATCACCCATTCGCCAATACAAAGAACCCAGATTCCAATGGGCATCGGGGAAACTGGGACTAAGCGTTATCGCAGTCTCAAAGGCCTGGCGGGCATAGTCCATCTGTTTATTGCGGGCAAAAAGCATCCCTAGGCCATTATACATATTCACCAGATCCCAATCTTTGCTGAATGCGTTCAGGTATTCCTTCAACTGGGGAAATTTAAAATTAGGCGAGGACAGTTGGACATTATCTAAACTGATACTCTTAGCCATTTCTTTATCCGCCTCTTTATTCTCCCCTCGGAATAAATGGATAATCGCCAGATTGGCATGGACTATCTTTAATTTTGGGCGCAATGCCAAGGCTAAGTGATATTCATTTTCCGCTTCTACATACCTTCTCTGGTTCAAATAATAATTCCCCAAATTGGTATGGGCCAGCCAACTTTTGGGATTTTGCCTGAGGATGGATTTATAAAATGCCTCAATACCTTGCCAATCCTGATTATGCAAGATGGTGCCGTAAGAAAATACCGCCATTAGAATCATCACTAAAGAGAAAACAGCCAATCTGGGAAGTAGCTTTTTAAAAAAATAAACTAAGAGGGCAAAAAAACCAATGGCGGATAAATAAATAAAGTGCTCGGCAAAAAAGGCATTAATCGGGAAAAGTCCCGACTGGGGAATAAACCAGAGCATAAACCAAGCTGACCAGAAAAAAATCTGTCTATTCTTGCGATAGGCAACGCCCATTCCCGTCAAAATAAACACCAAAGAGATGGCTCCGGCAAAGACCCGCCAATTCAAAATCCCCTTGGGGATAACCACGTATCTCGACATATGTAAGCCGAAGGGATAAAGCAAGACTTTAAAATAAGCATTGAAATTGGCAAGGATTGCCAGGGACCTCTGCCATAAGGGATACTTGCCGGTTTCGGATATCGCATCACTGAATTTTAACACGGTAAGCCTAAGCAGGATATAGATTAAAGTCAGTAAAATAAATGGCGCATGCCGCTTGGTAAAATTTCTTAAGCGAATTAATCCATCTTTATTAAAAGAAAAATCATAAAGCATAAGCGCTAGAGGGAAAATTACTGCCAGCTCCTTAGATAGCAATGCCAAGCCGAAACAAAATAAACTTGAAGAATAGCCAAGATTTTTTTTGAAGCCTTTAAAATCACTGTAACGGATAAATAAAATTAGGCTTAAAATGGAAAAGACGCCTAACAATACCTCTGCCCTTCCGGCAATATAGGTAACCGCCTCGCAGTAGATGGGGTGGCTGGCGAATAATAAAGCACTAAGCGCGGCCAGCCAGTAGTCCTTGCCGATAAGATAAATAAGAAAATAGACCAAAATAGAATTGACGACAAAAAGTATGCTATTGGTTAAATGGTATCCAAAGACATTTAACCTCCAAAACTGAAAATCCAATAGATAAGTGATGGTCTGTACTGGACGGTAGAAATTGGCATCCTTTAAGGCGGAAATAGAAAGGTCAGTAGTGAAGATATTAGGAAATAATTTCCAACTTCTGATTATATAATTCTTTAAGACAAAAAGCTCGTCGTCGAGGATAAAGGGGAAATAAAAAGTCTGGGAATAAATAAGTAAGACCAAGACAGAGATTAGCAGGATTATTAGAAGATGCTGATTTTTATTGGAAGGGGACATTTAAGAAAGAAGGCTATTGCATATCCAGGCTGGGAGTGCAATTTGCAGCAGTGGTGCAGTAGAGAAGTCTTCCGGTCTGGCTTGCAGCATAACATTTGCTTCCGGTTACCTGCCAGCGGCTAGGCTGGCCGATTACATTAAAACCAGTAGTTCCTACCAGTGTGTAAGTATAATAATAGCCGTTTTGGGGGCTGGTCTGACTGGCGTTGGCCAGAGATGAACTTATGTAAGGAGGAGTGGCATTTGACAGATCGGTCAGGACAGTAGGAAAGGTATTGGTTTGAAAAAGATAGAGATTACAGGCATTATTGATGGTTCTTACCGCAGCCACGGCATTGGCCTCATTACCGGTCATTTTGCCCCTGATCATTGCCGGGATGGCCACCACCATAATAATTAGGACTATGCCCACGACAATCATAATCTCTACTAAAGTAAAACCTTTATTTTGATTATTTCTTATCATATTCGTTTTTTGGCTAAAAAGAGAGGGGTTTTAAAACCCCTCTCTTTTTAAAAACTATATTGCCTTAATCAAAATCATTAACCTCCAGTAGGAGTTAACACCCCTCCAGTAGTGATGGTAAAGGTAGTAGTACCACTATTGGCATTAGCAGGAGCTCCGGTTAAGGTATAACCAGTGCCAGCCCAGTTGCAGGTATAAGCATAACCAGAAACCGTAGCAACGCAGTAAGCCCTATTTAAGAAGGGCGGTGTGGAACCAGTCATGGCAGCTTCAGTTGCCGGATAGGTGCCGTTAAAGGCTGAGGCATAGGTCTCAGCTGCGGTAGACATAGTCCTAAGGGTTGCCCTGGCTGCAGCTTCATTAGCAGTCATTCTGGCTCTAAGTAAGTTAGGTATAGCAATGGCTGCCAGTAAGGCAATGATAGCAACTACGATCATGATTTCGACTAGAGTAAAACCTTTTCTGTTCATTTTATTAGTACCTCCTCTCCAGACCCTGATTTGAGATATCCTTTGTCTGTAGGCCTTTCGGTCAAGATAACGGCAGGATTTTATATATTATTCCTGTCTTATCCCTTTTCTTTTCCGAGGCTTCCGACAATTCTTGGCTCTCAGGTCTAAACTAAAATGTAAAATTATTTTATCACCTCCTTCTTATCTTTGTCAAGCTAATTTTACTTAAAAAATTGCCTTTTTACTAAAGACACGCCAACACTGAATAAAAATCTCATTTTGCTATTCTGGGGAAGGATTTAAGGCGGAGTGCTTAGTCCCGTTAGAAATATGATTTCTAACGGGATTAGGATAGGATAAATTATAGCACTTTATATTATCCGGCCTTTCTAATCCTTTGTCCCTTTACCGCCATTCTTGACGCTGTTGGCATCAAGGGTTTAATTTGCCCAACCAACTTACATTATACTCTCGTTCTGTAAGTTGGGGGCTCATTAAAAAAACCTATTCTCCATTCTGAAGAATAGGCGTTAATTTCATTGGCAACCCGGCCGTCCTCTTTAGAGGACCCTTGGCTTTGCGCCCCATCCTCACGTCCCGATATTACATCGGGATCCGCTTTTGGCGGAAATGGTTTACCCCGTTAGAGATTTCTCTAACGTGGTAAGCCCCATTATCTCTAACGGGGTTTACCTTTTTCAATGAAGACATATTTTCAACTTAAGTATAACACAGGAATCTATAATTTCAAGGTTGGAAAACACATTATTTTTGGAAGTGAACTACCACGACCTTACGGTCGTGGCATCTTAGAATTCAAACTTCGTTTGTCCTCGGTCTTCCTTTCCTTGCTGTTCAATGTAGCGCTGTATTATCTCTTCATCTATGCCAACAGTTGAGACGAAGTATCCGGCTGACCAGATACCGCCCTTTCCAAAATACACATAGCGCAGAAAATCATACTTGTCTCGCATTGCCTTGCCAGTATTACTCTTGATTAGGCTCACTACCTGACTTACCGACAACTTAGGCGGTACAGATACCAACACATGCAGGTGGTCCACATCGGTATTAACCTCAATCAAACGTATCTCAGGATAGTGTCTTGATATTTGCCGTATCGTACGCTTCAGATACTCTCCCATTCCAGCCTTTAAAACTTTTCTGCGGTATCTGGTCGCTATAACTATATGATAGCGTATGTAATAGACTGCATGGCCTTGTTTATCGCATTCCATACAGTTATCTTATCACAATACAGAAGACCTCGGAACTACTTCATCCACGACCTTACGGACGTGGTATTTCGGTAGATAATAAAGCAGGCCCTCTTGTATCACTCCTTTTAAAGAAATGTTGGGGCAAAGGATGCCTGCTGGTAGAAAAGAATGATAGGAATTAGCTCTTACGATCTCTGCCGAAATAAGCCTTCCCGTATCTTAAGAATTCACAATTAATTAAAGGACTCTAAGGCCAGGCCACAGGCAACTGTCAGGGAGGTAGCGATATTGCTGAGTTTCGTGGAATCCAGGGAGGTATCGATTACTAAATTTTTAGTGGGGTTTAATGTAATTATGGGCCGGCCGAGGTTCTCTTTTAAAAAATCGGCCAGCCAGCTTAAGTTGGCAGTACCGCCGCTTAGATAAACCTCGTCCACCACCAATCCGAATTCGCTCTCGTAATAATCAAAGGATAGATAAATTTCATTCAACAGATTACCCAAAACCGGCTCGATAATCTTAAAGACCCCCTCATCCTTGGGGGTTGAGGCAAACTTGCGCTGTTCGGCCTGGGTAAAATCTAGGTCAAACTTTTCCTTTATCAAATTGGTTATATTCTCGCCTCCAATCTGGACATCGCGCATAAAATAACAGTGGTGGTCGCGCACAATGTTGATATTGGTCACCTTGGAACCGATGTTCAATATCCCTACGGTAATATTTTTCTTATCTGGGTAATTCACCTCAAATACATTCTTTAAAACCAGGGAATCAATGGTAACCACCTGCGGTTCGAACCCGACCTCCTGCAAGAGCTTAACCCGGAAATCAATAAGCTCTTTTTTGGCTGCCACCATGAGCATCTTGATGTTCTTTTTTTCCTCATCAACCTTCAGTATCTGATAATCGAAAACCACCTCTTCCTTGCCAAAGGGCACATATCTTTCAATCTCAAAGGCCATGGCCTTTTTTAATTCACCGTCGGACATCAGCGGAAGCAAAAGGTATCTTACAATTATCCCCTCGGAAAATACCGCGGCATTGACCTTCTTCGTAGAAAGGTGGGCATCTTGACATGCCTCTTTAATCGCATCTGTTGCGACCTTGGGATTAAGCACATCTACCGGTCCATAACCGAAACCGGTAAGCTTGAATTTATTATCGGCCTTAACTATCTGGCAGACCTTTACCGAGTAATTGCCGATATCCAGACCCACTGCTGGTTCCCCCTTGCCAGAAGATTTCTTAGCCGGGTTTGTGGCCATTAATTTATCCAACATCTTACCTTTTATCCAGTTTTAAATATAAATCATAATAATGCTTTGCTTGGGCAGGATCGTTGAGTTTCTCATAAGTCTTGGAAAGATTAAATGTAGACTCTTTATCATTGGGATCAAGGGATAAAACCTTTTGATAGTTATCTACGGCCTTAGGATACTGTCCTAATTTTGTATAGATAAAGCCGAGATTAAAATAGATATCCTTGTTATTGGGTGTCTCATTTAAGGCCTTTTGATATTCCTCAATTGCCTCGGCGTATTTTCCGCTTTTGGCTAGATTGTAGCCGGCCACCTCATGTTTAACCTTGCCCGTAGTGGCAGATGCCACCGTAACTACCGGTGCCGGGGTCTTAAACTGGGCCTCCACCAGAGAATCAGAAATTTCCTTTTCTCTCAACAAATCCGATTTTTCTTTCTTAAGACTTTCTAACTCCTGGGATTTGACGGCTATTTCGTTTTTAAAACTGTCAGCCTGTTCGTTTAATTTGGCTAAATCCGACTGAAGCTGAGAAGTGGCCTCTTTCAATTTCTTATTCTCTACCCCTCCTCCTTTTTTGGGGGCGTTGTTCAGAGCGGCAATTTCTTTTTGTTGCTGGGCTACCTTTCCCTGTAATTCCTTGATTTGCTTATCCAGCTTTACTTTATCTTGCTGACTTTCCTTCAACAGCTTCTCGGTTTTTTTCAATTTATCATCCGGGCAGAGAGAAGCCTTGGTTGGCTTTTCTTTCTTGAGGGAAGCTATTTGTTTTTCCAGACTAACCTTATCTTGCTTTAATACCTCCATTTCCTTCCTTAAGGACTGACCGCCCTCTTGGGCAGCGGGAATTTTCTGTTGGCACTCCTGCCATGACTTTTCCAATTCCGCAACCCTTTTCTCCAACTCTTCTTTAGACGACCTTAGCTGTTGATTTATTTCTAATAAACCGTTAACATAAACCCGTAGGTCATCTACATTCTGCTGCCAAAGCTCGTCGGTAGAAACCTTCTCGCTTCTAACGCTAGGGCCCTGGGCAAAGGCAGAACGAGCAACAAAAGCTAAGAATACCAGGATAAAAATACCCAAATAAAACTTTTTAATACTCATAACTAACTCCTGTATTTCATGAGGGTGGACGTAAATAAAGATTCTCTTTTTTACCTTGGGCCTCCGAAGGCGGAGGCATTACCTCTACTGCCTTGGGCTTAACTGCCTTCGGTTTGGATTTTTTATAGTATATATCGAACTTTTTCTCATCCTCCGGAGTGGGCGTAAACTGCTCTAATCGCTCCTGCTCGCGTTCGGTTAATTTAGGTTCGGACACTATCTTCGGGGTAACAAAAATCAATAAATCCACGTCGGTAACTGCCCTGGTCCTCCTTCTGAATAACGCACCGAATAGAGGGATATCGCCTAAAAACGGAATCTTGTCTATGGTAAAGGTATCCTCTTTTTTGCGCAATCCGCCGATAACAATGGTCTCTCCGTTTTTCACCAGCAGGTTGGTCTCTGCCTTACGCGAATCTATAATCGGCTGGGTGGTGCCAGAAACAAAGCCGGTACGAAAGCTCTGCTCTACCTTTAAATTCATGGAAATGTAATCGTCTTTGGTAGTGATGTGGGGGGTAACATCCATTTTTATGCCCGCGTCCTTAAAAGAGGTAGTGCTTAATGCCGACGAGGATTCGGTGCTGGAGGTCTGCTGGGTATATGGTATCTGCTCAATCAATTCTATGTGGGCAGACTGATTATCCAAAGTCATTATGACCGGATGGGCTAATATATTTACCCTTCTCTGCTCCTGCCAGAAAGAGATGGTAGAAACAAAATCAGTATACTTAAGGATGGTCTGGCCGAAAAAGATGGAACCGGTGGTTGCGCCGCTTAAGCCTAAGGTCTGTTCGCCTACCGCCTTACCGCTTTTCCCATACGGGATAGCGGTTTTGTCATCATTCTTGGCCAGTTTCCATTGAATACCCAATTGGTCCTCGTTGGATAACTTTACGTCTGCCATCAAGGCCTCAATCATCACCTGCGGGGTACGGGTATCCAGCGAATTGGCAATAGCCTCTATTTTCTCAATGCTTTCCGGCAGGTCGGTGATGATTAAACTGTTGGTGCGGCTGTTGACCTCAATCTTGCCTCGGGAAGAAAGCATGCTGCCAAATGAACCTTTAACATCGTCTGCCTTGGAAAAATTAAAGGTCAAAACCTTGGTTACCAACGGAATCTTATCCTCCTCCAGCTTCATCTGTTCCAGGGTCATGATGCGAATAAGGCTATCTTCCCTTTTATAGGTCAAATTATAATTCTTTAATATTACGTCCAACGCCTTTTCCCACGGCATATTATTCAATTCAATATTCACCATGGCTTTCACATCGGGCCCTGCTACCATATTTAAACCGGTCTTCTCCGAAAATATCGCGATTACCTCCAGTATATCTGCATTTTGAAAATTAACCGAAATCAAATTTCCGCCCTTCATCTCGGCGGTAGCAATGTAGTTGTCAGCTGTGGTTAGCGGGGCTGCGGATTGTGCGGGAATTTCTACTTTAGGAGTTTCCCCTGTCGGCCTTGCCTCTTCGCAGACAACAATCTTTACTGAGAAACCGACCAATAAAAGTGTCATAGTCAAAAATAAGATTGTTAAGTAATTCCGCAAGTAAAACTTCATCGCCTATCCTTCTTTTTTTCTATCCCTCTTTTTCAGTTGTATTTTAATCCTTTGACTATCCTGCACCTTTAAAACCACGCTATCCAATAAAATCTTCTCCAAAACCGTTCCTTCGGATATAACTGCCCCCTCGGCATAGATTTTACCATTGATTACTGCCAAGGGCCTTTTTTGATCCCAAATAATCCCTTTTAGAATAATGGCCGTGGGCAGTGTTTTTGGTAACGCCCCATACAACTCATCCTCTGTTCTTATTCTACCAGCTGCGTCAACTAAATCAACAAAAGGATCTCTTTTTTTTATCGACTTGCCCTCGCCAACACCCTGCCCCAATGCCTGCGCAGAGAAACCAATAACTATAAATAAGGCGATGGCTATAATTATTCTTTTCATTTGCTATTTTCTTTATTGGAGCGGGAGAAATTACTGATCGTGACCTCCACTTCATGCTCCCACGGGTTTTGTGGGTTTGCCTGGACCGAAAACATACTGATCTTCATCAACCTCTTGCTGGTTTCAATCTTTTTGAAAAAGTCTACCATCTCAAAAAAACTGCATCTTAGCCTTATCTTTATGGGCAACTCGAAATAAACCTCTTTACTATCAGGGAGTTCAAATCTTACCGGTGACATCGGCTCGATAGAGCTGAATTTCAGTTTGGACTCCTGGGTTATAGCCCTTACGGAATCAATCAGCATGTTGGTTTCCAACAATACCGGCAACCTCTGCTCATAATCTGCCGCTTTTTTCTCCAGGTCTGCTATCTTTTTCTTCTTATTGACCATATCGGATGAACCGCGCTCCATAAGAATCAGGGAGTCCCTCTTTTCCTTTATCTGAGTGGATAAACTGCCGATTTTTTTTAATTGGGGAATCAAAACCAAAAAGACAAAGAATAAAATTATGGCACCCTGAATCAACAGGGGGGCTAAGGACATAAGCCTTTCCTGGTCTATCTTTATCTCTGCCGGTTTAATCCCCATATCTCTCCATATTAACGCAACAGACAAACCAATTCGAAATTCATCACATCACTCTTACCGATGGTCCCCTTATATATAGCATTGAGTTTTATCTCGCTAAAATCTTTGGAAAAAGAAGGCTTCTGTTTCAGGGCATTTACAAATTCTCCGATATAAGAAACCGCATCCTCGATACGCTGCGCAATGGCGCTACCCTTTATAGTTAAAATAGTTTGTTCCGACTCCTCATTTTTACCTTTGGCAACTTCCTGGGTAATCTTCTTCTTGTTTAACGAAAGGTCATTTAACCATACGCCGCGGGGCAGACAATCGCTAAGATCGTCCATCTTGTCTACCCAAAAGAACTCATGCGAAGACAATTCTTCCAAAAGGGAAATCTTCTTCTCCAGGGCTTCCTGTTGATTCTTGAATTTTAGAGCCTCCTGCGGATCGATCTTCACCGCCGTAGCCTTTTTGTCTATTTTCGCCAGCTCATTTGCCTTCTGGTTGGAGAAGTAAAAAAGACCTAAGGAAGCACAAATCAAAACTACAATCAAGGGGGTGAGTGCGGGGGCAAGAGACTTAGCAATGGCCGAGGCGTCAACCTCAATCTTGGGCAAGGCAAAAGCCAGTTTTGTCTTCGGCATCTTCTTGCCCTGGGTTGGATAAAGCAGATTTATCTGTGGCATCTATCTATTTATTTTATTATATCTTCCATCAAAAAGCGATGATTTTCTAAACTTTATCTTCTTGCTACCGCGGAATTCAAAACCACTCCGTTATTAATCTGCCGACCCCGCTCATTCCAAGAAACCGAAATGGTGATAAATTTCAGATTGCCATTAGTGCCGGAGACATCGGTTACTGTACGAGCACAGGTCCCCCAATTTGCTGGAACGCCGTAAAGAGACTGAAGCTGTCCTGATGTATAAGACATGCTGGTTATGGAATCGAATTCGCCCCTGCTCCTGGCTGCGTTTACCGCCTCCATTAAGTCTCTGGCAATATTCGCAGCCAAAGTCATATTACGGTTATGTTCGTTGATGACCAGGAAGTTAACAAAACCTCCCAGCATGGCGGCTATAACCAGCAATGAAACGCCTATGACGAATATCAACTCTATATTAGTAAAGCCTCGTTTCATTGTAGCCTCCTATTTTACTTTCCTAATAGTTGGGTAATCTTTATGATCGGCAAAAACAGCGCTACGACTATCCCGCCTACCACAACACCCAAAAAGGCAATTATCAAAGGCTCAATCATAGAGGTTAAACCCGCCAGGGTGGTGTCCACCTCTTCATCGTAGAAATCCGAAATCTTACCCAACATCTTTTCCAGCTCTCCGGTCTGTTCACCTACGGAAATCATTCGGGTCACCATCGGCGGGAAGACTCCACTTTTAATTAGCGGCTGGGAGATACTTTCACCTTCGCGGACATTGTTGCGGACATTATTAACCGCGATCTCAATTACCTTATTCCCGGAAGTCTTGCCCACTATTTCCAATGCCCCTAAAATCGGTACGCCGCTTTGAATTAATGTCGATAGGGTCCTGCTGAATCTGCTGATAGAAACCTTGCGGAAAAGATCCCCCATTACCGGCAGTCTCAATTTGAGCTGGTCAAATTTTAACCTGCCAGTTTCGGTCCTCACATATCTGCCAACCACCGTACCAACCAAGAATAATATGCCCAGGGCATACGGCAGCCATTTTCTAATCACGTCGCTTACAAAAATCAACACCCGGGTAGGAAAAGGCAATTCCCCTCCTAACATATCGAATATCCCCTTAAAGGTCGGGACTACCTTAACCAATAAGATACCTGTAATTATGATGGCCATGGAAACAACGATGATAGGATAAATCATGGCTGACTTTACCTTTCTCTGTAAACTCACCGTCTTCTCCAAATAACTTGATATTCTCTCCAGGATAATATTCAACATACCGCTGCTCTCGCCTGCCTTTACCATATTAATGTAAAGGGCATCGAAGATATGCGGGTGTTTGGCAAAAGAGGCAGAAAGGCTATTCCCCACTTCTATATCACTGTGGATATTGACGAGGACACGCTTAAATTCTCCGGTGCCTATCTGTTCCTGAAGGGCATCCAGACTTTGCATTAGAGGGATTCCCGCCTCAATCATGGTAGCCAACTGGCGCGAAAAGGTCATCAACTCATCTATCTTTACCTTTTTTTTCTTACCGAAACTAAAACCCTCAAAAGAACCTTTTTTTACCTCAGCCACACTGGTAATCACCAATTTTCTTTTTCGTAATTCTTCGATTACCGCAGCCTGATTGTCGGCAATCATTTTGCCGCTAATTTTATGGGAATCCTGATCTACTGCAGAATATTTAAAGAGTGCCATCCCCTACTCCTTTTTGACATACCAACGGTTTATAGCCTCGTCTATCTCGGTCTTGGTAGCAATGAAAGTGGCTACCTTGCAGCCGGTCAGATGCTCAATCTCATTAATCATCGCGGCATCTAATGGGTTGGCCATGACCACGCTTAAGACGTCGCCCACCTTATCCAAAGGCATGATATGAAACTGCCTGGCCACCTTTGCCGGTATAAGCTCAATAACCCTTTTATCTATATCGTATTTATTAACTGCAATGTAAGGCAGGCCGCATTGCACAATCAATGCCACTACAATATCCCGCTCGGTAACATATCCCAGCTTTATGAGAGTTTCACCGATTACCCCGCCCTCTTTCTTTTGATATTCCAAGGCGCCCTGCAGCTGTTCTTTAGTAATCATTCCCCGCTTAAGCAGGATTTGTCCCAAGAGCTGCTTTTTAGAAATAATATCCCTTCTTGAATAAACCATTTTAAGTTCTCCTTTTATATTTTATTGAATATTTATTTTTTCTCCAAGGCATTAATGGCTGCCTGAATGGCCTCCTCATACCCCGGATCATTTAAGTTCTTTAATAAGTCCAAGCTGTTTCTATCTCCTATCTTGCCCAAGAGATTGATTACATTCAACCTGATATCAGCATCGGAATCCTGCAAAAACCGGTGCAATGACTGCAGATTACCCGGATTGGGTAATTTAGCTAACACCAAGGTGACCTTTTTACGTACTTCAATATCCGGATGACGGATTAATTCCGACAATAACCCGCAAAGCTTCGGTTCCTGAATATACATCACCAGATCTACCGCATTCTTTACCACCAACCATTGATTGCTATTAAGCCGCTCCCTTAAATTATCCGCTATAATCTCATATCCAATATTCTTAGTGATAGCAGCCAAAACCTCACCTATTGCCCTGCGGCGCAAATAAACCCCGAAGTACCCTAAATAGGATAGCTGTTTATCTTCTATCATCGCCTCATCAATCAACGGATTCACCATTACCTCTCCGATTAAAATAATGATTTCGGCTATATCGCTGTAAAAAATGTTTTTATCAATACGATTTAATAATTCTTCAATTATAATCTTGGCATATTTCCCTTCAAAAATTCTTTCATAAACGGCTTGGATGGATGATAGTTCCACGCCATCGGAAAAACGAGATCTTTCCTTTTCCAGGCGCTCCAATACCGACTTTATCCCCAGGAAGTGCTTTGTCACCAACAAGCAATCTATGGGGATTGCCAATTGCTCTACAAATATTGCATATATCTCCGGTTGAGTTTCTTTCTGAATCTGAGAAAGGATAAAATCGATTATGGCATTCAAAAATTCCTGCTTAAGATTGGTTGTCGCCTCAAGGATATTGGCAAAATTCAGCGCCAAAAGTTTCCGTAAGCCGACATCCTGCTGTCGGAAGAATTCCTGCCACTTGGCCAAGAATTTTGAAAGCGGTTCCTGGTGCCCCTGATTAACAATATCCAGATATAAAGATCTTACATCCACCTCATCTTCGAAAGACAGATAATCCTGAGCCGACATCTGCAAGAACTTACTCAGCCTTTCTTCCGGCTTAAAATCCTGCCATTTCTTATCTCCGAAAATCCAGGCGGAATCTTCGTGGGAAAGCCCTAAACTTTCCAATTTATTCTTCAAAATAGGCAGGAGATGTTTTCTTTTTGAATCGTCGGAAATAAACCTCATCAAAAGATTTTTTAATCTGGGCCCTGATGCCTTTTTTTGGCCAAGCTCCTCTACAAAAATATCGGTAATCACCTCATCGGAGAGAAAGGGAGATATTTCTTTTATGATATCATTTCTGGAGGTTCTAAACATTTCATTCAATAGAACGTCTTTGCGTAATTTCGGCTCAAGGCCCATTATGGTAGTAGCCAAACCCTTCTTGTATTTATCTATCTCCCCTGAGGGAGAGGCTGTTATACTCTCCCCGATCTTATTGATCGCGCCAACCACCGCATCGGCACGCAGACTCTCTTTTTCGTAAGAGGAACCAACCGAAGGTTTATCCTTGGCCGCCGTCTCGCCTAGCCGATTAAGTAGGTGAGCTGCCTCTTGAGGCTGATCCCTTAATTTATTTAAGAAATCTGGGGGCATGGGGCCACCGCCTGAACCCTTGCCCAAAAATTGCTCAAGCAAGGTTGCCTCGGCGAGCTCATCTCCCCCCTTAGGCTTTACCCGGTCGGTAGAGACATAATCTATTTCATTAATTTTAATTTTAAAGATGAATTTGGATCTCAAGATTTCGGAAAGGCTTCTTCCTCCTTTGTCAGCGACTAGATTCTCCAGAAACATAATTAACTCATTCTTGCTTAATCCCTTTCGAAAGGAAATGCTTTCCAGATTATGCTCTCTAAGGAGAGTCAGGAGCCCCTCGAAAAAGGTACTCTTGATATCTATGTCCTTTAATTTCTCTCCGTTAAAGATTAAGACATCACGATATTCACTTAAAAATACCGCCTGGTCACGAGCAAATATCTCTGAGAATTTTTTAAATAAATCATCCAGTGGCGAAGTGATCATTTCGCTGCCCTGCGGATAGAGAGAGACATTAATGGAAATTATGTATAAAAGCCTGACTATCTCCGGAATCAATTTCTGACTTTTTTTCGAAAGCGGATTTACCCTTTCTTCCTTGCCTCCGAGAAGCTGACGGGCATATTCCATCGTCCGGTCTTGCAGTAACCCCTCTGCATCCTTAAGCATCCGAGCATATCTTTTGGCTCGCTCATAATCCTCTGCCTTATTAAAATGATAGGATAACTCATCGGCAATGCTACCAAGGTTATCGGCATTAAGCTTTTCTTCAATCTCTCCGACCTGAAGGTGTAACTTTTTTATCTCATCTTTTCCCACCAGATCAGAAACCGCCTTCCTGATCTCTTCATTGACGAAACTCATCTTTTCACCCGAGGGAACCTCAGCGTCGGGCTCTATGCTATCACGGATAAGACCGGCCTTTTTTGCGCTCTCGAGGATATCCAGGATATAACCTTCGTCCTCCTGACCCATCCGGTGCAATATATCGGGATTGAAATCTTGGCCGATTACCGCAGCCCTGGCAATAATCTCCTGAGCTGGCTTCTCCAAAGATTTAATCCTCTCCAAGATTACATCCTCCAATGTGTGCGGCAAATCGGAATCCTGCAAATCGATCTTTGACCATTTGCCCTTCTGGTAAAATATGAAACCTTTTTGGACCATGAATTTTAACAATTCTTCGATAAAAAGAGGATTCCCCTGGCTGATCTTATGGATCAGGTTAACAAACTCTTCTTCTTTCTCCAGGCCACTGAATATGGCCATCAACATCTGCTTGGTGCCCTGAAAAGAGAGGTTTTCAATCCCTATCTTGGCGGAAAAAAATCTATCCAAATCGTCCTTGAACTGAACCAAGGGCATCTCGGTTGGGGACCTGGAAAATTCTTCTTCCCTGAGCAGAAAACACAACAACAATTGCGCTTCCTGCTCTTTAAGCACACTGATCAAGTTTAAGGAACCAATGTCTATCCACTGGAAATCGTCAATCACTATGCAAAATTTACTTTGTTTAGATATATTAACCCATGCCTTCACCAACGCGTTCAGGATTAAAGCATCCATCCGGTCTTTAATTTCGGGCAGGTCGTTTTCCTTTAAACCAAAAAGCATTTTCAAAATCGGCAAGACATTCATTAACGCAGCCAACTCTTCCGCCGTAATCCCCCCTAAAAAAACCTCCTTTTTTATTTGATTATTTTTAAGATATTTTTCTAAACTGGAAAGCGCGGAACGAAACGGACTAAAGGCGGTTCTCTCAGAGCATCTATCCAAAAATCCAGTAAAGCCTTGCGCCTTGGAAAACTTCAGAAATTCATCCAACAGTCTACTCTTTCCCGTACCCGCGGCTCCGCTTATCAAAACCGCATGGGCCTTTTTCTCATTTTTTACTTTTTCAAGAACTCCTTTTAGCTCATTAAACTGCTTTTCCCTTTCAATCAACTTAGGACAAGGGAAGATTTCCAGAATGGCCCGGGCAATAAGCATTTCCGAAGGCAGGTCACTGACATAGGAAATACGGTTTTTCCCTTTCTGTTTGGATGAATACAGCGCCTTGTCGGCCATATCAATAAGCCGTAAGGTATCCGAGGCATCATCTGGAAAATTAGCAATTCCTATGCTCAGATTAATCTTAAAACCAGGCTTGTCATTTTCTGATTTAAAATCACGGGATGAAATCTTGGACATAATTCTCTTGGCCACGGCATCGGCGGTGGATGAATCCGCAGAAGATACTATAATCGTAAATTCATCTCCGGCATATCTTATTACCGTATCGGCCGCCCGGACGCTCTCCTTCAAGGTCTCCACTATACCCTTTAAAACCTCATCACCCCTCAGATGACCGTAGGTATCGTTGACCTGTTTAAAATTGTCCACGTCGATCATGAACAACCAAAGACCCTGCTTATCAATCTTGCAACGTTCCAGTTCATGCGGCAGGTATTGATAGAGGTAACGACGGTTGAATGCGCCGGTCAGGTCATCGCTGAAAATCAGCTGTTCAACCCTTTTACCTTCTTTGTTCAAGATATTCTTTTCTTCGGTCATTTCCGGTTGAAGATTTTAAGGAATATATCAACTACCTGCGGGTCAAATTGTTTCCCCCGGTTTCTCTTTATCTCTTCGATGGCCTGTTTTTTTGATAAAGGCTTCGTGCGATAAGGCCGCTTGGAAATCATGGCATCAAAGGCGTCGGCCACGGCGATAATCCGCGAGCCCAGGTAAATCTGCTCTGCCTTTCGGCCGTCAGGATACCCCTTTCCATCATACCTTTCGTGGTGCTGACGGACTATATCAATAATTCCATTCAAGAAGCTTAAGGGAGCCAGGATCTCAGCGCCTTTGGACGAATGTAACTTCATCTGAACCCATTCCTTGTCGGTCAGTTTGCCGGGCTTGTTCAAAATGTAATCCGGAACGGCAATCTTGCCCAAATCATGTAGGTCGCAGGCCTCCTTTATGGCCTCCACCTCTTTAGGGCTTAAATCCATCCCCTTGGCAATGGCTACCGCATACTTGGTAACATTTTCAGAATGGCGGTGGGTATAATGATCCCGGGCATCAATGGTCTGAATTAGCGCCTTGATGGAACGCATATAAGTATCCTGGAGATCTTTGTATAATTTATCAATCCGCCTTATCTTATCAGAAGAATCCCTTTTGATGAGGTCGGACTGGCTCTTTAATATCAGTTGCTCCTTGGATAATTCTTTTTTTAGGTTCAGGATAATATTCCCCAGGTTGGCGACTCCCGCCGCGTTTCTAATCACAAAAGACAGTTCATCCGCCTTAAAGGGAACACTAAGATAATCATAGGCCCCTTTACTAATTGCCCTCTGCACCTTACTAAAGGAAACGCTATCGCTGATTACCACTACAGGACAATCGGATTTTCTGTTTTTTATCTGCTGCAATACCTTAAGGGAATCACAGCGGGGCAACTTTAAATTCATAATCACCGCATCGAAATTCTCCTTGGAAAAAATCCTTAATCCTTCTTTAGCGCTATGCACGCAGTTTACCCGGTAGCCGTCCTGTAAAAGGACATCAGAAATCAATTCACGCATCGCCCGGTCCGTTTCCATCACCAATATCCTGATGAGATTGTTATGCCTGCGCATTTAGTTTACCCCCGTTATTTTTAATACCGGAACTTTTTTCAAAAATACAAACCTGATTTTTACCCTGACACTTTGCCTGATAAAGCGCCCGGTCAGCGGCATCTATAATTCCGTCCTTGGTAATGGCGTCCTGAGGAAAGGTAGCTACGCCTATACTTACTGAAATTGTGGACTTCTGAGAAATTAGATTCAGAATCCGATCGGCTACCGTCTTTGCACCCTCCTTGGGAGTCTGGGGTAGTAGTATCACAAATTCTTCCCCCCCGTATCTAAAAACCAAATCCACGCAACGAATGGACTGAGAAAAAATCCTCGCTATCTGCTTTAACAGATCATCGCCCTGCAAATGGCCCCGTTGGTCATTGTATTTCTTGAATTCATCTATGTCTATCATCAGAAGGGAAAATTCCTGGGGGTAACGTTTGGCACGGGAAATCTCGCGAGTAAGCAATTCATGAAAATAACGGTGATTGTATAAACCAGTCAAACCGTCAAGAATAGACAACTCCCGATAATACTCCTTTTGGTTGGCCTCGCCTAATAAGAAATGCCGTTCCGCAGCCCGGCGCAAGGTTAATTTCAACTCCTCCACGTCAAATGGTTTAGTGATGTAATCATAAGCGCCGTGGCGCATAGCCTCTACCGCTGATTTTATGGACGGATAAGCGGTAGTGATAATGATGCATGGAGGCGGATTAATCGCCTGCAGATCCTCCAATACCTCCAGGCTGGAGCGGTCTTGCATCATTAAATCGGAAAGGATAATCTGAAAGGATAAAACGCGTGCCAACTTTATCCCCTCATCCTGATTCTCGGCAGTCCTTACCTTATAGCCTTCCTGATTCAAGACATCATTTAAAATCTTGCGCGCCGCCTCATCATTATCAATGACCAATACATTAATTTCGGATAAACTTTTTTCCGTCATGTTTTATTCCTCTGCCGTTATCCTTAAGACCTCTTCAAAGGTAGTCAACCCTAAAGTGAATTTCTTAACCGCATCGTCCCACAAGGTCTGCATGCCTTTATTCTTTATGGCAAATTGTTTTATCTCGTCGGAGGACCTGCCCCTTGCTACCATTTGCCTGATTTCATCATCAATCATCAGAACCTCCAGCACACCCATCCTTTCGCGATAACCGGTATTGCGACAGGCAGCGCAGCCCTTGCCATGATAAAATACGGCGTCTTTGGCCGCGGCCACCCCCAGGCGTTTCAATATGTCGGGAGAAACCGTAACCGGTTCTTTACAACTGGTGCAAATTTTCCGGCACAGCCTCTGGGCGCAGGCAAGAATTAAGCTGGAGGCTACCAGAAACGGTTCAACCCCCATATCTACCAAGCGGGTAATTGCCCCGGATGCATCATTGGTATGCAAGGTAGTAAATAACAACTGCCCGGTCAAGGATGCCTTTACCGCGATATCGGCGGTTTCAGAATCTCGGATTTCACCGATCATTATTATATCGGGGTTTTGACGTAAAAGGGAACGTAAGCCGCTGGCAAAGGTTAAACCGATCTCCGTCTGAACTGGAATCTGGGTTATCCCTGGCAACTGATACTCCACCGGGTCCTCAATGGTTATGATGTTTCTCTCCACGGTATTCATTTGATTGATGATGGAATAGAGGGTGGTGGATTTTCCGCTTCCCGTGGGTCCGGTAACCAGTATCATCCCAAAGGGCCGGCTAATCGCCTCTTTAAAAATTGCCGTGGATTCAGGGAAAAAACCCAAACCCTCCAAGCCAATGGCAAGATTGGCCTTATCCAGAATTCTCAACACTATTTTCTGGCCAAAGGTTATGGGCAACACCGAAACGCGGAAATCTATTTCTTTGTTGGCTATCTTAATCTTAAATCTTCCATCCTGCGGGAGCCGCCATTCAGTGATATCCAGCCGGGACATAACCTTAACCCTAGCAATGACCGCATTCTGGTTCCGTTTAGGCAGACTTAAAACATCGTGGAGATTGCCGTCTACGCGGTAACGCACCCTTAAATCTCTTTCGGTCGGTTCAATATGAATGTCAGATGCCCTCTGTTTTAGAGCCTCGCGGATCATCAAATCTACCACCTGGACAATGGGCGCCTTTTTACTTTCCTCCAACGTCACGCCGATCTCTACGTCTCGGTCAGACTCTTCAATTACGGAAAGCCCCTCCCCGTCATCCGCAAAACCCTTCACGGCCTCAGAGACACTAGCAATAACCTTTTTACCATAATATAAATTAATCGCCTTTAAGATATCCGTATCGGTAGCTATGGCCACGTCGATATCCAGTCCGGTAAGATTCTTCAGATCGTCTACGGCAAAAATATTAAAGGGGTCGGACATAGCAATGGTAACGGTGGTACCCAACTGAGAAATAGGAATCAGGTGATACTGACGGGCCAATCTTTCCGGAATGATATTTAACAGTTCCGGATCGATCTTGTATTTAGTCAGGTCGATGGGAGGAATATTCAATTCCTTAGCCAATATAATTAATAATTCCTGTTCGGTGACAACGCCCTTTTCTACTAAAATCTTATCCAAGGACTGACCTTTCTCCTTTTGCAGACGCAGGGCATCAACCAGGACCTCTTTTTTAATATTCTTGCCCTCAATCAGCAGGTCAATAATCTTTTCCTTCAGGGTTTTACTCATCTTTTAATATTCTCATCCGGTGCTGTTAAGCGAACCACCTCTTCGATGCTGGTCAATCCTGCGATTGCCTTGATTAATCCTTCCTCCCTTAAAGTCTGCATACCTTCGGCGCGGGCAGTGTTTTTTATCTGAGATTCCTCTACCCGGGACAGAATCAATTCCTTAATTTTGGGGGATAAAACTAAAACCTCGGCAATACCCAACCTCCCGCTATAGCCGGTATTAAAACAATACCTGCAGCCTTTGCCCCGATAAAATGATGTGCCCCTTCCCTGCGGCAGATTACCAATGCCGATGCGCACGGCGATATCTTCGCTAATCTGATAAGGCTCTCTGCAATGCTGACAAACCCTGCGGATCAATCTCTGGACAACAATGGCAATCAAAGAAGAGGTAATCAAAAACGGCTCCACCCCCATATTCACCAAGCGCACTAACGATCCGGCGGCGGTGGTGGTATGCAGGGTGCTTAAAACCATATGACCGGTTAAAGCTGCCTTTATAGCAATATCCACGGTTTCAAAATCGCGGATCTCTCCGATCATGATAATATCCGGATCTTGACGCAATATAGAGCGCAACGAAGAGGCAAAGGTAAGTCCGATTTCGGTTCTGGCGGTAACCTGGTTAATACCCGGAAGCTGATATTCTACGGGATCCTCAACCGTAATGATGTTTTTCTCCGGCGCATCAATATATTTCAGAATCGAATACAGGGTAGTGGTTTTACCACTTCCCGTCGGTCCGCAAACCAGAATCATTCCGTGCGGCCTAAGGGCGCAGCCCTTGACGGTCTCCAAAGATTTGGTGTCAAAGCCCAACTTATCTATATCCAACATGGCGGTATTTTTATCCAGGATTCTTAAGGCCACCTTTTCTCCCAAGTTGGTAGGCAAAATGGAGACTCTGAAATCCACCTCCCTATTTTCAAACTGGGCCTTAAACCTGCCGTCCTGTGGCAGACGATGCTCGGCTATGTCCAGTCCGGCAACTACCTTAACGCGGGAAACCAGGGGCGGATGTAGATTCTTGGGCGGCGCATCAACTTCGCGCAAAACCCCGTCCACCCTATAACGAATGCGCATACCATTTTCCATCGGCTCGATAAGGATGTCACTGGCCTTGACATCCACCGCCTGCTTCAAAATGGCATTGGTAAGTTTTATAACCGGTGCTTCCTGAGTAAGGCGCGCCAGTTCTTCAACCGCCATATCCGCCTTGTCCTCTTCCCTTACCAGCTCCAATGCTTCGTTATCGGAAATCCCTTTAATGATACTATCGATCATCTGATGGGAATCTTCGGGATAGTATGCCTCTATGGCGGATATAATGTCCTTGGGCTTTCCGATGATGGGATTAATCTCGTATCCGGTGAGGGCTTTGACGTCATCGATGGCGAAGATGTTTAAAGGGTCGGCCATGGCCAGGGAAAGGGTCTTGCCGATCTTGGAAATGGGAATGATTTGGTAGTATCGAGCTATATCATGGGGAATGATCTTGATAACTGCGGGGTCAACCTTAACCCGGGAGAGGTCCAATGGGGGCAAGCCCAAACTCTGGCTCAGGCAGGAGGTCAAATCATTTTCACTGATAAAACCCATCTTAACCAAAATCTCACTTAAGCGCCCGCCTTTTTCCTTCTGCGCCTGGATGGCCTTATCCAAATCCTCCTGTTTAATGAGATTCTGTTTGATTAATAAATCGGTTAGGCGCTCTTTTAGAGAAATCATTTCTTACCCTTGTAATATCTATCGAAGGCACCGCGGATATCCGAGGTGGTGCTGACAAATATCTGAATAGCGCAACCACTGATCATCTCCACATCTTCCACTGCCTGCTGATTTAAGGGATTGGCCATGGCCAAGGTAAGACTCTTTCCAATTTTATCAATGGGTATAAGGCAAAATTGCCGACAGACATTCTCGGGAATGCTTTTAATAACCTCTGCATCAATATCGTAGTTGGCTAAGGGCAAATAAGGAAATCCGAATTGGCAGGTCAAGGCCTGGGCGATATCCTCTTCGGTGGCAAAACCCAGTTCTACCAAGACCTCGCCCAGAAGCTTATTGTTATCCTTTTGATAGACCAACGCCTTCTCAAGCTGTTTATGGTCTACAACCCCTCTTTCAATAAGCAATTCTCCTAATTGTTTTCCGATTATTCTTTTAATTTTAAAGGGTGACATAGTTTATGAAATAATGGTATTTTTGATGCCCTGGGTTATTGATTTTTTTAGTAACTCCTCCGCCTTACCTGTTAACTCTTCGGCAGAGATTCCATCAATGGGATTCTCTGTAACCGCACCGGTCACCGATATTTTATGTTTGGGGTCCTTTTCATCCGAAAAAATAAACTCTATCTTTTTGCGAATCTCCTCTGCCTTTTCCATGCATTGCCGCTTATTCTTTTCCGGCAGAATCATGGCAAAACAATCATCACCGAACCTGGCTGCCTTGTCGATATCACTAATACTATCAAGCAACGCAGTAGCAATACGCTTTAATACCGACTCAGCAGCTATAACCCCGAATGATCCCAAATATTCTTTAAAACTATCCACGCATAAAAGTATAAAGGCGCAGGGACGCTGAAATCTTATGGCCCTTCTAATCTCTTCATCCAGCCTGCCGCGGATATAGGATTCATTGTATAAACCGGTAAGGACATCCTTAATCTGCAACCTGGCCACATTCCGCACCAGCATTTCATTTTCTACGGCAATGGCGATTTGCTTGGCAAAGATGGTCATTAAATCCGCATCGCCGTTGGGATATCGGAAATTCTTTTTATTGTTTCCGATAATCAAGAAACCCACTACCATATCCCGGACAAGAATAGGAACAATCACCATGTTGGTCGCAAGTAGTTGTTCCTGCAATTCCGTGGCACCCTTGGGCAAAGGGGCCGAATCATCCAAGATTAGGATTTTATTGACAGACAATAACTTACCCAGAAGCCCTTCCCCGGTCTTGATTTTTATACTGGTTAAACCTTTATTGACCAACTCCACGCTTTTAGGACCGTGGGCTGATTTTAAAACAAACTCGTCGGATTTTTCCTCTTTCAAAAGCAATATGCCCAGCGTAGCCTCTCCTAACTGCATAGCCTTACTGACGCTTATTTCCAATATCTCATTAAGGGCGGCATTCTGGGTGATGAGATTACTGATTTGCAAAAGACCGGAAAGCACCATCACCCGTTTATTGATTTCCAGATTTATCTCTTTGGTTTTCTCGCCGTAGGTTTTTAGCTCATCCATATTCTGGCGGATCCGCTGGGTAAGCTGATTAAGGGAAGAACCCAGCTCTCCAATTTCATCATCCCGCTCAAGGATAATCTCCCTTTCCAGATCTCCGTTGGCTATCATTTTCGCGTCAGAACTAATCTTGATAACCGGGTCAATCATCTCCTTAATGGTCCGGTAACCGGCACTAGCCAAAATTAAAGTACTTAACACCACCAGTCCAAGGTTAAGTTTCAAATTAATAGCGGCCAACCAGGAATTGGGAAAGATAAAATTCAGGCAAATCAGGATGGGGATAATTGACATAAGGCTTACTGCCACATAAAGCTTGGGACGTAAACCGCGGGAAGACATAGAAAGACGGAAAGAAACTCGTTTCATCTTATCTCCTTTTTAATGAGCCCCATTAGAAATATAATTTCTAACGGGGTGAGCGCACAACTTATGCCTGCCTGCCGGCAGACAGGGAGGGAGTCGTTACACTTCCTCTGCGACTTAAGTTGTATGCGCGGATTTCCGCCTTCGCTCTTTTTAGCTTCGGCGGATCCGCTGAAGTCTTATAAGACGTAGGCGGAAAATCCAGCCCTTTCTTGCTACGAAACTACGCTACGCAGAAAGAAAAAGCCGGGTCAAATTCGGAGTTATAACTTACGTCGCCTGCGCTCCGTAATTTATGTCCTTATTTGACCTTTCAGTTAAGGATACTTTATTTTCTTAATTTTTAATATACGTCATAATTTATTAGTTGTCAACGAGTTTTGTAAAATTTCCTGGTTAAATTTGGGGAAAAACAGCCTAAGCGGAAGAGGTTTAAGCGGTAGGGATCTTGAGCCTTAGAAGATAATTCTTCTTTTATTGACACTGAGCAAAATACCGATTAGAATCGCAAAAATTACCAAAGATGAACCCCCGTAACTTACAAATGGCAACACCAGACCCACTACCGGGCAAATCCCTAAAGTCATAGCCAGATTAATGAACAACTGGAAGGTCAATAAGGTCACGATTCCCGTAGCCAGAAGAGAGCCGAATCTGTCTTTGGTGGAGGTTGCAATGCGTATGCCCAAATGAATCAATATATAAAATAATAAGATTAAAAGTAACGCGCCTAAAAGCCCTCCCTCCTCCCCAATCACGCCGAATATAAAATCCGTATGCCGCTCCGGCAAAAAGCTCAGTTGGCCCTGAGTGCCGGATAACCAACCCTTGCCCAACAACCTTCCCGAACCTATAGCTATCTTTGATTGGATGATGGTATAACCTGCTCCGAGGGGATCAACATTGGGATTTAAGAAAACCCGTAAGCGGTCTTTTTGATAATCCTTCAGCATGTGCCATAAAAATGGAGACGCCATAAGTCCCAGGACCATAGGGATAACGATGTAACTTATTTCTATCTCGGCAACAAAAAGCATTACCACCAGAATAAATATATACAGGATTGCCGTTCCCAAATCGGGCTGTAAGAAAACCAGGCCCATCGGGACGACTACCAAAAGCGCCGGTAGTATCAGCTGTTTGGCGATCTTAATTAATTTGTCGGTAAGGGTAAAATTCGAAAACAATCTTTTTTCGCTAAGCCACCTGCCTAAAACTACGACTATAGCCAGCTTGGCCAGCTCCGAAGGCTGAAAATTCAATCCACCCAATTCCAGCCAACGCTGAGCCCCTAAAATCTCTCTACCCAGAACCAAAACTACCAACAGCAACAAAACGGTAAAACCATACAGCAGATAGGCAAGATCGTAAAGCCTCCGGTAATCAAAATTAGCAAAAATAAAGAGCATGGCCAAAGCAATAAAAAACCAGACTACCTGCTTGACAAAAATCGGACTTATGGCATTCTGCCCCTTTTGCGCCGTTGAACTATATAGGGTAACCAGACCCAGCAGCATTATCAAAATGGTATCCAAATAAATAGCGCGATTGGTTTTAGAAATCATAGTATCTTTTGTTGTAACATCTCCTCAAACATCTGCCTGGCGATTACGCAGGCATTCGAGCTGGAACCGCCATTCTCCAGAAAAACACAGAAGACCAACTGGGGCTGGCCCTGAGGAAAGTAACCCACAAACCAGGCATGGGGCTTTCCCTTAGCTACCTGCACGGTTCCGGTCTTTCCGGCAATCCCCAGTTTCTCAATCTCCAGAATATGGGCGGTTCCGGTATTATCCTGCACCACTGCCCGCAGATAGGACCTGGCCTTTTCCAATGAATCGCTTTTAATCTTTAATTTACTTTCGGAGGCTTTATAAAGTATCTCCTTATCGGCAACCTTCTTTACTACATGCGGCCGGATACCCATATTTTCCGAAACCACCAGGGCCATCATCTTTACCATCTGAATGGGCGTAACCAAAAGATCCCCCTGTCCGATGGAAAAATTCACCGTGTCTCCGTTATACCAAGTTTCATTCCTGGTCATCTTTTTAAGCATACGGCTGGACACCTGACCCTTGGATTCTGCCGGCAAATCTATCAGGGTTAAACTACCTAAACCAAATTCCTTGGCATATTTATTCAATAAATCCGGACCCGCCATTAAACCCAGATGGTAGAAAAATACGTCGCAGGAATGCACTACCGCTTGACGCAAGTCCTGGAGTCCGTGCGCCTCCCAGCAGGAAAACTCATGTGCCCCCAAAAAGAAATGTCCGTTACAGAAAAAACTGGTTGCCGGAGTGATCTTCCCGGTCTCCAATGCGGAAAGCATGGTGATAACTTTAAATACCGAACCGGGGGCATAAAGTCCTTTAATTGCCCGATTTAAAAGCGGTGCCGAGGAATCCCGGAAATAACTATTTATCAAGGCATCATTGTCTCGCTCAATAAAGACGTTGGGGCTAAACGCCGGAGAACTTACCAGGCAAAGAATTTCTCCGTCACGGGGATCCATAAAAATGATTGCCCCCTTTTTACCCTCCAGTAAGTTATAGGCGATCTTTTGCATCCGGCTGTCTATGGTTAAGGTAACGTTTCTTCCCTGTTTCGGGGCGCGCGCACCCAGCATCCTTACCTGGCGGCCGCGATTATCCACCTCCACTTGAGTCCCTCCGTCTTCACCGCGCAAAAAATTATCGTAATACTCTTCTACTCCGGAGTAGCCGACCATATCCTTTATCTTATAGCCGTAATCCTTTAAGCGGGTAATGCGAAAACGGTCGATTTGGCCGATGTAACCCAAAAGATGACTGGTAGCCTCTCCCAAGGGATAAAAACGCTGGGCATTAATTTCTATCTCAATCCCGGGGGCATTATCCTTATTCTCTTCCAATCTTATCGCCTCTTCCCGGGAAATATTTCTTACTACCACCACCGGGGCAAATGGTGCCCAGCGACCCAGGTTGAATTTCCTCAGTAACTCCTCCTTGTTCTTTCCTAAGAGTCGGCTTAGATAATCAAAACTGCTATCGGCATCCTTCAGTTCCTGCGGGATGGCCACTACGTCGAAGGAAGGTTTATTATCGGCGACTACTACCCCGTTACGGTCATAGATAGTCCCCCGCTTTGCCTTCTGGGTAATCAACCGGATACAATTGCTTTTACCTAACTCGTAATAATAGTTACCCCTGATTACCTGTAGATAGAACAGGGTGCAAAGTATAACGCAGGTAAAACCAGCAAAAATTATATTGAGTATTTTAAGGCGCATTTCCTCATTATCCAGAATAAAGCCGGCGCCACCAAAGTAGTGTAGAAACTTTCCGGCAGGACGATAAATAAAAACGAACCCCAGAAAGGAATCGAGATGCTGGAAATAACGATTACCAGATTCAGGAGTCCGTTAACCAGCGTAATGACAAATACCAGAATCACCTTTAAATATAAATCCTCCCGATAAATATAACGTTTATACTGATCGAGTATGATGGCGCAAATCAAGAAAGAAAAGATATTCGCCCCGAATATGCCGGCGGTAAAACTATCCTTTAGAAAACCAGCCAAAAAGGCGATGGCTACATTAATCTTGAAATCTGCATAAAAACTTAAGAAGATTACCGCGACCAGTAAGAAATTGGGCTGGATACGGAGGGGATTAAAATGGTTGGAAAAGATTATTTGCAAAAAAAGAACACCAAATATTGAAGCCAGAAAAAATACCGGTCGGCGCATTTATCTAACCATAATTAAGACTTCTTCCAGCCTTGATAGTTTAACCGCCGGAACCAGAAGGCAACTTTTCGACAGACCATCCGCCTCTTCGCCTACCTCAGTCACTTTACCGACGACCAACCCCTTGGGATAAACCCCGCCCAATCCCGAGGTAATTGCCAGATCGCCGACCTTTACATCGCTATTAACCGGCAGGAAGTGCAAACGCAGTTCGCCGGTAACAGTCCCGGAGGTTATGCCCTGCTCACGGCTCCTTTGAATCAAGGAAGAAACGCTGCTGTTGGGGTCGTTGATTAACATCACCTTACTGTAAAAACTTCCCACCTCTACTATCTTACCTACCAGGCCGGCATCGGTGATGACGCACATCCCGTTTTGCACGCCGTTTTCCTTACCCTTATCGATTATTAAAGAGGCCAACCAATTAACCGAATCCCTGCCGATCACCTGGGAGACGATAAGGGTGAAATTGGAATCGTGCTTGAAATTAAAAAGTTTTTTCAGGCGGTCGTTTTCCTGCCGGAGTTCTTCCAGCTCTACCAATTTATTTTTTAACTGGGCGCTCTCCTCCCTCAAGGCAAGGTTCTGATTATAGGCGGAATGATAAAACAGAATTTTCTTTAATTCTTGAAAGGGATAATTAAGGATCTTCAAGAAAATTTTTGAGCCATCTACGGTGGGTTTTTTAAGCGAGGAGACGACTGGAAATCTAGCCAGCAAGAGCACAATGGCCAGAGAAATAACCGAAAGATAGGGCAGTAATCTTTTGTACCTTAACACAGTCGGGCAGGGTTATTTAGGAGGAAATTTAAGGATCTATTAAAATTCCAAGCGCGTCGGAACTACCACCCGCTTTAAGTAATGGATCTCGTCTAAAACCTTCCCCGTTCCCAAGGCAACGGCGGTAAGGGGATCATCGGCAACGTGCACGGGTAAACCGGTTTCTTCGGCGATTAATTTATCTATGCCGCGCAGCAGTGAACCTCCGCCAGCCAAGACAATTCCCTTTTCAATTAAATCCGATGCCAATTCCGGGGGAGTCCTTTCCAGGGTAATCTTGGCGGTATCTATAATTGCCCGGATGGGCTCTTGTAGCGCCTCTCTGATTTCAGTTGAAGTAACCGTTACCGTCTTGGGCAAACCGGAAATCAAATCGCGGCCCCGCGCCTCCACTGAAAGTTCTTCTTCCAACGGAAAGGCAGAACCGATCTTTATCTTGATATCTTCCGCGGTGCGCTCTCCGATCATCAAATTATAACTCTTCTTTAAATGTTCAATTACCGCCAAGTCCATTTCATCACCGGCAATGCGGATGGATTTAGCAAAAACTATTCCCGCCAGAGAGATAATGGCCATTTCCGTAGTCCCGCCTCCGATATCTATAATCATATTTCCCGATGGCTCATCAATGGGTAAACCCACGCCGATTGCCGCAGCCATGGGTTCTTCAACTAAGAATACCGTCCTGGCACCTGCGCGCTCGGCTGAATCGCGCACCGCCCTTTTTTCTACCTCAGTAATCCCTGAGGGAATGGCAATTACCATTCTAGGACGCACCAAAACCTTTCTCCGGTGGACCTTTTTGATAAAATAGCGCAGCATTGCCTCGGTAATCTCAAAGTCGGCGATTACCCCGTCCTTCATAGGGCGGATGGCAACAATATTGCCGGGTGTCCTACCCAACATCCTCTTGGCCTCATCACCCACTGCCAAGACATGGTTGGTATCCTTCTGGATAGCAACTACGGAGGGCTCACATAAAACAATACCCTCGCCTTTAACATAAACGAGGGTAGTAGCAGTTCCTAAATCAATGCCCATATCATTTGAGAAGAGACCTAAGATGTAGTTAAATAAGGTTTTGAGAAGTTTTAGTAATTTTTGTACCATTAATCTCTCCTTGTTTACAAACTGACTGGCTTGGGAAAGGGATTATAGACCAATATATTGTTTAAACATTATATCTAAAAAGCCTTGGTCTGTCAAATAATATTTAACAAGATAACCGGGGGGTATCAGGACCTGACAAAATCGACCTTTAGTTGGTGCAAATCGCTTAAGAAGGCAGGATAAGACTTGGCGATGCACCCCACATCTTCTACTCGGGTGCCGATTTTAAGGCCTAAGATACAAAAGGCCATAGCCAGGCGATGGTCGTTATGGGGATTAAGCCGGATACCGGCTTTAAGGGCTTTGGGGTAAATAACCAAAGAATCCCGGCTTTCAGTTATCCCTGCCCTGGCCTTTAATAATTCCCGGCGCAAATCGCTGATCCGGTCGGATTCTTTTTGCCGAACATGTGATATACCATAAAGTTTTGTTCTTCCTTTAGCAAACAATGCCGCGATGGTCATAATAGGAACCAGGTCCGGGCAATCGCGCAGATTAAAGCTTCCCCCTTTGAGCCGCACCGGACCATTTATGGTTATTGCCTGAGGGGTAATCTTAATCCTGGCTCCCATCTTTTTTAGAAAAAATAGAATCTGTCTATCGGCCTGCACCAAATTATCCGCTCCGTTTCTTTTAAGGACAACCCTGGATTTTAACAGACATGCAGCCACCATAAAAAAGGCTGCCAGGCCGTAATCATCCGGAACTGTAAATTTCTTCAAGCCGCGGAATCTCTGGTTGCCTTTTATAAAATATTGACGGTAATGCCACGGGGCAATTTCAATCCCCGTCTTTTTAAGTATTGCCAAGGTCATATCAATATATGGCCGGGATACCACAAAACTGCCGCTGATTTTTACCTGCGAATCCTCTTTTAAACTTGGCAAGGCGATAAGCAGCGAAGAAATAAACTGCGAACTCAAGGTCCCGTTAATTTCAGTGGCTCCTCCCCGCAATCCGGCAGGTCTGATTTTAATGGGGACGGTTTCCTTTTTTCCTTTTCCCTTAATATCGGCGCCGCGCTTTCTCAAAACCCGAATCAGATAATTATTGGGCCTGGGCCTTAAGGTTCCGGTACCATTAATAGTGATTGGGGTTTTGGACAAGGCCAGGATGGAAATTAAAAAACGTAGCGTGGTGCCGGATTCACCCACATTAATCTGGCGGGGAAATTTATGGCCCCTGCTGAAACCTTTAATAGACCAGGAATTTTTGGAAAGACGGGTTATGCGCGCCCCTAATTTTTGGCAAGTGAGGCGCGCCACATTAGCATCCTCGCAATCCGACGGGTTGACTATTTTGGAATTGCCGCCCAATGAGGCAATGATAAAGGCGCGGATGGAATAGGATTTGGAGGCGGGCAGCTTGATACTGCCCTGTAAGGTCGCGGCAGGCTTTATCCTGAGATTCATTTCTTAATTGTGACCCGGTCCCCCTCTTTTAAGTCCTCTACCTTTAAAGGCGGGACGACGTCGGCGACAGAAAGATTGCCCTGCACGCGTTGAACCTTCAGCTCACCGATGGGTTGATTGTCGCGGGTTACGGTTAAAATTTGTTCCGCAGTAACCGCATCCTGGCCCAAGTTGGTAACTGCAAACTGATAATCCTTATTGATGGTTAAAATACTTCCCGGAGGAATTTCACCGGGGCTATTGGGATTGACTACAATCTTACCCAGCGGGACTTCGCCGGCCGCGCCGGATTTTTTCTCTAATTCCACCTTTTCCTTTTTCAGATCGGCGAGCTTGCCTTTGATGGTATTTAGCTCGGTCTGCAGCTGATTGAATTGCGTGGTCAAATTGGCCTTCTCGGTCTGTTCTTTGGCCAGGGCCTCCTTCATCCGGGAATTCTCGCTGACGATTCCTTCTTGCTGCTGCTTGGTAGTCTCTAATTCACCGGTCAAATTCTTAATCTTCCCATCGGACTCTTTAAGTTTTTCCTCGACCAGGAATAATTGCTTCTTGCTGTCGCTGAGTTGTTTTTCCAGGGATTGTTTGGCCAGGGTCACCGCAGATAAACTGTTCTCCGCAGTTACCCTCTTATCGGTTTCCTGTTTTAAAAGATAGATAACTATAAGTGCGGTGCATAGAAATACCACTGCCGAGCCGATTAATAAAAAGGTAAAGGACTTTCCTCTGTTATTCATCTCCTGCCTCCTCTTTTTTATTTATTATATCCACCCTCTTTAGAAAAAGCAAGACTATTTTGGATTAATACTTAACCTCCAAAAGCGTCAGCCCGCACGCCGGTGCAGTTGGTCCGGCAGTTTTACGATCCTTTTGCCTTAAGATATTTTTAATGCTGCCCCTGGGTAATCTCGCCCTCCCTACCTCTATCAAGGTCCCCACGATATTCCTGACCATTTTATACAAAAAACCCTGGGATTCAATATCGATATAAATAAAATCAACCTTTTTAACGATACGCAGATTTTTTAGCGACCGGGTGGCTGGACGCAGTTTTTTATCCGCTGCCTGAAAGGATTTAAAGTCTTTCTTACCCAACAAATGCCTCGCCTCTTGGCGCATTAAATTGAGATTCAATTTCCAGGGAAAGAAATAAGAGAAGCACTGGTCGCGGGTGGAGCGGTGCTGCCGGCTTAAAATGGCATAACGATAGATTTTTGATTTGGCGCCGAAGCGGGCATGAAAATTAGGCGGTGCCTCTTCCGCTTTATGAATTACCAAATCCTGCGGCAAAACCGCATTCAAGGCGCGTTTGATATCTGCAACCGGCATTCGGGACTTAGTCTTGAAATTCGCCACTTGTCCCAATGCATGCACGCCGGAATCAGTTCTACCAGAACCAATTACTTTTATTCTTTCATTGATAATTCTGGATAAAGCATGCTCAAGAGTTTCTTGGACAGTTCTGAGGTTGCGTATTGAGTGGTGTGTATTGCGTATGGCGATTTTAGTTTTTCGCTTTTCGCTTTGCGCCTTGCGCTTCTGGGTCTGCCATCCGCAGAAATGCGTTCCGTCGTATTCGATGGTTAATTTAATATTGCGCATTTATTTATTGGGTATTGCGCCGCGAGTATCCAGTTTTGCGCTTTTCGCTTTACACTCTACGCTTCTGTGCCGCCAGAATAAAAATACCGCCGCCGTTCCAATCAACAAAATAATCCAGAACGGCACCGCGGCCCTTTTTACCTCCATATTGGCTGCGGCCACCGGATTGAGATAAAGCATAAATATTTTATTCTCGCCGATTTTTACCAGATGATTTTTGTTTATTAATTCTAACGTCTTATCCAGATTATCATCCTTCAATAAAATAATTATCTTCGCAGCCAAAAGAGGATTGGTTAATCTTGCCGGCGCGATATCCGGCAACAAGGCATTGGCAGTGGCCCTTTCGGAAAGGGCGGCCAAGGCGACCCCCACATTGGGAAGGGTAGTGTAGATGATTTCATGGTTAGTGGAATTCTGCTGGATTAAGTTAACCGCCCAGAGATATTCCTTAGGATACCATAAGGTGCTGGAGGTAATCCTTTTATTATGCTCGGGGAAAAGCATATCCACCAGGACAGAATCAAAGGTATATATTTTAAAACTTATCCTGTCTGCCCCCTCCTGTTTCTCCATTAACAACGTGGGAGAAAACAATAAAACAAAAATTATTATTGCCGGCGGCAAACTCCTTACCCAAACCTTTTGTTTTTTAGAATTCTCGTAAACTTGGTTTAAAGATACGGCGGAGAGGAAAACAATGGGGAAAAATCCTTCAGCCGAGAAAAAACGATAGGGATGGGTCAGGAAAAGAAAACCGGCTAAAAATAAACTCAAAAATAATAGGTATTTTCCTTTTAATCGCCAGCATATTCCCGCTCCCGCCAGGGCCAGCAGGTAATCAATAGTCTTAAATTCGCAGAAATATTTTTCCCTTAAATCAAACGACAGGACAAATCTTAAAACCGCCAATTGCCTTAATAGAATGGGTAAGGACAAAACCAGCGCTATCAAAACTATTTTGAAACCCAATTTTCTATTACGGGCATCAAATAAAGCTAATAGAATTAAAGCAATAGCAAAAAACCAGGAGACAGCGATATGGGTATAGAAACCCAGGGCCAGCAATAATGCCGAACGCCATAATTTTCCGTTGAATAACTGGTCTATTGCCAGAATCCCGAAGACCAATGCCAAGGTTGCCGGAAGATGATTGATTAAGGAAAGATAGGCGGAGAATGAAGAACTCAACATCACTAAAACCAATGCTGCCAGTCGCTCTCCGAAATGCCTTCTGATGAAAAACCACAGGGTATTTAAAAACAGAATCGGCATTACCATCTCCAGGCATTTGGCCAGGATTATCTTATTAATCCCCAGTTTTAGCAAAAATGCCAGGATAATGTGGAAAAACGGCGGGTAGATGTGCGGGCGGCCTACCGGCGCGTACTGCCAGAAATCCCACCCGCTATAGCCGCCCGCCTGAATAAATCCCCAGGCGGTATGCAAGTGGTAATAGATATCCATAAACAAAGGCAACAGCGGCCAGTGGACTATCTGCAGCACGCTGAAACTCACCAGAATGGTGACAGCATAAAAATCCCAGTGGGGCTCTGATTTATTTTTTAACATTTAAAATCATTTGATCGACACATTATCGATAAATGCCGTCCAGCCGGCCCTGACTCCGTCAAAGGTAAATATCTCGTGTTGATATTGCACATTTTTGGCGATTATCATTTTATCGCTTCCGGAGATTCTGCTTACCTGCTGCATAAAATCGGTCAATTTCTCCTGGGCATTCTCTTCCCTGGCAGCAATAACCACGCTTAAAGGTTCGCCGTCTTTTCTTTCAATGGTAAAAATATACACGCTTCCGCCGGTAGTCATTACCACGCCCTTGATGTTGCTGATTTCCCGGGCAGAAAATTCAATTTCGTTCTCCCCGAAGGAGAGACTTTTGTAGTAAATCATGGGGGTAATTTTATGCAAGCCGCGGTTGCGGGTTTCCCCGGCCAATATCAGGTAATCTTTCGCAGGTAAACTACTGTGTTCGGCGCTAAAGCCGTAATGCGATTGCGCAAAGACATTTAAATCGTATTTTGATGACAGGTAAACATCAACCATCCGGGCCTCGGGTTGGCGGAATGAACCCCTTGCCTTGATTAAAGCGTAAAATTTTCTCTTGGTATTGGCCAAATCATGGGGATTATCTTCTGGCTTACTGTAGATAAAAAACTCCTTTCCATTTCTCAGGTTAAGGAAAAATCCTTCTCCGAAAAAATCCTGGCTTTGGGTAGAGGAAAAGATATAGGTATCGCTGGCAAAGGTAACCGGATTATCAGCGGTATAGGCCAAACTAAACATCCACAGCGAAAGCGATAAGGCAAGAATAAATCCGGCAACGCTGACCCACATTGGCACTATCAATTTGCCAATCTTCGCCTCCCAGCGGAAAACCAATCTCAATAAATGAAATACCGCAACGATTAAAAAAACTACTCCGGCGGTTAATAAGGCTGAATTTTGCATGGCGAGCTCCTTGTTTTAGCGCGTAGCCTGCCTGCCGCCTGCCTGTCGGTAGGCAGGGCAGGCAGGCGTATAGCGTGTAGGGTTATATTTCCTACCCCCTAAACGCTACCCCCTACTCTCTGCTTTTAAATCTGGACCCGGGCCTGGATTTTTTACAGCCAGCCCTTTTGAACCCAGTATTGATATTCCTCCTGCCAATCGTCTTTCCTGAGCCTGATTATCTGGGCAAAGTGCTGTTTGCCCTGCTCAATAATTTCCATTTGTTGCGGATACAACTTTTTCTCTTTTATGTCTGCGGCAAGTTTCTTGCCCAGCCGGAAGGCCTCCTCTTTTTTATCCTCCCCGAACTCCCGCAAGGCAGAGACGCCTCCTGAATATTGCGCCCCGCAGGTGTGTCCATAAAACCCAATATAGTCAATGACCTCCTGGTTGCGTCCACTTCCCGAAGTAACCACCCCGACCACATATTTATTCAAGAGCCGCTTGCAATGAATGAGATGGGCCGAACGGTCAAAGAGCGTCTTCATCGAACCGGTCACCTGGTTTATGTAGTTGGGCGAAGCGATGATTATACCGTCGGCATCAAGCATCTTTTTAAGAATGGTGTGCACGCCGTCTTTAAGCGGGCAGTGCAGGATTTTCTTATGGCAGGCCTCACAGTGTTTACAGAAAAATACCTGAAAATTATCCAGATGCAGGGCCTCGCCAATAACCCCCTCTTCTTGTAAACCCTGCAGGACTTCCTTGGCCAAACGAAATGTCCCGCTATTTTCCTTATGCGGGCTCGAGGATATCAGTAAAACCTTCATTTTCGGCTCCTTGGTTTTTAAAATTGGCGTCAGGGCTCGGAATTAATTAGGACCGCTTATTTTAGCGTGTAGCGTATAGGGTGTAGTTGGCATTTCCTACTCCCTAAACGCTACCCCCTACTCCCTGCTTTTGAATCTGGACCCGGGCCTAATTTTCCAATTTAGTTACTTTTGGGAAACGGGTCTTTAAAAAGTAAAAGCCGGCCGCTACCAGGATCGCATACCCAAAAATTATTTCTATCATCAGCTGCGGCACAATGAGCATCGTTTGCAGTATTCACCATGCCCAGTAAAGCAAGCTGGCCGGCAGCGGAAACTCCTAAAATCGCCAGGGTGGCGCTATCGCCTCCGGGCAGATAAAGATGGGAAAGGGACGGATTATAGCTAATGATATCCACGCCGGAACCGGATTGCAAACTGGATAATATTTTTCCGTTATGGTTTACGTCCAGCACTACTGCCTTTCCTTCCTGACCGCCGACAAAAAGGAATCCCTGTCTTTCATCCAGGGTAATTCCCCGCGAACCTTCGCAACTATTCGGCCATTGGGCAATGACGGAATGAGTTTTAATATCAATTGCAATGGTAGCACCGGTCCATAAATTGGTATAGGCGCGTTGCCGGGTATTGTCTATCACCAAAGACTCCGGCCCGCCCGGTACGGAAATGAAGCGGGAGTGCGTAAGAACGGGCTTACCCTTTATAGAAAGCGAAAATACCTCAATGCGCTCGTTGCTGGGGTCGGTAACCCAAACTTCATTGGCACTCTTGACATAGCGAACGTAATCAGAGCCTCCGGCTAAAGCAGCCGAGGCGATAATTTTCTTGGCCATGGGGTCAACAATAGCCACCGCCTTTTTGTTGCGGTCGTTAGCAAAAATTAAACCCTGGCCCTCATCGGCCGAAGTAGTCCCTTGGGCGTGGCTGCGGCCTCCCTGCCCGGCTGCTTTGGAGCTGAATCCAACTATAGAGACTATCTCGAGGTTGTCAGGATTGATGAGATTAAGTTTTCCCGTTCGGCCGGAGGGAACCAGTATTTTCCGCAAGCCCTGAGCAAAAATAATATCATCAAATCCAATGCCCGGTTCTCCCTGCGGAATTGAAATCAATATTGGCTTAGAAGAGGTATTGGTAGCGGCAAAAATTACGCTAGACAGGCAACATAGGATTAAGAAACTGAGCAAGGTTATTTTCATAGTATTGACTAACAAGTTCAACGCAAGGGGTTAGGGAGTTATTTAGCGTTCAGCGTATAGCGTATAGGGTGTAGGTTATATTGCCTACCCCCTAACGCTACCCCCTACTCCCTGCTTTTAAATCTGGACCCGCCCTCAAGTTTTTTACCTAACGATAATTGTTAAAGTTAAGCGGTATAGGAAAATCCAGCGTCCTTAGATGCGCGATAACTGACTGCAATTCATCCTTCTTCGAAGAGCTCACCTTTATCTTTTCCCCCTCAATCTGAGTTTGCACCTTTAAGCCGAGCTTTTTTATAATACCTGTCAGCTCTTTGGATTTTTCCTTATCAATACCCGTACATATTTCCACTGTCTGGCGAAGATAGTCCGCAAAGGCCTTTTCGGGGTTATTGAATTTAAGGGATTTATAGGAAATATTTCTTTTGGCCATCCTGGTAATCAGAATATCGGTAAGAGCGCGCAACTTGAAATCATCATCCGCGATTAAGGTAATTTTCTTCTCTTTGCGGTCGTAGGCGATAGAGGCCTTGCTATCCTTAAAATCATACCGCTGGGCCAATTCTTTATTCGCCTGGTTTACCGCATTATCCATTTCCTGCAGATCCACCTCAGAAACAATATCAAAAGAAAAATTTGCCATATTTCATCACTCCTTAAATGAGCAGACGATACTTGACATTGCAAAATGTCAAGTATCGTAGCCTTGGTTTGTTATTAGCGTCTGCGAATTAATCCCGCCCTTTTGGTATTTTCTAAAATTTGTTCGACCAAAAGGGCGGGACAAATTCTCCCGCCTCTTGCATTCTACAAGAATGCGGCGGGATCATTTGACCTGGACCTGGTCCTACTGCTTGCTCTATCAGAGTTTCTCAGCTAACAAAACGGACAAACAATCTGTTCATATTTATTCGGATGCTCTTTATTTAACAGAATTTCTCTCGGGACTAAGTGATACAGAGCGCATTCTAACTTATAAGCCTCCGCAGGATCTTTGCACAATTTATAGTTAAACAAACAAAAATCCTCATCCTTATTTTGGATGTGCTGCATCAGCCTATCTTTTAAATCCGCCTTGTCGGATCTAACCACATATAATTGTTGCTTGTTATAAGAATAAAGAACATAGCCACCACTTGCACCGATATCAATCAAATTAACCCGCTCCTGATTAAAGGGGTGATATGAACGTAACCTTATGAGCTTGGAAGCACTATCCAATATTTTTTTAAATTTACCTTTTTCAGCTTTTTTTACATACTTTCGTTGTATTTTATCTAATTTAGCTGATATCATCCCCCTACCATTGATTAAAAGACAACATAGCATATCATGAATCAAATCACCTTGGGCGCCTTTACTTGAAGCATTCTTCGCTGGGCCACCCCTTGCCCAATATGTTGGGGGGAATGCTTTTCGTATTGGTTTCAATATTAAACCAAAATTCTTTGTATTCCCCGCACCTAATACTGAGGCACAAGAATAAATAAATGGAAAAATCCCGTGTAGAACAACTGCCCCAACTCCACGCTGTAAAGAATATTTTTTTATGTTTTCACCCATACATTCTTTCCACAATGATGATATTGCGCGCCAATACAAAGGCAGTTGTAATTTAATTTCCCCTTCGTTAATCCTCCGCATATAAATAGGTTCTAATGTAGTAATAAAATATTTTTCAGTAATTATTCCCCCTCTACCTTTATCCCCTGGAGGAGAAATCCTTTCGCACCAAGGAGAATTAGCATCGTTATTCAATGTATCGCAGACCTCTATCGCCTTTAATCTCCAACTTTGGCCTTTTATAAAGAAATCGAGTTGTTCTCCTTTTTCTTTCCAGCGTTTGTGCAATATCCTTAAAACTAAACTTGGATCAACTTTTTTCTGAGTTGAGTTGATGATTACGAACTGCATAGCTTCGGCGGCACGATCAAAGCCATCCATAATCGTAACAGGAATAGGGTAATTTTTTATGAGCTGAAATTCTTGGTGATCTTTTTTCTTAACTTCTTCGTAAGCAGCAATTAATCCTCTGATCCTATGCTGTCCGTCTACCTCATACAATGGAAACGCTTCATCGGGGATAACTATTTCACCGAATGTAATGGTATCGGTAATACTAACTTTTTTACCAAAATCTTTCTCAGTAAAGATTACGCTTTTGGCTTGCCTTAAATTTAAAATAATAGAGTTAGAAAAGATAGTCTCCTCTACTTTCAATCTTCCCTCAATATAATCTGCAATTTTTGCAAATCTTTCCTTATCTGCCGGACGCTGGTAACCCTCAGACATATCCTTTCTCCAAATATCTGCTTTCAATAAACTTTCCCGACTCAACTGATTAAGCTGTTCAATCGTCATGCTGGTTAGGTATATAACATAGTCTTTTTGTTTTAAACACATTCCGTATAAAGTTATCATTCTTCTACTCCCTTCTCAGAAAATGCGCCAAAACTCGGAATTAATTAGGGTCGCTTATTTTAAGTCCGTAGTCGATGGTCAACAGACCACAGAGAAAGAGTTATCAGTAACGATCCTAAGAGTTTATTATATTACTTTTTAATCTTTGGAACCAATCTCCGCGATGTATTATCCTTTTTACATTATCATCTTGATTAGTCAATAACTCTCTTTTTGTCATCTTTGACATTTCAGGCCAATTATTATAGATAACGTAAATGGCATTGCCCCTGACTGGATTCTCAAGTATTGCTTTTTCAGTATAGTCGAAACAAAAGACTACATATCCCTCAAACTCTTCTAAACCAATATAACATGTTGTTGGGTTAAGAGTTTTAAGTGATTCTAACCGATTTAATTCATACTTACCTTTTGAATTATTGCTTTCTAATGCCCTATAATGCTTTGTAATCTGGTCTATTGACCACTTCCCGGGCGGAAGAATCTGCCAGCTGATTCTACGTATATCCTCAGGCCTTCTTGAATTAAAATAATTCAAAATCATTTCCCTTATATTTTTGACTTCAATAATCCTGGCTTGTTTTTTTTGTTCCTCGACTAATTTAACTTTTCCCCTTTTCTTAAAATATTCCTTTATTGCTAATTCATGCTTGCGCACTCGCCCTTTTCTTTGTTCCTCCATTTCCTGAATCTTTAATGATTCAATTTCTTTAAATAAAGACGACATTTCTTTATAAATCGTTTGGACTTGTTTGCTTACTGTATTGTTCCGTTTCACATGTCGGTCCGGCAATTGTTTTTTAAGCGCTCCTCTTCTCTCTTCTAAAATACGGAGACGATCGGAAGCAATAAAGGATGAGAATTGAGGTGTAGTGATAGCGTCCAACGCCTTTTTATAATCATTAGTAACTTTGCTCTTCAGAATACCAAATAATTCCAACAATTCATCTTTAGAAAGAGTTGAATCATTATTTGCTGAACCAAGCATGTCAATTTGTATTTTTAAATAATCCCGCAAACCATCAAAGTCCATTGCACTGATTTTTTTCTCTATCAAAGTATTCTTTTTATTCATACTCAATTATATAAACCTAGTCCTGAAGTTTTGGCTTAGGAATTAATTAGGAGCGCCATTATTTCCCATTTATTCGAAAACCAGGCACAAGATTTTTCCTTGTCTCTATTTTCTTTTTCCGTTCTAAGACTATTTCATTTATAGCTTGCTCAATATATTTTCTTTTACGAATCAGTCTGGCTTTAATAAGTTCTGTTTCTTTGTCTATCATAGTCATAAATTTCGATAAAAAACTCTCGGTGATAACATCTATTTGATAAGTGTTTTCTCCTTTTGGTGAAATATATTGTTTTCGAAATTGTATGTGATTAATCTTTTCTACTATCAACCTTCTATTCTTTAATTTTGCTGCCAGTAAATTACCTTGCAATATTAATAGAGGATAATACATCTGAATATTTACCGGCTCTCGCTCACCAGCCATCGGCGGTTGCCATGATTTATCATGTTTAATAATCTCAAATTCAAGAGCTTTTATTAATTTGACGAATGTATTATGTTGTGATTCTAAATGTGAGGCCATCCATGTTTTCGTGTCTTTTTTTTGTTGAAATGAACAATACTGCGTAGCGAACGGTCCTTTGCAGTAGTGATGAAATTTATCGAAACCTAGAAAGGTGGACAAATCAACCACTTCTCCTTTGGTATTAATTTTTAATGGAATTCCTGAGCATTTCATTTCTTCATAAAACATAAAAAATGGGGCAAAATCTTTAACAAAAAATACCACAGGTTGAATATTATTTTCGCATTCACAAATTATCATAGGAAAAATAAAATCTGTTTTTCCTCGATAAATTGAAATACCGGCTAATGCAGTAACATCAATTTCCTGAATGACGCCAGTATCTATATCTTTAAATACAGGGTTTGTCTCCACATAATAACCAAATTTTTCTATTACTGATTCTACCCGTTGTTCAATAAGATAACCGGAATCTGTAATGGCTTTCTTTATTTCAGAAAGATTGATTTCTTGAATATTAGATATCGGATTCTTCATTATAAAAATTGGTGACGGTCAGGTTTTTTCTCTATAAAATTGGGGACGGTCCTAATTTTTATTATTCTCGATTAATTTTATAACCAGCCCTTATCTTTCCAGTATTGATATTCTTCTTTCCACTCATCTTTTCTTATTTCCATGATTCTTTTGAAATACTCTTTGCCGGCGTCAATAATTTTTATCTGTTCCGGGAATAGCCTTTGGGCTTTTATGGCCGCGCTTAATGACTGGCCTAAATTAAGTGCCTCTTTCTTTTTCTCATCACCGACTGGCGCGCTGGAGGATACGCCTCCTACATATTGCGCGCCGCAGGTGTGGCTATAATACTCGATATAGTCCAGAACCTCTTTATCCCGGCCGCTTCCGGAAGAAACTACGCCTACAATATATTTACCCAGCAGCCGCTGGCAATGGATAAAGTGGCTGGCCCGGTCAAAGAAGGCTTTCATAGAACCGGTTATCTGATTTATATAATTTGGGCTGGCCATAATTATGCCGTCTGCCTCGAGCATCTGGTCAAGGATTTTGCGCACATCATCTTTTATGGGGCATCGCATAATCTTTTTGTGGCAGACCTCGCAATGCCGGCAGAATTCTATTTTATAATCACACAGTTCTATCACCTCAGATTCAGCGGAATCGGCACAGCCCCGCAGCAGTTCTTTGGCCAAAAGCAGGGTCTGACTTTTATTTTTACGCGGACTGGAGGATATAAGTAAGATTTTCATTTCTGACTATTGGCTAAAAAATCTCTGTCCCTGCTCAAACCATTAAAAATTATTCTGCAGGGTCATGTCGTAATATTTTTTCATAGTCCGCAGGGAATTAATCAGCCAAACACCTAAATAATAGCTTAAAATAACTATAATTATAGTTATGACTGCCTTCTTTTTCCGGCTAAAACGAGGATTGAACCAAACTAATGGCAAAACCAACGGGCCTACGCATAAGAAGGTAGTGACTATCCAATAAGTTTTAAAATACCACTTAGTCCCTTGGGGTTTCCCCTCCATAATCTCTCCTTAATGCCTCAAGTGCCCGAACGATAAAGCGACTCACTAAGAATTCTGGACCGTTTCCTGCTAAAACATCCCTCGCTTAAGCACTTGGAAATTTCCTGCCTGTGGCAAACGAGAAATTTCCTGCGTAAGCTTCGGGATTAATTCGGGAAAAACAATTTACGTTGCTATCGCTTCCCTGCCTGCCGGCAGGCAGGCGTAAATTGTGGCCTCATTAAAAAAGGGCAGCCCCTATTTTACATCGAGCTGCCCCTCATTTACTACTCTAATCCCATTATTACATCCTTCCTGGGATTCAAAAATTGTGTAAAGTTTAATGTGTAATGTGTAACGTTGGTTTAACGTGGCAATGTGTAATGGAAAAACTTTTGCATTACACAATCTAACATTACACCCGCATTACACATTACACTTTTCACATTACACAGATTACTTAATTAGCTCTTCCGCTATTTGCACCGCATTAGTAGCCGCGCCCCTTGGCGATAATATTTTATATTGACAAATCGTAGTTATTGTTGTATAGTTTTATTGAATCACGATGAGAGGTTATCCAAAGGGTTCGTCCCGCGGTAATGCCTCTCTTTTTTTATCTGCTATGAGCTAATTTTCTGTTCAAATCATTCATAAAAACCGTATCCGTAGCGAACTTCCTTAGCAAAGAAGAAAATTTATAGCGATTAGGGATAATCAACTTTTCCAATTTATCCTGTTTCTTAAGGTGCTCAATTAAGCAGTGAAAATCCCCATCACCGGTTACAATGACTGCTTGGTCATAATTGGGATATTCTATCATGGCGTGAAGCACTAATTCCGCGTCAATATTACCCTTAACCCTTCCATCCGGCAAGGCGAGCGTCGGTTTAAAAATAAGAATGTAACCATATTCCTGCAAAGAAGTATACAGATTCTGATTTGTCGCAACATAACCGATAAAAATAAACGCTTTTCGTACGGAGTATTTATCCACCAAGTACCTTCTAAACCTTTTAAAATCAAGTTCCCACCCTTGTTCCCGGATGGCAAGATTGAGGTTCTGGCTATCAATAAAAGCATAATTGTTTTTAAGCTCGTTGGTCATATAAAACTTTGGTGGCCTCGCCCTCTTCTTTGTCGTTACTATTCGCTAATTTCTATCTGCGTTAATCCGTGTGCATAAAATCCGCGGTAATCTGCCTTTTATCCGCGGTCATCCGCGTCAAAAAACTACTTTATCAGTTCCTCAGCTATTTGAATAGCATTTGTCGCCGCGCCTTTGCGCAAATTATCCGCCACGCACCACAGCCACAGACCGTTTTTGACAAAAGGGTCTTTGCGGATGCGCCCTACAAAGGTCTCGTCCTTGCCTTCAACGTCAATAGGCATCGGATAAAGATTATCCTTGGGCGAATCGATTAACTTTACTCCCGGGGCTTTAGACAGAATCCGGCGCGCCTCATCCACGCTGATGGTTTTTTTAGTTTCGATATAGATTGACTCGGAATGACCAGTCCTTACCGGCACCCGCACAGTAGTGGCTGAAACCTTAATTTTACTGTCGTGCATAATCTTGTGGGTCTCTTTAACGAGTTTCCACTCCTCATTGGTGTAATCGCCTTCGGTAAAGGTGCCGAGATGGGGAAAGACATTATAAGCCAGTTGCTGGGGCAGATATTTTTCCCCGCTGGTATGCAAGTTTTTATAATCGCCTTTGGCAATCTGGATGTTTTCTTCCCTTAATTGCTCAACCGCTGCGCGCCCGGCACCGGATGAGGCCTGCAGGGTGGTAACTATGATGCGCTTTATCCCTACCTTTTTATAAATTGGATTTAGCGCCACCACCATCTGAATGGTCGAACAATTGGGATTGGCAATAATGCCTTTATTCTTTTTAACATCACCCGCATTTACTTCCGGTACCACCAATGGCACTTTAGGATCCATCCGAAAATCAGCGCCGTTATCAATCACAATAGCCCCGGCCTTTATGGCATGACCGGCATAGGTAACGGATGCGCCCTTTTCTCCTTCGGTCCCGGCAAATAAAGCAATATCTATTCCCTTAAAAGCATCCGCGGCAATGGGTTTTACCGCATATTTAATGCCATCAACTTCAATGTCTCTGGCTGAACGGGCAAAGACTTTTAAATCGGCAACCGGAAAATTTCTCTGCCTTAATACGCGCAGCATCTCAATTCCCACTGCGCCGATTCCGACTACTGCTATGTTATATTTCTTCATCTTATCTCCAAAATTAACTTCCTGAACGCAGATTAACGCAAATCAAACGCAAATTTACGCAGATAAAGCTTTAAAATCTGCGACCATCTGCGTTGCATCTGCGTGTATCTGCGTTAAAGAATTTATAGATTTTTAACAACCGAATCCCCAACTTCCTCCGTAGAATAACCCATTTTCCCCGCTGCCAGCGATTTTAATTTTGTTTTAACTACCTTGATTACCGCCTCTTCAATTGCTTTACCTGCATTTTCCTCGCCTAAGATTTCCAGCATCATTCCGGCGGCGCAAATGGCAGCCAAAGGATTAATCACATTTTTACCCGTATATTTCGGTGCCGAACCTCCGATGGGCTCAAACATTGAGACGCCTTCAGGATTGATATTCCCTCCGGCAGCAATACCCATTCCGCCTTGCACCATAGCACCCAAATCGGTAATGATATCGCCGAACATATTATCGGTGACAATCACATCAAACCATTCTGGGTTTTTGACAAACCACATGGTGGTCGCGTCCACATGGGCGTAATCGGTAGTAATATCCGGATATTCTTCTGAGACCTCATTAAAGGTACGCTGCCATAAATCCCAGGCATAGGTTAAGACATTGGTCTTGCCACAAAGCGTCAGTTTCTTTCTTTTATTACGCTTTTTGCAATATTCAAAGGCATAACGGATACAACGCTCCACACCTTTTCTGGTATTGTAAGAAATCTGAATGGCGACTTCATCCTGAGTGCCTTTGTTCTTAAACTCACCCATCCCTTTATAAAGGCCTTCGGAATTCTCGCGCACCACCACAAAATCTATATCTTCCGGCTTTTTATCCTTCAAAGGGCAAAAGGCATCGCTGTAAAGCTTTACCGGCCGCAGGTTGATATACTGGTCCAAGGCAAAGCGTAATTTCAACAAAACTCCGGTTTCCAGGATTCCAGGTTTGACCTCGGGGTGACCTACCGCGCCCAGATAAATTGCCGAATATTTTTTTAACTGCACGATATCATTATCATCAACGGTTTTGCCGGTTTTTAAATAACGCTGGCCGCTAAAATCAAATTCTTTGGCTTCGTATTTGAAGCCAAATTTCTTGCTGGCAGCTGCCAAAACCTTCAGGCCTTCGGCCACTACCTCCGGGCCGGTGCCGTCTCCGGCGATTACTGCAATTTTATACATTTATATCGCCCCTTGCTTAAATAAAGTTTTAAGATTTCTCCTGCATAATGCCCAAAAAATACCTATATTAACTAATATGTTAAAAATATGCCAACCGATCATTTTTGCAAAATCATATTTAACTCCGGGCACCGCTTTCATCAAACTGCTAAAAATCTTGAGAAACCATACCATATGTCTAATGAATACTGCTATGGCGACAATTGCGGTCAATAAGCTTAGCCCCATCAGTAACTTTCTGGCCCAATCTTTTAAAAGAAGTAGTTCTGTACCTAAAATGATATAAGCCAGCGGCAACAACATATAAAGAAAAGTAGAAATTAACGAACTAAGTGTTTTACTTTGCCATCCTAAAAACAGGCTTGGCCGAAATAAATGATGAACACCGTAAATTGTAACTATAAAAATACCCAATGCTAAAATACCCCTAGGAATTTCTCTCGTCTTCTTCATAAAAGTTAAGATAATCCCCGGCGGCAATAATAACTTTAAGTAAACTAAATCATTCGACCCCCTCCTCATTCTTATGGGTGGCCAATTCGCAAGCATATGGACAAAAAATATACCTGCAAGAATCAAAAAACCCATGCCAATTTTTTTCTCAAGAGTTATTTTATAGTTCTCTTCACCCACTCCATCAACCCTCCGACCTTAACAATTGCCTGCATAAATTCTGGATAGCCTTTAGCCTGATAGCTTTTGTTTTGAGTTAGGTTATTTATTATGCCTTTTTGCAAGTCTATTTCCAACTCATCCCCAGCATTAATTTCATCCGCCTGCGGGATTTCTAAAATCGGCAAACCAATATTAATGGAATTGCGGAAAAATATCCGGGCAAAGCTTCTGGCTATAACACAGGAAATTCCCACGCCCTTGATTGCCACAGGGGCATGCTCTCGGGATGAGCCGCAGCCGAAATTATCTCCGGCCACCATAATATCTCTTGCTGTTACCTTCTTGGTAAAGTCCGGGTCAACGGTTTCCATGCAATGCGCGCCCAATTCCCTGGCATCAGTCAGGTTAAGATACTTAGCCGCGATAATCTCATCGGTATTGACATGATCACTGAATTTATGCACCTTACCTCTAATCATATTTATTTCCACAGAATGGGAATAAATCCCGTCATATATCCTGTGATAATCAACAAGGCACAGACGCCCAATACCATTAACCAGGTACCAGCCCGGCGGTTGGTGGTTAAGAACTTTTTTTCGTCAAAAATCCGCCATTCAAAACCGTATTGCCGCAAATAGTTGCTCTGAAAATCAAACCAGGCGCGGGGCTTAAGGATTAACAAAAGACTGAATGCAAACCAGCAGATGAAAAATACCACCAAAAAGGGAATTATGACGATATTTTCAATCTCAAATGACATAGCTCACCCCCTAATTTTAATGACAAATCACAAAGCACAAAATTCAAAATAAGCACAAATCACAAATACCAAATAATAAAACCTTAGTTTTGATATTGGTCATTTTAATTTTGCCTGCCTGCCAGCAAGGCAGGGATTTTGTCATTTGACATTAATTACTTTTAAGCATCTCGCGCATAAAGTCGGATGCTCTTTATCCTTTCCTACCTCTTCGCTGTAATTCCAGCAGCGGCTGCATTTATTGCCCACTGCGTTCACCACGATTACCGCTACATCCGCAAAATCTGCTCCCAGATTTTCTTGGCTTAATTTGGCGGCCTTCTTTACTTCTATCTGAGAAACAATGAAGAATGGCGTTAATTCCTTTAGATTGCCGTTCAAATAAGCCAGGCGTTTATCATCAATGGTTTCCAAAATTACCTTGGCCTCCAAAGAACTACCTATTTTACCACTTCCGCGAAAATCTTCCAATGCTTTTAAGACAAACGGTCGCAATAATACCAGCGTCCGGAATTTTTCTTCAATTTTAGGATTATCCCATTCTTTATTTTCTTCGGGCCAATCCAGAAGATGCACGCTCTGAACTGATTTATCTTTTTGCTCTTTAGGCAGATATTTAAAAACCTCTTCAGTGGTAAAGGGTAAAATCGGCGCCAGCAATCTAACCAGGGAGGAAAGGGTGTGATGCAAAACGGTCTGTGCCGTCCTCCTTTCCTTTGAATTGGCGGCGAAGGTGTATAATCTGTCTTTTAAAATATCCAGATAGACTGCTGATAAATCCTCATTGCAGAAACTATAAATCTTGCGAAAGGCAGATGAGAAATCAAACCGGCTGAAACCCTCCTCCGCCACTTTAATAGTCTGATTTAATTTATGCAAAGCCCATTTATCAATCTCCAACAAATCATTATACGAAACCGGATTTTTATCCGGATTAAAATCAAAGTTATTGGCCAGTAAAAATCTAATGGTATTGCGGATTTTGCGATAGGCCTCAATTAATCGCTCCAGAATCTGCTTGGAGATTCTGATATCCTCGCGGTAATCGCTACTGGCCACCCACAGCCTTAAGATATCGGCGCCGGAATCCTTCATCACCTCCAAAGGCGAAATCACATTGCCCATTGACTTGGACATCTTTTTGCCCTCACCATCTACGACAAAACCATGGGTTAAAACTGCATTAAATGGCGGTTTCCCGTCAATGGCCATAGAAGTAATTAGGGAGGCCTGAAACCAGCCCCGATGCTGGTCTGAACCTTCCAGATATAAATCACAGGGCAGTTTCAAATCCGGGCTATTCTTCAACACCGACTGGTAGCTCACCCCGGAATCAAACCAGACATCCAGAATATCCGTGCCCTTGATAAACCCCGTTAGAGAATTTTTCTCTAACGGGGTAAATTTATCATTGCCGCAATGCGGGCATTTAAAACCTTTAGGCAACAATTCGGATATTTCTTTGGCAAACCAACTATCCGTGCCTTCTTTAGAAACCAGCTGGGCAAAATGACGCACCACCTTTTCATCTAAAATCCATTTTTCGCAACCACTGCATTGTACTGCGGGAATGGGCACACCCCAATAACGCTGCCGGGAAAGGCACCAATCTGGACGGATGCTGACCATGCCTAAAATTCTTTCCTCTCCGGCTTGCGGAATCCATTGGATTTTTTCTTTAATCACCTTGATTAAATCTTCCCGCAGGTGATTATGGTCAATAGCCATAAACCACTGTTCGGTAGCCCGGAAGATAATCGGTGATTTGCAGCGCCAGCAATGCGGATAAGAATGGCTGATATTATCGCAATGCAATAAAACCTTTTTCTCTTTTAGGAATTTAATGATGTTTTCATTAGCAGCAAAAACATTTTGTCCGGAAAATTCCGGCACGGTCTTATCAAAAATCCCCTTGTTATCCACCGGCATTAAAACCGGCAGATTATATTTTAATCCTGCCTGATAATCTTCCTGGCCGTGTCCCGGCGCGGTATGCACCAGGCCGGTTCCTTCTTCAGCTGCTACGTAATCTACCAGAATCACTTTACAATTATCCTGCATTTTGAATGGTTGCTCATAGGTCAAATCTTTTAAGTTGGCACCTTTTAATTCTTTTAGAATTTTGTAATCATTTATTCCGGCTTTTGCCAATGCCTGCTGGCCTAAATTCTTTTCCATCACTAAGATTTCATTACCGGCTTCGAATAAGGCGTAAGTAAATTCTGCATGTACCGCCACCGCCACATTAGCTAAAAGCGTCCAGGGCGTGGTAGTCCAGATTAGCAGGAATAAATCTTTTTTTGGTATTCCCGGGATAGTTTGCGGGTTTTTAACTTTAAATTTCACATACACGCTGGGCGAGGTATGATTCTCATATTCCACCTCCGCCTCAGCCAATGCGGTTTCGCAACGAAAGCACCAGTTTACCGGCTTAATCCCGCGATAGATGAATCCTTTTTTCACCAATTCGGCAAAGGAATTGACAATACCGAATTCGTATTCGTGGTTTAAAGTTAAATACGGATTTTTCCAATCGCCGAAACATCCCAAGCGCTTGAATTCCTCTTTCTGAATGCCGACATATTTTATGGCATAGGTATGGGCCTTTTTACGAAACTCAACTTGGGCAATCTGGTTTTTATGAATCTTTAATTCCTTAAATAACTGATGTTCCACCGGCAGACCATGGCAATCCCATCCGGGGACATAGGGGCTATCAAAACCCCGCATGGTCTTGTAACGCACGATTATATCCTTTAAGGTTTTATTTAGGGCATGGCCTAAATGGATGTCGCCGTTGGCATAGGGCGGCCCATCGTGCAAAACATATTTGGGCCGCCCCTTGCTTTTTTCTCTAATTAACTTATAAATATCCTGCCTTTCCCATTCCGACAAAATCTGGGGCTCTTTTTGCGAAAGGCCCGCCCTCATGGGAAATTCCGTCTGCGGTAAATTTAAGGTTTTACGATAGTCGGTTGACATATTTGCCTATAATTATTTTCAAATCTTTTTTAATCTTTGCCGGGATCAATTTTCTATCGGTTATAATGGCGTACTTCAATGCGTCTGCACAGTCACATTTTCTTTCTTTAGGCAAACGCTTAATAACTTCGCTGATAATCTTTTTGGCATTCTCCACATTCTTTAAAAGATTCTGCACAATCATATCTACGGTTACCGTCTCATGGCTGGGGTGCCAGCAATCATAATCGGTTACCGCTGCCAGGGTAGCATAACAAATCTCTGCCTCGCGAGCCAGTTTAGCTTCGACCATATTGGTCATACCAATAACATCCATACCCCAGCTGCGGTAAAGATTGGACTCGGCCTTGGTGGAAAATGCCGGGCCTTCCATATTCACATAGGTGCCGCCCTTATGCATCTTTAATTTTAAATTCTTACCCGCCTCATATCCGGCGTCATACAATAAATCGCCGAGTTCCTGACAGATGGGATGGACAAAGGCAATATGGGCAACTATCCCCTGACCAAAAAAACTCATTTCCCGGGCATGATTGGTACGATCCACAAATTGGTCAATCACCACAAAATCCAGCGGCTTATATTCATCCTTAAGACTGCCACAGGCGGTAACCGAGACAATCCTGTCCACTCCGAGTTTCTTCATCCCAAAGATATTGGCCCGGTAATTAATCTCGCCGGGGGAAACGCGGTGGCCTACACCGTGGCGGGGCAGGAATACCACTTCCTTGCCTTCCAATTCACCCAGGATATATTTATCCGACGGTCTGCCAAAGGGCGTGGTAACTGCTACCTCTTTTAAATTCTTGATTCCTTCCATTTTATACAAACCGCTTCCGCCGATAATGCCGATTCTATTCATTTTTCATCCCTTCTTTGACAGTTCCTCTGCGCGTTTTCTTGCTTCCTTCACTGCATCCTCAAGAGAACCACCAACAAACAAAACTTTCAATCCTGCCTCTGTTGTTCCACCTTTAGAGGCAACTTGTTTAATCAACTCACTTGGCAACAAATTACTCTTCTCAAGATAAACAATACTACCTTGAGTAGTAGCTGTAACTAATAGCACTGCTTGTTCATGAGAAAAACCATTCTTTTCTGCAGAAGCAGTAAGAGAAGGCATAAATACATTCTGAGCAAAATCTTTAAATTCTTCTAAATTCTTATCTTCCCTTGAATAAAAGAGAAATCCCGGCCCGCTGCCGGAAATTGCGGTTGCCGCATCCATCATATCTTCTTCGATGATTAAGGTCTGTCCCAGATTATCAAATATCTCTTTTGCAAAATTTAAATCTTCATCCGTGGCGAATTTACCTTTGCATAAACAAGTCATCCCCATACCAATCTTAGCCGGCATATTAGGCATTACGCGCACCGACTTAACCTGACCTAAGATTTTCTCCAGGTATTCAGTAGAAACCCCTGCGGCAATGGAAATAATCAATTTATCTTTAAGCGGATTCTTTATTTCGCTTAAAACCGGATCAAAATCCTGCGGTTTAACGGCTAAGATTACCGTATCAACCCTTCCCATCAAATCAGCAATGCTGGCGCAAGCCTCTATCCCGGAAAGATCTTTTGTCTTAGCCGAGTCCTTCTCAAAGACAAAAACCTGATATTTGGCCTTGAGGCGCTCGGCAATTGCCGAACCCATGTTACCGAATCCGATGATTCCGATTTTCTTCATTTTATCCTTCGAATATGGCCCTGCCGATGCGTAAAATATTGGCGCCTTCTTCTATGGCAACCTGATAATCATTGGTCATGCCCATAGATAAATCTTGTAACTTGTGACTTGTAACTTGTGACTTATTTAATCTATCTCTCAGTTCCCGTAATTGACGAAAGAAAGGCCGGGTTTTTCCCGGATTGTCTACCAAAGGGGCAATGGTCATTAAGCCACTGATATGAATATTGGGTAGCTGCGAAATCTTTTTTATGATCTCGACAATCCCATCCGGATTTAGGCCAAACTTGCTGGCCTCCTGAGAAGTATTTACCTGAATAAGAATATCCTGGACCTTATTGATTTTAGCGGCTTCTTTATCAATCTCCACCGCTACCTTGAGGCTATCCACCGAGTGGATCAGATTAAAGATCTTTACCGCTTCTTTTACCTTATTGGTCTGCAAATGGCCGACCAGATGAAACTTAACTGCGGAAATATCTTTATATTTCTTCTGCGCCTCCTGGATGCGGTTTTCGCCGATATCGGTTATACCGCAGTTGATTGCCTCCTGAATTGCTTGTGCCGAGGCATTTTTGGTAATCGCAACCAAGGTTATCTCTTGGGGATTGCGTCCGATGCGTTGACAGACTGAGGCAATTTCGTCCTGAACCTTCTGGAGATTTTTCCGGATCATTCGTTATAAACTAACACAAAACTATTTTACTGTCAACACATTCTAACGAGGGAAGACAGACCGATTCGGCAAAAAGAAAATCAGCTAACTTTTAGGCAATCAATGGGTTACAGGCTTTTCTTCGTGCGAGGCGGGAATCTGTAAGAGGTCAATCTTAAAGGAATGACAGAAATAAACCAGGCGGACCTGGTTGTTGTTAACCACGTAAAAGTTGCCCTTCGCCTTGAAAATGAAACGTTCCTTTTTGTTCTTGGAATCATGGATCTTGAGGATATAAAACCGTGGCGCGGTCAGGGATGCCCGCAGATTGGGGGTATCCTTAATCACGTAGATAAACCTGCGGGAGGTGCGGGTCAGAAAGCCATTTTTCTGTGCCTCTTCGCTTATGGCGATTATCTTTCTCCCCTTGCTTAAGGAAGTTAAATTTTTGTAAAGTAATTCGCGCATTTCAATCACTTCCTTTTCCCCCTAACAAAAAACCGGGTTACCGTTAGGTTTTATGCCTCCTTTTTAATATTTATCTCTTCGGCAACCCGGTTATCCCTTCCGTGGCTGGTGGGATCCTTAGGCTTTGTTCCCCTGATTTTTTGCCAGGGGGACCTTTTCGGAAAATAAATACTTTACTTCTTAAACCTCCTTAAAAACTGGATAACAAAAAAGCAAATTATTTTGCTTTCATTAGAAGTATACAACACCAGGAAGGGGCTTCAAGGGCAAAACGTAGCTTTAGGGAAAGCGTTTTCTTTTCAGGAAGGCAAAGTTAACGCGGGACTCTTCTCCCCGAACCAGACGGGAGATATTTGATCTATGGCGTAGGACCACAAAACCGCAAAAGATTATTCCCATGGCAATTAATTCAAATGGAGCAGCAAAAATCACCATTAAAACAGGTAAACCCATTGCCGCAATCAGAGACGACAAGGAAACATAACCACTAATCAAGAAAGAAATTACCCAGACGCCCACACTTAATAAAAGAATCAGCCTTAAAACAGAAATCTTAATGGCCAAACCAATCAAAACGCCCAAGCTGGTAGCCATGCCCTTGCCACCTTTAAATTTTAAAAATATCGTCCAGTTATGCCCGACGACAACTGCGACTGCTAAGACAATGCGGTTAAGTAATGAGGTCTGGCCGAAGAGATCAGCGACCAGGGTAGGACAAATCAATCCCTTAACAATGTCCACCGCCAAAACGATTATTCCGGGCAACTTACCTAAAACCCGGAAGGTATTGGTGGCCCCCACATTGCCTGAGCCGTGCTGACGGATATCGATGCGTTTATATAATTTGGCTAAAAGATAGGCGGTGGGTAATGAACCTATGAGATAGGCCGTCAATATGCCAAGGATAATTTTAGCTACGGATAGGAACATTTAATACCCTGACTCCTTTACGGATATAACCAAAACCCGATATAACGGTAAAACCCACAGTCAGATACCACAAAATAAAAGAATATGAAAATTGAATCAAAATACCGATGACCGAGAGCATCTGAAAAAAAGTGGTTACCTTGCCCCATTTGGTGGGCAGTATTTCCATATTCCCATGCACCATATAAATCAGCATTGAGCCAATCAGAATTATTACATCCCGGCTGATAACTATCAAAACCACCCAAAGGGGAAACCTGATGCCGTTGGGAAATCCGTCGATAACATACAGGCAAATAAAGGCACCGATAAGCAACAATTTGTCGGCAACCGGGTCGAGGATTGAACCCACCTTGGTCTCTTGCTTTTGCTTTCTGGCGATATAACCGTCGATCGCATCCGAGGCAATGGCCAGCAAAAAAATCCCCAGAGAGACAAACCGTAGAACATCCCTCTGGGGATTATAATAAAGCACGCTGGCAATAAAAAACGGCACAGCCAAAATGCGAAAAATCGTAACCTTATTGGCAAAATTTAATGCCATTAAATTACTTCTGTAAAGGTTTTAATTCGGCTCCGTCCACCGGACAATACTTTACTCCGGAGGTATAATGGCGTCCGCAAACCGGGCAGAATTTGGTATCCATCTGCTCGCCGACTAAAGCACCAGCCAATCCGCCTGCACCTGCACCGATTAACGCCCCTCCTACCCCATGGCCCGATTGATGGCCGATAACTCCACCAAGCACTGCGCCTGTCCCTGCGCCAATGGCAGCGCCTTTTTGCGTGGTAGTACAACCCAACAGAGAAACTAAAGCCACCATCAAAATCAATACTACAAACTTCTTCATTACCTTTCACCTCCTTTAAACCATATCAATGTATTATATTCAACCTTGGGATATTGTCAATACCGAGGACTATTTTATAATCCTGATACGGTTTAACGGCCAGTAGATAATTATGGCCTTACCGACCAGCATCTTCTTGCTCACAAAACCCCAGTAACGGCTGTCCCGGCTGGAGGCGCTGTTATCGCCCAAGACAAAATAACTATCGGCTGGCACAATAACCTTCTGCCCTTCCTGACCATATTCCCCCCGGTTGTAATAAAATCTCTGCCGAAAATCCGCATCCTCGCAAAGTTTGCCGTTAATATAAATATTGCCGTTATTAATTTCCGCGGTTTCTCCCCCGACTGCCACTAACCGCTTGATAAAATCGCGGGTCTGATCCTCCGGATAGATAAAGACGATTACATCCCCCCTCCTGGGTTGACGCAAGGCAGGGAGCCGGAAATTGGTAAAAGGGATTCTCGCGCCATAAATAAATTTGTTCACTAAAATCCTGTCACCTTCCAAAAGCGTGGTGCGCATTGAACCGGTGGGAATCTTGAATGCCTGGACGATAAAGGTGCGGATAAACATCGCCAGGATAAAAGCGATGACTATGGATTCAATCCATTCTCTTAAAGCTGATTTGGGTTTTAAGGTTTTCGCCATATTATATTTTTAGTACCGCTAGAAATGCCTCCTGAGGTATTTCTACATTTCCGAAACGCTTTAACCGTTTCTTGCCCTCTTTCTGTTTATCCCACAGTTTACGCTTGCGGGTGATATCACCGCCGTAACATTTGGCAGTTACATCCTTACCCACCGGCCTTACCCTGGCACTGGCGATAATCCGGTTGTCGGAACTGGCCTGGATTGCCACCTCAAAAAGCTGCCGGGGAATCAATTCCTTCAATTTCTCTACCAGCAACCTGCCCTTCTGCTGGGCCCGATCCTTAAAGATTAAAGAGGAAAAGGCATCACAGACCTTACTATTAATCATTATATCCAATTTGGTAATCTTTGTCGGCAGATATCCTTTAAATTCGTAATCCAGGGAACCGTAGCCTCGGGTTAAGGATTTTATCCTATCGTAGAAATCTACTATTACTTCGGAAAGCGGCATATCAAAAACCAACCTTAAGCGGTCCGAGACATATTCGGTGCGTTGATAAATCCCTCTTCTTTGTTTGGCCAGCTCCATTACCCCGTCGATGGATTCAAAAGGGGCCAAGATAAACGCCGTGATATACGGCTCATCCACCGAGGCAATATCCTGCGGCTCGGGAAGCTGGGCAGGATTATGAATCTCCAGGACCCTTCCGTCTCTGGTATTGACCCGATAAACCACGTTAGGGGTAGTAAGCAAAAGATTCAAATTATATTCCCGCTCTAACCTCTCCTGCGTAATCTCCATATGCAGAAGCCCTAAGAAGCCGCATCTGAAGCCGTGGCCGAATGACGGCGAGGTCTCGGGTTCGTATACAAAACTGGCGTCATTCAAACTTAATTTTCCCATGGCCTCGCGCAGCTGGGGAAAATCCTTGGCATTTACCGGATAGATACCGCAAAAAACCATGGGATTCATTTTTTTGTAACCGGGCAAGGCCTCACTGGCAGGATTCTTCAAATCGGTTATGGTATCGCCGATAATTACCTCTCGGGGTTCCCGAAGATCGCAGGTAATGTAACCTACCTCCCCGTAGGAAAGCTCGTTGACCTTGGTGGCCTGAGGTTTGAAAACCCCGATCTCCTCTACCTCATAATTCTTATCGGCCTGCATCATCCTTAAGGTTGCCCCGTGAACAATCTTACCGCTCTTAACCTTTACGTAAACTATCACCCCTTTATAGATATCAAAGGTGGAATCAAAAACTAATGCCTGTAAGGGCTGGCTTTCTTCACCCGCAGGAGGCGGGATTACCTTAATTACTCTCTCTAAAATCTCGACGATACCGATTCCTTCCTTGGCCGAGGCCAAAAGGATATCCTCCTCCTTGAATCTTAATATATCCATAAGCTGCAATTTCACGCGGTCGATATCCACGCCGCTGATATCGATTTTATTTATTACCGGTATAATGGTAAGGTTGTTTTCCCTGGCCATATAAAAATTGGCCACGGTCTGGGCCTCTATCCCCTGGGTAGCATCCACTACCAATAATGCCCCTTCGCAGGCAGCCAGGGATTTGGTTACCTCGTAAGTAAAATCCACGTGACCGGGGGTATCAATGAGATTTAAAACATAATCCTTGCCGTCTTTGGACTTATAATTTAACCTCACGGCAGAGGCCTTAATGGTTATGCCGCGTTCGCGCTCCAACTCCATATCGTCCAGGAGCTGGTCGTGAAAATGCCTTTTATCCACCGCGCCGGTAAATTCCAAAAACCTATCGGCCAAGGTGGATTTTCCGTGGTCGATATGGGCGATGATTGAAAAATTACGGATGAGATTTCTGTCCATTATTTAATATAACTTAAAATCTTATCTACTACCTGCTCGATGTTTAAGGGGGTGGTGTCGATGCAGACGGCATCCCCTGCTTTTTTTAGAGGTGCTACCTTACGGTTTAAATCCTGATTGTCCCGATATTCCAAATCCTGGGTAATCTCCTGCTCATTAGTATCCGGTTTGGTTTCCTTTAATTCCTTAATCCTGCGTTTGGCCCTCTCTTTAAAATCGGCATCCAGATAAAATTTTTTCTCGGCATTGGGGAACACCACCGTTCCGATATCACGGCCTTCCACCACGATATTGTGATTTTTACTAAAGGCCCGCTGTAATTCCACCATTATAGCTCGCACCCTCGGGGCCCGGGCGATGAATGATACGCTTTTGGTAACATCATTTTCCCGAATGCGGGTAGTGACATCCATTCCATTTAAGAAAATATTAAGCGTTCCATCCTTTTGAGGGACTACCTCAATCTTAGAATTTTTTCCTAAGGCGACCAATTCTTCCTCATTATTTAAATCCGCCTTTTTATTTAATGCCTCAACCGTCAGGGCCCGATACATCGCCCCGGTATCCAAATAGGTAAAACCTAACTTCCGGGCAACCAGTTTGGCTACCGTGCTTTTTCCTGCTCCGGCTGGTCCGTCGATGGCAATAATCATATTTAAATGGAATCTCTCTTCTGCTTGGCCTGTTGGAGGAATCTTAAGGTTCCGGCGGCATCTCTCCGGGCGATTGATTTCTTAAGCTCATTTAGCCGAGTTTGAAAATCCCTGATCGCCTTTAAGACATTGCCTGAATTGTTAAAGAAGACATCCTTCCAAAGCACGGGATCGGAAGAGGCAATACGGGTAATCTCCTTCAGGCTGCGCGGGGAAAAAGGCAAGTGGCCGGCGGGAATGGATTTAATTAAGGAGAAGGCCAGGACATGAGGCAGGTGGCTCACCGTAGCTAAGATTTTGTCGTGAGTGTCGGGTTTTAATATTTCTACCTCGGCTCCCACTGCCTGCCATAATTTCTTAATTTTTTTTAAAGCTAAAACCTTGGTCTTTGACGTAGGGGTCAACAGACAGAGGGTATCTTCAAAAAGATTGGCTTGGGCAAAATTAACTCCTTTTTTTTCTGATCCGGCCAAGGGATGGGTACCCACAAAAGCAATTCCCTTGGGTAATTTCCTCTCCAAGACCTCAACTATTTTCTTCTTGCAACTTCCTACATCAATGACTATGCAACCTTTTTTCAGGAACTTTTTAATTTTACTAACCGAAGAAATGATGGTCTCAACCGGGGTTGCCAGCACAACTAAATCTGCCTCTTGTATGGCAGTTTTAAAATCCAGCGTGCCTTTATCAACTGCCCTCTGCCGGATGGCCTCTCTAATCGTCCTGGACCTTCTGGCTAAACCCATAACTTGCCTGGCCAGACCCTTTTTTTTAATCACCATGCCCAAAGAGCCGCCGATTAGACCGACTCCAATAATGGCAACCTTGTTAAACAACCTTCTGGACATATTTAAAGTTCCCTTCCTACTGCCTTGGCTATAACCCTTAGCTCCTGCATTAATTCCTTAAACCGGGAAGGGATTAAAGACTGGTTTCCGTCTGACAGTGCCTCTTCCGGGCGGACATGAACCTCAATCAACAAACCGTCGGCACCGGCTGCCACCGCTGCCTTGGCAACCGCGGGAACCAAATTCCACCTGCCCGTTGCATGGCTGGGGTCGACGATAATCGGTAGATGCGATAAATGTTTTACCGCCGGAATGGAAGAGATATCCAAACTGTTTCTGGTGTATTCCTCGAAGGTCCTGATACCGCGCTCGCAAAGTATCACATTAAAATTCCCACCGGCCAGAATGTATTCCGCAGACATCAACCACTCCTTAATAGTTGAGCTCATGCCCCGCTTTAATATAACCGGTTTTTTAGTCTGGCCCACCTCTTTAAGCAGATTAAAATTCTGCATATTTCTGGCCCCGATCTGCATAATATCCACATATTTGACCATTAAGCCGATGTCGCGGGGGTCCATCACCTCGCTAACCGTAGCCAAACCTAATTTTTTACCTACTTCAACTAAGTATTTTAAACCCTCTTCGCCTAAACCTTGAAAACTGTAAGGCGAGGTACGGGGTTTGAATGCACCTCCACGCAGAATGGTCGCACCGGCATTTTTAATTTCCTGGGCAGTCTCTAAAAGCACTTCCTTGTTTTCTATGGCGCAGGGACCGGCCATTACCACAATTTTGTTAGTGCCGATTTTGACCCCGTTATCCAGGGTTATTACAGAATTATCGGGCTTGAATTCCCGCGAAACTAATTTGTAAGGCGCCAGAACCGGCATGACCTTTTCTACGCCGGGGAAAACCTCTAAAGGGGTAACCCTTAAGATATCTTCCGGACCGATTACTCCGATGATAGTCCTCTCTACCCCCTTGGAAACATGCGGGGTAAGCCCCAACTTGGTAACGCGTTCAACAATATGGTCTATCTGTTGCTGGGTAGCATCTGGATTTAAAACAATAATCATAAAATCCTCCTTAAGGCATTGATAAATTTTTTATTCTCGCTCATAGTGCCGATGGTAACGCGCATACAATTCTTAAGCCCCCAACCGATCATGTTGCGCACGATCACGCCTTGTCTTAAGAGCCGGCTGGTAATGACGGTGCCATCTTGATTGAGTTTCACTAAAATAAAATTGGTTGCTGAAGGCACAAATTCTATTCCCATCTGGTTAAAATTCTTAATCAGGTATTCCTTTCCCTCTCTGAGTATTTTTCTTAACCGCACCAGGTGTAAACTATCATCAAGGCTGGCTAAAGCTGCAACCTGAGCCAGCGAATTTACATTAAAGGGTTCCCGCACCCGGTTAAGACAATCAATGGTTTCCTCGGTAGCGATTCCGTACCCGATACGTAATCCGGCCAGACTATAGGCCTTGGAAAATGTCCGGGCAATGATTAAATTCTTCCTTTGCTTCAAAAGCGGCAGGGTCTGCGGATAATCTTTCTTATCCACCAATTCATAATAGGCCTCGTCAAAATAGACCATGACATCTCTAGATAGTCCTTTTAAGAATTCACCTACCTCCTTTTTATTTACATAACTTCCCGTAGGATTATCCGGATTGGCGATGTAGATAATTTTAGTTTTGGGGGTAATCTTTGCTTTCATCGCCTTTAGGTCGTAACGGAAATTCTTCATGGGCACGGCCACTACCTTTGCCCCGTGAATGGTCGCAGCGATCTCGTAAATCAGAAAAGTGGGCCTAGCTACAATTATCTCATCTCCGGGATAGGCAAATGTCCTGATGGCCAAAACGATAAGTTCATCCGAGCCATTGGCAAAGACCAATTGATTTTCTTTAACCCCTAACTTCCGAGCCAATTTCTGACGCAGATAATAACAGCTGCCGTCCGGATAGCGGTTAAGCTCTTGCGCTGCCTTGATAATTGCATTAATAGCTTTGGGCGAAGGCGGCAAAGGACTTTCATTAGAAGCGAGCTTGATTACCTCTTTCAAACCCAATTCCCGCTGCACCTCTTCAATGGGCTTACCCGGCACATAGGGATTAACCTTAAATATCTCTTCTCTGGCTATTCTCTTCATTTTAAGTAACTTATATACTGGGATACGAACCCAATACCTTCAGATATTTACATTTATCTTCCAGTTCCGCCAAGGCCTTTCTGACCTTTTTGTCCAATCGGTGACCCAGCAAATCCACGAAGAAATAATAATCCCAGGCCCTTTTCTTAGACGGGCGGGATTCAATCTTGGTTAAATTAATCTTGTATTTCCGGAAAGGAACCAACATATCATGCAATGCCCCTATGCGGTCTTTAATGGAAAACATCAGGGAGGTTTTATCCTCTCCAGTCGGCCCCACATCATTTTTGGCGATAACCAAGAAGCGGGTAATGTTATGGGGGCTATCTTCAATATCCTTAGCCACTACCTTTAGACCATAAACCTGGGCAGCGAGAATCGAGGCAATGCAGGCAGCGCCTTTTTCTCGGGCAGCAATCTGGGCGGCCCTGCTGGTACTGCTTACCTCTATCAGTTCAGCCTTCGGTAAATTGGTTTCCAGCCAAATCCGGCATTGACCAAAAACCTGCGGGTTGGAATAAATCTTTTTAATCTTTCCCTGGGGGGCGTTGGACAAAAGATTGTGTGAAACCTCCAACAATAGTTGGGCGCAGATTTTTAAATCCGAATCCATAAACATATCCAGGGTATGACTGACCACCCCTTCATTGGAATTCTCGATAGGAACCACGCCGTAATCGCTGGTATCCTTCTCCACTTCACTGAAAACATCTGAGATATTATCGCAGGCCTGATAATTTACCGATGAGCCGAATTTCTTCAAGGCTGCAAGATGCGTATTGGTGGCCCGTGGCCCCAGATAGGCAATGGTTAAAGGCTTCTCCAGGGATAGCGATGCGGACATTATCTCGCGATAAATATATTTCAAAGATTCTGCGGTTAAGGGCCCTTTATTAATCGTAACCAATCTAGCTAACACCTCTTTCTCTCTGTCGGGAGAATAGATGCCTTTTTTCTCTTTTAATTTTAATCTGCCAATCTTGAGGCTTAAACCCGCCCGTTGATTCAACAGCTCCACTATCCGGCTATCGATATTATTAACCTTCTTGCGTAGGTTAGACAGACTCATTTTAAACCTCCTGATTAGGCTGGGCCTGAACCACTGCTGAATCAGTGCTGGTAGTTATAGTTGATGGCGCATCGACCTTATCTCCTTCAGCTATCTCTTCAATCTGGGGAACGGGCAAAGAAGCAAACTCTTCCATTTTAGGCAAATCTTGTAAAGACTTTAAACCGAAATATTCCAAGAACTGCCGGGTAGTGCCGTAGACAAAGGGACGACCGATAACATCCTTTCTCCCTGCAATCCTGATTAAACCCTTATCAATTAAACTGGCAATCACGCCGTCTACATTCACGCCGCGGATAGATTCAATATCCAATCTGGTCACCGGCTGCTTATAGGCAACAATAGCCAAGGTCTCCAATGCCGGGCCGCTTAATTTTTCCTTGTGGCGCAAACGGTAATATTTTTTAATATAGCTGGCGTATTCCGGGAAGGTGGACATCTGGTAACCGCCTGCCACCTCATTTATTGCCAGTCCGCATTTTCTTTGCCGATATTCAGTCTGCAATTCCTCCATCAGTTTCTTCACCGTCTCAGCGTCTATTCCTTCAATAACCTCTTGGATAGAAATTAAAACCAACGGCTTGTCCGAAATAAAAAGCAACGCCTCCAATATTCCTTTTAGATGCCCCTGATCGCTATATTCCATTTTTTACCAGTCCTTAATGTGATTTGATTTTTTGCCGGTAAACCTCGTTTAATAATTCCTCCACTGTTTTAATTTCCGGGGAACGCTCCAGGGCCTTGGTTACCATTTCCCTGGCTTCTTGTTTCTTATACTGCAACTGCAGCAAGACCGAGGTAGCCTCCTCGGCAATGCTTGAGGAGGCGGCCTCTTTTCTTGTCCCCTTATCCTGAATCAAGCCGAATTTTCCTACCTTGCCCTGCAACTTGGCAATTATCTCTCTGGCGCGCTGTTGTCCGATGCCGGGTAGAGACATCAAAAAACTTAAGTTACCGTCATCGATAGCCCTGGCGATTTCGGAAATGGGCTTGTTTAATGCCTTTACCGCAGCCCGCGGGCCGATGCCGGAAACGGTAATGAACTGCTCGAAGAAATCCCTTTCCACCTCATTTAGAAAACCGATCAGTACCGGCATACCCTTGGACGGCTCAACCTGAAGGTAATGATAGGTTATCAATCTTACGTTGCCTTCCGGAGAAGCGGTCTCGGCTATGCGTTCCAAAACCGTGGGCGGGCACAACACCTCATAACAAATACCCTGCACATCTATGATCAAACAGTTCTGCCGGCGCTGAATTAATTTTCCGTTAATCTGGACTATCATATTTTAATCTTGCAGATATTGGCATGGGCAACTGCCATGGCCAGTGCATCGCTGGTATCCAAAGTCAGGCTGCCCTCTTTTAACTTAAAAATATTCTCCATCATCCTTTTTACCTGTAGCTTAGAGGCATTACCCCGGCCTAAAATTGATTTCCTGATTCTTGTGGGACTGTATTCAAAAAAATCTAAATCCTTCTGGGCGCTCAACAAACAAATCACTCCTCTGACGTGGCCCAAAAGACAGGCGGTGGTGGGGTGGCGGTAATGGGTATATAATTTTTCCAGAACCATAACCTCGGGCCTTTGTTCCTGGATCAAACCCAGCAACCCCTGATGAATCTTATTCAGCCTATTTTTAATTCCCGAACTTACCGTGGTTTTAATAATCCCGGCCTCAACCAACCGCAGGTGATTACCACTTACATCAATCAGGCCATAACCAGTGATATTTAAACCCGGATCGATACCCAGAATTCTCATTCTTCTTTTTTGGCGATCTCTTCCAGTATAGAATCGGGGATATCAAAGTTGGCATACACATTCTGGACATCCTCGTGATCTTCCAAAGCCTCTACCAGTGCCAGAACCTGCTTGGCATCGTTTCCCGTAACCTGCACCGTAGAACTGGGCAGCATGGTTACATCTGCCGAGGAGGTAGGAATATTTTTTTCTTTAAGAGCAGTTTTTATCTTTTCTAAATCCTGGGGCGCGCAGGTAATCTCGTAGTATTTTTCCTGCACCTTCATATCCTCTGCTCCGGCGTCCAAAACAATAGACATTAATTTATCCTCGTCGCAGGCAGATTTGTCCACCACGATAAAACCCTTTTTGGTAAACATCCAACTTACAGAACCGGCACCGGCCATATTACCGCTTCTTTTACTTAAGATATTGCGTATCTCTGCAGTGGTGCGATTTTTGTTATCGGTTAAACATTCCACCAATATAGCCACTCCGCCCGAACCGTAACATTCAAGAACGGTATTCTCATAAACTACACCCGGGAGTTCACCCGTACCTTTCTTTATGGCATTGGTAACATTATCCTGGGGCATGTTGGCTTCTCGCGCCTTGGCTATGGCAGCCCGCAATGATGCATTATGTTCTGGATTGCCACCGCCATTTTTTGCCGAAGCAGTAATCTCACGGATAATCTTAGTATAGACCGCGCCTTTTTTGGCGTCCAGCAGGGCCTTCTTATGTTTTATTCCCGCCCATTTTGAATGTCCTGACATAATAACCTCCTAAATTCGACTGATTAAAATAAAAAAACAACACACACAAATATATTTGGACTTATATTAAAAACGGAAAACAATTTAAGAACTTTAGAGACATAATATTTTAAATTTTGCGGACAAGCCAATAAGCCGAGTTCTGTCTTTCCCGATTATTTAGGCGGGATCAATGGTCATTTCTCTAAGCCCTGATGTTACCATCAGGATCTTGCAGCCAACCCTCCCGCCCCTCATTTTGTGATTTCAAGTGGGTAACTTTTATCCATGCTTTTAAAGCATGAATGGCGGGACTATTCGGCCTTACTCCGCGTAGAGATTGCCCGTTGCACTTCCCCCAGCACTTAATTTAAGCGCTGGGTTGTTCGTCACTGTAGCTCTAATCCTTCCGCCATAAATCTTGGCGGAGACGGCAATTAACCGTTACGCTACCCTCCGGAGCTCGGACTTTCCTCTCCGACGTATCGTCGGAGCGACCATTTTGGCTTGTCCTTATCTTTTAATCGCCTTTGTGGCCAATTTATCCGCACCCTTGTTCTGAGTGCGCGGTATCTGGTTTATCCTAAAACTGCTGAAGCCGGATAAGAGATGCTGTGCCTGCGCAAACAACGGCTTTAACGAGGCGTTCTTAACCTTGTAGTCCTTATTAAGTTGTTTGGCTAAAAGTTCACTATCGGTATTTACGATTACTTCCCTGGCCTGCAAAAACAACGCCTCCTGCAATCCGTAAATCAGCGCGTAATATTCGGCTACATTATTGGTGGTGGCACCTATCGGCTTAGAAAAATTCTTGATTACCTCTCCGTTGTTGCAGATAACCACCCCCACTCCGGCCTCTCCGGGATTACCCTGCGAGGCACCATCGATAAATAACTCTAAAGTTTTATAACTCACAGGTCATCCTCAAGATAAAGAATCCGGGCGCAGCTCTCGCAGACGACCAAATGTTTATGCATCTTGATTTCATTCACTACCTGAGGAGGGACGTTGAGAAAACACCCCTGGCAGGCATAATCCCTTACCGGAACCAGGGCCTCGCTCTCTCGGTTTTTCAAGATCCTTTGGTAGGTGGCTAAGATTTTTTTATCTATTTCCGGCAGGGCTTGTTTGCGCTTGTCATCCAGTTCGGCCAATTGACCATCCAAAACCTTGATGCGATCTTCTATCTTTTTCTTCTCGGAATTAAACTTGCCTTCTTCTTCCTTTAAAAGGGCGTTCTCCTTATCGGTCTCGGCCTTAAGATCATCTAATTCTTCTAAAATCTTCAGGATTTCTTCTTCCAATACCGATTTATCGGCATTAATCCACTCTATTTCTTTTAATTTGGCCTGATATTCCTTATTGGTCTTTAATTGATAAAGCTGGGTCTGGTTCTTCTTGGTGTCTTCCTCTTTTGCGGCCAGGCCCAATTCCCTGTCTTTACGCTTTACCAACAAGGCCTTCAGCTTTTCTTCCAACGCCTTAAGGTTGGTCTTTTTTTCTTCAAACTGTTTTTCTAATCCGGCAATGATGCGCGGCTGCTCCCCCCTCTCCTTTTTAAGACGATAAATCTGGCTGTCTATCGTCTGGAGCGTAACTAACTTCTTTATCTCCTCTTGGATGGAAAACTCCGCCACCTAACCTCCTTTAACTTTAATTCTAATAACTTCTTATTCAAGGTAACTCCTTAATCCTGATACTTCCTTTCCTGGTGGGCGTAATAGGATTCGAACCTATGACCTTCCCGACGTAACGTCGGGACGCTCTAACCTCCGCCACAAAACGTGGCGGATCAGCCTCTGGCTGAAACTGAGCCCCTCCTTAACTAAGCCGATTATTTTTCAAGTGGGCGCAGAAGGACTTGAACCTTCGACCTCTACAATGTGAGTGTAGCACTCTAACCAGCTGAGCTATGCGCCCCAATATTCTGTCAAACAACTGGGCCCATCAGGACTTGAACCTGAGACCCGCTGATTATGAGTCAGCTGCTCTAACCAACTGAGCTATGGGCCCCGAAATTATTCCGAAACCCTGGATTATTTAGCTATTTATAATACTATTTTTAATTAATTTCCGCAAGAGAAAATATTGTCACTGCCCGCAGGGCAGATTTGCCGCCATCCGGATGAACAAAAAAGTGCTAACCCCCTGGAATATTGCCTCTTATGCGCCTTCCAAAGAATTAGCACTTTGTAACCAGATCTAATTTTTGGGTTTTGGGTTATACCCCCTCACCTTCCCGCATTAAAGCCATATCCAAGAAAGATTTTAAGCGGCGCGAACGGGTAGGATGCCTTAATTTCCTGAGAGCCTTGGCCTCAATCTGGCGCACCCTTTCCCGGGTTACCTTAAAGACACTTCCTACCTCTTCCAAGGTCCGCGAAGAACCATCTTCAATGCCGAACCTTAAAGCCAAAATCTTCTTTTCCCGGTCGCCCAAAGAAGAAAGCACCGAGCCGATTTCCGATTTCAGCATTGATTGGAAGGTGGCGTTTGCCGGAGAAATGGCCTTTTTGTCCTCGATAAAATCACCGAAATGAGTATCCCCTTCATCGCCGATGGGAGTCTGCAAAGAAATCGGTTCTTGGGAAATCTTTAAAACCTCTTTCACCTTTCCCAAGGATATCCTCATCTCCTTGGAAATCTCCTGCGGCGCAGGCTCACGGCCATGCTCTTGCACAAACAGGCGCGAAACGCGAATAATCTTATTGATGGTTTCCGTCATATGCACCGGGATACGGATAGTCCTGGCTTGGTCGGCAATGGAACGGGTAATCGCCTGCCTAATCCACCAGGTAGCATAGGTAGAAAACTTGTAACCGCGCTTATACTCGAATTTTTCCACTGCGCGGATTAAACCGATATTACCCTCCTGGATTAAATCCAAAAAGGAAAGGCCGCGATTGATATATCTTTTAGCGATGCTCACTACCAGACGCAGGTTTGCCTCGGCCAATTGTTTTTTGGCGCGGTTGAATTTGGCCTGTCTAATCTTGATAATTCGAATCAACTCTTTAACCTGGCGCGGCGACTGGCCGATTTCTCTTAATAGTTTTCTTTTTCTCTCGCGTAATTTAACCTTGCTGATTTTCCTGGAGCCGCGAGTTTCTAAATCCTTATCGATATGCTCCAGATTCTTTAACATACGGTCCAGGCGGTTGGCAATCTCTTCGTTAACCGAGAAGACCAGCTTAAATTCAGTCATGATCTTTACCAATTTCTCGGAGTTCCTACTTGCCCGCCTCAGCCTCTCCAGGGTCTTTTTCAATAACCTGGTCAATTTAGAAGGCTGTTCAATCTCCTGCTTCATTACCTGGCCGGCGTTGATCTCTCCTTTGAGTATAGAGGTAATAATACGGCGCACCTCGCTTATGGCAAATTTAGATTTAAACAGCGCATCGGCAAAGGTATCCTCTGCATCTTCAATCCTTTTGGCCAGTTCAATCTCCTTTTCTCTTGACAGAAGAGAGATAGAACCCATCTGTTTTAGATACATCTTAACCGGATCATCTAGAGGCAGGAACCTATCCTCAACCTCCACCGGCTCTTCCTTGGGTTCTTCTTTGAGGGATTTAAATTCCAAATCATCCTCTTCCTCCTCGGCTACCATCGGCTCTTCACCTTTCTCCGGGGTATCGACAACCCTGATGTCCTTACCGTCAAGTTCATCAAAAAGCTCGTCGATATCATCCGAAGATATGACCGAGTCGGAGAGCGCATCATTGACCTCGTCATAGGTAAGATACCCCTTGCTCTTACCCAATGCTACTAGTCGGTCAATATCCTTTTTTAGTTCCGACTTCTTCATTATTACCCCTTTATTAATTGGTTATATTCATGCATCAACTGATGCAATTTCTCTCTGTCGCCGTAGCATTCGGCAAGCTTGATTTCGCCCTGCAGCTCCTTGCAGCGATTTTTTATCTTATCCTTTTTAAGACGGTTCACGCATTCATGAAATATCTTGTCCTTGTCCTCAGGGTAGGTAATCTCTTCTGCGCAAAGCTGGGCAATGGTCTTAGGCAGCAACTCATCGCTGCAGCCGCTGATCAATTTACTGGGATGGATTTCTTTCCCCTGGGATACAAAGTCAAACATCAAATCCAGAATCTGCCTGCAGGTAGGATCTTGAAAATCGGCTACCTCCAATTTTTCCTTAAAATTCTGGATAAACCTTTCCTCCTCCAGCATCAATTTAAGTAGGGTTTTTTCCACCACCTTGAGGTTGGAGGCGGTTCTGGGCTCCTCGGTTTTTAAAACGCCTGCACGAGGTTCTTTTATTTTGGCCAATTCAATCCTGAGGGCCTCCTCGCTTACCTGTAGGCTGTCTGCCAATTTCTTTAGGTATTCGAATTTCAAAATCGCATCCTTGAATTTATTTATCGTGGGCAGCATTTCATTGCAAATCTTTGCCTTGCCCTCTATCTCTTTAGGGCTATATTTGGAACATAGTAACCGCAATTTATAATCAAATAGCGAGGAGGCCCCCTTAATCATCTCTTTAAACTTAGTGGCCCCAAACTTACGGATGAATAAATCCGGGTCTCCGCTATCCAGAGAGGTCACCTTGACATTCATCCCCTCTTCCAAGAATATATCCAGACTGCGCAACGTCGCCAAGACCCCGGCCTGGTCAGCGTCAAACAATAAAACCACATTGTGCGTATACCGCTTTAAAAGCCTGATCTGCTCTACTGTTAAGGCCGTGCCCGAGGTAGCAATTATATTCTCAATCCCCGCCTGATAAACGGTAATAAAATCCATGTAGCCTTCTACGATAATCGCAAAGTCAGACTCCCGGATTGCCTCTTTGGAAAAATTCAAACCGTATAGATTATTTCCTTTTACATATACCGGCGTCTCCGGGGAATTGATATATTTCGGCAGGCTGTCATCCAAGACCCTTGCCCCAAAGGCGATGCAACGCTCCTTTACATCCCAAACCGGAAAGATTATCCGATTCCTAAACCGGTCGTAGTAACCAGTAGACTTTTCTTTGGCAACAATCAAACCGGCCTTATCCAGTAAGTTCAGACTGGAATTCTTCTGCCTCAAATAATTTATCAAACTATCCCATTTATCGGGGGCAAACCCCAATTTAAATTTCTTTATGGTATCGGTATCGACCTTACGCTTCTGCAAGTAGTCCCGGGCATCCTGCGCGCCCTTATCGTTAAGTAGAAACTCATGATAAAAATTAAGCGCCAGTTCATTTATTTTGTAGAGCTGCTGAAACAGGCTTAAGGTCTGTTTATCATGGATTTCTTTTTGGGGAATTACTATCCCCGCCTTTTTGGCCAAATATTCTACCGCCTCCGGAAATTCCATGCGCTCATGGCGCATCAGAAAATTAAAGACATTGCCGCCCGCACCGCAGCCGAAGCAGTGGAAAATTTGTTTATCGGGATTGACCATAAATGACGGCGTCTTCTCGTGATGAAAAGGACACAGGGTCTTGAAATTTCTCCCCGACCGTTTTAAGGGAATATAGCCCGAGATTATCTCCGCGATATCGCAGCTGTCCTGCACCCGGCCAATAATCTCTTCGGAAATCAATCCTGCCATTAACGTTTTACCCTTTCAAACCCCGAGCAGGCGATAATCCCGAACCTGGCCTGCCTTTCCAATTTATCCAACAAAAGATTGAAACCAACGTTGTCGCTGGCAATATGTCCGGCGATAATCACATTAATATGCTGATCCTTCACCTTGGCAAAATGTTCCTCGGATAAATGCATGCAGATCAAAGTCCCCACGCCCACATGGGAAAGCCGGGAGAAAACCTCTTTCGAGCCTTCGGTACCTCCGGTCATATCTACCATAATCTTACCGGCGCGGGATTTGGGACTACCGATTAAAATCTTGGGGCCACTTTTATTCCTTTGTGCCTTTTGATATTCGGGAACCTGCAGCAGAATCTTCATAATCTCTCCCAGGGTCTGCGGTTTTTTGTCCTTCATTAATTTATCTACAAAACTGTAGGCATGGTTATCTGCCGGGGTATGCATACACATAAAGGGAACATCCAATAGCCTGGCCGCATCCACCGCCCGCATATGATTGGCCGGAGAAATCTTTCTTTCCACCTCCCGGATGCGTTCGTTCATCAAGGACTCAGCCACGTTTACCGGCAGGCCCACCTGAGCCAAGACGTCTATATGCACGCCCATCACCTCAGCTAATCCGGCGTAGGCCGCTCCCTGCGGATGGTGGGAAACCAGCAGGTCAATCTTTTTTCCCGTGGACCTTAATCTATCCGTCAACAAAATCTCGGCGGTATCGATATCTATCCCGGCCAGGATTATTTTAATTTCTTTTTCTTTATCTCCGTAAAGAATTCTGGAATCGGCATAAGGATTTCTCAGACTCTCCAAATCAAAATACTTTTTTTCTTCTTCCTTGAACCCGGCATAATCATCTTTTAACTGGGCCAGCTGTTTTTCCAACTGCTGCTTCGGACGGGGATCAACCTCCCTGCCGCAAGAAATTAAAAATTCGTAAATCTTACCGAGTTTCAACCTTGCCTCGCTTTCTTTTATCCTTCTCTCTTCGGGGCTTCCGGATTGTTGTTGATTACGTCAAATACGGTCTGGTTTATCTTTTCGCCGGAGAAGAATTTCCCAATGAGGTTGTTAAAACTGAAAGAGTAGGTCTGGGGTGCTGCATGGATGATGTAGTTAAAGCCATAGGATTGACGGGCGGATTGCTCAATATAACTGAAACCTGAAATCAGCAGTACATAAATAAAAACACTGGTCACCAACCACGCCCTTAAGCCCCCCAAGATTAATCCGCCCCAGCTGTTCAAGAAAGGAATCGGCTCGGCCTTAATCACCAATGCCAGGCCCTCTCTGATAAATTTAAACAGCAATATCACGCCGATAAACAATGCCGTAAAACAGATTAAATCGGAAAAACTTGCGGGCAACGGGCTGTGGGTATGGATAAAACTGGAGAAGGTTATATAGTAATGAAAAGATAAAATTATGGCAAAGACCACGCCCAGAGTCTTGGAGAACTCAACGATAAAACCCTGTCTTACGCCGATATAAATAATTCTAATAAGGGCGATAATAACCAGGATATCTACCCAGTTCAATTTTGTTATTAATTCCGATGGCATAATAAGTTATAAAATTTTAATAGAGTATAACATATCCTTATATGGATGTCAAGGAAGCGCTACTTTCTATATTTATTTTTATATATATTATAACTTATTGGTAATAATATACTTATGAATTGGGATCCTATTATGTCGAGGCCTTAGACTAACCGAGCTTGACATTTCGCGCAAAAAGTGTTATCTTTAAAAACAAACATGGAAAATAATCATTTAGACCAAGAGCTTTTATTGACCGAAGAATTAGAGCGCGCACGCATGGAATTGTCGATCCTCTATGAGATCAGCAATGCCATGCGCACCACTCTGCAGCTGGAGGAAATACTTTACATCATCTTAACCGGTGTAACCGCCCATTCGGGACTAGGTTTTAACCGCGCTATGTTATTCTTGGTAAGCGAGCGGGAGAAAATTATTGAGGGCAAGATGGGCATCGGACCGGACACCGGGGAAGAGGCAGGACGCATTTGGGCCAGGATTGAAAATGAAAAAATGGGTCTAGATGATTTAATCAATGCCTATAAAGCCACCAAAAAAACCATGGATTCCCAGTTTAACCAGCTGGTAACGCAGCTAAAGATTCCCATGATGGAAAAAGAAGGCGGCATCATCTCCCTGGCGGTCCATGACGGCATGCCCTTGCATCTCAATAAGGAAACCCTGTCTAAATATACCACCGACCCCATCTTAAAATTTTTGAATTCCGACGAACTGGCAATTGTCCCCCTGAGGGCCAAGGATAAGGTCAACGGGGTAATAGTTGCCGATAACCTGTTTACCAAAAAACCAATCTCCCGCGATGACATGCGCATGTTTATCATGCTGGCCAACCAGGCAGGTCTGGCAATTGAGAATTCGCGTCTTTATGAACAAATGGTCATCAAGGGGCATACCGATTCCTTAACCAATCTTTGGAATCACGGATATTTTCAATTCTTATTGCAGGAGGAAATCGAGAAGACCAAGGCCACCCATATGCCGGTAAGTCTTATCATGTTGGATATCGATTATTTTAAAAATTACAATGACACCCTGGGACATCAGACCGGAGACAGGGTCCTGGATGAACTATCCAAGGTGCTCAGGGATTATTCCCGAAAAATGGATAGGGTTTGCCGTTACGGCGGAGAGGAATTTTCCATTATCTTACCGCAGACCTCCAAGAAGGAGGCCTATTTTATCGCCGAGAGGTTACGCGAGACGGTGGAGAAATACCCCTTCTTTCAAGCCGAGGTTCAACCCTTTAAACATCTTACCGCAAGTTTAGGGGTGGCGACATTTCCGGAAGACGCCCAAAACAAATCCGAGCTTATTGCCTTTGCCGATAAACTGATGTATAAGGCCAAGGCATTAGGTAAAAACAAAACCTGCGCCTTTATGGATTAAGAAATAAAGCGGCCCCGAATTTATAAATCTAAGAAATATAATTCGGGGCCGCATACTTTTCTACGCCGCTACCGGAACAGCTTCTTCCTTCTTCTCTTTTGGCTTCTCGGCGAATTTCACCGAAACGATCTTGGAAACCCCCGTCTCCTGCATGGTAATCCCGTACATTACATCGGCATTCACAATCGTTTTCTTGTTGTGGGTAATCACTATAAACTGGGAGGTATGGGTAAAATCCTTTAGCATATAGCTGAACCTGCCTACGTTAGATTCATCCAGGGCTGCGTCAATCTCATCCAGAATACAGAACGGGCTGGGCTTTACCTTGAACATGGCAAAGATCAAGGCAATCGCGGTTAAAGACTTTTCCCCGCCGGAAAGTAAGGTAATATTCTGCAATTTCTTTCCCGGCGGCCGGGCCACGATCTCAATCCCGGTCTCCAAAACATCCTCGGGATCAATCAAAATCAGCTGCGCCTCGCCACCGCCGAAAAGCGATTTGAAATAAACCTTGAATTCCTCGGCTACCTTATTGAAGGTATCCACAAAAAGCTGCCGGGTCGTGCGGTTGATTTTTAAAATGGTGCTGTGCAAAGATTCCTTGGCGGTCAACAAATCGGTTTGCTGCTGATTCAGGAATTCAAACCGCTGCTTTAATTCCTCATACTCTTCGATCGCCACCAAATTGACCGTGCCGTAAAATTCCAACCTCTCTTTCAACCTTCCGATGTTACTCCGGAATTCCCCGATATCGGCCTCAATCGCAGAAACCTGGGCCACCTCGTCAATATTCATCTTATAGGTCTGCAGAATTCTCTCCTTAATGCTCTGTCCTTTAAAACCAATCTCCTGTTCCTGCAGCTGAATATTGTAATATCCGTTTTTAAGTTCTGAGACGCTGGATTCTACCTCTTTAACCTTCTGCTGGCTACTCGCCATTTCTTTAAGGATTTCCTGTTCCTTATCCGAATATTCCTTCAGGCCGTTTTTCAGGCTCTCTTTTTCTTCTTCCTGCTTTTTTTTCTTTTCTTCCAAATACATAATCTCTTCTTCCCAGGCCTTGATTTTATTTTTGGACTCTTCGTTTTCCCTTAAGAGATTTTCCAGATTAGAGGACTCTCTGGTCAACGATTCCTCCAACATCCTTAAGGTATCCACCGAAGTCCTCTCTTTTTCCTTTAAAGAAACCAATTCCGTCTCCAATTGCGCCACTGCCACGGTTGCATCTTCGCGCTGCAGAGATTTGACAGAGATTATTTCCTGATTCTCTTCTATCATGGATTCGGTCTGCAGGTATCTATCCTCAAGGGCTGCGCTGGTCTTCTTTAACACCTCTTCCTGGGCAGCCAGACTCTCCAGATTCTGCCCGGATTCCTCCGATTCATTATCAATCAACTCGAGTTCTGCCTGAAGTTTATTATCCTCTTCCTCAATGGAAACCTTCTGGGTCTGCTTATTTGATAAGACTATCTCTTCCTGATGCAGGTCTTCGTCCAACTCGATTGAGGTTGCGGTCTTTTCTTCAATCAGCTTTACCAAATTCACATCTTCCTGTTTTAATATTTGAATCTCTTCATTCTTCTCCGCAATCTTGGCGATAATCTTCTGCGGATCCAAATCCACAAATTTGGTCTCGCAGAGAATTTGCCGGAATTGACTCAAATTTAAATTCTTAAAATTATGGGCGAGAAAATCCTTATTGGTATTATTGAGCGGCTGCACCTCTTTAACCTTGCCTAAAATTCCGGTGATGATCCCATGGGGCGGCTCGGTGGTAAGCAGCACGCCGTTCATGGCATCGGGCATATCCTGGTATTGCAGTTTCAAATCCTCCAGGAATTCCTTCTGCGACAAGAGGCGCACCACCTCGGATTCAAATCTGGAAATCTTTTCTTTAATCGAGCCGGATTGCCGCTTTAAATTCTCCACCTCCAGACTGAGATTAATCTTCTGTCCGTTAAAATCCTTAAGTTTTCCTTCCGATGCGGCGATCTCCGTATTGATACTATTTAAATTACTATTCACCTGATCTTTTTCTGAGGCGACCTTCATCTTTTCCAGATCCAGGCGGCGTTTTCTGGCGAGCAATCCCTGCGCCTGGGCAAAGATCTGAGTAAGCTCATTTTTGACCTTGGTCTGATCGGCGGTTACCTCTAAAATACCCTTCTTGGCCTGGGCAATCTCATCCTGGGCCTTTAAAACCTGCTGGGCGATTTCTTCGATTAACCTCTTTTTTTCCTCTAAGGCGGTAAGATTCCTGTTGATGGCATCTACCAGAGTGGACATCTCCTGCTTGAAGGAATCAATTTTTTCCTTTTGTTCCTGGCAGATCTTGGTAAGCAAAACCTTCTGCCCTTCTGTTCTTTCCCGACGCTGCCAGGCCTCATTGATGCGCTCTTTATCCACGCTGACCTGCCGGGTATTCATCTCTATACTGCCGTCGATCCTGATTATCTGCGCATTGATTTCCTCCACCTTCTCCTCTAATACCCTCAACTCCTGGTTTTTGTCGGACAATTTTCCGTTGGCCTGCTCTAATTCTGCGGCCAACAAGGCCTCTTTATCCTTTAATTCCTGAATCCGTTTTAGAAATCCGTCCTTTTCCTGGTTCAGTTTGTCCAGGTCAAATTTGGCCAGCTGGATTTCCATATCCTTCAGCCGGTCAAATTCCTCCTTGTATCTCTTGGCCTTGTTGGCCTGGCGTTCGATTGACCCGATCTGCCGTTTTACTTCGGTGATGATGTCATTGATACGCAACAAATTATTTTCCGTATCCGCCAGTTTATTTAATGCCTCTCGCTTCTTGGATTTATATTTGGTAATGCCGGCTGCCTCGTCAAAGATGATCCTTCTGTCCTCAGGCTTGGAGCTGATGATCAAATCCACCTTGCCCTGTTCGACTATGGAATATGCCTCGGCGCCCACGCCGGTGCCCATAAATAATTCCTGGATATCCTTTAAACGCACCACATTTTTATTTAAAAGGTATTCGCTTTCCCCGGAACGGAATAACCTTCGGGTAACGGTTACCTCATCGTATTCTATGGGAATAAATTTGGCTTCATTGGAGAAGGTCAGAGAGACCTCGGCAAATCCTAAGGCCTGGCGGCTGTCGGTTCCGCTGAAGATTACATCCTCCATACGGGTGCTCCTCATGGCACGCACGCTCTGCTCGCCCAGCACCCAGCGGATGGAATCAAAGATATTGCTCTTGCCGCAGCCATTGGGACCGACGATTACCGTAATCCCAGGTTCAAAGTTTAAAACGGTTTTGTCACAGAAGGACTTGAAACCCAGCATCTCCAGCTTTTTAAAATACATAAGTATTCCTCCTAAAGTATGACGATTTAATTCAACATGAAGCCGCCTTAATTTTGATTATTTCTTCTTCTTTTCTAATAATTCCTTAATAATAGCTACGGTCGCATTGAGCGTGGTGAATTTCGGCATGGTATCCTCCGGGATGGTAATTTTGTATCTCTTCTCCAGGGATGCCAGGATCTCCAATGCCATCATGGAATCCATGCCCAAATCGTCCACAAACTTGGCCGAGGGATCTATCTTCTCCGGTTCGGTTTCCAAAACCTCAGCGACCAATCCCTTAACTTCCTGCTCAATGTTGTTTTTTATATCCTGTGCCTTAGCCATACTACCTCCCTATTTAGATTAGTCTTCGAATTCAAATCCCCAGATGCCGAATGAGCTCCAAACTCCCCTTTCCCGTTCCTTCTCGGACTGGGGGTCGGCAGCGAGCAAGACTGAAGAAGCAAAATCTTCATTTGTTTTGGTTTCAGCCGCCGGAGCTGGTTTGGAATTTGATACTAGTGCCTTTGCCATATTCACCTCCATTTTAACTTATCTTCCATTTACTCCCCGAATTCTCCTGACAGGTCTCCAGCCAGCGGTCGATCTTTTCCTTTTTAAAACGCCACTGGCCTACGGTCTTAAATGCCGGGATCTTACCCTTCTTTAACCACTCGTATACCGTGCGTTTTTTAACGCGCAGATAATCTGCCACCTCTTCTATGGTCATTAAATTTTCAGCTAACATGACAATTTACACTTTATTACATCCTTTTACATATGTCAATAGTTTTTTACGTAATTTCTCGTATTTTTTACATTATACTACATTTTGTGATTAAGATTACCCTAAAATACTATATCTTGCGATTATTTAAGCTGGGAAAAACTGGCAGGCTGATTGCGAGGCAGAAAACTAAAATGGGGGCCGCTTATTCATGCAGAACTTCCTTGAATTTTTTGATAAGCAGCGGGACTATTTCGAGGACATCGCCGACGATTCCGTAATTGGCGACTTGAAAGATGGGTGCGTGCGGGTCGTTGTTAATGGCAACGATAATTTTCGAAGATTGCATACCGACTAAATGCTGAATCTGTCCAGAGATTCCGCAGGCAAAATAAATCTTGGGACAGACGGTTCTTCCGGTTTGTCCTACCTGATGCGAATACGGCATCCAGCCAGCATCCACTGCCGCGCGCGAAGCACCCACCGCGGCATTTAAAACCTTGGCTAATTCTTCGAGGAGCGCAAAATTTTTAGGATCACGCATTCCTCTTCCACCGGAGACGATGATATCTGCCTCGGCCAGGTTGACGGTTGAAGAAATCTCTTCAACTATATCCAATAACTTGGTGCGCGAAAACAATACCTTTGCATCAAAGTTTTCGCGCACCATCCTTCCTTTATGATTAGGATTGGGCTGGGCCTCCTTCATTACCTTGTGCCTGACGGTCGCCATCTGCGGGCGGTGATTCTGGGTAATGATGGTAGCCATGATATTTCCGCCGAATGCCGGACGGGTCTGCAACAATAAATGTTTTTCCGGGTCAATATCCAATCCCGTGCAGTCTGCGGTTAAACCGGCGTGCACCCTGACTGCCACCCGGGACATCAAAGAGCGGCCGATAACCGTAGCCCCGCAAAGAAAAACCGCCGGCCTATATTTCTCAATTAATCTTACCAGAATTTCGGTATAGGGATCGTCCTGATAATTGGCCAGTTCGGGAGAATCCGCTAGATAAACGATATCTGCTCCGCGATGAATAAGATCATCGGCCTGCTTTTCAATATCGCTTCCCAATAAAACCGCGCCTAATTCAGTTTTTAATTTATGCGCCAACTCTGTCCCCTTGGCCAATAATTCAAAGGAAACCGACTGGACCTTGCCCTTTTTCTGTTCGCAGAAAACCCACACGCCCTGGTAGGCGCTCAAGCCTTCGCCTGCCGTTTCCTTTTTGGCAATCACGATGGCCTCAAACTTGCAGGCCTCCACGCAGGCTCCGCAAAGGTTGCACTTGTCCAGGTCAATCACTGCCTTTTTATCTACCACGGTGATGGCGGCAAAAGGACAGACCCTGACGCAGAGTTTACAGCCGGTGCATTTTTCTAAATCAACTTTGATGGAACTCATCTTTTCTTTACCTTTTATTTAGCAACGACGGGAGATATTTTAGCAAAAGCGAGTAGAAAAGCAAGGGTGATTTATTCCTGCTGCTTCGAGGTTTTGTCCACGCAGTCTTTCTTTTTCAGTAAGTCGGGAGAATCAAAATGATAGAAACTGGTAAACACCTGGGGGTATTTTTTAATCAACCCCAAGACCTCCGAAGAGATAGACCTAACCGATCCTTCCCAGCTGATGTCGGAAATTAAATCCTGAGAGAAGCTGAGGCTATCTTTATATCTTTCGTATAATGGAGTTAAGGGCAGAGGGCTTAAAAGATGGCGATGAACATCAACCCCTTTATCGAACAGGAAAATAGCCAAAAAGAGCGTGTCATAGAAATCGGCCATACTCTCAATAGGAAAACCATAGATAAAAGAAACCATCACTTTCCCAAAATATTTTTTTGATTGCAGAACCACCCTTTTCGCCTTTTCGGCCGTAAACCCCTTATTTATTTGCTTTAGAATATCGTCCGAACCTGACTCCAAACCATAGTAAATACCAACGCAACCGGAATCGGCCATAGTCCTCATCATCGCTTCGTCCATCAGATTAATCCTGCCATTAACCAGCCAACTAAGATGCTTCAGATTTTCTTTCTCTAATTTATGCAAAATTCCAAAAGCCGCCCTTTATCCATAACCAAGGTATCATCCGAAAAGAAAACCTGCGGCATCGGTGTTTTGTTTTCTATGAATTGGTAGAGCAGGCTTATTTCTTCGACTACCTTTTCGATTTTGCGCAAACGGACCTTTCTGCCGAAGACCGTAGGGATCGAGCAAAAAGAATAACCAAAGCTGCATCCCCTGCCGGAAAGAACGCCGATAGTTGAGTAGTCTTTAAGATTTTTACAGCTGTGGTAAGGAGAAGGAAGGCTATCCAGATCCTTGATCTCTTCCCGGGGCGCATTTACCTGGACCTTGCCATTATTTTTGAAAGCAATCCCCGACACCCCATCTAAATTGCGTTTGGCAAGCAAGTGCTCCATCAATTCAACTACGGTTTTCTCCCCTTCCCCAAATACGATAATATCCAGAAAAGGGAAACTGGTTAATAACTGTCGTCCGACCGCGGTAGGGCCGGGGCCGCCTAGAATAACTACCTTTTGGGGGAATTGCTGCTTTATTTTCTCTATCGCTAATACGAGAAAGGGTAGGAAATTACACATGGTACTGATTCCGATGATATCTGCGGAATCCTTAAGGAAGGAAACTATATGTTCTACATTAAAGCGATTCTCTGCAGGGTAAAACTGGTAATCCCGAAAATCAACCCGGTAACCATTTTGTTCTAACACCGAAGAAATGTACATCGGCCCCAGGGGGAAGGTTTCGCCCCTTGTTTTGCGATCCAATAAAAAACTCGCCAAGGTTATATCCGGCATACCTTATTGTCCTTTTTTAAAATAATCACAATATAATAACTTAGCAAATCTGGCGGGAAAGACAAGGAAATTTTGGGGGGATTGGCTGATAAGAATCTTGGAGTCTTTTACCAAATAAAAAGGCCCGGCACCTAAAAGGTGCCGGGCCGATTTGGTTCAGATTACAACTTCACTACGTTGGTCGCTTGTTCACCTTTGGGCCCCTTTTCAATATCAAATTGAACGGCTTGCCCTTCGGCCAAAGACTTAAAACCCTCGCCTTGAATTGCACTGTGATGTACAAACACGTCGCTTCCAGACTCCGGGGTGATAAATCCGTAACCCTTTGCATCATTGAACCACTTTACTTTTCCTGTAGCCATTATTTACTACCTCCCTTCTACAGAATTATAGTAAATAACGGCAGAAAAAAACCGAAAGGCAGACTTCAAAAACCTTTCGGCAATCGACTTCCAATCCTTCATTTACTACGCCTTCAGTGTAACATACATTTGCGGTTTGTCAACTAATCATTTGGGCGCAACCTGCCAGCTGGCAGGTTGCACCCCAGCCAATTTAAACCTACCTAGTTATACTTATCACCTTATACCTCAATACCCCAACAGGAATCTTGATCTCCACCACATCATTTTCCTTGTGGCTTAATAAGGCGCTGCCTATAGGCGAGGTAAAAGAAATCTTTGCCTGGTTGTAATCCGCCTCCATTTCCGAGACTATGGTATAAGACAACTCTTCATTGGTATCTAAATCCAGCAGCTTAACCGTAGCCCCTATCAAAACTTGATCTTTAGCGATGTCTTCGTGTTCAATCACCCGCGCCCGGCTTAAGTTTTCCTCCAGCTCGGCAATCCGTTTCTCGTTCAGGGCCTGCTCTTCCTTGGCAGCATCGTATTCGGCATTTTCGCCGATATCACCGTGGGCCCTGGCCTCCCCTATTGCCTTGGACAGCTTCCGGCGCTTTTCATTCTTTAAAAATTCCAATACCTGCATTAATTTCTGATAGCCGGATTTGGTTAAATAGATGTCATCCATATATATAAAGCTTATTTGGAAATAAGCCAAAATCTCTCAGAGATTTTCTTTTAAAAATCTGACTATGGTTTCCCAGTTTTCCTGCCAAACATCCAAGGGGAAGATTTCATACCCCTCCCCAACAAAAAAGCAACCCCCTCGGGAAGAGTATGCCTTAAACTTTTCTTCCCCTTTCAAATGCTTCTGTTATCCACGCAAACATACCAAGCAAAAAACCAATATTGTAACCTAGGCCTGAGTTATGCACTTCGTAAATATTGATATTTTTATTGAAGAACGATATTATCAGACTTATCGGTAAGATTATACCGTGCCACAAACCGAGCCAGAAACCAGCGATTTCTCCGCCCTCGCCATAAGTTCCGGCTAATTCATTCCGGCTTGCACATCCAGATAGCGCAATTATTGATAAACTGATAAACATACCAGCAACTATTAACTGTTTTTTATTCATTTTTTGCCGTGCCTTTCCTAGACTTAATCTTCTCGTAACCGCAGAGTAAAATTGCCAAAAGGGTAGGTATGGGTAAAATAAGGGCTAAGTCGAATTCGTTTTTTGTTTTAAATATATGAATGCTTATGATAAGAAAGGTAATAAACCAAACCAGTTTTCTTAAAATATGTAACTTAAACCCATCGCAAAAACAAAAACCTACGAATAAAGTATATAAACTGAGTGCTAAAAATTGTAATAGTATCTTTTCCACTATCCCCTCAAACCAAAAAAGCAACCCCTTTTCAAGAGTTGCCCGCCTGCCTTCAGTCGGGCAGGCCTACAATTTACCTTCTTTTTATTCTCATTACTATCCCTCTATAGCCAGTCTTATTCTACCATTTCTGTCAGTTTTGACAAGATTTAAAAACCGGGGTGAATAAAAAGGCCCGCTTCCTTTTTAAAAGTCAGCGGGCCAAAAATCAACGGCACTTATTACTTGGTGGTTTCTTCCTTGGTTTCTGTGGTGCCGGCGCCTTGCGTTTGTGCCTTTACCTCTGAACGGATTTTCTTTCTTTCCGCCTTATTCTCCTGGTGCTGTTCTTTCCTGTGCTCCTTATTCTGCGCCTTCTGCCCCTTAAAATGCTCCTGGATGGCTGCCCTCTTCTGCTCCTGGGTCATATTGGGATCATTGGCTATCTGCTGGAAAAAGGCTACATTTCCGCTGTGCTGTTGCTCTCTTAAGGAAGCATTTTCCTGATGCTGGCTCTCAAATAAATTAATCAGCTCGGTCTTCTGGGCATCGGTAAGCTTTTTGTTATTAGCCAGTTTCTGCTTTAGAAAAGCTGCATTCTCTTCGTGAATCTGCTGGCGGAACTGTTTATTTTCCTGAAACTGCTGCTGGCGGTGCTGCTCAATAGCCGCCTTTTTTTCTTCCGGGCTTTTGCCCTGCAGGGTTTTGCGGAAATCCCTATTTTCCATTTTCTGCTCTTTATGGTGCTGGATAACCTGCTGCCTCTGCTGTTGCATAGCCCTGCCCGCGCCCTGCCGGGCCCAGGCCAAAGCCGGAGGCATGACTAAACCTAAAGCTATCAAAATACCGATCAACCTCATTTTCATTGTTCTCACCTCCTTCTAAATGGTGGTATGCATATTAGCGCTAATTGTATCTCCACTTACTGAATTGTCAAGCAAATAATGACAGGCGTCGTCTTAAGCGCTTTAAAAAACGAAATATTTTTACTATCTACCGGATTTAAAACTGCGGGCTTGGTCATCGGAAGGATGGTATTGGGAATTTATTCGGGATTTACCCTGAAAGGATCTATGGTTTGCTCTTTTTAGTTTTTTGATTCTTAGATTTTACCTTTAGGCATAATACACCTGCAAGCTCGGCCAGCCTCCCGTTATCATAAGGAAACTCCTTGCAGTGCACGGGCTTCAAGTTATAGTCAACCTTATGAATGGCGCATAAATTATCGCGGGTAAGAAAAGAACAGGGATTGTCTTCATGGCTGGTGCCTACTTTATATCCCGAAGGAAAATCCTTATCTTTTTCAAGATGATAAAAATCCCCTTTTAATTTGAGGGACAATATCTTTTTGGCCTCTTCCAAATCAACCCAGGCCCCAAATCTGCAGCATTCATTACCCTTCTTGCATTTTAAACAATCGATTATTTTCATTTTTACTCACCTATTCCTTCTGCGGTAATGGGTATATCTTAACTCTACCAGGCTATTTTGGCAAGAAAAAAGGGCCGAACCTGATGTCCGGCCCAAGAAGAAAAACTCAACGCTTTCTAATTACAATACTGACACGGCACAACCGATAATCCCTGCTGCCAAATACGGTATTGCCGTTAAACCTGCACCGCCTGCTGCTAACTCGGCAATCACAAAGGCGGTAAAGACGAAACAAACCCCGCCAAAAATACCTATCGCAAAATCTTTAATCATCACTCCGATATCTCTTTTTTTGTACACCAATCCTTATTTATTGAATCAGCATAAATCGTGCCAAAGGATAAACTAAATTATAACAAAAAGTTACAACTATTTGATTTGACTATAATAAAAATTTCTGGTGGGGTTATGCGGGAGGCGGTTGGATATGGTTAAAATGTTGAGTTTTGTAGTCAGATTTTGAAAGGCGTAAACAAATCATCCGGCGGCAGGGTTTGATTTTTTTGACAAGGTTTAAAACGATATGCTTTGGTCACTGGAGATTTGGTATTTGGAATTTAACCTCCCTTAAGCGCCGTCTCAATCACCTGCAACAACTCTTCCGCAGTTACCGGTTTGGCGACTGCATAATGGAGGGCATTGGTCTTTTTATAAGGCAATTCTTTTTCTTTGGGAAGCATGCCGGTTAAGAATATAACGGGGATATCCTGGGTAGCTGGGTCTTTTTCTAATTCCAAAGCTACCTCGGTGCCGTCCATATCTGGCATCAGCACATCCAGGATGATTACATCTGGGGCTATCTGCTTGGCCAGCCCCATCACCCTCTTGCCCTCCATGGTGGAGCTGACTTCATAGTTATTACTCTTTAAAATATTGCCCAGAGAGCCCAGGATGTCTATTTCGTCGTCTACCAATAATATTTTTTTCATAGCTACTCCCCCTCTATCTCAAATCTACATCCGCAGACATTACACTCATACACCGACATCTCTTCGTGCGGCTCGACAAAACGGGTGTCAATGCTGCCGCATTTGGAACATTCCACCGGCGGGTGCCAATCAGGCATAAATTACCACTACTCCCTACACGCTAAACGCTACACCCTGCTTCAATATGTGCAGCGGCTCTAACAAAACTGATCATTACCCCCATTCTGCTTCTTGCAATCAAAATAACAATTATCTTTTAATGTTACCCTCAGGGGACGTTCATTTTGCGGCTGAATTAGAATGTATTGCTGCGGCTCTTCGGATGGAATGTTGACAGTATAAAATATCGGGCCGGTCTGTGGAAGTTGCTGCTGGAATTGGGCGATCTGCCGGTCGTGCGCCTTAAGTTTTTCCTGGAAGAGGCGGGCCTGCCGGTGAAGCTGCGATGACGAAGGGGCCTGATACAGCTGCGCCGGCTGAAAAACCTCTTCAATCTGCGGAAAGAAATGATGCAGATTTACCATTATCCCGACCAAGAAAAGGATAAATAAACTCTGCAGAACGAACCTCTGAATGAACACGAGATCCTCTCTGCCGCCATCCGTTACTCCTTTTTTACAATTTTTATCTTACCTCTTTTTTGTATTCTTGGCAAGGGGTAAAAAAATAAATATTGCATAAAATAAAAGCGCCCCGACGAAATGTCGGGGCGCTAAATTAAATGGAGCACCGTCCTACTCTCCCATAGCATTACGACTATAGTACCATCGGCCTTGGCGGGCTTAACTACCGTATTCGGAATGGGAACGGGTGTGGCCCCGCCGGCAAAGGCACTCCAAAATCTTATCAAATATTCAACAATTATATAGTCAGGTAAGTTTCAAAAACTGCAACCGAAATTTAAAACTGACAACTTATTACTTTAGAACTCTAATAAGTGGCCAAGCCGATTGGCAGATTAGTACTGGTTAGCTTAAACGATTACTCGCCTTACACACCCAGCCTATCAACCTCGTAGTCTACAAGGTGCCTACAGCCCCCTTGCGGGGACAGGGATACCTAATCTTGGAGTGGGCTTGGCGCTTATATGCCTTCAGCGCTTATCCCTTCCGAACATGATTACCCAGCCTTTACCCTTGGCAGGATAACTGGAACACCAGAGGTTCGTCTATCCGGGTCCTCTCGTACTACGGAAAGCTCTCCTTCAAGTATCCTAACGCCCACATCAGATAGAGACCGAACTGTCTCACGACGTTCTAAACCCAGCTCGCGTACCCTTTTAACCGGCGAACAGCCGGACCCTTGGGACCTTATCCAGCCCCAGGATAGGATGAGCCGACATCGAGGTGCCAAGCCGCGCTGTCGATATGAACTCTCGAGCGCGATCAGCCTGTTATCCCCGGAGTACCTATTGTTCGTTGAGCGATGGCCCTCCCACGAGGTACCACCGGATCACTATGCCCTACTTTCGTATCTGCTTGTCCTGTCGGACTCGCAGTTAAGCCAGCTTATGCCATTACACTCCACAGGCGATTGCCGACCGCCTTGAGCTGACCTTTGGGCTCCTCCGTTACAATTTAGGAGGAAACCGCCCCAGTCAAACTGCCCGTCTGGAACTGTCCCCCTGCCAGATTCATGGCACGGGGTTAGAATCTTAATACGATAAGGGTGGTATTTCACCGTTGGCTCTGCCGCAACTAGCGTCGCAGCTTCAAAGCCTCCCACCTATCCTACACAGATCGGACCAAAATCCAATACCAGAGTACAGTAAAGGTTCCGGGGTCTTTTCGTCTTGATGCGGGTAGACGGCATCTTCACCGCCACTACAATTTCACCGAGTACCTCGTTGAGACAGCGTCCAGGTTGTTACACCATTCGTGCGCGTGGGAACTTACCCCACAAGGAATTTCGCTACCTTAGGACCGTTATAGTTACGGCCGCCGTTTACTGGGGCTTCAGTTCAAAGCTTCGCATCCCTTACGGGACACTAACCTCTCCCATTAACCTTCCAGCACCGGGCAGGTGTCACTCCCTATACTTTGTCTTGCGACTTTGCAGAGAGTTGTGTTTTTACTAAACAGTCACCCGGACCACTTTACTGTGACCCCAACTAGCTCCTTAAGAATTAATTCACCAGTCGAGGCACCCCTTGTTCCGAAGTTACGGGGCTATTTTGCCGAGTTCCTTAACGAGGTTTCACTCGAGCGCCTTCCCATATTTTGGGTGTCTACCTGTGTCGGGTTGCGGTACGATCAGTTATAAAACTTCCTTAGAGATTTTTCTCGACAGTGTAGCATCAGTCGCTTCGCCCTTGCCGTAGCGCAGGCTCCCCATCACCCCTCGCCCGCCACTTGCGTGGCAGGGTACAGGTTTGGACACAGACATCCAACACTGTGCACGACTTAGCTTACTGTGTCATCTCTAAAGTATGACGTCCTATAACTGGTGCCCGAATATTAACGGGCTGTCCATTACCTACGCCTTTCGGCCTCGGCTTAGGATCGACTAACCCTGGGTGGATTAACCTTCCCCAGGAAACCTTAGACTTTCGGCGGACCCGTTTCTCGCGGGTCTTTTCGCTACTCATACCGACATTATCACTTCTGTCCCCTCCAGCGCTCCTTGCGGTACGCCTTCACTGTAAGACAGAACGCTCCTCTACCCCTCCAATTCATCCGAAGATGAAAAGAAAGACATGGCTTCGGCGATAGACTTAAGCCCCGATCATTTTAGGCGCGAAATCACTCGACCAGTGAGCTGTTACGCACTCTTTAAATGGTGGCTGCCTCTAAGCCAACATCCTGGCTGTCAAAGTAACTTCACATCCTTTACCACTTAGCCTATTCTTGGGGGCCTTAGCCGATGTTCTGGGTTGATACCCTCTCGACGGTGAAGCTTATCCCTCACCGACTGACTCCTAGGATAAAAGTAACGGTATTCGGAGTTTGGTTGGGTTTGGTAGCCTGGTAGGGCTCCTAGCCCATTCAGCACTCTACCCCCGTTACTCAATTACCTAGGGCTAACCCTAAAGTTATTTCGAGGAGAACCAGCTATTACTAAGTTTGATTAGCCTTTCACTCCAACCCACAGTTCATCCCTAAGTTTTTCAACGCTTATGGGTTCAAGCCTCCACAACGATTTCTCGTTGCTTCACTCTGACCATGGGTAGATCACCTAGCTTCGGGTCTACTATACGTTACTAATCGCCCTATTCAGACTCGCTTTCGCTACGCTTACTCCCCATAAGGGATTAAGCTCGCAACGCACAGTAACTCGTCGGTCCATTATGCAAAAGGTACGCCGTCAGGCATTCTATTCGCTTACGCAAATAGCATAGCCCTCCGACCGCTTGTAGGTCCATAATTTCAGGTTCTATTTCACTCCCCTCACCGGGGTTCTTTTCAACTTTCCCTCACGGTACTTGTACACTTTCGGTCAGACATGAGTATTTAGCCTTAGCCCGTGGTCGGGCCGGATTCTTACAGGGTTTCACGTGTCCCGTAATACTTGGGATACCTTTAGGGTGCCTTGGAATTTCATTTACAGGGCTTTCACCTTCTATGGCCCACCTTTCCAGATGGTTCGATTATTCCTCAACAATCCCACATCAAGGTCCCGCAACCCTCCTGATACTTGCGTATCAAAAGTTTAGGCTCTTCCCTGTTCGCTCGCCACTACTGGGGGAATACCATACGGTTTCTTTTCCTGAGGTTACTGAGATGTTTCACTTCGCCTCGTGTAGCTTCCTGACTCTATTTTAAATTTTAAGCCAGGATATCCCGGTATAACCCGAGATGGGTTCTCCCATTGGGAAATCTTCGGATCAAAGCCTGTTTGCGACTCCCCGAAGCGTATCGCCGCTTACCGCGTCCTTCATCGCCTTCGTCTGCCTAGTCATTCTTCATGGACCCTTAATAGCTTGACCACAAAAAAATTCTCGGTATTGTAGTTTTTTCTACCTACTTGACTATATAATTGTCAAAGAACAATACGCAAAATTTGCTTCCATGGCTATTTGCAAAACAAATCCTACGTAAAAAATCTATTTCCCGATGCGCGTGATAATGGTGGAGACAGGATTACATTAATCCTGCACCCACCAACGATTTCATTAATGAAATCGTTGGTGGAGGCGAGGCGATTTGAACGCCCGACCCCCTGCTTGCAAAGCAGATGCTCTCCCAACTGAGCTACGCCCCCATGCAAATTTTGTGAAACAAAATTTGCAGTTATCGGTTTTCAGTTCTTAGTTATCAGACGATCTGACTACCGAAAACTGACAACTGAAAACTAAATGGTGGGCCCAGAAGGCTTCGAACCTTCTACCCCCGCGTTATCAGCACGGTGCTCTACCAATTGAGCTATGGGCCCGTAACGCGAATCCACCTTAATAAAAATTCGCTTGGGATTCGCAAGTGCGAACCCATAAAGTTGCTTTGCCGTATAAATTCGCGTTCCTGCCTGACGGCAGGCAGGTATTCGCGCATCAAAATAATAAAGCCAAGCTCTCAAATTCTGAGAGAATTCCTGATATCAGTTTTCAAGTTATTAGTTATTAGTCTTCAGACTGACAACTAAAGACTAAAACCTAATTTCTTCGAAGCTCAAACGTGAAAACATTTGAGCGAAGAAGAATTAGAAAGGAGGTGATCCAGCCGCACGTTCCCGTACGGCTACCTTGTTACGACTTAGCGCCAGTCACCAGTTTTACCTTAGACCTCCTTACGGAGGGCTTCGGGTACCCCCAGCTTCCATCGCTTGACGGGCGGTGTGTACAAGGCCCGGGAACGTATTCACGGCGGCGTAGCTGATCCGCCATTACTAGCGATTCCGTCTTCATGGAGTCGGGTTTCAGACTCCAATCTGAACTGAGGCAAGTTTTTTGAGATTAGCTCCCTCTCGCGAGTTGGCAACCCTTTGTACTTGCCATTGTAACACGTGTGTAGCCCAGGATATAAAGGCCATACGGACTTGACGTCATCTCCACCTTCCTCCTACTTATCGCAGGCAGTCTCTCTAGAGTGCCTCTCTTCAAACCTTACGGCCTAAAGAAAGTAGCAACTAAAGATAATGGTTGCGCTCGTTGCGGGACTTAACCCAACATCTCACGACACGAGCTGACGACAGCCATGCAGCACCTGTGCAGGCTCCTGACTTGACAGGTCTTCCCCCTTTCAGGTTCATACTTCCTGCATGTCAAACCCTGGTGAGGTTCTTCGCGTAGCGTCGAATTGAACCACATGTTCCACCGCTTGTGCGGGCCCCCGTCAATTCCTTTGAGTTTTAACCTTGCGGTCGTAGTCCCCAGGTGGAGCACTTAATGTGTTAACTGCGGCGCCGATCCCGAAGGACCAACACCTAGTGCTCATCGTTTACAGCTAGGACTACCAGGGTATCTAATCCTGTTTGCTCCCCTAGCTTTCGCAGCTCAGTGTCAGGTTTGGACCAGAGAATCGCTTTCGCCACTGGTGTTCTTCCCGATATCTACAGATTTCACCCTTACACCGGGAATTCCATTCTCCTCTCCCAACCTCAAGCCCGAAAGTTTGAAAGGCAGTTCCGCTATTGAGTAGCGGGATTTCACCCCTCACTTTTCGAGCCACCTACCTGCCCTTTACACCCAATGAATCCGAGTAACGCTTGCAACCTCCGTATTACCGCGGCTGCTGGCACGGAGTTGGCCGTTGCTTATTCTGCAGGTACCGTCAGCTTTTGACATATTTTGTCAAAAGGTTTCTTCCCTGCCAAAAGAGGTTTACGATCCGAAGACCTTCGTCCCTCACGCGGTGTCGCATAGTCAGACTTTCGTCCATTGCTAAAGATTCTCGACTGCAGCCTCCCGTAGGAGTCTGGGCAGTGTCTCAGTCCCAGTGTGGCTGACCATCCTCTCAGACCAGCTACCCGTCAAAAGCCTTGGTGGGCCATTACCTCACCAACTAGCTGATAGGTCGCGAGCTCATCCCTAAGCGACAGGCCTTGCGGTCCCTGTCTTTGACCTCAACAACATGCGCCATTGAGGCACAATCAGAAATTACCACCGTTTTCACGATGCTATGTCTGTCTTAAGGGCAGATTACTCACGTGTTACTCACCCGTTTGCCGCTATACCAAAGACAAATTGGCCAACGGTCTTGCGACCATCAACCTCTCCATCAAAGGCATCGCGCGACTTGCATGCCTAATCCACACCGCCAGCGTTCACTCTGAGCCAGGATCAAACTCTCCGAAAAATTGAACTTGGCTATGGAAAATTCTCAAAGAACAGATCTTGTGCCTAAAAGGCCCAAGAGGCAACAAAAAAGGCATCAAAGATGATGCCTTATTAAAAGCTCCATCCTTTTAAACTTTATTTACTGCGAATTGTCAAAAGCGCGTTCTTTTTTTCTTACCATAAAAGTAAAATTAAAAGACGCTCCTTTCTTGTAGTGTAAGAATATAACATCCAAATAAATCTTTGTCAAGTATTTTTTTATGGTTTTTTGATTAGCCCAAAAATTTTGATAAAGAGCTATATTTATATCATTTTCAATGACTTACTTACGAAATCCAATACTCTCGGCCTTCTGGGGATCGCGGTAGAAAATGAGGCGGGCAATCTGCTCAAAGGACACGAACATATCGGTGGAACAGCCGGTTTTGTCGTAAATCGTAAAGCCCACCCAGCCCTCCCCGATGGCATTTAAATGCTTTACCTCAAACTTGGAGGTATCCAGAAGAAGGACCTCTACAATCGGCGACTGGCAATCTTCGCGCTGGGCATACTGGCGCACCATATTCTCAAAATCTTCAAAAAAATTGCGGTCAAAAGGCATTGGTCACCTCCAATGAGCAGACGATTTGCGGAATGTCAATAACGCAAATCGTAGGCCGCAGGCCGTCTGTGAATTGTCCCGAAGCTTGCGTAGGAAATTTCTGAGCGCAGCGAAAGAAATTTCCAAGCGTTTAGGCAAGGGGCTACAACTAAAAAAGCCAATAATTAAATCCTAAACCCGAAATCCGAATTCCGAAACAATTTCAAATTTTCCAAATCCCAATGCCCTAAACTAAAATGTCATACGGGTATCGGGTAATCAGGGTATCCGCGACTAGGTTATCAGGATATCGGGTTATCCAAAACTAAGTTATGTGTCACCCGAATGAAATGATTATTTTAATCTTACTCCTTTCATTAGATTTTGGCAAGTTTTAAAACTCTACAACAAAAAAGGGCTGAACGGTTAAGTCCAGCCCTTTTTTGATTAGAATAATTAACTTAATTAAGTCTGATCAGATCCTTTCTCATATGTCTAGGAATTTGATCCAACGTCACAATCTTTAACGTTCGTTGACTTTGATTTAAGGCTGTTTTGTCAGAAGTAAGATCACCAAAAACATTGTTTCGTAATTTCCACATCTTGCCTGTTATAGGATCAACTATCAACAAACCAATAAACCCCCCAAAAAGAATGTTACCCCAATACCAACCACTCAAAGTTGCTTTTACTTCAACATATTGATCCTTATATCCTGGTTTTGAGAAGGTAATATTGTAAGACTTTGCGTGGAAATAGGATTCGCCAGCAGCCAATGTAACAGTAGTTGGTGTTATCCCCGAATACACCCTTACCCCGTTCTCGTCTTTGACAATAATATTTGCTCCATCTGGGTTACTGTTAATTGTCACTGGAAAAACATCCTTACCAACAATACTTGCACATCCAGTCAAAAAGAACACTGGTAATAATAAAACTGCGATCATCCGCTTTGCTTTCATTGCCACCCCCTTTCTTAAATATCACAAAAAACAATAAGGCAACCTCTATTTAAAAAGTTGCCTTCAAATTTACCTATTTAAACCTCATTGTCACTCCTTTGTGACAGCTCTATTCTTACTCTACTGACTAATTTTGTTAAGATTTAAAATTGTAAGCAATTTAGCGAGTGGGTTTATAAGAAAATGGGGGTGGTTCTATTTTTAAGTTTTTATAATTATTTACTGGACACGGTCCTAAGATTTTAGAATCAAACCAAAGACTCTGGATCTGGATCCCCTCCTATCAAAACTCCGTCCTTAAAATATAAATAATTTTTAAACTTCCAATTAGGAATATATATCCAAATTTCATCAAAATCTTTCCCTTGTTTTTTAATAATTTTATCTGGATTCCCCCAAGTTTCTCTTACTTCCTGATTCGTCATACCTATTTTAATTTTTCCTTTCGCCACCTTATCTTGTAATATATTATCGTTTGGTATCTGCTGGGAAGTCGATGGTAATACAGATACACACCCAAATAAAAAAAGAAAAGAAAAAATTAAGCATATTCTTTTCATTCTTATCTCCTTAACCTTTCTTCAGAATCTCTATTTGCATTTATTCCTGACAGTATTCTGCTTCCTAATTGGCCTCCATAATTTCCATAAATCGCAGTAGTAACATACATATCCCATGTTGGACTTATATTCAAAATGGTTGATGAAACTCCGGATCCTAACAGCGTTAAATTAGCTGCTTGATGACAGGTTCCCCATAATAGATACGAAGAAGGGTTTACTTTAAGACTTGAGGAATACTTCAACATATTTGCTGAAGTATGCTGCGCTCCTATTTGTTTAAAGAAAGCAACATCCGGAGTTCTTTTTTGGAAACTCCCAACTAATTTATTATCCTGCATCAAGCCCTTGATATTCGCTTTTTCAAATGATCCCTTAGTTTTTAGCGACGGCCCAAAAATATTCTCATCAGATGCATACTCGCCATTTGCTCTTAATGTTTCGATTTCTTGATCTGAAAGTTCAGTATCTTTTAGCTGCGCAGGATTAGCTCCACTTACATTAGCCAAAATCTTCTCAAATCCTAAACTCGCGCCTATGCGCAGCGTTATTGCTGACCACATGTAAGCAGTTCTTGGTCGCATACCAAACACGTTATCAAATAAACCTTTAGCAATACCTTCCGTAGCTCGCCAACCAGCTTCAGTATCCATTACCGATTCTGTCATATAAGTAGCAGCTGCGACTATAGGATTGAAGCCCGAAAATACGAAAGCTGTTGCGGTAGCAATCATTACATTACCAAAGCTCTTCCAATCACCTGTAAATACCGCTTTTGTGAAAGCACCAAAGAAACCGCCCCATCTTTTCCAAAAACTCTTCCAACTCTCTCCTGTTGGGTCGGTTAAGTTTACCGGATTATTTCTACAATAAGTATATCTATTTAGGTCTTGCGGGTCAAAGGGTTTTTGAATGGTAGAATCTGGAGTAATAAAGCGGCCGATCGTGGGATTATAATATCTCGCGCCAAAATAGTAAAGCCCTGTTTCTTCATCCAACTCCTTCCCTGTGAACTTATAATCCGTCTTATTCTGCCCCTCATTAAGAACTATCGTGCCGTAGGGGTCGTATTCGAGATGCTGGACGGCAATTCCATTCTGGTCGCTGATAATGTGGGAGCTGCCTAGATGGTCGGGATGATAATAATTGACATTGCTTCCCGTTATTGATGCAATTCTTTGGCTGCCTAAGAAAATATGTTTGGTCACCACATCATTGGTTTTTTCATACAAGCTGCCCACATAAAGCGTGGGGGTTTCGACGGCGATGGTAGTAGTATAAGGCTTACAGCCTTGCAGGAGTGCCAACTGCTGATTATCCACAGCTGCCTCTGCCTCTTTTACTCCCAACAAATCATCAAAACCTGAACGCAGATTTTCGCCAATCAAACGCAGATTTTCGCGCCCGCCTGCCAGACGGGCAGGGATATTATAATCTGCGACCATCTGCGTTTCTGCCGGTTGAGATGCAAGTAATCTGCTACCATCCGCGTTAAAACTATTTTTCTTTTCTGATTCCAGGAAGGACGACAAAAACTCAAACACATAGCGCATGCTGCGTTTATCGGTCTGCGGGAAATAAACCGTAGGCGAAGACGGTGTTTGGCCCTTAGGGCATTTGTAACGGGTAACCGTCTGGAAAGAATATGCGGTCTTTTTGACGCGGCCGCCGTCGCCGTCATAATTAAAGGAAGCTAAATCCTTATTGGCCTTGATGACTTTGGTTAAACGGTTTTCCCAGTCGTATTGATAACTGGTGGTAATGCCGTTTTTGACTAGAGTTATCATATTGCCGTTATTGTCATAGCCAAAGGTTGAGCCGTCGGAGGCAGAGGTTAAGGCGTGAGGGCCAGCGGCACCCTCGCCGTAATTAAAGGTAAGTCCGTCTTTGGAGGTGATATTACCTATCGCATCATACGCATAGGTCTTACTGCCGTAATAGGTGCCGCTGGCCCCTATCAATCTATTTAAAGCATCATAGGAAAAGGTCTGCGATGCGGAATTGAGGTTACCGGTAATCGCTAGCACATTACCCACCTCGTCGAACGAATAACTTAAATCCTGAAGTTTCACATTTTTGCTGTCTTTGGTCATCAAGTGAGTCAATCTTAAAGTATTCGGGTCATAGGTGTAAACGGTATTAACGCCGTTACCATAAACAATTTTAGTAATCTGCCCGGTGGCTGAATAATCTACGCTGATAACATAATTATTAATCCCCGAATAAACGCTTTCAATCTGCCCGGTGGAATTATATGCATAACTTATCGGTGTAGCATCCGGATAGGTCAAAGCGGTTAAGCGGCTGGCAGCATCGTAGCTGCGGTTTACCGTAAAATCAACGCCGTCGATTTTCTTAATTGATTGCGTCTCCCTACCCAAAGAATCATAGGAAAATCTGGTGGTGCCGCTATTTTGATAGGCAGCCTGGGTAAGCCTTCCTTTAGAATTAGCAACGGTTACATCATCGTAGGCGTAGGTTACATTGGCTTGGCCTGATAAAGGATAACTTTTAACGGTTAACCGATTAAGCGCGTCATATTGAAACTGGGTGGTCTGGTTTTTATTATCGACCTGCTTTATTAAATTTCCTACACCGTCATAAAAATATTGCCAGTTACCCATATTCGGGTCAGTCATAGATTTTTTCCTGCCTAAAGTATCATAAGTAATAGCAGTCGAGTGGCCGGCGGTATCGGTAGTGGAAACAAGATTTCCTAATGCATTATAAGAATACAGGGTAGTAGCGTATAGCGTGTAGGGTGTAGTTGCGTAATGCGGACTTCTTCCGTCGGAGCCTGAGTATTCTTCTTTTTTAATCAGGCGGCCATAGGCATCAGAGTAAGATGCCAGCCTATGGCCGTTCTCATCTATCGTCTCCACTTTCCAGTCATCATAAATTATATCGGCATAAGAATTATCCGGATTGATAGTTTTAACTACCCTACCCAAACCATCGTAATCAATTTTGGTAAATGGCCCGGAATAATTGGGCGTAGTAAAATTCGGCGTGGCCGGCGTAAAGGCCGGAAGATATTTTTTAATCGGCAAACCCTGCATATTGTATTCGGTCAGCCCAGAAATAATTTGTTGGGCAGAATCTTTTGATTCGGTTTTGGTTTCTACCAAGCGCCCCAGCCCGTCATAAAATTGTAAACTATCCAAAGTTCCGGCTTGGCCGGAAACTTCCCGCTGATGAGTAGTAATTTTTATAGGAACACTGCTCAAATCATATTCGACTGACGCCGTAGGATAATTAATGGAATCATATTCCGAAACAGTTGCCACTGCCCTGCCAAAGGTATCATAAGTAGTCGAGGAACTTTTATTATTGGGGTCTTTAACTGATTTTACCTGCCCCCAAAGTCCGCGGTATCCGCTACCATCATCCAAAGGCACTCCGTTTACTCCGTAATATTGCGAAACCGCCTGATGACCTAAGGCATTGGCAGTGATTAAAGGAAACATATTGTAAGTAGAATCGTAAGTAACGCTGGAGGCGCGGCCAAGGGCATCGGTGGTGGTTAAAAGATTACCATAATCATCATAGGCAAAGGTTGCCTGCGGATTCGTCCCTCCGTCCAGCCAGTCAACTTGTTTGGTTAAATTGCCTTTAGTGGATAAATCATCCAAGCCGGCGTGATTGTCGTAATAAAATTCTGATTTTTTAACTGGGTTGCCGTCATTATCCTGAACGAGGGAACGCTTGGGCACACCCAAAATCCACAACGAAGAATTATTGGCATACTCGACGATGCTGGTGCGCTTATCAGAGCCGATATCGGAGCCGGAATCAAGGGCAATCTCACCCAATTCTACGAGTTTCGTGAGGTTGCCGTATTGCGGACTCTCCTCGTAAAAATATTGCGCCTGCGTCCTTTTGCCGATTGAATTTCCGTCATAAACAAAATTATCTGTTTTTGCTAAATAAACAAAATGTGAGCCAATGCCTAGATCCTGCTCCTGCCAGACGTTGACAACTTTATTAAAAAGATTTCCTGCAGAATCATAACTGCGGCCTTCCTTTAACCTTCCTTTATTGTAATCTTCTTGCAAAAATTCTGTTTCGGTGTAATTTCCTTGGGCGTCGGTTACCTTAACATATCCAAAGCCGCGAAACTCCCTATTTCGAGAATCAAAGAATCCGTTTTTGTAAGAATAATTGGTTGTATAACTTTGGCCTGAGGCCTGGCCTGTAACAGTAACGGAAGATACTGTCTGTACAGGAAAAGGCAAATCTGGTTTTCCATCGCCACCTGTGTTGTCGTATTTTGTGGAAGGAATATAATTTATATTTGTAACTGCGCCTATGCCGTTATCTATTTGAGATAAGAAATCTACTGCGGCACCACCATTTTCAAGCGCAACAGTCCATACAGATACTTCAGGGGAATTGTGAGGATCCCGTACCATAAGGTCGGTTAAACCATCACCATTAAAGTCGCCAAAGAGTCGTTCATAACCACTAGCTGTTCCGAAGCCGCTTATCCAGGCCGCGCCTACTTGACCAAATCTATTGTGGCCGTCATTAAGTGCTATGTAATAGGTTCCGTCAAGTGTACGACAGGTGCCAATATCGGTTAAGCCATCGCCGTTAAAATCTCCTGTAAAAGGAATCTCACCGGCCTGTCCAAAACCGCGCATCCATTCGCCGGAGTTGGAAAAACTATTGTTGCCATTATTAAGCGCAACAGTCCATACAGATACTTCAGGGGAATTGTGAGGATCCCGTACCATAAGGTCGGTTAAACCATCACCATTAAAGTCGCCAAAGAGTCGTTCATAACCACTAGCTGTTCCGAAGCCGCTT
>Ga0209824_10000012_pt1 | contig 173371 bp, 155 predicted proteins | sample VDWuncwatermetaG_FD_184124 | JGI IMG/M metagenome (GOLD analysis project Ga0209824, IMG submission 184124) | Wastewater microbial communities from Netherlands to study Microbial Dark Matter (Phase II) - VDW unchlorinated drinking water (SPAdes)... ... | reverse complement strand
CTTGGCGACCTTGCCGCCGTTGGCGAAGGTCTTGACCTCGGGGTCGCGGGTGAGTCGGCCGATCAGCATGACTTTGTTCAGGTTCGCCATCGTGGGCTCCGTGCGTCGAGATTGATCCGTCCTGTATAGATTAGCACGGCTCAGCGGACCGGGGCCAGGCGTGCGAGCAGGCCTTCGTCGGTGCTGAAATACAGCAGGCCGTCGGGACCCTGGCGCACGCCGCGAAAACGCCAGCCGCGGTTGACGAGGAGGCTTTCCTCCTCGCCGGCCGCGTCCCCGTGGAGCGTCACGCGGCGCAGATGCTCGCCGCTGAGGCAGGCCAGGAAGACCGAGCCTCGCCAGCGCGGGAATGCCGCGCCGTCGTAGAAGGCCAGCGCGGACGGGGAGATGGAGGGAACCCAGTGAGCCGCGGGCTGCTCCAGGCCCTCCTTGGCCGCGTCTCCGATCTTCGGACCGTAGTACTCCCGGCCGTAGGTGATCGTCGGCCAGCCGTAGTTGACGCCGCGCTTGACGTGGTTGAGCTCGTCTCCGCCCCGCGGCCCCATCTCGGCTGACCAGAGCTGCCTCGAGCCGGGGCGCAGCGCCAGGCCTTGGGGATTGCGGTGGCCCCAGCTCCAGATTTCCGGGAGCGCGCCGGGGAGATTCGCGCCATCGGGCTTGCCGTCGTGCGTGAGGCGCACGATCTTGCCGTTGTGGCGCTTGAGATCCTGCGCGAGGTCCCGCCGGCCGCGCTCGCCGAGGCTCAGGTAGAGGTGCGGTCCGTCGAACTCGATGCGCGAGCCGAAATGCACGCCGTCCCGGCCGCCCGCGTTGGAGAGGAAGAGGCGTTCGAAGCCCTCGAGCTTGCCGTCCGACAGCCGGCCGCGGCCGAGCGCGGTCGCCGCCCCGTCGGGCACGGCCTGCGACCAGGCCAGGTACACCCAGCGGTTCTTCGCGAAGTCCGGGTGGACGCGCACGTCGAGCAGGCCGCCCTGGCCCTTGGCCCAGACGGCGGGCGCGCCCGCGATCTCCGCGGCGGCCTTGGTCCCGGGGTCGTAAATCCCGAGCCTTCCGCCGCGTTCGGTGAACACGATTCGCCCATCGGGAAGGAAATCGAAGCCCCAGACCACGCCGGGCCGCCGGGTTAGAATCTCGACCTTGTAGACGGGCGCCGTCGCGGCCGCCGCGGCGAGGACCGCGGCGAGAAGAGGCGCGAGGGGAAGCATGAGGAGATTTTACGTTATTCCCGTGTAGTTGGCATTATGCGAAGTTTGAATGGTAGTATGACCCGGTGAAAGGGGCACGGGCCGTATTAACGGGCGCGATGCTCCTGTGCCTGCTGGCCCGGCCCGCCGGCGCGGCGGAATCCTCCGACGCCGCGCGCGAAGCCTTCCGCTTCTTCGCGGAGGAAGGCCGCTCCTCGACGGCTTTGCGCCGCGTCGCCCCGACGCAGGGCTCGCCGGTGCCGGTGGACGTGGTCACCGCCGAGGAAATCCAGGCCTCCGGGGCCGTCAACCTGTGGGACCTCCTGCGCTTCCGCGTCGGACTCGACGTGATCGAGGGCCGATCCAACCAGGGCGCCAACCGGGCGGTGGTGTCCGTGCGCGGCACGCCCCGCGACACGACGGCGGAACTGCTCGTGCTTCTGGACGGGCGCAGCGTCTACGATCCCCGCTCCGGCGTGACCTTGTGGGAGGCCATCCCGGTCCAATTACAAGATATCGAGCGCATCGAGATCGTGCGCGGTCCCAACGCCGCCCTGTACGGCTCGAACGCCGGCCTCGGCGTTATCAACATCATCACGCGCCGCCCCGCCGCTCCTCTCCAGGGTCAGGCGACGTTCCGGGGAGGGAGCCAGCGCCTGGCGGAAGGCTCCGTCGCCGGCGAGACGGCAGGAGAGCGCGGCGGCTTGCGTCTAAGCGCGACCTCCCGGACCCAGGGCGGGCACCCGACCTCCGCCAATCCCTGGGTCGAGGGACACGATTTCCTGCGCGATCACACCGGCAACCTGCGCGGCTGGACGCCCCTCGGCGACGGCTCGCTCGAGCTTCTGGCCGGAGTCTCCCGCCAGGATTTCGGCAAGACTTTCAACGCCAAGCCGCAGGGCCGCCTCGATAATCATTTCCAGCTCGCGCGCTTCGAGCATCCGACCGGCCCGGACTCGAGCCTGGAGCTGCGCTTCTCGCGGAGCGACTCCACCGCGGACGAATTTCCCGTCGCCGGCAATCGGGACACGAGCTCGCGCTTCTGGCAGTACGACACGGAAGGCTTGCACACCGTGGCGTGGGGCGGCGGGCGCCTGCACACCACCTACGGCGCCGCCTGGCGCTACGCGGCCTCCCGCTCGAGCTACCTGTACGGCCGCACCCCGCTGCAGACCAACCGCACCGTGCGCGGCTTCCTGCATCAGTCGATCCAGGTTCTGCCCACCGTCAGCGTCATGGGCGGCATGAACCACGAGACGGCGAACGCCGGCGGCTACCACAAGGATTTCCAAGTCGCCACGCTGTGGTCTCCCACGGAGGAACACTCGTTTAGGGCCTCGTACTCGCGCGCCAACATCAAGCCCCAAATCCTGCACCGCTTCGCGAATTTCGACGCCAGCGCCGTCGTGCACATCGCCGGCAATACGAACCTCTCGCCGTCGCCGTTGACCAGCTACGAGGCGGGCTGGCGCGGCCTCTTTCACGGCTCCGCCCTGACCCTCGAGCTGACCGGTTTTTACACCGAGATCCGCGACCACCTCAACCTCGACCAAACCTCGGGGCCGAGCGCCGTCAACATGCAGTACGACAACACCAACACGGTGATCCATCGCGGCCTCGAGGCCTCGCTGCGCTGGCGCGCGGGGCCGGGCCGCTCCCTCTACTCCAACTATACCCAGGTGACCGTCACCGACCAGGACAATCACGACCTCTATCTGAAGACCACGCCGCGGCACAAGGTCAACCTCGGCTTCGATTGGGCGCTGCCGCTGCAGCTGCGCGCGTCGATGAACGCGGGTTGGAAGGACGCCTATCTGGCCGACTCCGTCTCGGGGCCGGCGCAGAACCGCGTGCCCGCCTTCTGGCGCCTCGACGCGCGGCTGTCCTGGTCTCCGTCCTCGCGGCTTGAGCTGTTCGTCGCCGGTCAGAACCTGGAGCAGCGCGTCCGGCGCGAGTACGTCGACGGCCTGCTCGTGCCGCGTCGAATCCAGGGCGGCGCGACGGTGAGGTTCTGATGCGGCTCGCCCTCATCGCCGTCCTCCTGCTGGCGCCGGCCGCGGCGAGCGTCTCCTCCGCGCTCGTTGTGGTGGGCGACCCGAATTCGTCGTCCTATCTCGAGGCGCTCGACGGGTTCCGCGACGAGCTCGGCGAGTCGGTCGAGATCGTTTCCGCCGGCCGGCCCTTGCCGCCGGGTCCGCACGGCGTGATCGTCGCCTTCGGCGGGCGCGCCGCGCTGCGGGCGAGCAAGGCCGAGGCGCCCTTGGTCGTGGCCCTGGCTCCCGCGTATCGCGGCGCCGATTCGTCATCCATGACGGTCCATGTCGCTATGACCCCGGCGCCGGAGCGATTCGCGGGCTTTCTGTCCGTGGCGGGAGTGCGCCGCCTTCTGGCCGTTCGCGCGAGCACCGCTCGCGCCGCGTTTGTCCGCCGCGCCGCCGAGGCGGGCCATCCGTTCGGTCTCGAGATAGAGGATGGGGTCTTGTCGGGGGTGGAAGACCTGCCGCGGCTTCTGCGGGGCGCCGACCCGCGGGTGGACGCGATCTGGCTCGCGCCGGATCCAACCGTGGTGACCCCCGAGGTGTTCGCCGCCGTGCGGGAATTCTCCCGCGCCCGCGCGATTCCGTTCTTCGCTCCCGCCGCCGGGCTCGTTTCCGGCGAGGTTCGCGGCGAACTGACCGTCAGCTTCCGCGATTGCGGACGGGAGGCCGCGCGCGCGGCTCGCGAGATGTTGGCCGGGCGGCCCGTGGCGGCCCTGATCTACCCGGCGCGGCCCCAGCGGGTGGCGCCGATCGTGAAGTCCACCATTCCCGCCGTGTCGCCCTAGCGGGAGGCGGCCGCGGTCCAGGAGACGACGCGCTCGAAGGTCGCGGAATCCTCGAACATCTGCACGCCGTGGCCGCCGGGGGCGTAGAGCGCGGACGCGGCCTTTCGAGCCTCGAGGTCCCTGACGCCGACGTAGGCGTAGCCGTCGGCCGGAGAGACGGCCGCGAGGGTCTTCAAGCCCTTACGCGTCTTGAGCAGGACGCCCCGGTAGTTGCCGGACGGGGACAGCAGGAGCAAGAACGGCGCCGCCCTGCGCTCGGCGGCGACGATCGACGCGAGATTCGCCCCGATCGACGCGCCTGCGAAAGCGACGCGCGCGTCTGGCACGCCCTTGGCCTTGAGCCAGTCGGCCGCGGCGCGCAGATCCTCGGCGGCGGCGGGCCAGGCGCCGCGCCCGTCAAAGCCGTTGAAGTCCGTCGAGCCGGGCGGGCCCAGACGGCTGCCGGCGTGCCCGCGCAGGTCGAGGGCGAGCGTGCCCACGCCCTTGGCCGCCAAGGCCTCGGCGAAGCGATGCCATTCCCCGCCGGCGCTGCCCACGCCGTGCGCCAGGACCACCGTCGCGTTGCCCTTGGAGGCGGGGCGGTAGGACGCCGCGATGGTCCAGCCGTCCTTCGTCCCGAAGGTCACGGCCTGAACGGCCGCGAGGACGACGGCAGCCGCGCTCACCGGCATCGCATCGCGAGCTCGTAGCCCGCGTTGTAGATGGCGAACACCGAGTCCTGGACGCGCACGACGCTGCGCATGAGCTCCTCGGTCTTGTGCCCGAAATTCTTGTCGTTGGCCCAGTTGTTCTCGGCGACGACGCCGCGGACGGCGTTCATGTCGGTGTAGAGGGCGTTGAGCGTCAGCTGCAGCTGCTGCACCTGCCCGAGTATGAGGAGCCCGGTCTGATACATCTCCGGGTCGGGGAGGGCCTGCGACTGGGCGAGGCGCTGGCGGGAGGTCAGGTAATAGAGGTTCTGACGCACCTGATCGCACCCGGTGGTCAGCGTCTCGAAATTATTGATGATCGTCTCGAGGCTCGGCTGAGGATCGGGCTGGGCGTACGCGTAGCGCAGGTTGTCGCCCTGGGCCTTCACGTACTGATGAATCTGGGCCAGGTTCGCCACCTGTTGGGCCACCTGCCCGGCGATGGCCTTCATCACCGGGATCATCATCGGGTCGCTTTGCTGCCGCGCCAGCCGGTCCCGCGCCGTCAATAAAGCGTCCCAAAAGAATCTCTCCTGCCACAAGGTCGGGGCCTGATTGTCCAGGGCTTGCGCCGGCAGAGCGGACGCGAGCAGGAAGGCGGCAAGAAGCGTTCGACGCATCGGCTTTAGTATAGCGGAAAACCCCGTTGGTGTCAGGCCTGCGAATTCGTTGAATTCCAGAAGGGGGGCGGAGAGACGATGTCCGGCGGGGCGTAGGGTCTGCCGCGACCAGGGGTCGTCATAGTCGCGGACAGACCCCCGAGCGCGGCTCAATGCCGCGCGTCCCCGCCGGACATCGTCTCTCCGCCCCCGCCCACATGAGAATTCAACGAATTTGCAGGCCTGACACCAGCCGTTTTCTTTGTTAACATGAGGCCATGGACACCGACGACGTGTTGGCTCTCGTGGGACGGCTGTTCGTGGCCATCATCTTTCTCGCGTCGGCGTTCGGCAAGATCACGAACTTCGACGGGACGCTTCAGTATATGGATTCGCACGGAATGCCGGCGGCGAACCTCCTGTGCGTCGGGGCGATCCTGGTGGAATCGCTCGGCGCGGTGGCTCTCATCCTCGGCTACAAGACGCGCTGGGGCGCGGCCGGGCTGGCCGTGTTCCTCGTCGCGGCGACCGCGGTGTTCCACACCGGCCACGACCAGCGCATCCAGCTCCTGAAGAATCTCGCGATCCTGGGCGGCCTGCTCAACCTCCTCGCGCAGGGCCCGGGCGGCATCAGCCTCGAGGGGAGCAAGTCGTGAGCAAGGAAAAGGCGCCTCACCAGGTTCTCGCCCGCAAGTATCGCCCGCAGGGCTTCGAAGAGCTCGTCGGCCAGCCCGCCGTCTCCCAGACCCTTTCCAACGCGCTGACGGCCAAGCGCGTTCACCACGCCTATCTCTTCACCGGCCCTCGCGGCTGCGGCAAGACGACGACCGCCCGCATCCTCGCCAAAGGCCTCAACTGCGTGAAGGGCCCGACGCCGGCGCCCTGCGACGAGTGTACGTCCTGCCGCGAGATCGCGCTGTCATCGAGCCTCGATGTCCTCGAGATGGACGCCGCCTCGCACACCGGCGTCGACGACGTCCGCGAGGTGATCATCGAGACCGTCGCGCTCGCCCCGACGCGCGACCGCTACAAGGTCTTCATCATCGACGAGACGCACATGCTTTCGAACTCGGCGTTCAACGCGCTCCTTAAGACCATCGAGGAGCCGCCGCCCCACGTCGTGTTCATCCTCGCCACGACCGAGGTGCACAAGGTCCCCGCGACGATCGCCTCGCGCTGCCAGCGCTTCAAGTTCCGGCCGGTGGCACCCGACCTGCTGGCGGGCCACCTCGCCTCCATCGCTAAGAAGGAAAAGGTCGCCGTCGAGCCCGAAGCGCTCGATCTTCTCGCCCGCGCGGCCGAAGGCTCGCTGCGCGACGCGGTCAGCCTGCTCGACCAGTGCCGCAGCGTCGGCGAAGGCAAGGTTACGGTCGAGTCCGTGCGCGAGATGTTCGGCTTTGTGCCGCAGGATCTGCTGATCGGCGTGGCGTCGGCCCTGCTCGCGCGCGACCCCAAGGCGCTCGCGGGCTGGCTCAAGAAGATCTACGAGGAAGGCGTGGAGCCCGCCCAGCTGCTCAAGGATTTGCGCGCCGCCATCGAAGGCTCGTACCTCGTCAAGCTCGGCGCGGGGGAGCCCGTCGACGCGCTTTGGACCAAGGCGCTGTCGGGCGCGTCGGCCGAGGCGCTTGGCTTCCTCCTGAAGCGGCTTAATCGCGCGCTCGAGGAGCTCCGCTACGGGGATTCGCCGCGGCTGGCGCTCGAGCTTGGGCTGTTCTCCGCGCTTGAAGCCGCGCATGATCTCGGCGCCTGGGTTTCGCGTCTCGAGGCGCTCGAGAAGCGCCTCGCGGCCGGCGGCGGCGGGAATGCCTTATCGCCCGCCCCCGCGCTGTCGGCGCCCGCGCGGGTTCCGGCTCCCGCGGCGGAAGCGGAAGATAGCCTCGAGCCCGAGGAAGCCCCCGCCCCGGCTTCGGGCGCCTCCATATCGTGGCCCGCGCTCGTCGAGGCCGTCTCGAAAACGAAGATCACCCTGGCCACCGCGCTCGAGCGGGCTAAGGGCGAGGCCGTCCCCGGCGGCTACCGCATTTCTTTCGCCAAGAATTTCGATCTCGACATGGCCAGGCGCTCGACGGCGGTGCTCGAGGACGCGCTGACGAAGCTGGCCGGGCGCGCGATGGCGCTCGAGCTGGTCCTCGGCGCGGCCGACGCGGCTCCCGTGAGCGACATCGTGGACCGCTCCATGCCCGAGCCCAAGACCGGAGTCGACGCCCCGCCCGGCACGCGCTGGAAGGACGTCGGCGAGGGCGCTTCGGGCGGCGGGACCGGCGGCCTCAAGAACGCCGAGGGCGTGTTCGGCGGCAAAGCGCGGATCATCAAGAAAAACCCGCAATGAAGGCCTTCGAGCGGCTGATCGGCGCGCTGAAGCGGCTTCCCGGAGTGGGGCCCAAGCAGGCCGAACGTTTCGCGATCCACCTCCTGCGCGCCCCGCGCACCGAGGTCGAGGGCTTCGTCGACGCCCTGCGCGAGGCGAAGGCCTCGATGCGCCTGTGCGCGCGCTGCGGGGATTTCACCGACAAGGAAATCTGCCGGCTGTGCTCCGACCCCGCGCGCGACGCGAGCCTGCTCTGCGTCGTCGAGGAGACCCAGGACCTCGCGGCCCTCGAGCGTTCGCGCGCCTTCAACGGGCTCTACCACGTCCTGCACGGCTCGCTGTCGCCGCTCGACGGCATCGGCCCCGATCGCATCAAGGCCAAGGAGCTCGTCGAGCGCGTGCGCGCTGGCGGCGTGCGCGAGATCGTGCTCGCCACCGATCCCGACACCGAAGGCGAGGCGACCGCCCTGTATCTCGCCCAAATTTTGAAGCCCTTCCCGGTCAAGGTCACGCGCATCGCTCACGGCGTGCCGCTGGGGGGCGACCTCGACTACCTCGACGAGCGCACCTTGTCCTACGCGCTCTCGGGACGACGCGAGGTTTAAGCCGCAGGAGAACATCATGCGCTACGAAAACGTGCTCGAAGCCATCGGCAACACGCCGCTGATCCGCATCAACGCGCTGGCCAAGGGCCTCAAGCCGAAGATCTACGCGAAGGCCGAGTTCATGAACCCCGGCGGCTCCGTCAAGGACCGCATCGGCGTCGCGATGATCGATGACGCCGAGCGCCGCGGCCTGCTCAAGCCCGGAGGCACCATCGTCGAGGGCACCTCGGGCAACACCGGCATCGGCCTGGCTCTCGTCGCGGCCCTGCGCGGCTATAAGCTGATCTTCACCATCACCGACAAGCAGTCGCGCGAGAAGATCAACCTGCTCAAGGCGCTCGGCGCGGAGGTCATCGTCTGCCCGACGAACGTCGAGCCCGAGGATCCCCGCTCCTACTACTCCGTCGCCGACAAGATGACCGAGGAGATTCCCGGCGCCTTCCACCCGAACCAGTACGAGAATCCGGAGAACCCGAAGATCCATTACAAGACCACGGGCCCGGAGATCTGGAAGGACACCGACGGCAAGATCACGCATTTCGTCGCGGGCATGGGCACCGGCGGCACGATCTCCGGGGTGGCCAAGTACCTTAAAGAGCAGAACAAGAAGATCAAGATCATCGGCGCCGACCCGGTCGGCTCGCTCTATTACGATAAGATCGTCCACAACAGGATCGGCATCGCCAAGCCCTACGTCGTCGAAGGAGTCGGTGAGGACTTCTTCCCCGGCACGATGGACCTCAAGTGCGTCGATGACGTGATCGTCACGCCCGACCGCGATTGCTTCCAGATGACGCGCAAGCTCGCGACGATGGAGGGCATCCTGACGGGCGGCTCGGGCGGCTCCGCGGTGTGGGCCGGCCTCCAGTACGCGAAGAAGCTGACCGAAAAGGACTTCATGGTCATCCTCGTGCCCGACACCGGCATGCGCTATCTCTCCAAGATCTACAACGACGAGTGGATGAAGGAGAACCAGTACTTCGAGAGCGAGGTTCACCTCAAGGTCGCCGACATCCTGGCCGCCAAGCGCAAGCACGGCAAGACCGGGAAGCTCGCGACCGTCAAGCCGACCGACAAGCTCTTCGCGGCGATGGCGCTCATGCGCAAGCTCGACATCTCGCAGCTGCCCGTTCACGAGAAGGACAAGATCGTCGGCACGGTCATGGAGGACGCGGTCCTCGGCATGATGCTCAAGGGCCGCGACATCAAGAAGATGATCGTGCGCGAGGCGATGAGCCAGCCCCTGCCCGTGCTGGCGCCCGAGGCCCGCGTCGAGTCCGTGCTGCGCTACTTCACGCCCGACCGCCCCGCCGTCCTCATCAAGACCGGCAAGTCCTCCTACGACATCGTGACCAAGTACGACGTCGTCAACGCCGTTTCCCGCGCCTCGGAGACCCGTTAATGAAACTCCTTCTTCTGCCGCTTCTGCTGTGCGCCGCGACCACCTTCGCTCAGGACGAATCGCCCGAGGCGGCCCCGGCCGCGCCGGAAGCGGAGGTCAGCGAAGCGAAAGCTCCGCCGCGTCCCTCGCTGCTCGATGAGAAGACCGCGGAGCCGGCGGCCGAGACGAAGGCGGAGCGTCAGCCCGAGCCGGAGCCTGAGCCGAAGCCCGAGCCGAAACCCGAACCCAAGCCCGAGCCGAAGCCTGAGCCCAAGCCTGAGCCGAAGGCGAAGCCCGAGCCGAAACCCGTCGCCGCGCCGGCCGCCAAAGCCTCCGGCCCCGCGGAGGAGTTCGCGTTCGCGAAGGCCGCGGCCGAGGACGCCGACGGCAAGATCGCGGAAGCCGCGATGGAGGAGCTCGCCGTGTTCGTGCGCCGCTACCCCGCCTCCGAGCAGGCGCCCGAGGCCATGCTCCTGCTCGCCGGGCTTAAGCAGAAGAACGGCGATTGGCAGCCTGCGACGGCCTCGCTTCTTCGCCTCCTTTACGAGTATCCGGACACGAAGATCGGCCTGCGCGCGAAGTCCGACTACATGACCTTGGTCGACAAGAAGGCGTCGCGCAAGCATCGTCCGATCCTGAACGAGCTGGTGAAGCTTCCCGAGACTTCGGACAAGGCCGACCGGCTGTCGTCGCTCTGGCGGAAGCTGGCCTCGCTGGCGCCCGACGCGCTGTACGAGCCGGTCGCCGAGCAGATTCGCGATTTCACCGTGCGCTTTCCCGGGCACAAGGACGGCGATAAGCTTCAGGCCTCCCTCGCGCAGCTTCACGCCGCCAACGACAAGCCCGGGGCGGCCCTGCTGTCTTGGCGCAAGCTGCTGGCGCTGTACCCGGAGAGCGGGGCGCGCGCGCAGGCGCAGATGGCGATCGGCGACCTGTACGCCGACTCCCTGCGCGATCCGAAGAAGGCGATCGACGCCTATCAGGAGCTCGTGGAGCGGTATCCTGACGCCGCCGAGGTTCAAGCGGCCCTGGAGAACTCGGCGCGCCTCTTCGACGACAAGCTGCGCCAGTACGCGCTCGCCGTCGAGATGCACGAGAAGATCGTCAAGCTGTTCCCGAAGACGCCGGCCTCGCTTCAGTCTCTCAAGTCCATCGCCAAGCTGCAGCGCGACCGCCTGAGCGCCTCCGAGGACGCGATGAAGACCTTGATGCGCCTGTCGTCCATGCACGGAGGCCAGGACGGCGTCGACGCCCTGCTCCAGGCCGCGGAGTTCGCGCGCCGCGACGTGAAGGATTTCGGCCGGCAGGCCGAATTGTTGAGAAAGGTCTCCGACGACTACGCCGGCGCCAAGGAGGCGCCGCAGGCGCTCTACGACGCCGCCGGAGTCTACGAAGACTCGCTCAAGGACAAGGCCAAGGCGATTGAGGTCTATAAGGACGTCGGAACCAAGTTCCCGTCGCATAAGCTCGCCAAGCGGGCCACTGATCGCGCGACGAAGCTCGAAACCTCGAACTAGGTCCGTCTAAAACCCTGGCACCCGGGCCCTATTGAGGGGGGGCCCGGGATTTCCTAGAATGCCCGCGATGCCCACCAAGACGCCCGCCGCCAAGACGACCCCGAAAACCGCTCCCGCCGCCGACCCGTACAAAAAGCTCGGCGCCGCGAAGCTCCTCAAGATTCACGAGCTGATGGTCCGCGCCCGCCTATTAGAGGAACGGCTCATCAAGATGAGCAAGGGCGGCGACGGCTTCTTCTGGATCGGCGGCCCGGGCGAGGAAGCCTTCAACGTGCCGCTCGGCCTGCAGATCAAGAAGGGCCACGGCGTGAATTTCGACTTCCTGCATCTGCACTACCGCTCGGCCGCCATCGTCATGTCCATGGGCGCGGCGCCGATCGACGCGCTGCGCCAGATGCGCTCGGTCGGAACCGACCCCTACTCGAAGGGCCGCAACTTCGTCAACCACTACGCGATCCCGGAATTAAACGTCGTGCCTGTTTCGCCGACGATCGAGACTCAGTACTCGACGGCGATCGGCACGGGCATCGCCCAGGCCCGCGCCAAGACCGACGCGATCACCGTCGTCAACGGCGGCGACGCCGGCACGGCCGAGGGAGATTTTCACTCCTGCCTCGTGTGGGCCAATCGCCCCGCTCTGCCGCTTCCCATTCTGATCGTGGTCGTCAACAACGGCTGGGGCATCTCGACCGAAATGAAGACCCAGCACGGCGAGAGGAATATCTCCGACTGGGCCAAGGTTTTCCCGGACATGCCCGGCAAGACGATCAACGGCAACGACGTCATCGAATCCTGGGCGGCGCTGGAAGAGGCTTTCGCCTACATCCGCAAGAACCGCAAGCCTTACCTGCTCGAGGCCCGCTGCAGCCGCCTGTACGGCCACTCTTCCTCCTCCGGCGCCAACCGCATCCCGGAGACCGACTGCATCGACCTCCTCGAGAAGGCCATGGCGCAGCGCGGCCTGGCGAAGGCCGCCGATTTCAAGAAGATCTGGGACAAGGAGGCGGCCGCCCTCGATGCCGCCCATAAGCAGGTGAAAGCCGAGCCGTTCCCCGCGGTCGAGACCGTTTGGGAAGACGTATTCGCCGACGGCCTGCCTCCGTCCTACCCGACGAAGGGAGGCAGCTGATATGGCCAACATGGCGCAGGCCATCCGCATGGCCCTCCACTACGGCGAGCAGAACCTGGGCGTCACCGAGATCTTCGGCGAGGACGTCGGCCCGCCCTTGGGCGGAGTGTTCACCGCTACTCAGGGATTGAAGACGGCGTGGAATGCCCCGCTCGACGAGCGCGGCATCATCGGCGCGGCTCTTGGTCTGGCCTGGGCCGGCGGCCGTCCCGTCGCCGAAATCCAGTTCGTCGACTACATCTTCAACGTCATCGACATGCTCAAGCTCGCCGCCAACGGCCACTGGTCCTCGGGCGGGCGCTATAAGACGCCGATGGTCGTGATGACCCCGACCGGCTCGGGCATTCACGGCTCGATGTATCACTCCCATTCCTTCGACTCGATCGCCTCGAAGCTGCACGGCATGAAGGTCGTCTGCCCCTCGACGCCGATCGACGCGTACGGCCTCATGATCGCGGCGATCAAGAGCGACGATCCCGTGCTGTTCCTCAAGCCCAAGGCGCTCCTGCGCTCGAAAGGCGAGGAGCTCATCCCCGGCGAGCCCGCCGACGAGAAGCTGCTGCACGAGATGATCGACGCGCCGCTGGGCGACCGCACGAAGTGGAAGGCGAAGTGGCCGAAGCTGAGCGATTACACGGTGGAGATCGGCAAGGCTAAGATCTCCCATCCCGGCTCCGACGCGACGATCGTCACGCACGGCCGCATGGCCCCGCTGTGTCTCGAGCTCGCGCGCAGGTTCGCGGCCGAAGGCCGCGGGTCCGTCGAGGTTATCGATCTTCGCTCGTTGATTCCTTACGACTGGGACGCGATCAAGACCTCGCTCAAGAAGACCGGCCGCATCATCTTCATCAACGAAGAGACCGAGATCACCAATTTCGCCGAGCACCTGATTCGACGGCTCGTCGACGAGTGCTTCTACGAGCTCAAGGTTCGCCCGCGCCTCCTCGCGGGCAAGGCCACGCCCGGCATCGCGCTCTCTCCGAACCTCGAGTACTTCATCCAGCCGCAGGCGAAGGACGTCGAGCGCGCCGTCTCCGAGTTGCTCGCCGACCCGGCCTAGCCGGATGACCCAGGCCTATGGCGCCCTGCTCGAGCGGGTGCGCGCCTTCAAGGCGCTGAGCGGCGCCGACGGCCTGCTCGCCTGGGATCACGCGGTCATGATGCCCCCGGCCGGCGGGGCCGCGCGGGCCGAGGCGGGTGCTGCGGTCGGCTCCGCCATGCACGCGCTGATCGCGGGCGCTGACTTCGGGCGCCTGCTCGACGCGGCCGAGGCCGAGAAGCCCTCCGCTCCCTTTGAGGCCGCTCTGCTGCGCTGGTCGCGCCGCGAGTTCGAGCGCCGCCGCCGCGTCCCGGCCGCGCTCGTTTCGGAGCTGGCCCGCCATGGCGCGCTCAGCCACGACATCTGGGTGGCGGCCCGCGCGAAGAGCGACTTCGCGGCGTTCCGCCCCGCGCTCGAGAAGATGTTCGAGCTCAAGCGCCGCCAGGCCGAGGCGTTGGCGCCGTCCGGCGACCTGTACGACGCGTGGCTCGAGGAGTTCGAGCCGGGCATGACCACGGGAGAGGCGTCGGCCCTGCTCGGCGCGATCCGCGAGGGGCTGGCACCTCTGGCCAGGCGCGTGCTCGAGCGCGGCGTCGACGCGCCGGTCCTCCCCGGGCTTTACCCCGAAGCGGCCCAGCGTAAGCTCGGCGAGCTGGCCGTGCGCGAGATGGGCTTCGACTTCAATCGCGGCCGCCTCGATACCGCGGTCCACCCGTTCTGCTGCGGCCTCGGGCGCGACGACGTGCGCCTGACCGCGCGCTACCACGAGGACCTGCCGCTGTCGAGCCTCTACTCTTGCCTGCACGAGGCCGGCCACGGCCTCTACGAGCAGGGGACCGGGCCGGAGCTCGACGGGACCCCGCTCGCCGCGGGCGCCACCAGCGCGGTGCACGAGTCGCAGTCGCGGCTGTGGGAGAACGTCGTCGGGCGCAGCCGCGGCTTCTGGAAGCGCTGGACGCCGCGCTATCACGAGGCCTTCCCACAGACTCTCTCGCTCGGCCCCGAGGATTTCTACCGCGCCGTCAACCGCGTGTCGGCCTCCTGCATCCGTGTCGAGGCCGACGAGCTGACCTACAGCCTGCACGTGATCCTGCGCTTCGAGCTCGAACGCGACCTGCTCGCCGGCCGCCTGCGCGTGGCGGACCTGCCAGAGGCGTGGAACGCGAAGATGAAGGAATCCCTCGGCATCGTCCCGCCCGACGACGCGAACGGCGTGCTGCAGGACGTGCACTGGGCGGAGGGGCTCATCGGCTACTTCCCGACCTACGCGATCGGCAACGCGATCTCGCTCCAGCTCTGGGAGTCGGCCGTCGCCGCCCGCCCGGGCATCGAGGCCGAGATCGAGCGCGGCGGCTCGCCGTCCCTGCTGTCCTGGCTCGTCGAGAACGTCCATCGCCGCGGCAGGACCGGCTCGGCGGCCGAAATCGTCACGGCGGCGACCGGGCGCCCGATCGATCCCGCGCCGTACCTGCGCTACCTGACGCGCAAGTACGGGGAGCTCGCGGGCCTGTGACCAAAGCCCTCGAGCTTCACGACTCGACGATCGATTCGATCGAGACCGAGGAAAACGACCTGATCCTGCGCGGCACCTTCTACGTCCATGAGTCCGCCTATCCCGGCGTGGCCGCGGGCGAGGGCTGGTTCCAGGAAGCGGAGATCCGCATCAAGGACGGCGTCTGCGACCGGGAGGAGATCGACTATCCGTGCCTTCTCGAGAGCGGGAGCCTCCACCTCGACGGCGAGTCGTTCGACCTGGTTCCCTGCCCCCTCGAACAGGAAGGGGAGACGGCGCTGCTCCTCGTGCCGGTCGAGGGCGTCGAGTTCGTCGTGCGCGGCGCGGGCATCGAGATCGAATTGCTGGGCGAGCCGGGCGAGGCCGAAGCCTTCCCTGGTTCAAATTGATAGAATCCGCCTCATGAGCTCCTCAGACGACAAAGACCTCGGCTTCTCCACTCGGGCCGTCCACGCGGGACAGTCCCCGGACCCGGCGACGGGTGCGATCATGACGCCGGTCTTCCTGACCTCGACCTACGTGCAGGAGTATCCCGACAAGCACAAGGGCTATGACTACGCGCGAACGGTTCATCCCACGCGCGATGCTCTTCAGAAGAATTTGGCGTCGTTGGAAGGGGCCGCCTTCGGGTTATGCTTCGGTTCAGGAATGGCCGCCGCCTCGACGATCATCGAAGCGTTGTCGTCGGGCGACCACGTCGTCTGCGGTAACGATATGTACGGCGGAACGTATCGGCTATTCACGAAAGTGTTCGCCCGCTTTGGCGTTGCCTTCACCTTTGTCGACACGAGCGATCTCGCGGCCGTCGAGGCCGCGTTCACGCCGCAGACGAAGCTGGTCTGGGTCGAGACGCCCACCAATCCGCTTTTAAAAATCACCGACATCCGCGCCGTAGCCAAATTGACCCATGCGAAGAAGGCCAAGCTCATCGTCGATAATACGTTTGCGTCCCCGGCCCTTCAGCAGCCTTTATCGCTTGGCGCCGACGTGGTCATGCACTCCACGACGAAATACATCGGCGGCCACTCCGACGTCGTCGGCGGCGCGATCCTGACCAGCGATGAGGGCCTGCACAAGGAGTATAAGTTCCTCCAGAACTCCCTCGGCGCCGTGCCCGGCCCGCTCGACTGCTTCCTGCTGCTCCGCTCGACCAAGACGCTCGCCCTGCGCGTCGAGCGTCACTGCGAAAACGCGATGATCGTCGCCAAGCACCTGCTCGCTCACCCCGAGGTGTCGAAGGTCCACTTTCCCGGCCTGCCCACGCACCCCGGCCATGAGATCGCCAAAAGCCAGATGTCCGGCTTCGGCGGCATGATCTCCCTCGAGCTCAAGGGCGACATCGAGCGCGCCAAGCGCATGATCTCCTCCTGCGAGATCTTCTCGCTCGCCGAGAGCTTGGGCGGCGTCGAGTCCTTGATCAGCCACCCCGCGTCGATGACGCACGGCTCGATTCCCCGAGAGGAACGCCTGAAGGCCGGCCTGAGCGACGGCCTCGTGCGCCTCTCCGTCGGTGTCGAGGATGTCAAAGATCTCACCGACGATCTCGATCGAGCCTTGGTGCGCAGCCTGAAGTCTTGAGCCGCGCCGAAGAACTGCCCGCCGCCCTGCGTCCCGGCGCCAAGAGCAGTTGGACGCGCGTGATCACCGCCGGGGACATCGCGCGCTTCGCCGAGGTCTCCGGCGACCGCGGACGCCATCATCTCGAGACTGACGCAAGCGGCCGATTGCTCGCCCACGGCCTTCTGACGGCGACCTTGCCCACGAAACTCGGCGGGGACCTGAACTTCATCGCGCGCACGATGACCTTCGATTTCCTGAAGCCCGTTTACGCGAACGACGCGCTGACGTGCGACGGCGTCGTCGAGTCCGCCGCCGTTCAGAGCGCGCGCTTCAAGCTGCGCATCGCTTTCGAGGTGCGCAACCAGGACGGGGTACTCGTCCTGCGTGGAACGACCTCCGGCCAAGTCCTGCGCTGACCGGCTACCAGCTTCCCGACGAGCCGCCGCCGCCGAAGGATCCGCCGCCGCCGGAGAACCCGCCCGAGCTTCCGCCCGAGGACCAGCCGCCGCTCGAGAATCCGCCGCCGCCGGAGCTGTAGCCTCCGCTCCGCCCGCCGCCCTTTGCCATGCTTCGGCCGAGCGAGGTGTGCGGCGCGATGAGCTTGAGGAGGGGAAACAAGACGAGGTGGGCGATCAGTATTTTCATGCCGATCGCCGCGCCCCAAAGCGCCATCGGGAAAGCCGCCCAGAACGGGATCAGGAAGAAATAGAGGAACCAGCCGGGGCCGGGAGCGAAGATGCCCACGAATTCGAACAGGCCCAGGATGCCGAAGACGAAGGCGCTCATCAAGAGCTTCTCGGTGAGCGGCAGGTCGCCGTCCGCGTCCGCGAGGCGGTTTTGCAGCGCTTCCCGGGCGGGCGGCGTATAATTTCCGTCGATGGACGCCACGATCGCGTCGACGCCGGCCGTCACTCCGCCCTCGAAGTCTCCACCGCGGAAACGCGGCACGACCTCGTTCTGGATGATGCGCCCCGCGAGCGCGTCGGGCAGCGAGCCCTCGAGGCCGTGGCCCACCTCGATGCGCAGCTTGCGGTCGTTCTTCGAGATCAGGAAGAGGACGCCGTCGTTTTGGCCCTTGCGGCCGAGCTGCCAGGTGCGCGCGACCTTGAGCGTGAAGTCCTCGAGCGGCGCGCCTTCAAGAGAATCGAGCGTCAGCACCGCGACCTGATGGCCTTTGCGGGCCTCCAGATCCTTGAGCTTGGCCTCGAGGGCCGCCCGGACCTCGGTGGACAGCAGGCCAGCGTGATCATTGACCCGGCCCGACAGAAAGGGCACCTCGAGCGCCCCGGCGGAAACGGCGAGCGCGCACAGGAGGAGAAGCGCTCGCCTCAATGGCCGCCTCCCGTCAGCGGGTCGTCGCCGAGCTCGTTGCCCGACGCGGGCTTGCCCGAGAAGCCGGAGGCATGGAGCGCCGCCGCCGTTCTCTCGACGGCGGCGCACAGGCCGTCGGCGACTCGCCCCTCATGGGCCGGCCCGGTCATCGCCGCGACCGCGGCGTCCCAAGCGGAGGGAGGCACCTTCGTGCGGACGGACTCGTCGGCGAGCACGACGACCCGGCGCTCGAGCAGGCTTGCGAAAATCAGCACGCCGTCGCGCCCGGCCGTGCGCGTGATCCCGCGGTCGAAGAAGACCTCTTTGGCCCTTCGCGCGACCGCGGCCTCCATGCGGGCCGGCCCGATCAAAAGCCGCTTGACGGGACCGCACCAGCGCCCGAACGCCGCGCCCGCGAGGCCCGCCGCCGGCACCCACAGGATGAGCCGCGACACCGGCACCCATAGAGGGTGAAACCGGTCGATCAGCAGCAGCGCCGCTACGGCGACGCCCATGCCCGCGGCGGCTCCGGCCCAGATAGACTCCGGGTACGAACTGCTCTGCTCGAACACGCACGGCACGATCTCGGCCGTAAGCCCCGTCTCCGCTTTGGCGACGGCGGCCCGCACCTTCTCCCGATCTTTCTCGCTGAGCATGGTCGAAGGATGCCTGTTCTTTCATGTCCGGTCAAGGTGCCATCACGTTTGTCAATCGAAAGTTAAAGTGTCCGGTTTCCCATTCAGGGGCCGTGATTCCGTCTTGACAAAAGTGACTTTCGGGGCATACTTGAGACATGGCCCCCAAAATCAGCCTCCTCCCAGCCCTCGCCGCCGCTCTCCTCGCCCCGTTCGCGGCCCATGCCGCCCGGGCGCCCGCACCCCCAGCTGATCCCTGCGCGAACGCCGCTGTGCTGACGACCCGGGACCAGATCCTGGCCGCGATCAAGCCCGACGATTCGCAATGGTCCGAGGCGTTGAGAAAGCGAGGGATCCGGAAGGAAGATGACGGCAGCTGGATGCAGTACTTCCAGGGCGGCTCGGCCACCGCAAGCAATGCGGCGTTCACCCGCGCCCTCGGGGACTACTGCACAGAACGTACCCGTGCGAGCCAACGCGCGATCAGCGAGGCGGCCCACCAGGCGAGGGCGGATAAGCAGCGGGAGGCGATCAGGGCGGAGCGGATGGTGAGCTACACCGAAAACACCACCAAGAAGCAGGCCGAGGTCGCGACGAAAACTCTCTCGATGATAGAGCGCGCCAAACTGCTGTTTGCCGCCGAGGACGAGCAGAAGAATGAGGCCGCGAACATCCCCGCTCCGCCCGACGCTGCGCAGTGCCAGCAGTGGAAGGCCATGGCAGATCAGTGCGAAGGGAACATCTCGATGGCGAGCGCCTCCGGCTTCGGCCTGGGGACGGAAGCCAAATGCTATAGGGCCACCCAGAACTACAAGACCTGTCCCCGTTAGGTTCCGGGGCGTCTCGCTGCCATCACCGTTAGGCCAGGCGCCATCATGACGTCTGGTATAATTGCGGCATGAGTGTGGTCCTCGAAGCTCGCGGCTTGGTCAAGCGCTACCCCAAGGCCGCAGCGAACGCCGTCGATGGGATTTCCTTGTCGGTGCGCGAAGGGTCCTGCTTCGGTCTGCTCGGGCCCAACGGTGCGGGCAAGACCACGACGGTCGAGATATTGGAGGGGATCTTGAAGCCCGACGCGGGCGAGGTTCTCTATCGCGGTGCGCCGATCGGCGCGGCGTTTCGCGAGAGGACGGGGATTCAATTTCAGGATACCGCGCTTCAGGATCACCTGACCGTGCGAGAGCTTCTCAATCTGTTCGGCGCGCTGTACCCGAGGCGCCTGGCCGAAGCGGAGCTGACGAAGCTGTGCGACCTCGGTGAGCTGCTCGACCGCGATCCCGACAAGCTCTCCGGCGGCCAGCGTCAGCGAGCGCTGCTGGCGCTCGCGCTCGTCAACGATCCCGATGTCGTCTTCCTCGATGAGCCGACCACCGGCCTCGATCCGCAGGCGCGCCGCAACTTTTGGGACCTGGCGCGCTCGATCAAGGAGCGCGGCAAGACGATTTTGCTGACCACGCATTACATGGAGGAGGCCTACGCGCTGTGCGACGAGGTCGCCATCGTCGATCGCGGCCGCATCATCGCGCAGGGCGCGCCGGATACCTTGCTTAAAAAGCACTTCGACGGCGTCGTCATCGAGCTGCCCCGGGCGGATTTCAAGCCGCCGGCGTCGGGCGTGCCGGGGCAGGCCCTCGAGCGCGGCGAGACGACGGAACTGCTGACCAACGAGGTCGAGGCGGCCCTCGAGGCGCTCAAGCGCGGGGGCTCGAGCCTCGCCCACCTGCGGGTGCGGCCGCGCACGCTCGAGGATCTCTTTTTGGCGCTCACCGGGCGGGAGCTGCGCGAATGATCGGCCGCTTCTGGGCCGTTCTGATCGGCCGCAACAAGGAGTTCCTGCGCGACCGCGGCGCGCTGGGCTGGAACCTCTTGTTCCCGTTCTTCGTCGTCTTCGGGATGGCGTTCGCCTTTTCCGACAAGGGTCAGGACGTCTTCAAGGTCGGCGTCGCGGGCGAGATAGCCGCTCTGCCGTCCGGCTTCGCCTCCACCAAACATCTTAAGTTCGTGCCGTTGGGGGATCTCAGCGCCGCGCAGGGAAAGCTGAGGCATCACCAGCTCGACATGCTCGTGCTTCCGGGCAAGCCGCTGACCTACTGGGTCAACGAAAACAGCCCGAAGGGGTATCTCGTCGAAAAGATCATGCTCGGCACCGACGCCGCGGGGTTCGCTCCCGAGCGCAAAGCCGTCGAGGGCCGGCCGATCCGCTACGTCGACTGGCTGGTCTCCGGCCTGCTTTCCATGAACATGATGTTCTCCGCTCTGTTCGGCGTGGGCTATAACCTCGTGCGCTACCGCAAGAACGGCGTGCTCAAGCGCCTGAAGGCGACGCCGCTGAAGGCCGCGGAATTCCTCGCCGCGCAGGTCGTCTCGCGGCTGATCCTGATCATGGCCGTGTTCACCGTGGTCTATCAGGGCGCGGACTTTTTCCTTCATTTTCAGCGCCTGGGGTCCTTGCTCGATCTGTACCTGATCTTCGCGCTCGGCTCGGCCTGCCTGGTCTCGCTCGGCCTGCTCGTGGCCGCGCGCGTGACGAGCGAGGAATTGGCCGGCGGCGTGCTCAATATGCTGTCCTGGCCGATGATGTTCCTCTCCGGCGTGTGGTTCTCCCTCGAGGGCGCGCCGCCCGCGCTGCGCTTCGTCGCCGATCTCATGCCGCTGACCCATCTTATCGACGCGGCGCGCGCGGTGATGACCGAGGGGGCGACCTTGGTCCAGGTCGCGCCGCACCTGTACTTCCTCGGGGGGATGACGGCGGCGTTTCTCGCCGTCGGCGCGTGGACCTTCCGCTGGGAGTAGGCTAGGCCGCGGCGCGGCCGTCAAGGATGGCGATCTTCTGCCAGATCTTGCGGGCCAGGCCGTTGGTGAGGTCCTCGGCGCCGTCCACGGCCTCAAGCACGACGGGATCCTGGACGCGGCGGGCGTAGATCGCCGCGATCTTGCCGAGCACCGACAGCATTTCGCTGCTGTAGTCGAGGTAGCGGCTGAGCTCGAACGGCGTCAAGGTCCGTTTCGGCGAGGACTCCGTGCGTGTGGCTTCGCTTGAGACCGTCTCGGGGTCCTTCGTCAGCTGGTGCATGTCCACGACGTGGGCCAGCTCCTTGAGCTCGTGGATCAGGGCCAGCGCCTTCTTGCGGCGGATGTTTTCCTCGAGCTTGGCGACGGAAAGGATGGCGGCGCCGAGCAGCAAGGTCAGGTTGGCCGCGGCGTCGGCGCCCTGCAGAAGCTCGGCGATGCTGCCGATCGAACGGGATACCCGGACCTCGAGAAACGCCGCGCCAAGGCCGGCGACGAGGGTCACGCCCAAGGTCCAAGCCGCGACGCGCAGCGGAACGTGAGGCCGCGCGAGCGCGGTGCCGCGTTCGTCCGCGGCGCGGGCGAGACGCAGAACGGAGTCGGCGAGCCCGAGGAGGCCGGAGCCGGGGAAGCGCTCGGCGATGCGCTTCTTCAAACGCTCGGCGGTCTCGATGATAAAGCGCGGCTCGAGGGTGGTGCTCATGCGTTCAAGCGTACTATAAGACCTTGTAGAGGACCAAGGACTGCGCGCGGCCCTTGACCTTGCCGTCGTCGCTGAAGACGCCGCCGCCGACGACGCCCACGAGCAGCGCGGAGAGGACCTGCCGGCCAAGATACGCGGGCTTGGGCTTCATTCGTAGGCCGGCGGGGCCGGCTTCGCGGCCCGCGCCAGCGCGGTGCGCGCGCGCTCGCCGTCCGCCGCGAGGCGCGCGGCTTCGTCGCGGGAGCGGAGCGCGAGCAGGGTTCCCCGCCAGGGAGACCAGCCCGCGAACCGCGCTTTGGCTTCGGCCTCGGCGCGGGCGCCGTCGAGGAGCGCGGCGGCGGCGTTCAGCGCCTCGACGCGGCCGTCCGGCTCGGCGGCGAGCCGAAGCCGGAGCCAGGCGCCGTCGAGGCGGGCGCGCAAGCCGAAATGAGTGGACAGCGGCCGCGCGCCGCCGTTATCCTCGAGAATGCCCGTAAAGGCCGTGCGCGCCGTCTCGCCCGGCGGCCGGGAGGAATAAGGGATCAGGACGTAATCGACGCGACGGTCGTCGAGGGTGCGGCCGCACATCTCGTCGCCATGAGAGACGCAAAGATCGCGCGCGCCGAGCAGATCCAGGAAAATGTCGGCTTCCTTGTCGTCCGCGGAGACCGCAAGGTCGCCGAGGAGTATGAAGGGGCGGGTCGCCGATTGGGCGCGCACGAACTCCGCCGCGGCCAGGAGCCGGCCGAGCCGGCGGGGCCCGGGCTCGAGGCGGGCGGAATAGACGTCGGCCGTCGCGCCGTCCAGGTCGAGCCCGGCGCGCAGGACGCCGCTCGAGTCGCCAAGGTCGAGCGCGGCGCGATCGACGAGGCGCCTGCGGCTCGTCACCGCGAGGCCGAGCGTGGGCTCGTGCGCGCGGTGCGGGTGTCCGGCGGCGTCGGCGAGGACGTCGGCGTCCTCGCGCCGCCAGACCTCCTGAAACGCGGCGGCGTCGACGGCCTCGGCCATGAGTCCGGCTGTCAGCGCCTCGCGCCGGCTCTGCCAGCCTTGATGCACGCGGCTGGGCCCGGCGACATTGAGGGTCAGCACGGAGAGAACGAAGGCCGCGGCTTTCACGCGAGGCTCCCGTTCCAGACGGTGACGGCGCGTCCGCCGATTTCCACGCGCGCGCCCTTGGGCCGGACCAGCAGAAAGCCGCCGCGCTTTGACGCCTGCAAGGCGGTGAGCACCGGCTTATTGAGTCTTTCGGACCAGTACGGGCCCAGCGCGCAGTGCGCCGATCCCGTCACCGGGTCTTCGTCGATGCCTTCCGCCGGAAAGAAGCAGCGCGAGACGAAGTCGTGCGTCGGGCGTTTGGCCGCGGCCGTCAGGAGAAGACCCTTCTTCGTGAGCGCCGACCAGGCCGCGAGGTTCGGCGCGGCGCGGCGCACGGTCGCCTCGCTATCCATTTCGAGCAGGTACACGCCGTCGTTCTCGCAGAAAGCCATCGGCGTGTCGGCCAGCGCGGCTAGAAGCCCGGGGGGCGGCTTGGCCGGCCGCACCGGGAGCGCGGGAAGGTCGAGGATGATCCATTCGCCGTCGCGGCGCGCGCTCAGCCGCCCGCTCTTGGTGGCGAAGTTCGCGGGGAGGGACGGCGCGAGGCGTCCCGTCTCCCAGAGCGCGTGCGCCGCCGCCAAGGTCGCGTGGCCGCACAGGTCGACCTCGATCGCGGGCGTGAACCAGCGCAGGCGGAAGACGTCGCCCTCCGCCTCGACGAAGGCGGTTTCCGACAGGTTGAACTCGGCGGCGACGCTTTGCCGCCACGCGTCGTCGCGCGGACCGTCCAGAAACACGACGGCGGCGGGATTGCCGGTGAAGGGCTTCTCCGCGAACGCGTCGACGACGCAGACGGGTAACCCCACCTTGTTAAGGGAGCGGAACGCCTTCCGCCTTCAGCATGCGCCTCTTTTTCGCGATCCCGCCGGCGCCCGAGTAGCCGGTCATGCGGCCGTCGGCGCCGACGACGCGGTGGCAGGGCACCATCGGGGCGAAGGGGTTCTTGCCCAGCGCCATGCCGACGGCGCGGGCCGACTTGGGCTTGCCGATGCGCTTGGCGATCCAGCCGTAGGTGCGCACTTCGCCTTTTGGGATTTCGAAACAAGCTTTCCAAACGGCCTGATAGAAAGGCGAGTGTGACTTCATAGCGGCGATAATTTTCTTGGGGAGCTTCATGGGAGGACTATTTTACCAAGGATGCGCGGCCCGCGAGCGCCCGTGGCGGCCGGCGCGTTGCCCGGCTTGCCGTCGAGCGCGCGCGCGGCCAGCCAGGCGAAGCAGGCCGACTCCTTGGCCATGACGGGAATCGCGGTGACGCCGACGGGGGCGGGGGAGAACAGCGCGCGCAGGCGGCGCATCAGATGGACGTTGAGCGCGCCGCCGCCGGAGACGACGACTTCGCTGAGCGGCGCGGGCGAGTTCTCGATTACGGCGAGCCAGAGTGAGCGCGCTGATAATTCGGCGAGCGTAGCGAGCGCGTCGGGGAGATTATTGACCGTCAGACGCGGATAAATCCGATCGAGAAGCTCAGGGCCGAAAGTCGAGCGATCGAGAGATTTTGGAGGGGCCTTGAGGAAGTAGGGATTGGAGAGGAGCCGCTTCAACATCTTCTCGTCGGCCTTTCCGGAAGCGGCGAGGCGACCGGAAGCGTCGAAATCACTTCGGCCGCGCGTCGCGCGGCGCACGGCCTCGTCCATCAAGGCGTTCCCGGGGCCGGTGTCGAAGGCGGCATGAATTTTCCCAAAGCCGAGGATGCTCGCGTTGGATATCCCGCCGATGTTGACCACGGCCTTGAGCGGCCCGCGACCGTACAGAAACAGATCGAAGGCGGGAACGAGCGGCGCGCCCTGGCCGCCGGCGGCCATGTCGCGCGGGCGGAAGTCGGCGACGACCGTGACGCCGGTGCGCTCGGCGATGACGGCGGGCTCGGCGATTTGGAGCGTGTTCGGCGGGACCGCGTTCGGGCCGTGCCAGACGGTTTGACCGTGCGAGCCGATGACGGCGGGGCGGGCGTTCCCCGCGATCTTGACCGCGGCGGCGGCGAAGGCCTCCCCGAGCTCGACATTCAGGCGCGAGAGCTCGGCGACGGAGAGATTCGGCGCGCCGAGCACCCGTTTCTTGAGAGCGTGGGAATAGGGGTAGGTGCGGTGACGCAGGACGCGGAGCTCGCGCGCGCCGAGGCTTACGAGCGCGGCCGTCACGCCGTCGGCCGAGGTGCCGGACATCAAGCCGACGGCGAGGCGGGGGCTCATGGCGGGCACTTTACCAAATGTCACCGGCTCATGCCGGCGACGGCCGGACGTCCGTCGAAGAGCTCGATGCTCACCTTCAGCGCGCGGCCCCAGCGCCTTTCGCCGTCGCGGCGGATCCGGACGCGCACGGCCCCCGAGAAATCCGGAGGCAGGTCCAGCTCCGGACGCGTCGTGACCAAGCCGGGAGCTCCCGTTCGTTCCCAGCGGTAGCGCGTCCCGCCGGCGCAGCCGCCGCGTTTGCCGAGATCGGCGAGGACGAGGCGGCCTGAGTCGAGCCGGGGCTCGTCGAGTGAGCTGACCTCCCGGGAGCACAGCCAGCGGCGGGCGATGATGTCGCGACGTTCTATGAGGGCACGGAGCAGATGCTCCCGCGATCCCGGCGTCGGAAAGTGGCCGAGCGAAAGCAGAGCGTCGAGGTCGGCGTCCGTGAACGCCGCCGCCAGGCGCGCGGCCCAGAAGCCGTCGGCGGGCGTGAGGCGCTGAAAGGCGGGATTGGCGAACGCCGGCTTCCAGCGCTCGGGGTCGAAGTGGCCGGAGGGGAAGGGGCCGAGCTCCGGATATTCGTGCGCCGGCGTTTTTTCCCAAGGCTTGACCCACAGCCCGAGCGTCAGCCAGGAGGCCGCGACGATCGCGGGATCGAAGGCGTACTCGTGCCCTTCGTAATAGGGCTTCGGCTCCGCGTTGCCCGAGCCGAACGAGGCGGAGAAATCGAGGAGGTAATGACGCAGGAAGCGGCGGCCGTCCTCCTCGATATAGGCGTCGTGCGTATTGCCGCCTCGGGTGTCGGTGTTGTTGACCCAGGCGGAGAAGATCTGCAGGGCGCGCAGTTCGCGGCGGTCCTCGTGATGGACGACGTCATTAGGGTCGTCGCGGCGCCGGCCGAGATAGCCGAAGGGTCCCTTGGGCTTTCCCGGCAAGGCCAGGCTCGCCGCCGCCGAGAACCGTCCGTCCGGAGAACGGGCCGCGGCGGCGAAGACCGCCTCGAGGTCGGCCGGCGTCATGGGCCGCTTGCGCAGGTAGCGGTCGCGCGTCACCGCCTTGCTCGACAGGCTGACCGCGGCCGAATCCACCCAAACGTGGTCGACGGCCGGCACGTTGTAGCCGGCGGCGTGCAGCAGGCGCGAGACGATGACCTCCCCGTTGGAGGACAGGCCCGGTCTTCCCAGCGGATCGAACTTCACGAACAGACGGCGCCCGAGCGCGTCGCGCGCGACGAATCCAGGGTTCTCTCCGGTGCTCTTGCCTTTCTCGACGATCCACGGAAACGCCGGCGGCTCCATCCCCGGTCCGCGCGCCAGCTCCGCGGCGCTCAGACGGCGGCGCCCGTGGCGGCCGACGAACCACGACGAATCCGGCGGCTCGCCGAGCGCGTCGAGGTTGCCCGCCTCCGTCGGCGGCCAGGCGCCGAGCCGCTTGAGCCAGTACGCGGGATTGAGCCCCTTCTCGATCTGATAGACGGACATCAAGTAAGCCCCGTCGGACCAGAAAAGGTCATCGTCGCTGCGCGGGGCCGGATCGGCGATATCGAGCTCGCCGGCCGCGGGCGCGGCGGCGAGCAGGAGCAGCCCGAGAAGCATGGCCCTCAAAAGACCTTCCCCATCGCCAGCTCGAACCGGCTGCCTTCGGCGTTGAAGCCGACGTGCGCCGTCAGCAGCAATTGCTCCTCGGAGAGGAAGCGCAGGCCGGGGCCGTGGCCCGCGGACCAGCGCGTCAAGCGCAGCTCCGATTCGCTCGCATAGCTTTGCCCGGCGTCGATGAAGTAGAAGGCGTCCCAGTGAATCCAGACGGGGTAGCGGTACTCGGCCGAGAGGGCCGCGGCGCCCGGGGCGCGAAAGCGAAGCCGGCTGAAGCCGCGCAGCCTGTTGTCGGAGTCGAGCACGGGATAAGCGAAGAAGGGCGCGCGCCGCGAGCCCAGCCCATGAAGCCGTTCCCAGTATCCCCGCAGCGTCAGAACACGGCGCGGGGCGGGCAAGGGGACGAAGACCCGCCCGTCGACGAAATGGCGCGCGTAGCCGTGCTCGCCGTCGCCGGCCGCCTGGGCCTCGAACTCGGCGGCCAGGCGCGTCCCGCGGACGGCCCGCTCCTTGCCCGGGACGGCGTCCCAGTCAAGGCGCAGGCCGCCGCCGCCGAGCTCGAGTCGCCGGGAGAAGCCCATCACGCCGGGGGGAGGCTCCAGCCCGGCGACGCCCGCGCCGGTCGCGACGCTGTCCGCGGCGCCGAAGAGCCCCGCGCGCAGGGAGCCTAGGCGCCGCTCGCGCCAAAGCCGGGCGCGCAGGCGCGTCGCCGCGTGGCTGCGCCGGTCCGAGAGCCCGGTGTCCCAGCCGAGCCTCGGACCGGCGCGCGCGTAGAACTCCGCGTCGTCGTCGCGGGCATAATCGACCGCGACGCCGGTTCTTCGCTGCGCGCCGCTGGGTCCGGCGAGGCGCAGGCTCGCGAAAACCTGCTTCGCGCCGGACATGGTGAAGGCGGCATCTCCTTGATGGCCTTTCCCGAATAGATCATCGTGAAAAACCAGAATGCCGGCGCCCTCGCCGGAGCCCGTCGAGGACATGTTCGGAAACCAGCCCGCCGTGCGGCCCTCGTTGAAATAAAAGAGATCCTCGAGGCGCTCGAACAGCGCATGGCTTTGGGCGAAATCGAGGGCGCGGCTAATCGGCCACCAGGGAAGCTCGAGCAGCCTGCCGGGCAGCGCCAGAATGCGTTCCGCGCTTGGGCCCGGTGCGGCGGCCGCGCATTCCGGTAGTAGCAGCGCCGACGCCAGGAACAACCGCAGCAATCAGCCCTTCTCCAGCCGGTCGAACCCGCGGCCGGCCAGCGCGGCCGCCGGCACCCACAGCAGGAGGCAGAGCAGGATGACGAGGCTCAAGCTCCATAGAGGCCAGCCGCGCGGCAAAAGCCAGACGTTGAAGGTCGCGATCAGCAATGCGCTCGAAGCCTTGGCGAAGCGGAAGAGGAACATGTCGATGAAGGCCTTGGCCTCGTACTGGACCTGCGGCGTGGTCGGCGTGTACAGGGTTTCCTTGTTCGTCTGGTTGACCGAGTAATGGAGGCTGCCGTCGCTGAAAAAGAGAAGCGAGGCCGCCGCCAGGCCGGGCGCTGCCAGGAAAACCAGGGACCCCGCGGCGAAGGCGGCGGGAAGAACGAGCAGCCCGCCGCGAGGCCCCTGACGCCGCAGGAGAGAACCGGTCAGGACCAGCTGAAAAATCACGGAGGCTCCGATGATGGCGGCGTTGAGGCGGCCGAGGAAGGAGGTCAGGAGGGTTTCCTCGGCGAAGGCGTCCAAGGCGAGGGCGTGGAAAATATAATCCACTATGGTCGAGCTCATCTCGTACAAGACGACGACCGAGGCGATGGCCAGAAGGTACGGGGAAGCCGATGTCAGCTTCGCCCCCTGCCAGGCGGCCTGGAGGCTCGGTCCGCCATTGCCGTCGCGTTGGGCGGGAGGGCCGATGGCCCATGCCAGAAAGGGCAGCGGCGCCAGCAGGGTCGCCGCGGTCCAGAGCATGAGCTCGGGCGGCGCCGTCCGCGCCAGCCCGCCGGTGAATGCGCTCCCCGCGATGCCGCCGAGTATGCCTCCGGCGCCGACCAGCGCGTAGATGCGCCGGGCCTGGGCGGGCGGCGTCGATTCGTGGGCCAGGCTCCAGAAAAGAGCCATCATGACGGTGATGAAGAGATCGACGAAGAAGTAATAGGCGAAGGCGGCGGCCGGCGCGGCGCGGCCGAAGCTGGCGAAGGCCGCGAGGCCCAGGGCGAAGGCTCCGGAGCAGGCGCACACCAGGACGGCGCGGGGCAGGGCCCGCAGGCGCCGGGTCAGGGCGGCGTAGATCACCAGGGCCGGCAGGATGGACGCGGCCGAGAGCATCTTCGCCCACGGCAGGGCGACGATGCCGCCGCTGACGAGAAGGCGCGAGGTCCGAAGGGGCTTCTGGATCCAGAAGGCGGCGACGACCAGGAAAAAAAACAGGAACAGCAGCGCCGTCTTTTTTTTCTCCTCCGGGTTCAGCTCGAACAGGTCCGATGGGCGCATGGCCGATTATAGCCGCGCCGTATGCCGGGCCCGTGCCGCCTTTGTAACAGCTAGAAGGGGACGCGCACGTAGAGCCCGCGGCCGTCGGTATAAAGGAACCTGGCCCAGCCGGCGCGGCGCTCCCAACGGGAGATGCCCTTGCCGACCAGCAAGCCTAGGGCGGCTCCGGCGACGACGTCGCTGGCCCAATGCTGATCCTGATGGATGCGCGTAGCGCCCACCGCTCCGGCCAGGCCGTAAGCCATGAAGTCGACGGCGGGGGATTCGTATTCCTCGGCGACGACGGCGGCCATGGTGAAGGCCATGGAGGTGTGGCCCGACGGGAAGGAGGCGTTGGCGTAGCCGCTTCCCCCGTTCCAGCGGCCGGGGCCGTTGTTGGTGAAGGGGCGGCTGCGTCCGAGGGTGCTCTTGAGGCCCCAGGTCGCGAGCCCGTTGACGGCCAGGGCGGCGGCGCCGATTCCTCCGACGCGACGGGCTTTCTCCGAGTCGGTCAGCCAGCCCGCGCCGTAGAAGGCTCCGGCCAGCCCGAACTGCGCTCCCGGCGTGCCCAGGGTGTCGAACGCCGCGTGCTGGCCCTTGAAGAGTCCGGGGGAGCCGGCGTATTCGCCGCTGCCGGAGGGCCGGCGCAGCGAACCATCGAGCCAAAACGCGCCCGCCGCGGCCCCGGTCAGGGACAAGGTCAGGACGATATCCTTTTTAGTCTGAGAGGCGGCCCGGAGGGGGAGCGGAAGCGAGCCGGCCAGGATCAAGGACAGGAAGACTTTGGACGCGCGAACGATGGCGCCAGTGTATCATCCTGAGAAAGGCGCCGCCGGACGGATCAGCTCTTTTTTCGCGACCGGCGGGCTTCTTTGTCGACGTGGTCGTACTGCTCGTCGCCGCCTTCGTTCTCGGCTTCGTTCCTCTTGAACATCTCGTTGCGTCGGACGATCTCCTCGACGATCCCGGTCGTCGCCAAGGCGAAGAGTCCGTCGAAGATCTCGGTCATCGCGGCCACGAGCGCTTTGTCGCTGGTGACGAGGAACTGCTCCTGGTTGGAGTTGGCCGCCTCGCTGAAGTTGAACGAGGTGCCCAGCACGGCATAGTCGCCGCTGATGACGACCTTGTGATGGATCTTGGCGTTGTACTGGATCGCGGGGCCTTCCTCGGGCTTGTAGACGTGGTTCTTGTAGGAGCGCGGGCCGACGCGCAGGTTCGCGCGGATCGCCTCGTAGCGCTTGGCGCCGAGGACCTCGCGCAGGGCGTTGTCGGCGGCCTCGACGTACTCCTTCATTCCGCCCTCGGGCTCGTTGAGGATCCAGCCGGCGAGCTCAAGGAAGACGCTCCACGGCCGCACGGCGAAGGGAGTGTCGCCGACGGCCTTCAGGTCGAAATCGCTTCCTTCGATCTTGGCGCGTTCGATGATCGCGTCGCGCACGGCCGAGGAGGAAAAGGCGAACTGCATCAGGCGCAGCGGCCCCTTCGTGGTCGTGATGAGACGGCGCGTCATGTCGCGGTTGACGTCGCCCATGCCGCCGCGCGGCGAGAAGGAGAGGATGATCCATTGTCCGTCGTCGCCGTGCACCCGGTAGGCGCCGTCGAGCGGGTACTCATTGCCGCGCAGGCCGTAAACCAAGGTCTTGGTCAGGCTGTTGGCCGCGACCTGGGCGAGCAGAAAGCTGTCGAGGACCAGCATGTGGTTCGCGTTGGGAATAGAGTGCTTGGGGCGCTTCTCCGCGGGAAGGTCCTTGAGATCGCCCTCGGGGCCGACGCAGGACTGGGTGAAGTTGCCCGAGGAGAACAGCGCCTTGGCCTTCTTCTCGTCGTTGAAGTCCCGGACCATGACCTTCTGATGATTGAGGCCGACCGAGTCCACGGCGCGTATCGTGACGCCCTTGGCCTTGTTGAGCTTGTCGAAGACCGCCTTCACGTCGGGGCGCTCCGCGATGACGCTCGCGTCGATGCCGCCGGTGATGATCACTCCATCCTTGGCCCGCGCGATCAGGGCGTCGGCGACGTCCATGAGGTCGAAGTCGAAGACGTTGAACATCAGCTCCTTCTCGGCGCCGGCGATGAAGTCGAGCAGGGCCTTCTTGAGGTCTCCGGCGGGGATCGTCTTGCCGTCGACGATCCGTTGGTGGTTGGCGGTGACCACGGCGTTGCGGTAGCCGGGCTTGCCTCCGGGCAGTTCGAGGTTCATCGGCGTGAGCGGGTCGTTGAATTTGCGGAAGACCTCGTTGACGCGGGAGTCGGCGAGCAGTTCGCGGAACTTGGCGCGCGTCGCGATCTCGAACTCGGTGTCGGCCTTGTCCGGATCGGCCTTATCTTCCTTTTTGGCGGCCTTCAGGAAGGCCTCGACGGCGGGCCACAGGGCGGGGTTGTGCTGCAGGAGAAGCATGAACTGGCTCTCGGACATGTCCTTGACGCCGCCTTCGATGGCGAATTCCTTCTGCTGCTCCTCGCTGAGCGTCAGCTCTTCCTTGAAGACCTCGCGCAGAAACTTGCGCGAGTCGGGGCGCCTCATGACCTCGCGCGCGATGGCGAACATCTTCGCGAAGTCGTGGCTGACCTTGCCGGCGGGCAGCGGCGCGTCGTCGGCGGGCTTCTCGGCGGCGCTCGGCGCGGCGAAGCCGGCGTTCGCGAGGATCTCATGGGCGGCCGCTGAAGCGGCGCGGGCGGAGTCTCCGGCCGGTCCGGGCGCGACGGACGGGGCGAGCAAAGGCTGGGCGGCGAACGCGGCCGGAGCGGCGGCCGCGGGCGCGACCGGGACGGGGACGGAGGGAGACGCGAGGAGCGCGGCGGCGCTCAAGGACGGAGTCAAGGCGGCGGCGGGGGAAACCTTGAAAGACGGCGCCGCGAAAGAAGGGGCCGAGAGCGCCGGGCCGAGGACGGGCGCGAGCCCCAGGCGGACCTGCGGCACGACGACGGCCGCGGCGGAGGGCAGTTCGAGGAGGACGCAGAGGAGGGGGGCGATGATTCGCTTCATGCGCCGATCTTACAAATCGTCCACGGCGGCGGCCCAGGGTAGAAAGTCCCGAATGGGTCTAGACCTTGGACCCAGGCCTTTCTCGGAGAGCCTACTTGCCGAGCAGCGAGGCGAGCGCGTCGTCGAGCGTCGGGTGGCGGAATTTGTAGCCGTGCTCGAGCAGCTTTTTCGGCGGAGCCTTCTGGCCGTGGAGGAGCATGCCGGCCATCTCGCCCAGCGCGAGCTTCAGCGCGAACGCGGGCGCGGGCAAAAACGCCGGGCGATGGAGCGCGCGTCCGAGGGCCTTCGTGAACTCGGCGTTCGACCTGGCGTCGGGCGACGTGACGTTCACGGGCCCCGTCAGCTTCGCGTCGTCGAGCGCCAGCAGGATCGCGCCGACGGCGTCGTCGACATGGACCCAGGGAAACGGCTGGCGTCCGGAGCCGAGCGGCCCGCCGACTCCGAGCTTGAACGGCGTCAGCATCTTCGCGAGCGCGCCGCCCTCCGCGCCCAGGACCACGCCGAAGCGGGTCATCACGACGCGCACCTCGAGCTTTTCGGCGTCGCGTGCGTCCCGCTCCCATTGGCCGCACAGCGCGGCGAGGAAGTCCGCGCCCCTGGGGGCGTCCTCGGTCGATTCGCCTTCCGGGCTCAGGCCGTAGTAGCCGACGGCCGAGGCGCTGACGAAGACCAGCGGGCGCTCGCGCGCCGCCGAAATGGCGGCGACGAGGGCGCGCGTCGTGTCGACGCGGCTCTTGATCAAGGCGAGCTTGCGCTCCGGCGTCCAGCGCCCGCCGGCGACGCTCTCCCCGGCGAGGTTGATCACGGCGTCGGCACCGTCAAGGGTCAGCGCCCACGGCCCCGGATCGCGGCCGTTCCAGAGGCGCGCGTCGACGCGGCCGGCCCAGCGCCGCTGCGCGTCGGGCAGAGAGCGCGTGAGCAGCACGACCGTGTCGCCGCGATCGAGCAGCGTCTCGATGAGACGCTTTCCGATGAAGCCCGTGCCGCCCGCTAAAATCACTTTCATGCGGGTATTATGGATTTTTTTTCGGGCCGGATACGGAAACGAGCACCGAGCCTCTCTCGATCGGCTGCGGCGCGCGCCAGTTCCGGAAGTGAAAGCCGACGCACCCTTTTCCGTCGCTCTCGGCGCGCCACAGCATGCGCCCGTCGCCCTGCGCGATCGCGTCGAGCGTCCGGCGCACGCTCGCGCCGTCGTGGATCATGACATCGACGGCTTGGTAGCGGGCGTCCTCCGCGTCGCCGGTCAGCGAGGAGAGCCCGGCTTTGGCGAGAGCGGGCCAACCGGAGGCGCCGAGGACCATGAGCGCGGCCACGCGCGCGGAGCGGACGGGGTAGCGCGCTTTCTTGGCGGGGCGTTCGAGGGCGGCCGCGCAGGCGTCCCCCGGACGGCGCACGCTCAGCACGCCCTCGCTCATCGTCGCCTCATGGCCCGGATGCGCGGCGAGAATCCGGTCGAGGAGCGCTCCGACGGTGAGGCCGGCGATGGGCCCCTCGGGCGCGGCGAACGTCTCGCCTTTTTGGGCGACAGCCGCGCAGGGAAGCCGCGCCAGCCGGCACAGTTCCAAGAGATCGATCTCCCCCGACGCGCGCTGGTCGTAGACGGGCCAGGCGCGCACCTTCTCGAGCGCCGTGAACTTGGGCGCGGCGGACGCGGGGACGCACAGCGCCGTCAGGACGGCGACAAGGGGGACAGGGCTCACGAGTCAGGGGGCGGAAGTCTTGCCGAACGCAAACCTGGGGACGGGGGGCTCAGACGGAGCGGGATTCGGAGCCGGCTCCGGCGTCGCGCGCGCAGGGCGCGCGCTCCTCGTCCCCTTCGGCGGCGTCAGGGCGAACCAGGCCCAGGCCATGCGGTCGATCCAGTGGCCGTCGCAAGCGACGCAGCGGGAGAAGTAAGGCTGGAGGCGGTCGAGGCTGCCCGTCTGGAGCGGAACCGCGCACTTCGGGCAGAGCATGGGGGGAGACAGTTCGTCGCGCGGAATCGCGCGCCAGGATTCTTCCGCCGTTCCGTAGGCCGTCAACCAATGCAGGAACTCGCGCGAATCGCACCAGGCGCCGTCGCACGCCGGACACTCGTCGCCGGCCACCGGTCGCGACGTCTTCGGCGTCTGAAGCGCGCACGCGCACGCGGGGCAGTAGCGTCGGCCGGGACGGCGCGCGATCGCGCGCCAGGATTTCGTGACGGCGACGCAAACGCGGTCGAGCCCGCGCGACAGCCGGTCACCGGCGAAGTACATCAAGACGGGAATCGCGGTCAGCACGCCGGCCGTGACGCGATAGCCGAGGGTCCAGAGGACGCCCACGCCGAACACGGCGACGAAGAGCAGATAGAACTGTATCCGCTGCTCCATTGCGTCCTTGCCGCCGCCGCAGGAGCCGCCAGGACACGTCATACGACGCAGTATAGCCCCGGTCCGCCGATTTAACAAGGAGGCGCCCGCGATGCAGTAGACGAAGGTGTCGACGGATGCGGGCTGAGGGCGTGGGCGTTGTTGGCGGCTTGCGCGGGAAAGGGGGCGTAGTTCGCGGCGGCGGTGCGGGGAAAATAATTCCCGCGGCGAGCAGCATGGCGATCGATGCATTTTTCATTTGAGACATCGCGTTCCCCTGAGTGTTTGGGGTCGCCGTCTGCTTCTCCGATTAATTTATATGCCATGAAACTATTTCGGGGGTCAATCGTATGAAGGGATGGGAATCCTGCGTCGTCCGCTGTTCTGGGCCGTCGTCGCCGGCGCGTTGGCCGCGCTTGCCGCGAGGCGGGCCGGGGCGTTTACGCCGCCGCGCGACGACGGCTGGCGGCAAGCGGCGTACGCGGGACCGGTGCGCATCTTGGGCGCGCTCGACGCGCCGGTGCGGCGGACGCGGCGGGGCTGGCGCACGCGCCTCGTTTTCGACTCGCCGTCGGGACCTCAGCGCGCGCTCGTCTGGCTGCCCCGCGGGGGCGGGATCGTCGATCTGGAAAAAGGCCGCGAGGCGGTCGTGGAGGGGAAGCTTCGCCTCCCGCGCCGGCCGCGCGATCCCGGCGATTTCGATGAGGCGGGGGTGCTCGAAGCGGCGGGCTGCGGGTGGGTGCTGCACGCGCGCGCGGTGACGGTGTCGACGGCGGCCGCGCCGGCCCGCTTCCTGCCGTGGGCCTGGGCCCAGCGCGCGCGCCTTTCCGCCGAGGAGGCTTACGCGCGACGCCTTCCGCCCGAGCGGGCGGCCCTGCTCGCAGGAATAGCGCTCGGCGACGCGGGGGCGCTGTCCGACGAGTTCGCCCGGGCGGTGCGCGACGCGGGCGCCGCCCACCTGCTCGTCGCGTCGGGCTCGAACATCGGATTCGCCGCGGCGGCGGCCGCTTTGCTCGGGCTCGCGGCGGGGCTGAGGCCGGGCGCGCGCGCCGTCCTCACGCTCGCGGCCGCGGGCTTCTACACCTTGATGACCGGCGCCGATCCGCCGTGCGTGCGGGCCTGGACGATGCTGGCCGCGGCGCTTGCCGCGCGCGCTCTCGGGCGTGAAACCACGGCCTCGGCCGCGCTGACCTTCGCGGCCGCGGTTCTGCTCCTCGCCGATCCCGCTTCGGCTCTTTCCCCGAGCGCGGTCATGAGCGTCGGCGCCTGCGCGGCGATCATCTGGGCGGGAAGCGCCGCCGAGCGCGCCGCGCCCGCGTCCTGGCCGGGGCTCTTGAGGGCGGCGTTCGCGCTTCTGTTGATCAGCGCCGCCGTCGCCGCGGCGCTGTGGCCTCTATGGATCGCCGTCTTCGGACGGGCCTCTCTCGTCGGGCCGCTGGCGAACGTCGTGCTCGTTCCGCTGTCGGCGCCGCTGCTCGCGGGAGGCTTCGTGCTGTGGGCGGCGGACGCGTGGCTTCCCGCCGCGGCTCCCGCGGCGGCGGCGCTCGTGGGCGCGGGGCTGTGGGTCTTCGAGCGGACCTGTGTGCGCGCCGCCGCCCTTCCTTGGGCGGCCGTCGAGCTGAGCCCGTGGACGGGCGCGGAGGTCGCCTCGTGGCTGTTGCTGCTCGGCGCGCTGGCCGCCTGGCCGCGCAAGCGCGCGGGGGTGGTATCGCTGTGCGGCGCGGTGATCGTGTTCGGTCTCGGCCGCCTCCTTGAGCCGCGGCCGCCGGTGTCGATGATGTTCCTGACCGATGGGAGCGTTCTCCTTCGTTTCAACGGCGGCCCCGCCTGGCACCTCGGGTCCAAGCCGCCGCGCGCCCTGGACCGCCGGGCGGCCCGGGCTCTCGGCGCCGGGGCGCTCGAGCGATCCGCCGTGGGGGGGCCATGGCGCCTCCGGCTCGGCCGGACGGAAATCCTCTTTGGAGGAGGCATGAGGCCGGCTATAAAGGAAAATCCTTTCGCCCGGAGGGTGAATGGGGCTTTTGCTATAATCGAGTCCCCTTGGGCGTCCGCGTTCGAGGTGGTTATCCATGGCGACTCGTACACGATCCAAGATCCCCTCCGTCCGGGCGTTCGGTTCGGTCCTCGTTTTCCGCAACGAGGCGAAGCCCGATTCGTCACGGACGTTGGCGCTCGTCCGCTCCTTGCTCAAAGCCCGGGGCGTGCGGGCCGTGACCGCGCAACGCGCTCCGACCGCGCGCTCCCTTCGCGACGCCGACCTCGCCATCGCGCTCGGCGGCGACGGGACCATGCTCCGGGTCGCGCGCGACGTGGCCCCTCGCGGCATCCCCTTGCTCGGCGTGAACATCGGGACCTTGGGCTTCCTGTCCGGCGCCGAGGCGGGAGACCTGCGCCGCTGCTTGGACTCGGTGCTAGCGGGGAAGTTCGCCGTCGAGGAGCGCTCGATGCTCTCCGCCGAGGTCCTGCGCGACGGGCGGCGCGTCTATGGGCCCGACCTCGCCCTCAACGAGGTCGTCATCCGCTGCGGCGAGCAGGCGCGCGCGATCACGCTTTCGACTCGCTCGGGCGAGCGCTTCGTCGCCGACTATTTCGGGGACGGCCTGATCGTCGCGACGCCGACGGGCTCGACCGCCTACTCCCTGGCCGCGTCGGGCCCGATCATCGATCCCTCTCTCGACGTGACCCTCGTGGCGCCGATCTGCCCTCACGCCTTGACCCAGCGGCCGCTGATCGTCCCGGCGCATCTGCCGCTGACGATTCGCTTGGGCAAGCGCCGCGAAGGCGAGATTCCGCGCGTGCTCGTCTCCCTCGACGGCCGGCCCGGCTGCGACCTCAAGATCGGCGACGAGGTTCGCGTGCGCCGCGCGGAGACGCCTCTGCGGCTTCTCCTCCCGCCGGGCCGCTCCTTCTTCGAGGTCCTGCGCCGCAAGCTGAAGTGGGGGCAGCGCTAGATGCTTAGGAAGCTGAAGGTCCTCAACTTCGCGGTGGCCGAAAAGGTCGAGCTCGAGCTCGGCTTGGGATTTACCGCGCTCACCGGCGAGACCGGGGCGGGCAAATCGATCCTGCTCGAGGCGCTGGGCTTCCTGCTCGGCGCGCGCGGCTCGGCGTCCTGGCTGCGCGCGGGCGCGGAGCGCCTCGAGGTCGCCGGCGAGGTGGACGCCTGCGACCTTCCGGCTGATCTGCGCCGCGAACTCGGCCTTGCCGGAAGGACAGTTGAGCTGCGCAGAGAGCTCGACGCGACGGGGCGCACGCGCGCGATGATCGCGGGCCGGCCCTGCCCCGTCGCCGCGCTGGCCCGCATCGGGGGGCAGTTCGCCGATTTTCACGGCCAGCACGAGAGCCGGACCTTGCTGCAGGCGTCCTCCCAGCTCGAGCTGCTCGACCGATTCGGCGGGCTCGACGCCGAGCGCGAGGCGCTGGCCGCGGCGTACGCCGCGTGGTCCGCGCTCAAGGTCCGCCTCGAGGCGTCGTCTCTGTCCGAGGCGGAGCGCGAGCGCCGCGCCGATCTCGTCCGCTTCCAGCTCGAGGAGATCGACGAGGCAAAGCTCAAGAACGGAGAGGACGAGGAGCTGGAGGATAAGCTTCCCCGGCTCAAAAATGCCGAGAAGCTGCGAGCCTTGGCCGACGCCGCCTACTCGCTGCTCTACGCCGAGCAGGACGCCGCCGTCGCGCGGCTGACGAAGGCGGCGAAGTCGGTCTCCGATCTGGCGAATATAGATCCTTCTCTCGGCGGCCTCCAGGCCGAGCTCGAAAACGCGAGAATCGCTGTCGACTCGGTCGCGCGCGAGCTCGGCGCCTATCGAGGCTCCGTCTCCGCCGATCCCGCCGCCCTCGACGCTTTGCTCTCGCGCCAGGACCGGCTCGCGCGGCTCAAGCGCAAGCACGGGCTCACGCTCGCCGACGTCCTCGCCGCGCGCGAGCGCCTGGCCGCCGAGCTCGACGGCCTGCTCAACGCCGACGCGCACCTCGAGAAGACGCGCAAGGAGCTGGCGAAGGCGGAGGCCGCGCTCGCTGAGCTCGCCAACGACGCGCACGATAAGCGCGTGAAGGCCGCGAAGAAGCTTGACGCCGCCGCCCTCAAGGAGCTGCGGGTCCTGGGCCTGCCGCACGCGCGCTTTTCCTGCGCCGTCGAGATGGAGGAGGGGAACTGGTCCAAGACCGGGGCGGACGCGGTTGAGTTTTTGCTGGCGCCCAATCCCGGCGAGCCGCCCCGCCCGGTGAAGACCGCGGCCTCCGGCGGCGAGCTCTCGCGCGTCATGCTCGCCCTTAAGACCGTTTTCGCCAAGGCCGACCGCACGTCCTTGCTGGTCTTCGACGAGGTCGACGCCGGCATCGGCGGCGAGGTCGCGCACGCTGTCGGCGAGCGCCTAGCCGCCCTCGCGAAGGGACGGCAGGTGCTGTGCATCACCCACCTGCCGCAGGTGGCCTGCTTTGCCCAGAACCACTTTCACGCCGTCAAGGAGGTCGCCGCGGGCCGCACCCGCCTGCGCGTCGACCTGCTCAATCAGGCCGGCCGTCTTGAGACGGTCGCGACGATGCTCGGCGGCAAGCCGACCGGCGCTTCCCGCAAGCACGCCCAAGAATTACTGGAGACCTCCCTCTCATGACGACCCCTAAGGTTCGCACCCGGTTCGCGCCTTCCCCGACGGGCTTTCTTCATATCGGAGGCGCGCGCACCACGCTGTACAACTGGCTGTTCGCTCGCCGCCACCAGGGCGATTTCATCCTGCGCATCGAAGACACCGACGAAGTCCGCTCGACCGACGACTCGGTCACCGCGATCCTCGACTCGGTGAAGTGGCTCGGCCTCGACTGGGACGAGGGCCCCGTCGACGGCAAGACCGACAGGGGGCCGCACTCGCCCTACTTCCAGATGCAGCGCGTGCCGATTTACCGCAAATATCTCGATCAGCTCGTCGCCGAGGGCAAGGCTTACCGCTGCTACTGCACCAAGGAGGAGCTCGACGAGTTCCGGCGGGTGGCCCAGCTCGAAAAGCGTCCGCCGCGCTACCCGGGCAAATGCCGCGCGCTCAGCCCCGCTCAGCGGGCCGCGCTCGAAGGCGAGGGCAAGAAGTTCTCGATCCGCTTCAAGATGCCGGCGGAGGGCGCGACCATCGTCGACGACGCGATTCGCGGCAAGGTCTCCTTCGAGAATAACCTGCAGCAAGACCTCGTCATCTGGAAGACGACCGACGGCCCGACCTATAACTTCTGCTGCGTCATCGACGACCACCTCATGGGGATGACGCACGTGGTCCGCGGGGACGAGCATCTGTCGAACACGCCCTCGCAGATCCAGATCTACTACGCGCTCGGCTGGGAAACGCCCAAGTTCGCGCACCTGTCCATGATCCTCGGGCCCGACGGCTCGAAGCTCTCGAAGCGCCACGGCGCCACCTCGGTGCTCGAGTACCGCGACCAGGGCTACCTGCCGCACACGATGCGCAACTACCTCGCCCTGCTCGGCTGGTCCAACTCGGAGTCTCAGCAGCTGTTCACCGATGAGGATTTGATCGCGAAGTTCGATCTCGAGGGCTGCCAGAAAAGCCCCGCGACCTTCGACACGGTGAAGCTCAACTGGATGAACGGCGAGTACATTCGCCAGACGCCGGTCGCCGAGCTGGTGAAGCTGGCGGCGCCCTTCCTGGAAAAAGCAGGCCTCGTCGGCCTGCCCGGACCGGCGCTCGAGAAGGTCGTCGCGCTCGAGCACGAGAAGTTCAAGCTTCTCTCCGAGATCCCGACCTTGATCGAGTTCTTCTATAAGCCGGTCGTCTTCGACCAGAAAGCTTTCGACAAGGTGCTCAAGGCGCCCGGCGCCAAGCAGGTGCTGCTCGACATGGCGGACGCTCTCGCGGCGTTTGCGCCTTTCGAGGACAAGGCCCTCGAAGCCCGCATCCGTCAGTTCGTGGCCGACAAGGGGCTTAAGCCCGGCCAGGTCTTCCACCCGGTCCGCGTGGCCGTCAGCGGCCGCACCGAGGGGCCGACCTTGTTCCTGATGCTCGAGATCATGGGCAAGGACATGGTCGTCTCCCGCCTCAAGGCCGCCGCCGCGCTTCTGTCCTAGCCCTGGGTCTTGCGCGCCCAGGGCATTCTCATATACTATCACGTCCCGATTTTCCGGAGGCGTTATGACGAAAAAAATTGCGAAGAGATCAGCGAAACCGGCGGCCAAGAGCCGCCCGGTGGCCAAGCCGAATCCGAAGGCCGCGGCCGCGGCGCTGGCCCGGGACATGGCCTGGCTGACGCCGGCGAAGCTTAAGTCGATCCGCGTCGAGCTCGTCGAGCTGCGGGACGATATTCTCAAGACGGTGCGCAAGCAGAGCATCGGCGAGGTGGACAACGGCGACTCGGTCGACCAGGCGAGCCAGTCCATCGAGAAGGAATTGATGTTCGAGCTTTCCGATAACGAGCGCACCACCCTCGACATGGTCGAGGCCGCGATCCGAAAGATCGACAACGGAACCTACGGTCTGTGCGAGGCCACCCAGAAGCCGATCACTCGCGCGCGGCTCGAGGCGATCCCCTACGCGCGCTACTCGATCGCCTACCAGAACCAGCTCGAGCAGAAGGTCACCGAGGCGCAGGAGCCCGGCCTCGACTTCAGCGTTATCGGCGAAACCGAGCGGGTCGGGGACTAAAGGCTGTAAGGCTTTCCTTAGCCGCTTTTGTTCCGGCCGCTTGCGGCCGGCCTAGACGCTATTAAGCGGAGACCGGAAGAGCTTCTTCACGCCAGGCGCCGAACCCGCCGACGAGGTCCGTGACGTCCTTGCGGCCCGCCGCGCGCAGCAGGCTCGCCGCGATCGAGGAGCGGTAGCCGCCCGCGCAGTACACGGCCACGGGCCGTCCATCCGGAACCTCCGCGAGGCGCCGCGGCCACTGGGCCAGCGGCAGGTGGAGGCTGTTCGGAACGAACCCGCCCGCGCGTTCGGCGTCGGTGCGCACGTCGACGACGATCGGAGCGTCTTTGCCGGCCAAGCGCTCCGCCAGCGCCCGCGCGGTGGTGCGCGGCGTTCGCGCCACGAGGTCCGGGCGGCCGGCGAGGGCCGACATGCCTCCGCGCAGCACGCCGGCCGCGCTGTCGACGCCCACGCGCGCCAGGCGCAAAACCGACTCCTTCTCGCGGCCGTCGTCGGCGACGATCACGAGCCGGCGCTCGCTGTCAAGGATCGAGCCGGCCCAGTTCGCGAACTTTCCGTCGAGGCCGATGTTGACCGCGCCGCGCCAGTGCGCGCCCGCGAAGTCGGCGGGATCGCGGGTGTCGAGGATCAGCGCGCCCTCGCTCGCGAGCTTCTCCGCCTGCTCGGCCGTCAGCTCAGGAAGGGCCGCGAGCGCCGCGTCGAGCGTGCCGCGCTCGCGCCGGTTCATGTCCGCGTCGTGAGCGAAGTAGGCGGGCGCCTCGACCTGCCCCTCCGTCACGAGCCGGATGAATTCCTCGCGCGAGCGCGTCTTGAGCGCGTAGTTGTAGAGCTTCTGTTCGCCGATGGTGGAGACGCGCTCGTCGGACATGTTCTTGCCGCACGCGGAGCCGGCTCCGTGGGCGGGGTAGACCAAGGTCTCGTCGGGCAAGGTCATGAGCTTCGTCGTCAGGGACTCGTACAGCATCCCGGCAAGGTCGTCGGCCTTCCAGCCGACGGAGGCCATTAGGTCGGGGCGACCGACGTCGCCGATGAACAAGGTGTCGCCGGTCAGCACGGCCTTGGGCTTGTTCGGGTCGGCGTCGAGATCGTAGATCGTTAGACAGACGCCTTCGGGCGTGTGCCCGGGCGTCTCGAGGACGCCGATGCCGAGCGAGCCGATATCGATTCGCGAGCCGTCAGCGAGCGGGGAGAACGCGTAGTCCGCCTTGGCTCGCGCTCCAAGGTGAATCCGGGCGCCGCAGCGATCGCGCAGCTCCAGATGCCCGGCCACGAAGTCGGCGTGGAAATGGGTGAGGAAGACGTGCTTGATGGCCAGACCCAGGCGCTCGGCTTCGGCGATATAGCCGTCGATGTCTCTCTGCGGATCGACGATGACCGCGGTCTTGGTCCGTTCGTCGCCGAGCAGGTAGGAGCCGTGCGCCAGGCAGGCCAAATAGAAAGGGCGTATCACCATGAGACATTTTACCCTTTCGGGGGCGCGTCACCCGCCTTGAATTTGTAACACCTAGAGGTTATCCTGGCTTGAGTGAAGTATTGGGTCTATAAGGAGTCGCGCATCCTCGGTCCCTTCGACAAGGAGGCCGTGTCGGGCCTGCCCGGGCTCGACGCGGGAACCCTTGTGTGCGCCGGCGACCCGGCCGGCGGTTCCTGGACCCCCGCCGGCGAATTGAGCGATCTCGCGGGCGTGCCCGCCGGCCTCGCCGGCGTCGTCGACGACTTCCCGTCCAGCGCCGCGCTGCTCGACCAGCTTCAGATCGATTCCGCGGGCCTCATTGGCGACGACGAATTTACCGCGTCGTTCGCCGAGGAGCTGTTCCAGGACGCGTCCTTCAAGAAGGACTTCAAGGACATCCTGACCTCGCGCATCATGCCCGACGAGTCCGAGGCGAGGCGCGCCCGCGATAAGATCTCGGAATTGACGGCTCAGCTCGAGGCCATGTACCTCCATGTGACGAAGCTCGAGACCGGCCAGGCCGACCTCAATCGCCGCCTGGCCTTGAAGGATCTCGAACTGCGCGCTCGGGGGGGAGCCGAAGCGCTGCTTCCGACTTCGATGGAGCCGCCCGCCGAGCTCGAGCAGGCTCCCGCGAAAACCTTCCTGTCGCCGCTGCCTCCGCCGATCCCCGGAGGGCCACCCCCGGTGGCCGCGGTCTCCGACGCCGCGCCGCCTCTCGTCGAGTGGCCGCAGGCGCCGACCGGCTCCGCGGTGTTCCCGACCTTTGGCGCCGGGGCGCCGCCTCCCGCCGAGATTCAAACGCCGGAGCCCGCGGCTGCGCCGCCGCCGGCGCTTCCCGACATCCCGTCTTTCGCGGCCTCCCGGGAGGAGCCTGCGCCGCCTCCTCCCGAGGCTCCGCCGGCCCCGGCGCGCTTGTCGTTCGGCAAGCCGAAGTCATTTAAGACCGCGCCGACGAAAAAATCCTTCAAGGTTCTCGGCGTCGATGAAGCCTCGCCCGGCGTCGCCGCGAACCCCGTTCCCGAATTCAAGGTCGAGCCCATCAGCGAGACCCCGTTCCCGCAGCCCGTAGCCGCGCCGACGGTTCCGGCGCCCGCTGCGGAGGCGCCGCCGCCGCCGCCGCCGGCTCCGATCGCCCTCGAGCCGGTCATGCCGCCCGCCATTCTGCCGGCCGATGTCCCGCCGCCGCCCGTTCCGGTCTCGATCTTTCCGACGGCGGAGTCCGCTCCCGTCCCCAATCCGTTCACGCTGCCTCCTCGTCCCGAACCGGCGGCCTTCGCTCCTCCGGCCCCGACGCCGGTGGCGCCGCCTCCGAATACGCTCAACCGCTCCCAACCCGTCCCCGACTTCAACTCCGCTTTCTCCGGCGCGGCCTCTGATGAGCAGCCTCCCGCCACGATGGCGCGGTCGGGCGGCGCCGGCGACGGATCCGCGGCGGCCGAAGGCGTCGCCGCGCGATTCGCCAAGCCCGAGCCCGCGCCGGCGACGGGCGAGATCAAGAAGCCGGCGCGCAACAACAAGCCTTTCCTGATCGGCGGCGGCGTGCTCGTAGTCCTGCTCATCGTGCTGGGCGTGATTTTCATGCGCCAGCCCAAGGATGACCTGAAGCAGATGACGACTCTCGACGACGGGAAGGCTCCGATCGGCCTTACCGCCGACGACGGCGCCGCGGCGCCGCCCCCGATCACGAAGCCCAGGATCGCGGAGCCGCCGCCGGCTCCGCCGGGCCCGTCGGCCGAGCACCTGGCGGCCATCGAGGTGGTCAAGGATTTCCCGCTCGACGGCGGCCGGGGGACCGTGGGCCGCTGGCTGCAGTACTCTTATACCGCCAGCCCCGACGCGGGAACCGAGGAATGGAACGCGAGCACGACGGGAGAGAACACCGTCCTCGTCGAGTACCGCCTGATTCCGTCCCCGGCGGGCGGCAAGGGGGCTCTGTATCTGTTCGAGGTCGACGCTAACGGCCTCGTCATGGGGAAGAATATCGAGGCCCGCCAGATGCTCGCCGGGGCTCCTCCGCCCGACGCCCCGAAGGCGAAGAAGAAGCCCGCGAAGAAGCCCTCGGCTAAGAGGCGCCCGATCGTGGAGGAGCAGCGGGAGGTGCCGCTGCTGCCCCTGCCCGATTCCGGGGAGCTGCGCCCGCCCGCCGAGGACGACGGCTCCTTCGGCTCGGATACGATCAATTCGGGGATATAAAAGGGGATAGGGGCCGTTTCTGTTCACTTCTTATTAATATGCCCATTCTAGCGCCCGCCCTTGACAAAGATCGACCCGGACCGTAACCTTATATGGAAATGCCCGGCACCTCTCATGTCATCTCTCTCGGCCTGTCCCGTCGCCTCGCCGACTTCCTAGTCGAAGAGAAGCTTCTGTCCCAGGAGAACCTGGTGGCGGCGCTGGAGGCGCAAAAGAAGGGAGGGGAGAAGCTCGGCTCCCTGCTGATCGAAAAGGGCTTCATCGAAGAGGAGAAGCTTCTCCAGTTCCTGGCCGAAAAGACCGGCGTCTCCTACGTCTCGCTCGCCGACATCGGCGACATTTCCGAAGAGGCGGTCGCGGCGGTCCCGGAGTCCATCGCGCGGCAAAAGATGCTGATGCCGTTCAACAAGACGAAGGAGCGCCTGACCGTCGCCATCGCCGATCCTCTCGACGTGATGATCCTCGACGACCTCAAGATGCAGCTCGGCTGCGACGTCGTCGCCTGCCTCGCCTCCGAGGCCGAGATCTCGGCCGCCCACGAGAAGTACTACAAGCAGGAGACCTCGCAGGAAGCCCTCGAGGACATCGTCAAGCAGTCCGCGGATAACGAGGCCGCGGCCGACGAGCTCGAGCAGGTCGAGGAGAAGGCCGACAGGCCCGAGGCGGGGCTCGAGAAGGCGGCCGAGGACGCGCCCGTCATCAAGATGGTCAACCTGATCATCGCCGGAGCGGTCAAGGCGCACGCCTCGGACATTCATATCGAGGCCTATTCGAAGGAGCTGCGCATCCGCTACCGCATCGACGGCGTCCTGCACGAGCAGCCTTCGCCGCCGAAGAAATTCCACGCGGCCATCTGCGCGCGCGTCAAGATCATGTCGAACCTCAATATCGCCGAGCGGCGCGTCCCCCAGGACGGCCGCATGCGCCTCAAGCTCGACGGCAAGGAGATCGACATGCGCGTGTCGGTCCTGCCGTGCGCGCCCGGCGAGAAGATCGTCACCCGCATCTTGGATTCGTCGGGCCTGAAGGTCAACATGACCCAGCTGGGCTTCGAGCCTGAGGCCATGGCTGTCTTTAAAAAAGCCATGGAGGCGCCCTACGGCGTCGCCCTCGTCACCGGACCGACGGGCTCGGGAAAATCGACGACGCTGTACTCGGCGCTCTCCAATTTGAACACGCCGGACTGCAACATCATGACGGCCGAGGATCCCGTCGAGTACCAGCTCATGGGCATCAACCAGGTCCAAATCAACAACCAGGTCGGCCTGACCTTTCCGGCGGCCCTGCGCTCCTTCCTGCGCCAGGACCCCGACGTCATCATGGTCGGCGAGATCCGAGATCAGGAGACCGCGACGATCGCCATCAACGCCGCCCTGACCGGCCATCTGGTCTTCTCGACCTTGCACACCAACGACACGTCGCAGACGATCACGCGCCTGGGCATGATGGGCGTGGAGCCCTTCCTTGTCAGCTCGGCCATGCTGATGATCGAGGCCCAGCGGCTTCTGCGCGGCATCTGCCCGAAATGCAAGGAGGCCTACGAGGTCGAAAAGGACTGGCTTCTCAAGCTGGGCGTGCCCGAGGTCCAGCTCGCGGCGGCCGTGGGCGAAAAGAACAAGATCACGTTGTATAAGGGCAAAGGCTGCGAGCATTGCGCGACCACCGGCTATCGCGGCCGCCAGGGCCTCTACGAGGTCATGGAGGTCACGGACGCGATCCGCCAGCTCATCCTGGACCGCGCGTCTGCTAAGATGATCAAGACTCAGTCCATGAAGCAGGGCATGCTGACCTTGCGCATGTGCGCGGTGCGCAAGCTTCTCGCGGGTACGACGACCGCCGAGGAGATGATGCGCGTGACGGCGTCGGACGTCGATACATAGCGATCTAAGGAGCCATCATGGTCTCGATGGGTGAATTGTTTTTGCTGATGCACGAGCGCGGCGCGTCCGACCTCCATCTCACGGTGGGGGCCCCGCCGACCCTGCGTATAGACGGCTCCTTGGTGCCGACTCCGTTCGAGAAGCTGAGCTCGGAGACGGCGCAGACCCTGATCTATTCCCTGCTCAACGATCAGCAGCGCCAGCGTTACGAGGCGTCCAACGAGCTGGACCTCGCCTTCAACCTGCGCGGCATCGGCCGGGTGCGCATGAACGTGTACCGCCAGACCGGCTCGGTCGGCGCCGCGATCCGCGCGATCCCGAACGCCTTCAAGACCTTCGATGAGATCGGGGTGCCCAAGTCGATCCTCGACATCATGAAGCTCCCGAAGGGCCTCATTCTGGTCACCGGGCCGACGGGCTCGGGCAAGTCCACGACCTTGGCGAGCATGATCGACTTCATCAACGAGACGCGCTCCTCCCACATCATGACGATCGAGGACCCGATCGAATTCGTGCACACGCACAAGAAGTCCGTCATCAACCAGCGCGAGGTCGGCTCGGACACGGTGACCTTCGGCGCCGCCCTCCGCCACGTCCTGCGCCAGGATCCCAACGTGATTCTTATCGGCGAGCTGCGCGACCTCGAAACGATCCAGGCCGCGCTCAGCATCGCCGAGACCGGCCATATGGTCCTGGCGACCCTGCACACGACGGACTGCGCGCAGACGATCAACCGCATCATCGACGTGTTCCCGCCGCATCAGCTCGAGCAGGTGCGCGTTCAGCTCTCCTTCGTCCTGCAGGCCGTCCTCTGCCAGCAGCTTCTGATGCACGCGACCGGAGCCGGGCGCGTGCTGGCGTGCGAGACGCTGATCGTCAACTCCGCGATCCGCAATCTGATCCGCGAGCAGAAGGTGGAGCAGATACAGGTCGCGATCCAAACCGGCGGCAAGATCGGAATGCAGACGATGAACCAGTCCCTCGCCGACCTCTATTTCAAGCAGAAGATCACCTTCCAAGAGGCGATGTCCCACTCCCTGGATCCCGAGGACCTCCGCCGCCTGATGCAGCGACACATGACGCCCGCGCAGTCGTAGACCAAGGAGAGCTATGCCCGCATTCACCTACAAAGCCAAGACCGCCGCCGGCCTCGTCATGGAAGGGACCATCGATGCCGAGGAGCAGAAAGGCGCCGTCGAGAAGCTCCGCAGCCAGAAGATGGTGGTCCTGGAGATCGCGGAGAAGGCGGTGCCGCCGCTCGAGAAGCTCAAGGCGCTCGTCGGCTGGAAGACGAAGGCGGCGGACATCCCCTCCCGGGACCTGTCGTTGTTCTCCCGCCAGCTCTCGACCTTGGTCGGCGCCGGCGTGTCGATCGTGCAAAGCCTCGGCATCCTGGAGACCCAGGCCGAAAACCCGGACTTCAAGCTGGTCATCGGCGCGGTCAAGTCCGACATCGAGGCGGGCCTTTCGATCTCCGACGCGCTGAAGAAGCACCCGAACGCCTTCCCCGACCTCTACTGCGCGATGGTCAAGGCCGGCGAGCTCGGCGGCATCCTCGACACCATCCTCGAGCGCCTGACCGCCTACCTGGAAAGCTCCGAGGCGCTGAAGGCCAAGGTGAAGGGGGCCATGATGTATCCCGCGATCGTGCTCTCGATCTGCACGATCGTCACCATCTTCCTGCTGGTCTTCGTGATCCCGACGTTCAAGGGCATCTTCTCGAGTTTCGGCCGGGACCTGCCCCTGCCGACGCAGATTCTCATCGACCTCTCCGACGCGATGAAGGCGAAGTGGTATCTGATCGTAGCCGCCCCCTTCGTGGGCTGGCAGGGCTTCAAGAGGTTCTACGCTACGCCCTTCGGTCACCGGTGGGTCGACGCCCAGACCCTTAAGGCGCCGGTCTTCGGCCCCATCCTGAAAAAGGTCGCCGTCGCGCGCTTCACCCGTACGCTCGGCACCTTGATCAAGTCGGGCGTGCCGATCATGCAGGCGCTGGAGACCGTTTCCGAGACGGCCGGCAACGTCGTCATCGCCGAGGCCGTCAACGCCACGCGCGAGTCCATCCGCGAAGGCGGTCGTCTGTCCGACCCGCTTAAGAAGTCGGGCATCTTCCCGAACATGGTCACGTCGATGATCTCCGTCGGAGAGGAAACCGGCGCGCTCGACATCATGTTGGGTAAGATCGCGGACTTCTACGACCAGGAGGTCGACACCGCGGTTAAGGGCCTGACATCGCTCATCGAGCCCATCGTCATCGTCGTCATGGGCATCGTTATCGGCACGATCGTCATCGCGATGTTCATGCCGATGTTCGAGATCGGCGGCATGGCGGAATAACGGCTACGGCTACGGCTTAAGACGGCCCGGCGGGGGAATCATATCCCTCGGGGACGGTCGGGATTGACCCGACCTCGGGGGTCTGTCCGCGACGTATAAAAGACTCTTGTCGCGGCAGACCCCACGCCCCTCGGGACATGATTCCCCCGCCGAGCCTTATCAACTCTAAGGAATCGCCTTACCCGCTTCCTCGCCGTTTTGCGCTCCACAAAGAAGCCCATCGCCGCAGGCGATACAATCCGTTCGCCGTTCGGCGCCAATGGAAATTTAATCGGGGCGGGGGAGTGACCCTCGACGGCGGGCTCTGTCTGCCGCGACCAGGGGTCTTTATGCGTCGCGGACAGACAGCGCAGGGAGGGTCAATCCCGACCGTCCCCGGCGAGGGTCACTCCCCCGCCCCGGCCTGAATAAGCGTTGCCGTCACTCTTCGAACAGGTTCTTGTCCCGCAGCAGGCGGTGGTAGGCGACGCCGAAGCGATGGGCTTCGTCGCGGAGCTGCTGCAGGAGGCGCAGGGCGGGGTCGTCGAGGCGCAGGAGGATCGACTCGGAGCGGCCGGGGAGGAAGACCTCCTCGATGCGCTTGGCCAGCGAGGCCATCGGGATCTTGATCTCCAGGTCCTTGAGCGCTTCCTGGGCCGCGCTCAGCTGGCCCTTGCCGCCATCGATGAGGATCAGGTCGGGCAGCGCAGCCTTCTCGGCCTTCAGGCGCTTGTAGCGGCGATAAACGGCTTCGCGCATGGACTTGAAGTCGTCGATGCCGGCGGTGTCGCGAATCTTGAATTTGCGGTAGTGGTCGCGGTGGGCCTTGCCGCCGGTGAAGCAGACCATCGAGGCGACGGTCTGATGCCCTTGGAAATGGGAGATATCGAAGCATTCGATGTGCACGGGCGGGACGGGAAGCAGCAGCGCCTTCTGGAGGTCGGTGACCATCTGGGTGCGCTCCGTGTGGCCCCCGACTTGATCGGCTTCGACGGCGCGTACGCGAATCCTCTCGCCCATTTGAGACAGGGCCGCGACGTTGTCGCGCAGCTGGGCGGCGCGCTCGTACTCCAGCGCCTTCGACGCGGCCTTCATGTCCCGTTCGAACTCCTCGCGAAGATCGGCGTACTTGCCCTTGAAGAAGAGCACGGCGCGCTCGGCGATGCCGCGGTAATCGGCCTTGGAAATTTTCGCCGCGCACGGCGCCGGGCATTCCTTGGTATGGTAGTACAGGCAGGCGTTGATCTTGCGCTTGTCGAGCGGCTTCTCCTCTGAGAAATCCCAGCGGCACGGCCGCAGGGGGAAGAGGCGCTGCTTCCAGAGATAGCGGAGCAAGGCCTTGATGGGGGTGACCTTCGGGTACGGCCCGAAATAGACGCCGCCGTCCCTGATTTTTCGCCGCGTCGTGAAGATGCGCGGGAAATCCTCTCCCATGGAGATCTTGAGGTAGGGGTAGGTCTTGCCGTCCTTCCACATGACGTTGAAGAAGGGCTGGTGCTCGTTGATCAGGCGGCGCTCGATGAGCAGGGCCTCTCGCTCGGACTCGCATAAGACGTAGTCGATGCGCCGGATCAGCGGGGCGAGGCTTTGGTTCTTGAGATCTTCTTTGTTGGGGTTGAAGTACTGGGCGACGCGCTTGGCCAGGTCGAGCGCCTTGCCGATGTACAGTATCTCCCCGCCGGCGTCGCGCATGATGTAGACGCCCGTCTTGTGGGGGAGATGACGACGGTCCAAGGGCTCCATGCCTACAGTATATCAATGAGGTAGAATCATCTCATGACGACGACAAGAGGACTTTGTCTGGCCGTGTTCATGCTCGCGACCGGGACCCTGCGCGCGGCCGACGCCAAGGCCCCCGCTTCGCGCCTCATCCATGCCGCGGGCGACGTCACCATCGAATCGAAGTCCGGCGGCCGGCTCGGCAAGAGCGGAGCGCTCCTCGCGCAGGGGGATTCCGTGACCACCGCCGCGGGTGCGGTCGCCGTCGTCGAGCTCCCCGACGGTTCCCGCCTCAAGCTGCGGGAGTCGAGCCGCCTCGCCGTGACCTTGCCCGGGCCGAAGTCCCAGGCGACCGAGGCGTTCCTGTCCTTCGGCTCCGTGTTCGCCAAGGTCTCCAAGCGCCTCGCCGGGCAGTCCTTCACCATGCGCACGCCGTCCGCCGTCGCCGCCGTGCGCGGCACCGAGTTCTTCACGGCCTACGGCCGCGCGAAGGGCAAGGCTCGCGACCTGTGGGTGTGCGTCAACGAGGGCTCCGTCGAGCTCCAGACGACCAGGTCGGAGAAAAGCCTGGTCGTGCCCGCGGGAAAGGGGGTGCTGATCAAGTCCGGGCTCGACCTGACCAAGCCCCAGGCCTACGACTGGACCAGGACTCTCAACTGGAATATGGACGCCGAGACAGGGACGGTCGAGGATAAGACCAATCTTGACGGGGCGTACGCGGATCTCCTTGACCAAGACTATCGCTAGCCTCTTCCTTTTAGTTCTCGGCGCCGGCTCCGCTTTCGCGGCTCCTGTGCCGTCGGTGCCGAGGGGACGTCTGCCGGAGTACGAGGCGTCGGTCCGTGTCATGGGCCGGGCGGGGAAACTCGAGCCGCTCGCCGACCTGACCGAGCGCTGGCAGTTCGAGCGCCAGCGGCCGTCCCGGTCGCTGACTTTGGGCTCCTACGGGCGGGCGCACCGAAACCTCAAGCTCGGGGTCTTTTATCAGGTTCAGAGCGGCGCCCGCCGCGACGACGACTGGACCAATAACGGCGCCGGGACCTGGTTCTGGCGGCCCACGACGAACCGGCCCGAGAGCATCGTCATTCTCGACGCGACGCCGCGGGCGAGCCTGGGCGGGCGCTTCGTCGGCGCGCTGAAGGTCCGCTACGAGCACAACTTCTTCAACGGTCAGCGCAGCCTGAAGCTCGAGCCGGAGCTCGCCTGGTTTTGGCTCGACGGCCTGACGCCCAAAGCGACTTTTTTCTTAAGGCATGGGACCTACATCCCGCTCAACTTCGGCACGCGGTCCTATTATGAGCGATGGTGGTACCTGGCGGGGATGTACCACGCCGGCGCGGCCGTGTCCGTGGGACCGAGCGTGGCCCTGCGCGACACGATTTGGACCGAGTCCGCGGCTTTTCGGGCCGCTTCGGGCGGCGGCGGATATCGCGTGCTCTATCGCGCGATCGTCTGGGGCCTCACCGTGGTGATCCGAGCCCTCTAGGGGGCCCCGACGGAGCCTCATTGACGGGGGCGGCCTTAAAAAGCCATAATCTCAAAACTATGGCAAAGAAGAAGCAGATGCGTCACAAGTCGGGTCTCAAGGCTCACCGCCAGTCCCTTAAGCACGCGATCCACAACGCGGGCATGAAGAAGTCGGTCCGCCTCGCCGTCCGCGCCGTCGTGGACGCCGCGAAGAGCAAGGACATCAAGGGCCTCTCCGCCTTGACCGGAAAAGCCGCCTCCGCGCTCGATAAGGCCGCGAAGACCGGAACGATCCATTGGAAGGCCGCCGCGCGCAAGAAGTCGCGCCTGGCCCTCCAGATCAACAAGCTGACCGCCGCCGCGAAGTAACCTTTTCCCGGCACGAATACGAGCGCCCGTCCCGCAAGGGACGGGCGCTTCGTTTTGTCCTCGGGCGGGGGCGTTTATTGAGCGCCGTCGGCGCGCAGGCTCGCCGACGGCGTGCAGAGCTCGACGACGACGCCCTCGAATTCGATCTTGGCGTCGAGCCAGGCCTTGGACTTGAGGTCGGTTTCGACCTCGAGCAGGCGGCGCAGGTCGCGGCGCAGGCGCTCCTCGGTGACGCGCTGCGCGCGCTGGAAGAAGTCGCGGTCGTAAAAGATTCTCAGCTTCATCTCGATGTCCCGCGTCGAGGCGCCCGATTTCAGCATGCGCTTGGCCTTGAGCTGTTTGAGGTAGGCGGCGCGGGCCTGGGCGAGGGAGCGGAACACCACCTCTTCGGGCTTCGCGTCGGCGAAGGCCTCCCGCAGATAGGTCAGGCAGGGCTTGAGATTTCGCGCGGAGACGAGCTTCTCGAACGCCCAGGGATCGGTCGCCTTGTGGAAGCCCATGGTCGCCGACACGGCCTCCAAGCCGATCTCCGCCGCCTTGCCGGCGAACAGCACGGCCTTCTCGAGTTCGCCGCTCAGTATCCCCCAATCCGTTCCGGCCTGCTCGGTCAGGGCGGCCGCGGCGGCGGGGTCGAGGGTCTTGCCCGCCTTCCTGGCCTCGGAGATCAGGCGGTCGACGGCCTCCTCCTCGGTCAGCGGGGAGAAGACGCAGACCGCGCCGGCGGCCGCGGCGGCGTTGGCCAGAGCGTCCTTCTTGTCGGGGCGGCGGTCCTCCGACAGGAGCACGAGCGTCGTCGTCGGCGAGGGGGCCCGCAGGTAGTCGGCCAGGGCGGCGCGCGCCTCGGCGGGTATCTTCGGGTTGCGCACGATCACGAGGCGCCTGTCGGCGAACACGGGCAAGGTCAGGGCCTCGCTGACGATGGCGGAGTGCTCGGAGTTGGGATCGCCTGTGAATTCGCGGAGGTTGAAGTCGTCGGGCTTGAACAGCTCCTTGAGCTTCAGCACCGAGTCGGACTTCGCGGCCGACTCCTCGCCGAACAGGTAGTAGACCGGCCGGAACTTTCCGGCCTTCCACTCCGCGGCGAGGTCGTTCGGCTTGAGCTCCATCGCTCCCTTAATACGGGGTGGAGATGACGGGCTTGAGCGGCTCTTCCGGCTTGGCGGCGGGCTGCGTGGAGGGGGCATCGCCGGTGATGCGCCGCTCCGAGGTGCCGGTGATCGAGCCGAAGCCGTACACGACGCGCCGTACGATGTTGCGCGCCAGGATGTCCCAAATCTGCTCGCGCGCCTGCTCCTCCGACAAGCCCGCCCTCAGGGTTTGTGCGGGGTAGGACAGAATGCCCTCGAGATTCTTTTCTTCCCACAGAATCTGATTCGTGGTCTTGTCGACGAACTGCACGTCGACGAGGATGCGCAGCTTGTAGGCGGTCGCGATCTGCGTCGAATCGTACTGCACCGCGGTCAGGATGTAGCGCGAGATCGTGATCCACACGATGCCCTGCGATTCGGGCTCGGGCACGAGAGGATAGCGGCCGTCGCGCAGGAACTCGTCGCGCACGCGCAGCATCAGCTTGTCCTCGAGGCCGAACTGCTGGGTTTTGTTGGAGATGGGCCGCAAGGCCAGGCGCTGAACGTGCTGGGGGAGAATCTGGGGCGTGGGCTTGTAGGCGACGTCGGTGCCGCAGGCGGACGCAAGGGCAAGGAAGGCGAGGGGGAGAAGCTTCTTCATTTGACCACCAGGTTGACGAGCTTTTTGGGGATAAGAATTATCTTTACGATCTGTTTCCCGTCGGTCGCGGCCTTCACCTTATCGTTGGAGAGCGCCGCCGCTTTGACGGCGTCGTCGGTCGCGTCGGTGGCGATGGTAAAGGTCGCGCGCAGCTTGCCGTTCACCTGGACGGGGTACTCGATCTCGGCTTCGACGAGGTGCTTGGCGTCCCACGACGGCCACGGCTGACGGCAGAGCAGATCTTCGTGGCCTAGCTTCGACCACAATTCTTCGGTCAGGTGAGGAGCGAACGGATTTAACAAAACGAGAAACGTATCGAGATCCGTCTTCGACGGCGCATTGTCGGCCTGGATCGCGTTGAGATAGATCATGAGGGTGGAGATGGCGGTATTAAAACCGAACGATTCGATATCCTCGCCGACCTTCTTGATGGTGCGATGCCGCAGCGCGACTTGACCCTCATCCGCCTTCGGCGGATGCTCCATATCGTTGATGAGCGCATAAGCGCGCTTTAGGAATCGATGCACCCCTTCGATGCTGCGCATGTCCCAGGGCTTGGCCTGCTCGAAAGGGCCCATGAACATCTCGTACAGCCGGAAGGAGTCCGCCCCATAGCGCTTGAGGACCGTGTCGGGGTTCACGACGTTCTTCTTGGATTTGGACATCTTCTCGACCTGCGAGGCGAGAATCTCGCCGGTGGCGGAGAGCTTCGCTCGATTCTGGTCGTCGTATTCGACATCCTCGTAGGGGTGATAGTTCCCTTTGGCGTCGCGATTGGAGTAGGAAAGAATCATGCCCTGATGCCGGAGCTTCTGGAAAGGCTCCTTGGTCGAAACGAATCCGAGATCGAACAGCACCTTGTGCCAGAAACGGGCGTAAAGGAGGTGAAGGACGGCGTGCTCGGCCCCGCCGACGTAACAGTCGACGGGCCCCCAGGCCTTCTCAAGGTCCTGGGACCACGCCGCGGACGCATTCTTGGGATCGATGAAGCGAAGGTAATACCAGCACGATCCCGCCCATTGGGGCATGGTGTTGGTTTCGCGCTTCGCGGGTCCCGAGCAGGTGGGGCAGGACGTGTTGACCCAGTCGGTGACGTTCGCCAAAGGCGACTCGCCGGTGCCGGTCGGTTTAAAATCCGCCACTTCCGGTAATCGCAGCGGCAGCTGCGATTCAGGTACAGGCACTATGCCGCATTTGGAGCAGTGGACTATCGGTATGGGCTCTCCCCAATACCGTTGGCGTGAAAACAACCAATCGCGAAGTTTATAGTTGACCCGCTTGGCCCCGAGGCCCTTCTCTTCAAGCCAAGCGATAATCCGTTTCTTGGCTTCGGTCGTCGTAAGGCCGTCCAGGAGCCCCGAATTCGTTGCCGTTCCGTCTCCGGTAAAAGCCGTTCCTTCCTCGAGCGCCGTTCCCGCGGGAGGCAGGACCACGGTCTTGATTTCGATGCCGTATTTGACCGCGAACTCGTGGTCCCGCTCATCGTGCGCCGGCACCGCCATGATCGCGCCCGTGCCGTATGATCCCAGCACGTAGTCGGCGATGTAAACGGGGATCTTGGCCCCATTGACCGGATTGACGGCACAACCGCCGGTGAATACCCCCGACTTATCCTTCTGCAATTCGGTGCGTTCGAGGTCGGACTTATTCTTGGCCGCCTCGACGTAGGCCGTTACGGCCGGCCTCTGTGCCGCTGTGGTTAGCGTATTCGTTAAGGCGTGCTCCGGCGCCAGCACCATGTACGTCGCCCCGAACAGGGTGTCAGGCCGGGTGGTGAAGACCTTGATCGAATCCCCGCCCTCCGACTTAAACTCGACTTCGGCGCCCTCGGAGCGCCCCACCCAATGCCGCTGCATCGAGATCGTGGACTCCGGCCAGTCGAGCCCCGCGAGATCGCTCTCGAGCCGGTCCGCGTAGGCCGTGATCTTGAGAACCCACTGCCGCAGGCTCTTGCGCTCGACCTTGGTGCCGCAGCGCTCGCACGCCCCGTTGAAGACCTCCTCGTTGGCCAGGCCGGTCTTGCACGAGGGGCAGAAATTGATCGGGGCCGTGCTCTCGTAGGCCAGGCCCTTCTTGAACAGCTGAAGAAAGATCCACTGCGTCCACTTATAGTAGGCCGGATCCGTCGTATCGACCTCGCGGTCCCAATCGTAGGAGAACCCGAGCGACTTGATCTGCCGGCGGAAGTTCTCGACGTTGTCGCGCGTGACCTTAGCCGGATGCGTGCCCGTCGCGATGGCGAAGTTCTCCGCGGGAAGGCCGAAGGCGTCCCAGCCCATCGGGTGGAGGACGTCGAAATCCCTCATGCGCTTGTAGCGGCACAGGATGTCGGTGGCGGTGTAGCCCTCCGGGTGGCCGACGTGGAGGCCGGCCGCGGAGGGGTAGGGGAACATGTCGAGGCAATAAAACTTCTTGCCCGGTCGCGGCGCCTTAGGCGCGCGGAAAACCCCTTCGGCTTCCCAGCGGTCCTGCCACTTCTTCTCGATCTCGGCGAAGGGGATATGTTCGGTCTTCACGGGGGAATTATAGCTTTTCGGTCCCGGCGCGGTCCCGGCGACTTGCGCGCCCTCATTTCGGATTGTACCGTATTGAGGTCTGTTGACGGACGCATGACGCATCCCCCTCCCAAGCCGTGACCTCGCCCTCGTTCTCCGGCGAGCGGCCGCCCCGACCCGGGCCGGCGGGAGACTAATCAATGAGTTGCATGAAAGCCATAAGGACCGCGTATCTGACCGCAATCGGCGCCGCGCTGCTCGCGCTCGCCGCTCCTGACGTCCGCGCCGCGAGCGCGTACGACCAGACGGCCCTGAACCTGGGGCCCGTCATGTACCTGAACATGGACCCCGCCGCCGCTCCGACGGATTTGAGCGGCAACGGGCACGTCGGCTCTTATAAAGGAGGAGTCCCGGCGTCGGCGACCATGCCCAACGGCGAGAAGGCTCCGGTGTTCAACGGCGTGAACCAATATCTGAGCATAGCGTCCTCGCCGAAGCTCTCGGTGCCGACCAAAAGGGTGCTCACGATCGTCGCCTGGATCAAGCCGAGCACCCTGCAGTTCCCCAACACGGAGAACGAGGACTTCGTCTACTTCCTCGGAAAGGGAAACCCGACGGAGGGCTACGAGTACGCCAACCGCATGTACTCGAAGGTCAACTCAGCCAGCCGCCCGAACCGCATCTCCGTCTACCATTGGAACACGAACGGCGGCCTGGGCTCGGGCAGCTACTTCCAGGACGCGGTGAACACCACGGACTGGATCATGATCACCGACATTATTGATATGAACCGGGGCGTGGTTGATATCTACAAGAACGGCGTGCTGCGCGACTCGACGCCGCTGAGCCAATACAGCGTGACGCCGAGGGCGACCAATTCGCCCTTCAATATCGGCACGCGCAACCTTAACAGCTGGTTCCAGGGCGCCGTCGGCAAGGTGTCCGTGCACGACCGGCTGCTCACGACGGCGGAGCTGTCGAGCCTGTACAAGGCGATGACGTCGGGCGGAAGCGTTCCGCCTCCGCCGGCGGATACCACGCCGCCTTCCATCACGGCCGTCGCGCCCGCGGGCATCACCGCCTCCGGCGCGTCGATCGCGTGGACGACGAACGAGGCGTCCGATTCGCAGGTGGAGTACGGTCTCACCACGGCCTACGGCTCGTCGAGCGCGCTGGACCCGAACCGCGTGACGGCTCACTCCGTCGCGTTGACCGGGCTGTCGGCGTCGAGCGCGTATCACTTCCGCGTGAGGTCCAAGGACGCGGCCGGAAACGCGGCGACGTCGCCGAATCAGACCTTCACGACCTCGGCGGCGGCGCCGCCGCCTTTGCCGGCGGGCTGCATCGCCGGCGCGGGAACGTGGCAGAACCAGGCCTTCGCGAGCCAGAACGGAACCTTTAACGCCGAGTACGACGCGACGCCCTCGGCGGCGAACATCGACGGCGTGACGGGGCTGTCTCGTGGACCGGCTTCGGGCTACTCGGCCCTGGCGGCGGCGGTGCGCTTCAACAACACCGGACGCATCGACGCGCGCAACGGCGGGGCTTACGCCGCGGCGACCAGCATTCCGTACGCGGCGGGCCAGAAGTACCGCGTGCGTCTTCTCGTAAACCTGCCGGCCAAGACCTACTCGGCCTACGTGCGGCAGGGGTTCGGGGCCGAGCAGCTCGTCGGCTCCGGGTACGCGTTCCGGACGGAGCAGGCGGGCGCGGCGTCCCTGGACAACCTGGGGCTGCTGTCGACCGGCGGCTCGGTGTCGGCGTGCGCGGTGGCGGTCAACGCCGTGGACGCGGCGCCGCCTTTCGTCTCGCTGACGGCTCCGGCCGCCGGCGCGACGGTGGCGGGGACGTCGAGCGTGATGGCCTCGGCTTCCGACAACGTCGGGGTGGCCAAGGTGCAGTTCAAGCTCGACGGCGCGGATCTGGGACCGGCCCTCACGGCGGCTCCTTACACGTACGCGTGGAACACGGCGGGCGCGACGAACGGCTCGCATAGCCTGACGGCGGTCGCGACCGACGCGGCCGGAAACAGCGCGACCTCGGCGCCGCGCACGGTGACCGTTTCCAACGGGGCTCCGCCCGCTCCCGCGGTCTGCGTCGTGAGCGCGGGAACCTGGCAGAACCAGGCCATCGCGAGCCAATCCGGAACCTTCACCGCCGAGTACGACGCGACGCCCTCGGCGGCGAACATCGATGGCGTGACGGGGTTGTCTCGGGGCCCGGCTTCGGGCTACTCGGCCCTGGCGGCGGCGGTGCGCTTCAACAACACCGGACGCATCGACGCGCGCAACGGCGGGGTTTACGCCGCGGCGACGAACATTCCTTACGCGGCGGGCCAGAAGTACCGCGTGCGTCTCGTCGTGAACACGGCGGCCAAGACCTACTCGGCCTTCGTGAGGCAGGGGGCGGGGACCGAGCAGACGGTCGGCTCGGGCTTCTCGTTCCGGACGGAGCAATTGAGCGCGGCGTCTTTGGACAACCTGGGGCTGCTGTCGACCGGCGGCTCCGTGACGGCGTGCTTCGCGTCGTCGGGCTCGCAGTCGTGAGATAGGTCAAAGGTCCCACCGGGGGGTAGTGCGATTGCCCGTCCCGGGCCGGAGAAAATCCGGCGGCGGAGACGCCGGGCGCGTGGTAGCATGACGTCGTGACATCACGCGCCCGGCGCGCCGGGGCTCTGGCCGTTTCTTTCGCCGTCGTCCTCGCCCCTTGGCCGGCCTGGGGGCAAACGGCCCGCGTCGTCGTTCCGCGCGCCAGCATCCTCGCTCCGGCCGGCGGCGCGTTCCTGTCCTTGCCGGCCTCGGCGGGGTTGCCGCTGGCCCCGGCGCTTTCGCTCCTCTCCGCGCCGTCGCTTTCGGCCTCCGGCTCGCCCGTCCCTCTCGCGCCCGCCCTCCTCGCCGCTCCCGCGGCGCTCGTCGTTCCGGCCGCCCTCGCGGTCCGGGCCCGAGCCATCCCGGCGCCGGCCGTTGCGGCCATCGCGGCCGTCGCGGCCGTCGCGCGCCCTGAATTCACGAGGGGATCCGGGCTCGGCCTGGATGAGGCCTTTCGTTCGCATGCCGCCGAGCGGGGCTTCGAGCTCGAGGCGCCCGCCGCGGAAGGAATTCTCGGCGGAGGCGCGGCGCGCCTGTCCGCCGCGAGCGTCGAGGCGCCCGGACGCCGCGACGAGCCGCCCGCGGCGAAAACCCCGATCCGCCTCCTGCCGCCGGCCTCGTCGCTTTGGCTGGTGCTGGGCAACGTGGCTTTGATCCAGCTCGGCGTCGAGGCCATGAGCCTGGCCGTGCCGCAGCACGCGCTGGCCGCCCATGGCTACGGGACCATGGCCATCGTCTCAGCGGCGTCCTCGATCGCGCTGGCCGCCGGCAGCCTGCTCGGCAGCTGGTCCTCGGACAAGCTCGGGCCGGAGCGCACCTACATCGGTACGCTCGGCGCGCGCGTGGCCGTGGCGGCGGCCTTGGCCGGGCTGTTCGCGGCGGGCCTGCTGCCGGCGGCGGCCCTCGTCGCGCTGTTCGCGGCCGACTTCGCGCTGCACTACATGAACACCGTGTCCCTCGACGCGATGGCCCCGCGCTGGCACGGCGGCGACGCGGCGAGCCTCAACAGCTTCGGCGTGCGCCGGCAGATCGCCATCGACGCGGCGGGCCTGCTCGGACCGCTGGCCGCGGGCGCGGCGATCGCGCTCTGGGGCGTCGGCTCGGTGTTCTGGGTCTATCCCGCGATCCTCGGCCTCGCGACCATCGGCGGGTTGATCTCGATCCGCCGCCTGTCGGAAGGGTTCGCGATGAATCGCCGAAATTTCCAGAAGGCCGACGGCTGGGTCGAGACCTTGCGGACCATCTGGGCCACGCCCGCCCTGCGCTGGTCGGTCCTGGGCTTCACCTTGGCCACCGTCGTGATGATGGCGCTCTACTTCCTGGCCGGACCGGCGTTCGGCGCCGCGGCGGCGGCCGCCTCGGGCGGGTCCGCCGCGCAGATCACCTCCGTGATGACGGGCCTGTTCGCCGGGGGCGGCGTGCTCGGCGCGCTGCTGCAGCTGCGTCTGACGCGCGGCGTCAAGACGCCGGCGGATCTGCAGAAGCGGATGGGCTTAAGCCTCGCGGCGTTCGGCGTCTCGGTTCTCGCGTTCTGGGCGCTGCTCGCGACCGCCCCGCTCGCGGCGTTCACGGTCTTCGGCGTCGCCGTCCCGATCTACCTCATCCAGCTGCTGATGATCCCGCTCGGCGCGGCCTGGGCCGTGCCGACGATCGGGCTCATCACCATCCTCCAGACGCGGGCGGGCGACGGCGCCAAGGCCAAGGTCGCCGGCGTCAACCGCTTCACGGCGATGTTCGCGTCCTTCGTTTTCTCGCTCGCCCTCGGCGGGCTGTTCTCGGGCGTCGTCGGGGCGTCCGGCTTCGTCGCGCTCGCCGGAATCCTGACGGCGCTGGCCGTCGCGTCGATCGCCGTCGGCTGGGCGCTGTCCCGTTCCAAATGACGCTCGCCCTTGCGGTCCTCGCCTTGACCGGAAGCACGGCGGCCGCGGAGTTTAGCCCGAAGTACGCGCCCGAAAGCGCGCCGCTGGCGACGCCGCTGAAAAGGAGGCCGGCGTTCGTCCGTTCCGCCTCCGCGCCCGATTTTTGGGCGCTGATCCCCTATTACGAGGGGATGCGCGGCCCGCACTCCGCGTCCGCGGCGAGCGCAGCGATGGTGCTCAACGCCCTCCGGCAGGACACGCGCTATTCGAGCGCCGACGAACTGATCACCGAGGACTCACTTCTGAAGGCGACGGCCGCGCACGGCTGGGCGAAGAGGCTCGACGGCGAGAAGCCCGCGGGAGTGGACCTGGAAGCGTTCGGCGCCCTGTTCGAGGCGAGCCTGTCCACTTTCGGCGTGAAAGCCGAAGTCCGCGCGATCCCGGTCGACGGCGACGTCGCGACGGTGCGCCGGTTGCTGGCCGACAACGAGAAGTCGGAGCGTAACTTCCTGATCGCTCTCTACAAGCAGAGCGAATTCACCGGCGATCCCGAGGGGGCGGTCGGGGTGTTCGCACCCGTCGGGGCCTTCGATGCCGCGCGCGACGCGGTCCTCATCCTTGAGACCGACCGCAAGTGGTACGAGCCATACTGGGTGTCGCTCGGCACCTTCGTCAAAGCCTTGAGCGCGCTGCGTGACGCCGAGGGAAATCCCGCCGGCGGCCTCATTCTGATCGAGGCGAAAGCGAGCCCCTCGCAATCCTCCGCGCCTTTTCGTTAGAATGAGCGCGTCGGAGGAGGAACGATGAAAACCATGATTTTGGCGTTCGCGGTCTGCCTGGCCGGGTCCGGCGCTCGCGCGCAGTCGATCGAGGCCGCGCGGCTCTCGGTGGAGAATCTATTGGCGTCCGCGGCCTCGGTGAAGGTCGCCGTGCCCGTCGCCGCTGCGGCGGAGGCCGCGCCGAGTCAGGAGACGCTCGACCGTCTGTTCAAGGCCGATGACGAGATCGTCCGCCTCCAGACCTTGCTCGGCCAGTACGTGGTCGGCAAGACGATCAACGGCCCCGTCTTGAGGAAGGCTCCCGTCGAGATCGAACTGGGCGCGGAGTACAAGGACGTCCTGGCTTTGTTCCCGTCCCTGCGCCAGACCGTCGTGGACGGACGGATCCGGGTCCGCATCGGCGAGGACGTCGCGGCGGAGTACGGGCGTCTGCGCGCCGAGTTCATGGCGCGCCTGCCCCGCCTCATCCTGCTCGAGCGCGTCTCGGGCCTCGGCAACGACCTGTCCAGGGGGCATCTGACCTGGGCCCGCGGCCTGCAGATCGTCAGCCAGCCGGAGTGCGTAGAGCTCGTCGGCCGCGTTCCCTGGCCCGGCTTCTGCTCGTAAGCCGGGCCCGGTCAGCGGCCGGCTACTTCGCGACGGTGGAGACCACGACCGCCGCGGCCGGGACCGCGATGCGCCCGCGCCAGAGCCCCGCGCGGACGGTTCCCGTCGAGGGGTAGAGGTTGTCGGTGGCGTAGGTCAGGGCGTAGCTTGTTGTGCCGAGCGCCAGCAGGGGGCCCGCGGAGTTCTGGCCCTGCTCGAAGCATAAGATCTTGTTTCGGGGAATCTTGACCTGTTCTGTCAGCGAGCCGGAGGCCGTGCTCGAGGCGAGAAGGGTCTCGTAAGCGCGGGGCGGCTCGCTGACGCCGAGCACGAGCGGACGAAGGGCCGCGTCGCGTACAAAATCGACGAAGGCTGTCTTTTTGCCTGTGTTCTGGATTTCGACGATCAGCGAGACGCTCTCGCTCGGTTCGTAGACGGGCTTGGCGGCGCGTGCGCGGGCGCGCAGACCGCCGGAGGCCCGGCTCCAGCGCGGGGCGGGGCCTTTCAACTCGGAGCAAAGCGGCGACCGCGTTAGAGGATCCTCCGCGCGGGCCTTGAACTTCGAGTCGAGATCGAGGAAGACGAGCGAATAGGGGTCGATGCGGGAATTGCGGAATTTAAGGGCCCAGTGCAGGTGCGGGCCGGTGACGCGTCCGGTCGCGCCGACCTTGCCGATGGCCTGGCCCTTCTTGACCTGGTCGCCGGGTTTAACCAGGAATTTCGAGAGATGGGCGTACTGCGTCGTCAGCCCCAGGCCGTGGTCGAGGATGATGGTCTTTCCGGCGAAGAACAGGTCGTCGGCGAGGAGCACCGTGCCCGCCGCCGGGGCGTGCACCGGGAGACCCAGGGCCGCCTTGAGGTCCATGCCCGAGTGGGGCGCGCGCGGTTGATTGTTGAACACCCGGCGCTCGCCGAAGCGGCCGGTCGAGGCGCCCGGAATCGGCGAGTCGAAGCGCCCTTCAAAGAGACGCTTTTCCTCAGTTTTAGCGAACAGCTTGTGGAGCTTGGCCGATTCGGCCTCAGCGCGTTCGGCGTCGCTCTTGTCAGGCGTAACGAACTTCTGCTCCACCTTGAGCTCGACGACGGGGAATCCCGCGTCCACGATCTCCAGGGTCTCGATCCTGCCCGCCGGCTTGCCGCCGGGCGCGCGCAGCGAGGCCTTGAGCGCCGCCGGACCAGTGGAGAAGTCGAGGTCGAGGCCGATGAACGCGAGCCAGGTGCCGGTCGAAGCGCCGGGAAAGAAATTCACCGCGCGGCCGTGCAGGGAGGCCTCGGGCGCGCGTTTGGCGTCGTGGCCCGTGACGGTCACGAGCAGAAGTTCGCCCGGCTTGAACGCACGCGCCTCAATCGAGAACGTCGGATCGGCCGCGCGCGCCGGCGCGGGAAGGAGGAGGACGGCGAGCAGGAGCGGCTTCACCGTAAGGAGGCGACGAGACGGTTTTGGACCTTGAACATGCGGGCCTTCGCCGCGGGGCGGTGATCGTCGTGGCCGATCAGGTGCAGCGCGCCGTGGACGGCCAAGGTCGCGGCCTCGATCGCGAGCGGATGCTTGAGCTCGCGCGCCTGGCGGCGCGCCATCCAGGCCGAGATGAAGATGTCGCCGAGCGGTGTCTCTGATAAATCATCGCCGATGATCGCATGGGGGCTTTCATGCGAGAAGGCGATGACGTCGGTGTCGTAGTCGTGGCCGAGGTAGTGGCGGTTCATCCTCAGCATCGCGGCGCGTCCCAGAAAGACGACGTTGATTTCCCCGCGACGGGCGGCGCCCTTCTTCGACGTGGCGAAGGCGAGCCGCACGGCTTTTTGATACAGGGCGCCGCGCCGCGCCGAGGCCGGCAGCGAGGCCATGCCCGCGACGATGATTTTTAACCCGCTTTTTCGTCCCATTTGTCGTAGGCCCGGATGATGCGCTTGACGATCGGATGGCGGGAGACGTCGGCCTCGTTCATGCGAACCGTGGCCGTGCCTTCGACGCCCTTGAGGATCTCGAGAACGCGGACGAGGCCCGAGTGGGCGCGCGCGCCGAGGTCGTTCTGCGTCGTGTCGCCGGTGACGACGGCCTTGGAGCCCGTGCCCATGCGGGTGAGGAACATCTTCATCTGCTCGGGGGTGGTGTTCTGCGCTTCGTCGAGGATCATGAAGGCGTCCTCGAAGGTCCGGCCGCGCATGTAGGCCAGCGGCACGATCTCGATGACGTCGTTGTCGCGCCAGATGCGGAAGCGCTCGCCGCCGAGCAGCGCGATAAACGCGTCGTAGAGCGGCCGCAGGTAGGGGTTCACCTTCTCCATGAGGTCGCCGGGCAGGAAGCCGAGCTTTTCGCCGGCCTCGACGACGGGCCGGGATAGGACGATCCGCGTCACCTGGCGCTGCTCGAGCGCGCGCAGGGCGCAGGCGACCGCGAGGAAGGTCTTGCCCGTGCCGGCCGGGCCGATGCCGAAGGTCAGGTCGTGCTCGACGATCGTGTCGCAGTACTTCTGCTGGTTGGGCGTGCGGGCGCGCAGGACCTTGCCGTTGTGGGCGCGGTACAGGCCGTCCTCCGGAAGCGAGGGCGCCTCCAGATTGAGCGGCTCGAAGCCGCGCGGGTCGACGGGGGCGGCCCGGCGGCGCAGGGCCTCGATCTCCGCGCGAAGACGTTTCGCGGCCTTGTCCACGCGCTGGGCGCTTCCCTTGACGGTCAGCGACAGATCGCCGCTCTCGGCGTCCTGGCGCAGGAAGATTTCCACTCCGAAATCCCTTTCTAATTCGCGCAGGCGCGCGTCCTGCTCGCCCAGGAGGCGCACCGTCTCAGTCTGGTCGTTGAGCCGGATGAGTTTCGTGGTCATGGCGTGATCCCCCAAGAGGCTTCCGCGAGGCCGAGGCGTTCGCCGAGGGCGCGGCAGGCGTCGAGCGCGGCCGACGGCCCGCGGCCCTCGAGCGCCGCGGCCCAACGGCGCTGGGCGTCGCGCAGGCGCCAGGTGCCGGCGAGCAGTCCGGCGTCCCACAGGCCGTCGAGCCAGCGCAGCGCCCGCGAGATGCGGGCGGAGTCGATCGGGGCCGACACGACCGACTCCATATGCCGGTGCAGGCGGTCCTCGAGGTCCGAGGCCCAGGGAAGCTCGGCCGCGTTGAACGCGTGGGCCGAGGACTCGGACAGGAGCTGAAGGATCGCGTCGTCGTCCTCCCCGTCGCCGAGCCGGATTGCCGAGACGCACTCGACCCAGCGCTTGAGGTAGGAGGCGCGCGAGGGGCCGAGCGCGCCCGCAGCCGGCAGCCCCTTGACGACCTCGGAGCGCTCGTCATTGAGTATCGCGTCGAGGCCGAAGCATGGACGGCCGAAGCGCTCGTCCATGGCGGCGCGGAAGTCATCATCGCTTAGGCGCAGGAACTGTTCTCCAATCAACGCCGGATCGAGCGATTCCCGGCGCGGCGCGAGCCAGCAGGCGAAGTCGAGGCGGTCGGCGCGATGAACGATCGCGTGGTACTCGGCGGTCTCCCTCGTCTCGGGGCGGGCGACGGAGACCGGCCGGACGGAGAGGGTCCGGTCGCGGCCCGCGAGGCCCGCCTTGTCCGCGCGGAATGCGGGCCCGAGGGTCCAGCGCAGGAGCCGCGGCTGCGGCGCCGGAATGCTCAAATGGTCGAGCAGGGCCGCGTGCGCGGCGGCGCGGGGAAGCTCCACCCTGGACGCGGCCACCAGGGTCTTCCAGACGACGGCGCCGTTCCCGTAACGGGGCATGTTCGACCGGCACGCGCTCAGCCGCTCGACGAATCCCTCCTCGGGGTTTTCTCCGAGGCGCTTGGCCAGGTCGATCGCCCGGGCGGCCCGGGTGAGGCACTGCACCGCCTCGATGCCGGAGATGTCGTCGAAGAACCAGCCGCAGCTCGTGAACATGGCCAGGCGCTCGCGCTGCATCAGCAGCAGCTCGAGGGCGCGCGTCATCTCCTCGGGGAGGAGCGGACGCTTGGCGTAAGTTTTGAGGAAGGTCGCGGCGGCCTCGGCGCCGGGCGCCAGCCACAGCGCGGAAGACTCGTCGCGGACCTTCCAGGGCTCTTTGAAGAAACGCAGGGCGTCGTCCTCGTAAAAGGTGTCGAGCCGGTGCGCGAGCTTATTCAGCGCGTCGCGCAGGCCCGCGCGCCATTCCTGGTTCCAGCCGGGCAGGTCCTTGGAGCGGCAGCCGCAATCCTTCTCCCAGCGGCCGAGCCCGTGCTCGCAGCTCCAGGCCGTGTTTTCCCTGATGCGGACCTCCTGCGGAGGGGGAAACAGCGCGAGGAAGCGGGACGGGTCGATCGCCGGAATCCCGTCGGCCTGGAGAAGGTCGAGCGTGAGCGCCAGCACGCGCTCGCCGCCGGGATGATGGTGGCCGTAGAACTCTCCATCGGAGGCGACGTGGCCGAGCTGCGCGGCGTCGCCGGGCCAGAGCCGTCCGCGGACCGCGTCGGCGAAATGCTCGGCGCTCACGAGCGTCTCCCCGCTGACGATGCCGGCCGAGAGGCGGTGATGGAAGAAGAAGATCGCGAGCTTCTTGGCGGGATCGAGAGGGGAGACCCAGAGATACGGGGTTTTGGGATCGAGGTGCTCCGCGTCGGGCTTCGTCCACTTGGTCGTGCCGGCGGCCCGCACCGACTCGCCCTGCTTCGGGTCGAGGATGGTGAACTCGATGCCGTGCTCGGCGAGCACCTCGAGCGTCTCGAGGTCCACCGCGGTTTCCGGCAGCCACATGCCCTTGGCCGCGCGGCCGAAGCGGTGCCGGAATTCGGCCAGCCCCCAGCGCACCAAGGTCTCCTTGTCGCGGCGCGACGCGTGCGGCAATATATTGTGGAAGTACGGCTGGGCGATCGCCGTCTGCGTCTCGGCGTCCGCGGCCTGGATGCGCTTGAGTATCTCCGGGCGCTCCCTTTCGAGCCACGCCAGCAAGGTCGGGCCGAAGTTGTAGGAAATGCGCTTCAGGGTCTCGTCGTAGGAGATCGTCCGGCCGTCCGAGCCGGCATGCACGCCGAGCGTGATCGGCCCATAGCACTCCTCCGCGATCTTCGCGTTCCAGTCGTGGAAGGGGGCGGCGGAGGGCTCACGGTCGACCGCGCCTGTCCACGGGTTCTCCCGGGGCGGCTGGTAGAAATGGGCGTGAACGCAGATATGCCGATGGCTCACGCCGTCATTGTAGTTATTTCTAGAGGAGGACGGAGGCCCTGGCGGCCTAATCCGCAGCGGTGATCTTAATTCGGACGACGACGCCCTCGGAATCGTATACGGCGGCCTCGGAGCCGAGCTCGAGCTCGACGGCGGACATGAACTCGACGGCGTCGTCCTCGCCCCAGGTGACGAGGCCCTTATACTCCATGCGCGCCTTCCCGTTGTTCGGGTTGATCACGGGCACGCCGCTGAAGGTCAGCTTGCGCGCGGACTTCTTGAGATGGACGGAGCCGTTGAACTGGCTTTGGGCCTGAACGCGGGACTTCGACGCGATCGGGCCGCCGGGGCCGGAGACCGAGACCGCGACGATCAGATCGGCGTTGTCGGCGAGGATCTTTTTGGCCGGGGAGGGCGCGGCGGCGGCGGGCAGGGCGATGGCGAGCATGAGCACGGCGGCGGCGATTTTCATTTTTCTCTCCTGGCCCCGCTCAGCGCGGGACGGTCGTTCCGCGCGGCACGATGACGATGCCGCTTGGGTCCACGAAAAAGCGCTTCGCGTCCTCCTCGGCGTTGAAGCCGAGCCGGAGCTTGGAGGGGATCTCATTGAAGCGGTCCACGATCACGCGCTTGAGGTGCGCCTCGGCGCGGATCTTGCAGAAGTCCATGATGATCGAGTCCTCGATCACGGCTCCGTCGTGGATGTGCACGCCGCGCCCGATGATCGAGTTCTTGATCGTCGCGTTGCGCACGAAGCAGCCGTCGCTGATGATGCAGTTCGTCAGCTTGCCGTCGAGCACCTTCGCGGGCGGCCCGTCGTAGCGCCCGGAGTGGATGAACCAACGGCGGTTGTTGAGGTTAAGTCGCGGCCGGGCCCCGAGAATGTCCATGTTGGACTGATAGTAGGCGCCCAGAGTCCCGACGTCGCGCCAGTAGGCCTGCTCCTCGTAAGCCTTGAGGCCGGGCAGGAGGTTGGTCGAGAAGTCGTAGGCATAAAGCTTATGGCTTTTCAGGATGGCCGGCAGGACGTTCTTTCCGAAATCAAGGTCGCTCTCGTCTTTGTGGTGATTTTTAAGCAGATCCACCAAAACGTCTTTCGTGAAGACGTAGTTGCCCATGGACGCCAAAGCGTGGGTCGTGCTGCCCGGCATCGGGTCCGCCGTCGGCGGCTTCTCGATGAATTCCCCGACGCGGCCCTTGGCGTCCGTCGAGACGATGCCGAAGGAGGGCGCGCTCTTGAGCGGTACCGGGATCGTCGCGATCGTGACGTCCGCGCCTTTCTCGACGTGCCACTGCACCATCTGGCCGACGTCCATGCGGTAGACGTGGTCCGCCCCGAAAACGACGACGAGATCGGGGTCGAAATCGTGTATCAGGTTCAGGTTCTGGCGCACCGCGTCGGCCGTGCCGCGATACCACATCGTGCCCAGGCGCATCTGCGGGGGCACGACGGTGATGAAGTGCTCGCGCGTGAGGCCGGCCGTCCGCCAGTTGGAGCGGAGATGCTCGATGAGGCTCTGCGACATGTACTGCACGAGCACGTAGATCGAGAGCATGCCCGAGTTGACGAGGTTCGAGAGCACGAAGTCCACGATGCGGTACTTCCCGCCGAAGGGCACGGCGGGCTTGGAGCGCTCGTGCGTGAGCGGATGCAGGCGCTCGCCCTTGCCGCCGGCGAGCACGATCGCGAGCACGCGCCGTGTGGGCGCGATGCCGGGCTTATTAGGGCTCGGCATAAGGATCCTCCCCGTAATCCGTGCTGTCCTCGATGACCGCGGCGTGCTTGCTCTTCTTCTTCGCGGGGGCGTCGCCCGGGACGGGCCGCCCGACGGGCTCCTCCTCGCTTTCCCCCTGCTGGGCGCGTGATTTGCGGCGCAGGGCCTCGAGATCGGCTTCCTGCTTGTGCCTCGGGGCGCCGCGCAGCTGCTCGTCGTCGAGGACGAGCACGTCGCGCTTCTCCTCGACGCCGGCCGTGATCTGCGTCAGGCCCTCGGTCGTGATTCCGGTCGAGACCCGGACCGGGAGATAGACGGCGTCGCCATCGCGGATCAGGGCGCCGGTGGGGACGTACAGAACGTCCTTCTTCGACAAGGGAATGATCTGCCCCTCCCATTCGGTCCCGGGATTGAAGTAGCGGTCGGGCGACATGGTCAGGGTGAAGGAGGCACCCGGCGTGACCTTCTCGCCCTGGATATCCAGGATGAACTTGGTCACGCGTCCCTTGAGAATCCGCTTCGGGTCGTTGAGCGCCCAGAAGGTCAGCTCCTGGCCGTCGCGTATCCAGGCGGCGTCCTCGGGCCGCACGCGCGCGACGAGCTTGAGCGTCCCGGCCGCCTCGAACATCACGGACTCGGGCTTCACCCAGGTCTTGGGCTTCAGGAAGTTTTTGAGGATGAAGCACGTATCCTGGCAGCGCGCGGCCGTCGGGCGGTAGACGCGCTGCCACCGGTCCTCGAGAATGTCCACGTTCTGCGTGCCCTTGGAGTCGAGCATCGCCGCCAGCTCCTTGTGCGCCAGGAACGCGAGCGGCTGGTCGGCGCCGCGCCAGACGTAGGTCGAGGTCAGCACGCTTTCGACGCGACCTTCTATAGTGGACTTAATTCTGAAGATGTCGCCGGCCACGACGGTGCCCGTCACCTTGACCTTGATCTCGAGGTTGCCGCGCTTGGTTTTCGCGGGCGTCGCCGCGCCCGCCGGCGCGGCGAGGAAAACGAGCGCGGCGGCGAGGAGCCCCTTCATCGTCGATGAGGTTAGCAAATTGGTCAATGACCAATTGTAGGGGGAAAACCCGGGACGCGCAATGGCGGCGTGCCGACTATAGAAGTTCGTTGATCGCGTCGGGAAGCGGGATCGGACGGGGGTCGCCGGTCGGCGCCCCGCGTCCGTCCACGTTCCAGCCCAGGCGCGCGGCCAGGGCCGTGTTGAACCAGCGGTATTTGCGGCCGTCCGCCGCGTCGTACCAGCGCAGCTCGATCAGGGAGGCGCGCAAGGTCGCCTCGGCGCCGGAGCCGACGACCTTGACGAAGTCCGCGGCCGGGGCGTCCTCGGGCCCGTTGGCGTAGAGCGCGGCGCTGCCGCGGACGAGGCAGCCGTGGGCGCTCGCGTCGCCTCCGCGTCCGCGGCGGGAGGCGCCGATCCACCAGGAGACTCCGTCGACGGGAAGCAAGGCCGGGGCGGCGCCATCGAGCGCGGCCTTTAGGTGGCGTTCGTAGATGGGGTTCGGAACGGGACCTTTGTGCTCGATCCACGGCCGGGAGAGGGACTCGTCGGTCGGGCAAGCCGCCTGCTCCCGCGCGCGGAGGACGAAGGTCCGGGCGGCGGCCATTTCCGGACCGAACTCCTGGGCCGAGGCGGGGGCGGACAGCGCGAGCGCGACGGCGGCGATCGTGGTTCTTCCCTTTTTATTCAGCATCATTAAAAATGTCCCGTGATGGCCGACGCGAGCAGGCCGATGGCGAGTCCGCCGATGACGCCGGCGACCCAGAGTATCCCGCCGGCGACGACGTTCACGACCGGCGGCGCGGTTTTATAGGTGGCGTACGCGGCCGCGGTGCCCTTGAGGTAGCCGGCTTTCATGCTGCTTCCCCAGGAGGCGACGGCTGCGTCGACATTGCGCTCGTCGTAATAGTCCCGCCAGGTGCGGCGGCTTTCCGCGCCCCGGAATAGGGCGGTCAAGGTCGGCGACTCGTCGATCGTGCGCTGAAGAAGCCGGGCCTCGCCTTCGCGCGTTTTCCGCAGAAGCTCCCCGGACAGCCCCGAGCTCCGGTCGATCTCATCGCGGATCAACCGGTCCGTTTCGCCGCCGGAGGCGCTCACGGCCGTCGTTGCCGAGCACGCGCTTCCATCGAAGCCGCAGCCGTGCCGCAGCGAATCCTCGGAGGGGGCTTTGGCGGCGGCCGGAGCGGCGGCGATCATCACGGCCATGATCAGATTTCTCATGACCACAGTGTAGCCGCGGCGCGAGATCGCCCCCAGAGTCATCGGGCCCGGCGAGGCATGACAATCGGTCTATGACGGATTATTGGCGAGCGGCCGGGTTTTGGTCGACTTCCGGTAACTAGAACGAGAGCAGGCGGCGGGTGCGCGTCTCGACCTGGTAGAGCCCGGTGTTCTCGCCCTTTTCATAGACGCAGTAGGCGCTGACGCCTTCCATCGCGTCGGTGAAGGCCCCGATGCTGCGGCGCATCGAAGCGTCCTCGGCGCGCAGCACCACGTTCGCGTGGAACAGCCAGGCCCCTTTGCGGCTCGTCATCCGGTCGACGATGACGTGGCGCTTGAGGCGGTCGGGCTCGTGGCCCGGGTACCCCTGCGGGAAAACATAGAACTTTCCGCTGATCGGGCTTTTCCAGCGGCCGCCGCCCACGGCCTTGGCGAGCTTGGCCTTGGCCAGGCGCTTGAGGGAGGCCTTGACCTTCGCCTCGCTCTCGCCGGTCTCGCGCGCGAGCTCGGCGGGCGTCAGCGCGCCGCGCTCGTTGACGAGGCACTCGAAGCTCCAGTAGGCGGCGTCGTCGGAAATCACCGTTTGAAACTGCTCCGGAGTCAGGTGATACGCCCGCTCGCTGACGAGGCGGCGCACCGTTTGCTGCTGCATGCCCGAGACCTCGGCCGGGCGCAGCAGCGGGGCGACGGCGGACTGAAATGCTTCTTCGGTTCCGAAGTGATCGCGAAGATAGTCGACGATGAATTGGCGCCACAAAGCGTCCGTAGGGGGGATGCGAAGCAAGGTCATGAATATGGGCAGCCATTCGGGGCGGGGGAGGGCCTGCCCGCGCTCGATGCGCAGGTAATACGGGAAGGTGCACGGGAACACCCGGCGTCCGCCGTTCTTATGGAAAAAGGCGTATGCGGTCTTAAACCCCGCTTCAGTGCGAATGCGCGCCAGCGCCGAGGCGAATCGTCCCATGCCGGAAGTATAGTCAACTTGCGGCGTTAAGCGTACAATGGAGATCGTGGCTGAACCGAAAGCTTTACGTCTGGGAGGCGCGTTCTACGCCCTCGCCGCCCTCGCCGACATCCATTGGACCCTCACCGGGCTGGACGGAAACCCGGCGCTCGAGGGCAACGCCCTCATGCGCGGCTTGATGGAACGGCTCGGGATCGTGAACGCCATTTGGCTGGGCAAGGCGGTGGTCGGCCTCGCGTGCTTCGCCATCGCCAAATACGTCGCACCTGAGATCCGGCGCAAGGCCGCCTGGATCGACCGGGTTCCCTCGACCCGGTGGGCCCGGGCCTGGATGAAAAGCGGCGACCGTTCGTGGATCGCCTATCTGCCGCTGTACGGCACGGCGCTTTCCCAGCTCTTCGCCGCCGGCAGCTGGGTGTATCTCCTGCGACGCTGAGCCGGCTACATGTGCACGCCTCCGTTCACGCTGAGGACCTGGCCGGTGATATAGGACGATTCGTCCGACGCCAGGAAGAGAACTGCCCGGGCGACATCGATGGGATCGCCCATGCGCCCCAGAATGATCCGCTCCACGAATTTGCGCTTCACCTCCTCCGGGAGGCCGTCCGTCAGGGGGGTCTTGATGAAGCCCGGGGCCACGGTGTTGGCGGTGATGCCGCGCGAGGCGAACTCGCGCGCGACCGACTTGGTCAGCGACACCAGCCCGCCTTTCGAGGCGGCGTAATTGGCCTGCCCACCGTTGCCTTCCTGACCCACGATCGAGGAGATGTTCACGATGCGGCCCCAACGCGCCTTCATCATCGGGCGCACGCTCGCCTTGACGAAGTTGAAGGCGCCCTTCAGGTTCACGTCCAGAACGAGATCCCACTGCTCCTCGGTCATGCGCATGAGCAGGTTATCCTTGGCGATTCCAGCGTTGTTGACCAGGATGTCGATGCGGCCGTAGGCGTCCATCACCGCTTTCACCACGGCCTCGCATTGCTCGAACTTGGCGACGTCGCAAGCCAGCCCGAGCCCTCCCAGGGACGCCGCGGCGGTGAGCGCCTTCGCGGCGTTGGCGTCGACGATGACGACCTTGGCGCCCTCGGCGGCGAACAGCTCCGCCGTCGCGTAGCCGATGCCCTGGGCGGCGCCCGTGATGATCGCGACCTTGTTCTCCAGCCTTGGACCGGTTTTGTTCATGGGAGACTCTCCTGGGCCGACAGCCGGATCATGCCCGCCGCGATTTCGTTGCGCTGAATCTGGTTGGTGCCCTCGTAGATCTGCATGATCTTGGCGTCGCGCATGAATTTCTCGATCGGGAAATCGCGCATGTAGCCGATGCCGCCGCACATCTGGACGCAGTCGACGGCGATCTTCATGGCCGCGTCCGTGCAGACGACCTTGGACATCGCCGACTCCATGCTCCAGCGCTCGACGCCCAGGGCCTTCATCTCGTCGTAGACGATGGTGTCGCCTTTGATCGCCTTGGCAATGGCGGGATTGAGGCCCTTGTCCATCGCCCGCGCCGTGGCATAGAGAAGAGCGCGGCCCGACTCGATGCCGATCGCGCAGTCGGCCATCATGTGCTGGATCGCCTGGAAGCTCGAAATGGCCTGGCCGAACTGGCGGCGTATGCGGATATAGGACAAGGTTTCGTTCAGGACCCCCGTCGCCAGGCCCACGGCCTGGGCGGCGATCGCCGGCCGCGTGAAGTCGAAGGACGCCTGTGCCACGAACATGCCGAAGCCTTCTTTGTAGAGAAGATTCTCCTTCGGGATGCGGCAGTCCTGGAAAACCAGCTCGAGGGTGGGCGAGGCGCGTATGCCCATCTTCTTCTCCTTCTTTCCGAATGAAAATCCCTTGGCGCCCTTCTCGACGACGAAGGCGGAGATGCCGCGTGCCCCGCGCGCCGGGTTGGTCGAGGCGAAGACGACGTAGACGTCGGCGGCCTCTCCGCCGGAGCAGAAGTTCTTGATGCCGTTTAAGACATAGCCGTCGCCGTCGGGCTTGGCGGTGCAGCGAAGCGCCGTCGCGTCGGAGCCGGCGCTCGGCTCGGTGATGGAAAAGGCTCCCAGCCGTTCGCCGGACGCGAGATCGGGAAGCCAACGCGTTCTCTGCGCGGGCGTGCCGAATAGGAGGATGGGGATCGCGCAAGGTGCCGAGGTCGTCACCGCCAGCGAAATCCCCGGGCAGGCTTGAGACAGATGTTCCGACAGCAGGACCGCCTCCAGGGTGTTGCCGCCGGTCCCGCCGTAGGCCTCGGGCAAATAGACCCCAAGCAGGCCGGCGCGCTTGACCTCTTCGTAGATCGGCCAGGGGAACTCCTCGGTCAAGTCGTAATGCTCGCGCACCGGCTTGATCTTCTCCCGGCCGATGCGGTCGGTCAGCGCCACGATCTCCCGCTGTTCTTCCGTCAGGTTGTAGTCCACGATCAGAGACCTTGATCGCGGAGCGATCGGGCGATGTCGTTGAGGATGTCGTCCATATCCTTTTCGAGCATCAACTGTTTCGGCCTTGCTTGGCCGACGGGCGCCTTATACCAGCACTTGGGCCGCAGGCCGGCGGTGAAGCCTTGCGCCGCCGTGCAGGCGCCGGGAGCGGGCGCGCCGTCGACCGGCTCCTCGTCCAGGGGCTTGGCGCAAAGAGCGCCTTGGTAATAGGAGTCGAGCCGGCATTGGGTGTCGGGATGGCTGTCGTTCGTCTTCGCCACGACGGTGGGGTCGGGCGTGGAGAAGGACGGCGGCGCGGGTTGGCCGCGCAGATTCTGAAACAAAGCCGCGATCGACTTGCCCGCGAGAGCGCCGGCCTCGCAGAGCTTGCGGTCGGACGCGGTCCCGTGCGCGGCGGCGCACGCCTTGACCGCGACCGGATCGAGCTTCGAGGTGTCCTCGCCGCCGGTGAAGGTCCGGCGCAGGCATTTTAAGGTGGCGAAATAATCGGAGCCGCCTTCGTTGGTGGGCCATAGGGCGTCCGTCTTGGGATAGCCGCCGATGTGGTGGCCGATCTCGTGGCAGGCGACCAAGGCGAAGCCCTCGGCGGTGACGGCCTTGTGCCGCGCCAGGCCGCCGTACATATTGATCACCCAGGTGTTGTTGAACTGCATGGCGTTGGCGTTGACGGTGTCGTCGTCCCACTTCCGGTTGACGCGCAGCTTTTTTCCTTTGGCGGCGAAGATCGGCGCGTAGACCGATTCGACGCGCGTGAGCACCGCGTCGAAGGCCGCCTGGTCGATGCCCAGCGCGTTGACGTCGCCGACGGGAATGCGCAGGTTGTTGGGGGGCAGGAAGCCGTCGCAAACCCGCAGGGCTGCGGGGCAGCCGGCCAGGGCCTCGACGGCGCCGCCGACCTTGCGGGCCGCCGCGGCCTCAAGCGCGGCGCGAACGTCCGGCGCGCGGCACAGCGGCTTCAAGGCCAGGGCGGCCGTCGAGCTGATCAGGCCTCCGCTCGCGAACCAGCTGTCGTCGTAGGCGAGGACGCGCAGGACCGCCTCTTTGATCTGCGCATCCTTCTCGACAACGGAGACGTTCATCACGGAGATGACCGCCTGATCGACGACGAACAGGTCGTCGATGACGCGGATGGGGGTCCTCAAGATATCCAGGACTCGGGCGCGGACGGCCGCGTCGGTGGGGATCCTCGCCCACAGGATCTCCATCCCCGACAGCTTGATGGCGTCTTCGTCGTCTTTTAAGAAAAGTTCCTGGATGGCGAGACGCGCCGAATCGTCCTCGGTCGAGACGTCGCCCAAGGTGACCATGGACATCGCGCGGATCTCGACTTCCGGGTCGCCTAAGCACGATTTGATCCGGCCGCGCACCAGCAGGTTCGCTTTGACATGCGGTCGAAGCTGCTGTATCGCGAGTAAACGGGTCATCGGGTCGGCGGAATCCAAATCCGCGAGGAGTTCCTGGACGGAGCGCTCGCTCTTAACCATGCGGGCCTGCGCGATGATGCGGCTGACTTCCGGCATATCGGCGGCGAACTCGTGGGCGACGGCGGGCGCGACGGCGAGCAGAACGATCAGCAGAGATTTGTTCATTGTTTTATGCTCCGTTCATTATCGTGGACCCAGTGATCGAGCTCTTCCCGGAACAGCTCCCTGACCTCGGGCGAGCGCATGTCCAGGCCCTCGATGACGTGGGCCCCCTCGGTGCAATAGGTGAGCCCGATGCAGCTGGAGCGGTAGTGGAAAACTCGGGCCGTCGCCGTTGCGGTACGGGGTGAGACGCGGAAGTCGTAGCGGCGGTCGTAAAGCCGGAATAGGCTGGATTTGCGGACCGACAGCTCTATCGTGTGGATGTCGGACGCCTCGTCATGGGTGTCGTAGCTCGCCCATAGGCGGCGCCACTGGGTGGAGCCCCCCACCTCGCGGAAAATCGTCCGGTGTCTCGGCCGCGCCGTCGCGGCGATCTCCCTTAACCGCGTCACCTGCGCATAGGTCAGGCTCGCGTTCTTCGCGGTCGTCATGATTTTTCCCGCCTGCGAGAACGCGGACTCCAAATCGGCGCTCTGCGCCAAGACGGATTGTCCCTGCGCGAGGTGCGTCAGGAATTCGTCGTGGGCCGAGGCCGGGCGCGGGCCGGCGGCGGCCATGGTCAAGGCGAGAAGAAGAATCTTCATGATAAATTCCTGGAAAAGAATTCGAGTAGGCGCGCGTCGTATTCCGGGCCCGCGGCCTCGCGGCACATGGTGTGGCTTGCCTCGGGCACCATCCAAAGCTGCTTGGGCTCTCGCGCGGCGCTGAAGATCAGCTTCACGTCTTCAGGAGGCATGAGGCTGTCGCGTTCCCCGCCGATCACGAGCAGCGGACGCGGGGAGATCAGCGCGGCGGACGCGACTGGATCGAACGACTCGATCTCGGAGGCGTTGACGCGCGCCCGCACGATCTTGATGGTCAACGCGACGAGCGGGAAATAGGGGACCCTCGCCTTATTCCAGAACCAACGCGCGATGACGGTGCGGTAATCGGTGAAAGGGCTCTCCACGGCCGCGCAGCGCAGATCCGGATGCTTGGCCATCGAGACGACGGTGACGGTCGCGCCCATCGACAGGCCGAAGACCCCGACCGCATCCATCAATTCCGGCTTGGCGGTGCGCAGCCACGTCATCGCGGCGTCGAAATCGATCGTTTCAAGGCCGCCGCTCGTCGTGATCTCGCCCTCGCTTTCGCCATGGGAGCGAAAGTCGAAGTAAACCAGGTTGAAGCCGCCGGTCTTGTTCAGGAAGTAGGTCTGCTTGAGGAGCAGGCCCTTGTTGTCGCTCATGCCGTGGCACATCACTATCGTGCGCCTGTCGCCGCCCGGCGAAGGCAGGAACCACCCCTTGAGCTTGAGCCCGTCGCGCGTGCTGAAAGAGATGTTCTCATAGGGCAGCTCGTAATGATCGGGAAAATGGGTCATCGGCGACATGGGCGGGCTGATCAGGTAGCCGGCGGCTCGCCAGCAAACGCCGAAAACGACGGCGGGCAGGATGATCGCGCCGGCGATCCACATCATGGCCGCGGCTCCGCCGAAACGGCGCTCAGCGAAGAGGAGATCACCGGCTTGAGCTCCGACGCGCGGGCGCGGTGCCGAGCGGCCGGAAGCTTCGCGGCGACGACGGCGATCCTGGTCACGTCCTCGCCCCGGCAGCCCTCATCGGCGCAGACGTTGGAGACGAGGCAGGACCCGCGCTTGACATAGTCGTTGTCCCCGCGCGTCAGAAGGCCTTCGACGAGGCCTGTCCGGGCGTTGAACACGGGCGAGCCCGAGTTTCCGCCGTAGGCGTCCAGGTTGGCCGTGAAGATGCCCTCTGGAGAGGCGTCGCGCACCGTGGCGCCGCCCGCGATCTTGGTGGGAAGCCCCGCGGGGTGGCCGATGACGACGAGCGGCGTCTTGTCCATGACGACCCCGGTCCGGTTCAGCTTCAGCGGCACGCGCCCCTTCACGGCGCGGTCGAGCTTGATCAGCGCCCAGTCGACCCCGGAGGCGGTTTGCTCACGGCCGAGCAGCTGCTTGCAGCCGTAGACGTCCTTCGAGGGAACCTCGTAGGGGAACTGGCCTTTCTTCTTGATGGCGAAGCCGAAGACGAACTTGATCCGATGGCAGTCGGCCTCGTCTTCGACGCAGTGGCCGGCCGTCATGACGACGTCGGGCGCGATCAGCGCGCCGGAGCAGTACGGCCCCGACTCCTGATCGTAGAACGGCTCGTCGTGGCACAGCTGCAGGGTCTGACCGTAGGGCTTGGTGTGCAGGCCCGCGAGAGGCCCTCTGTCCGCCACCTGCGCCGCCGCGAAAAGTCCGACCGTGGAGTCCGCCAGCGCCAGGAGCCGAGCATCCTTGGTCTGGTGGAGATCGATGCGATCGTCGGCGCCGTAAATGACCTTATCGTTGATCTGCGCCGCGGCGGGAGAGGCGGCGAACAGAACGGCGGCGAGGAGATTTATCATGGAGAGCCTCTTACTTCGGTTTGAAATGGGCGATGGCGTCGATGTCCTCGGAGGAGAGCGTCTCCTTGGCCATCAACGCCTCGATCATCGCTTGATGCTTCGCCGCGCCGGCGCGCAGGCGCGCTTCGGTTCGGGCCATCGAATCCTTCAGCAGCTTGTTGATCGCGGCGTGAGCCCGAGAGTCGACCTCGCTTCCGTACGCGCTCTGGCCGTACTGGTTCGGGGCGGTCTGGACGAGCCCCATCTCCTCGCTCATGCCGAGCTGCTGGACCATCGCCCGCGCCACGCGGGTCGCCGCCTCGAGGTCGGAGCCGGGTCCGGTGGACCACTTGCCGTAGAGAATCTTCTCGGCGACCAGGCCGCCGAGGGCGGTGTCGAGCCGCGCCTCCAATTGATCTTGGGTGTGGAGGTAGGTGTCGCCGTCCTGAGAGCCGGTTTCAGCGAAGCCGAGCGCGCCCGAGCCGTGCGGCAGGATCGTGACCTTGTTGACGGGCACGCGCAGCTCCGGGGTCTCGTTGAGGAGGTTGGCGAGGACATGGCCGGCCTCGTGCGCCGCGATGCGGCGCTTGAGCGCCTCGGGCAGGCGCAGGGTGCGCTTGCCGCCGATCGTCGTGCGGTCCACGGCCTCGTCGATGTCGGCGGAGCTGATCGAATCGCCGTCGCGGCGGGCGGCGAGCAGGGCCGCCTCGTTGATCACGTTCTCAAGGAAGGCGCCGGAGAGACCGGTGGTGCGGCGGGCGATCAGTCGCAGGTCCACCTCGGCGGCCAGGCGCGCCTTCCTGGCGTGCAGGGCCAGGATCGCCTCGCGGCCCATCGCTTCGGGCAGGCCGACGTGGATGGTGCGGTCGAAGCGCCCGGGCCGGATGAGCGCTGAATCGAGGACGTCGGCGCGGTTGGTCGCGGCGACGACGATGATGCCGGCGGCGTTGTCGAAGCCGTCCATCTCCTTAAGAAGCGCGTTGATCGTCTGATCGTGCTCCATGTCGCCGCCGTTGGCGCCGCCGCCGCCGCTGCGCTTCTTGCCGACCGCGTCGATCTCGTCGATGAAGATGATGACCGGCGCGTCCGGCTTCACGCTCTTGCGCGCGGCCTCGAACAGCTCGCGCACGCGGCGCGCGCCGAGTCCGACGTACATCTCGACGAAGTCGGAGCCGGAGATCGAGATGAACGAGGCGTTGGTCTCGCCGGCGAGCGCCCGGGCGAGCAAGGTCTTGCCGGTGCCGGGCGGTCCTTCCATCAGGACGCCCTTGGGCATGCGGGCGCCGAGCCTCTTGAAGCGGGCTGGGTCGCGCAGGAAATCGACGATCTCCTGGATCTCGACGAGGCTCTCGTCGATGCCGGCGACGTCGGAAAAGCGCGTCTTCGGCTTCTCCGTGTTCATCTTAGGCTTGTTGTTGATGCCCGCGGGCCCGCCGCCGCCTCCGCCGTTCTGACGGTTCATGTATTTGCGCATGAGCCAGGTGCCCACGACGAAGATGAGGATGAGCGGGCCGAAGCTCCACAGCAGATTGCTCAGGAACGACGGCGCGGGCTTGGGCTTGGCCAGTTCCTCGGCGACCTTGGCCAGGCGCTCGGTCGCGTCGGCGGTTCGCTTGGCGTCCTGCGCCGCCTGCTCGGCCGCGGCCGCCTTCGGGTCGGCCTTGACCGTTTCGACGGGTGACGGCTTGGCGGCCTGCGCGGGCGCGGCGATCGTCTGTTCGATCGCGGTCGGCGCCGGCGGCACATAGCGGTCGGAGAACGGGGTGGCGAGGAAGAGCCAGCTCGTGAACGCGATGAGAACGGCGGCCGTGGCCGGGAGCGACCAGCGAAATATGGAGCTGGTTTTGTACAGCGTCTTGAACATCTGTATATCCTTCTTAAGGGAAGGCCTCGGCGCGGGCTTCACGGGGCCGGCGGGGGCGGCCGTGGCGGCCGCGGCGGGGGCTTCGGCGTAGAACGGCTCGATCCCCGGCTCGACGCCGCGGGCGGCCAGGGCGTCGGCGGCGGCCAGGCGCACCGCGGCGTTGCGGTCTTTGTAGGATTCCGTCAGCGCCTCGTCGAGCTCCAATCCGGGATTGGGGGCCAACGCCGCCGCTTCGCGGGAGATTCGCCTGAGCGCGGTGCGCTGAAGATACCACCAAGGGTCCGTACCCGCGGTTTTCGCGGACTGGATATCGGCGCGGGCGGCGAGACGGAGAAGGTCGAGGTAATGCGGCAGGGTCATCTTGATCGGCAGGGAGTCGAGTATGCGCAGCGCGCCGATCTTGACCTCGGAGCGGCGCTCGTTCGGGCTGACGATCGCGGCGGCCGCGGCCTTGAGGGCGCCGGCGGGATCGGTCTTGGCCAGCTTTTCCATGTCGGCGACGACGCGCATCGCCGGGATGAACGGCTCGCGGGCGGGGCGCCGCGCGGGAGCCGTCACGAGGCCCGGTCCTTCCGGCGCGGAGGGAGCGCTCATCGCATCGGCGCCGTCGAATATGGCCGACAGCGACTTGAGAGCGCCCTCGTTTTTTAGGGTGTTATCGGTCGCGGCCGCCGGCCGCGCCGCGGCGACGGCAAGCGTGATCGTTAAGGCGGCGGGCGCGCTCGGCACCGGGGCGCGTGAGACGGCTGAGAGCGCCGGAGCGGAAAGCGAGGGCGAGGGGATCGCTAGAGGGGAGAATGTCGGGGTGATCGAGCCGGCGCTTCCCATGAGTCCGGAGACGGGAGTAACGGGGCGAATCGAAGAGGCCGCTAGTCCCCAGGCCTGGGTCCCCGGCGCGCTCATGACGAGGGAAATCGCGACGATCGAAGCGAGACATTTGTTCATGTCTCCATTGTAGCCGCGGCGCCGATTCAAAGCGCGGGCCGTTGGAGCCCGCGCGAGGCGGCAGTCGGTCTATCCGGACGACTTGGCGGGCGACGGCTTTTGGTGTACTTCCGGTAACTATCTGGAGGTCGAAGGTCGCGCACTCGCGGATTTGCGGAAGGAAGACCTTCTGCCCTCGGCCATCGAATACCCGGCCGGGTTCAGCCCGGCCGACTTGGTCCATTGAGAAAGATTTAATGCTCTGTTCAGTGATCCGAAACGGATGCCGGCTACAATGGCTTGAGCCGGGCGCGCGGCCGTTGATCCCGGGAATCTACTACTATCCATAATATGCCGATTGCGCTGAAGATCATAGTCGTCGCGATCTGGGTCGAGCTGGCGATCTGTCTGGCTTTGACGGCGTTCATCATCGTCTATCGCGCCGTGAGCCGGCTCGTGGGCGCGCGCTATGCCCGGCGGCGGGAGCTTTACCAAGGGGCGCTCGACCTTCTCCTCGAGGGCCGGGCGGTTCCCGCCGATGCCATTCGGCTGAAGGAGAAGGGAGACGCGATCGTCCTCGAGGGGATGCTGCTCGAGCTCCTCGTCTTTCTACGCGGACCGCTGCAGGAGGCGGTCACGCGCGCCGCGGAGGATTCGGGTCTCGTCGACCTGCGGCTGGAGGGCTTGGCGCGGCGGAGCCCGCATCATCGGGCCGAGGCCATGGAGAAGCTCGGCCTCCTGCGTTCTAGGAAGGCCGTTCCCGCCCTTCTGGGAAGGCTTTCCGTCGAAACGCCCGCGATCCGTCATGTCGCCATCCGGGCTCTTGGCCGCATCGCGGCGCCGGAAGCGCTCGACGTCCTGCTCGATGAGGTGGAGGGCGCGGACGAGGCGGGGCTCAAAGTGGTCAATCAGGCCATCGTCGGCTACGACACGGATTGCGTGCCGGCCATATTGAGGAGGCTCGAAAAGCCGCACAAGCACGCGGAGCGCGAGGTCTCGATCCTGGGCCAGCTGCGCGCTTTGGATGCCATGAGCCGCCTCATCGCCATCCTGGGGAGCTCCGCGACGCCCCATATGCGCGCCGCCGCGGCGACGGCTCTGGGCTCGATCGCGCATCCCGATTCGGTCCCCGCATTGCTCGGCGCGCTGGGCGACCCGATGCGTGAAATCCGCGTTCAGGCCGCGTGGGCGTTGGGACGCATCGGCGATCCGTCGGCGGCCGCGCAGCTGGACGCGGCGTTGGATGACCGCTACAGCTGGGTCCGCACACGCGCCGCCGAGGCCCTCGCCAAGCTCGGCGAGCCCGGCCTGGCCCTTCTGCACCGGCGCGCTGACGGCGTCGACCCCGAGCTGCGGACCTTGGCCGGGGAGATGCTGGACCTGGCCGGAGAGCGGCGATGATCGGCTGGGCCCACGCCTTCGTCGAGGGGGTCAACTGGCTGGTCCTCGGCTATTTTCTGTGCATGAACACCTTCTACCTGGTCCTGCTGCTTCTCTCCAGCATCGAGCTTCGCGACTATCTTCGCCGTCTTTCCTACGGCGACTACGACCTGATGCTTCGCGATCCCCATACGCCCGAAGTTTCGGTTCTGATGCCCGCCTACAACGAGGCCGTCAACATCGCCGTCAGCGTCCGGGGGGTGCTGAACCTCAATTACCCGAATTTCCAGGTCATCGTGATCAACGACGGCTCCAAGGACGAGACCCTCTCCGCGCTGCGCGCGGCCTTCTCGCTGGTGGAAACCGACCGGGTGCTCTCCGAGGTCCTGCCCACGCGGAGTATACGCGCCGTCTATCGTTCCCTGACCGTCCCGAACCTGGTCGTCATCGACAAGGAAAACGGCGGCAAGGCCGACGCGCTCAACGCCGGGATCAACGCCTCCCGTACGGCCTATTTTCTTTCGGCCGACGCCGACATCATCCTTGAGGAGGACGCGCTTCTGCGCGTCATGAGGCCCATCCTCGACGATCCGAACCGGGTCGTGGCGGTCGGGGGCATCGTGCGCGTCGCCAACGGCTGCAAGGTCAAGAACTCACGCATCGAACGCCCCATGCTCCCGCGCCGGGCCCTGCCCATGTTCCAGATCGTCGAATACCTGCGCGCCTTCCTCGGCGGACGCACGGGCTTCTCCGCCATCAACGGCCTGCTCATCATCTCCGGCGCCTTCGGCGTGTTCTCGAAGAAGTGGGCGCTGGCGGCCGGCGGCTACCGCACCGACACGGTCGGCGAGGACATGGAGCTGGTGCTGTCGATGCATTGCCTCCTGCGTGAGATGAAGGTGGACTACCGGGTGGTGTTTATAGCCGATCCGGTGTGCTGGACCGAGGTGCCCGACAGCCTCAGCATACTGAGCCGGCAACGGCGTCGTTGGCAGCGCGGGCTCATGGAGGCGCTGCGCCTTCATCGCAAGATGCTGTTCAGCCCGCGCTACGGAATCCTCGGCCTGGTCTCCTATCCCTTCTTCTACTTCTTCGAGGGCTGGGGGCCGCTCGTGGAGGCCTTGGGCTACGTCTCGGTGATGCTCAGCTGGTGGTACGGCTGGGTCAATACGCCCTTCGCGCTCGCATTCTTGACCATGTCCGTCCTGCTCGGCATGATGATTTCCATCTGCGCGGTCCTGCTCGAGGAGTTCACCTTCCGAAAATATCCGCGTTGGACGGATCTGGCGCGCATGGCGTTCTACGCGCTGATCGAGAATTTCTGTTATCGTCAGCTGAACACGTTCTTCCGCTGTCTCGGGCTGTGGGATTACCTGCGCGACACAAAAGGCTGGGGAGTCATGAAACGCAGGGGACTTGGGGGTTAGCATGCCGATGATTCGATTTGGGTTGATGGTCGGGGCGTTTCTGCTGGCCGCCGGCGCCGCGGCCGCGGGCCCCGCGGAAGAGGGGCGGGCCGCGTTGGCCGCGGGCAAGGGGAAGGAGGCGGCGCCTCTTCTTCAAACGGCTCTCGATCAGAATCCGGAGGACCTGGATCTGCGCGCCGACTACGCCCGCGCCTTGGCGTGGAGCGGGCGCTATGACGAGGCCGACCGCGCCTACCGCGAGGTCCTGGCCAAAGCGCCCGGCCACCGCGAGGCGACGCTCGGGTTGATCCGTCTGAGGGGCTACCAGGGCCGTTTCAAAGAGGGAATTGCGTTGGCCGATGGCGGCCTCGCCGCGCATCCGGAGGATCGGGAGATCGCCGCCGAGCGCGCGCGGCTGAGCGGGCATCTGCGCGGTTCGCTCTGCACCCTCGACAAGCGGTTTACCGTGCGCTGCGGCTACGGCCATGAGAACTATAACTTCACCGGCCCCGGCAACGGGACCTCCCTGTCTCTTCGCGACCGCCGATTTCATGGCTGGGACGCCGCGATCGCGGCGTCCTATGAGCATCGCTTCGCGCTCGATGACGTCGATCTGGGCGTCTCCGCCTCGCGAAAGATTCCGAGCCTGGGCGGCTGGGCGGGCTTTTCCCTCGGGGGAGCGACGCGTCACGTCCTCCTCCCCGTCTTCCGCGGCTGCGTGGACGGGGGAAGGCCTCTGGGCGCCGGCTTTGGCGCCGAGGCGCAGGTTTGCTTTAGGCGTTACGACCGCGCGAAGGTCGTTTCCTTCGCGCCGTCTTTGACCTGGGAAGGCTACGGCCTGGCGCTGACCGGACGGTACGGTCTGTCGTCGACCTACTACGACAGCGGCCTCAAGAGCGGAGGCCTGTCCTCCTTTAGCTTCCGAGCGGCGTGGATGCGCGCATGCCCCGTGATCCCTTGGGTGTCGTACGCCCGCTCGCGGGAAGGCTTCGAGGCCGGGTCGGTCCTGAGCGCGCAAAGCTTTTCCGCCGATCACTACACGGCGGGGGCGACGGTCCATCTGCCCGCCGGCTTCACCGTCGAGGGCTACGGCGGGCGCGAGGCGCGCAAGGTGTACGGTCAGAAGGTGACGCGCTTCGGACTGGGCGCGTCCTACTCGTGGGGGACATTGAAATGAGGCGATCACCGTTGGTTCTCGCCGTGCTGGCGGCCGCAGTCGTTCTCGCCGCGGCCGGCGCTTCGGCGTATTGGGTTCTGATGCATCCCGCCAATCCTTTGACCTCGCTCTTCCGGGGCAAGGTCAGCGAGACCGAAGCTCGCGTCATTACCGGGCCCTACCCGATGCGCGCCGATCTTGAAAAGCTGCGCGGCGCCGGAGTCGAGACGATCGTGAGCCTTCTCGATCCCGCCATCCCGTACGAAGGCGCCTTGCTCGAGATCGAGCGCAAGGACGCGGCCGAGCTCGGGCTGCGGTTTCACAATTTCCCGATGGGCAGCATACTCGGGCAGCGCTTCGGCGGAGGCTATGACCGCAACGCGGCGGGCGCGGCGGAAGCGATCAAGAGCTCGACCGGCAAGGTCTATGTTCATTGCTACCTGGGCATGCACCGCATCAAGGTCGTTCGCGCCTTGATGGACGGATCCGGCGAGGCCTCCTCCGCCTACCTCCGCAGCGGCGAGCGCGCCGCCGAGGCGAGGGCTCTGGACCGCGCTCAGGCTCTGTTTGAAAATGGACGATTCGAGGAAGCGCTCTCGGCGCTTTCCGTCATCAAAAAGCCGGAGGCGCCCGCCCTGCTGCTGCGCGGCTGGAGCCAGTACCGGGCCGGCCGCGTCGCGCCCGCGCGCGAGGCGTTCACGGCCGCCCTCAAGGCCGACGCGTCGTTGGTCGACGCCCGGGCGGGCCTGGGCTATTGCGCGCTGCGCGAGGGCGACGAGAAGCGCGCCCTGACGGAGTTCAGCGCCGTCCTTGAGGCGAGGCCGGACGATTCCTCCGCCTTGTTCGGTCTGGGGTTGACGCGCAAGCGGCAGGGTCGCGCACAGGAGGCCGCTGCGTTGTTCGAGCGGGTGTTGGCCAAGGATCCCGCGAACCGCGAGGCTCGAGAGGCTCTCGACGCATCGGGCTCCAGGCCCTGAGCGCGCCCCTGAAGTTAATTTCCTGTTGAATCCCCGTTAAGACGGATTTCAGCCCCAGGCCTTACACTGTCTGGGATGGCCAAAACACCGTCGCCTGCCAAGCCGATCGTTCTCATCGTTGACGATGACCCCGGTATCCGCCGCGTGATGCGGCGCCTCATCGAGCGGCATTACATCGCCAAGGTGATCGAGGCCGGCGACGGTTTCACCGCGCTCGATCAATTCGCGCTCATGAACGTGTCGCTGGTCATCACTGATTGCGTGATGCCCGGATTGGATGGGTTTGAGCTCACGATCCGCCTGCGCGGGCAAAGATCCTTCGACGCGCTGCCGATCATCTTCTGCAGCGGACGATCCGGAGCCGCCGGTCGCGCCGCGGCGGCCGAAGCGGGCTCGACCTCATTCCTGGCCAAGCCCTTCGAGCCCGTCGATCTGTACGAGAGGCTGGACCCGTATTTGTCGAAAAGTTCGTCCGCGGCTAGGCGGCGCGCCTAAAAAGCGCGTTGACGCGGGCCAGGACCACGGACGGCTTAAAGGGCTTGGGGATGAAATCATCCGCCCCGAGGTTGATGGCCGTCTCCTGGCTCTTGTCGTCGGCCGAGGCGGTCAGGATGATGATGGGTAGGTCGAGCAGCCCCAGGCTCTTGCGCACGGCGCCGACGACCCCGTAGCCGTCGAGCTCGGGCATGTCCAGGTCGAGCAGCATCAGAGCCGGCGCCTCATGCGCGATCTTTTCCAGTGCCTGCAGGCCGTTCTCGGCCTCGTCGACGATGAACCCGGCCGATTCGAGGGCCTTGCGCAGGATGAAGCGGATCGCCTTATCGTCGTCGGTGACCAGGACGCGGCGCGGACCCGACGACTTGGCCGGCTCGGCGGCCTGCCGCGCGACCGGAACGGCCGGCGCCTCGGCGGGGCCGTCAAGGTGAAGATAGGGGGAGACTTCATCGACCGAGGTATCGCCCTGGGACACATGCCATAAGGCGTCGTCCTCGAGGGTCGTCAGCTCGCCCGAAGCCAACGCCGCGGTCTTGAGCTCGTCCTCGGTCGCTCCCGCGGTGATCTTCTGCTTGAGCGCGGCGCCCACGTCGAGCAGCTCGAGAAGGAGGACGCGTCCGGAATACCCCGAGAAGGAGCAGGCCTCGCAGCCCTTTCCCTTGAACGCGCGCACAGGCAAAGCCCGGCGCGACAGCGCCTCGCGGATCTTGGGGTCCATCTCTGTGGAGGGAACCTCTTCCCGGCACTGATCGCACAGCCGGCGCGTCAGGCGCTGCGCGGAGACGGACAAAAGCCCCGAGGCGATCTTGAAAGGCTCCACGCCCATGTCCTTGAGGCGTGAGAGCGTCGCGATGGAATCGTTGGTGTGAAGCGTCGTCAGGACCAGGTGTCCGGTCAAAGCGGATTGAAAGGCGATGTCGGCCGTTTCGCGGTCGCGGATCTCGCCGAGCATGATGATGTCGGGGTCCTGACGCAGCACGGAACGCAGGACGGAGGCGAAGGTCAGACCCTGCTTCTCCTTGACCTGGGTCTGGTTGATGCCTTCGAGCTTGTACTCGATCGGATCTTCGATCGTGACGATGTTCGATTTCTTGGACTTAAGACGATTGAGGACGGCGTAGAGCGTCGTGGTCTTCCCCGCGCCCGTCGGGCCGGTCACCAGGATCATGCCCTGCGGAGCGCCGAGGTGGGTGCGCATGCGCTCGGCGGTCTTCGGGTTCAGCCCGAGCTTCTCGAACGACAGCTCCGCCATGCGCGGGTCGAGTATGCGCATGACGACCTTCTCGCCGAAGTTTGTCGGCAAGGTCGAAACGCGCAGGCCCATTTCCCGGCCGCCGACGCGAATGTTGGCGCGCCCGTCCTGTGGGCGGCGATGGTCGGCGATGTCCAGGTCGGACATGATCTTCAGGCGGGCGACGATCGCCCCTGCGCCGACCTCATGGGGCAAGGTGAGGATGACGCGCAGGTCGCCGTCGATGCGATAGCGCACGGACGTGATGTGCTCCTCGTGCTCGATGTGGATGTCGGAGGCGTTCATGTTGACGGCCTTGGCGATGAAGGCATTGACGAGCTTGACGACCGGGGTCCGGACCCGGGCCTCTCCTTCATCGAGGTCAGCCGTGGAGTTTTCGGCGTGCATCACCTCCACGGTCTCGTTGGCCGCAAGGCGGTCGATCAGGTCGATGACGACGTTCTCGGGGTTGTAGCAGGCGGTCATGTGAGCGTCGAGCGCGGCGGGCATGACGAAGATCGCCACCGGCTGACGGGCGCTCACGGCTTGGACGTCCGCGAGCGCGTCCATGTCCAGGGGATTGGACATGCCGACCTCGATCGTTTCGCCGGCCAGCCGCAGCGGCACGAGACGATAGCGCCGGCAGAGCTTCTCGGGGATCAGCTCGACCGCGAGCTTGTCGATGCCGGACGCCTTCGGCAGTTCGGTCTTGAGGTTGTGAGTTTTCATTAACGCATCGGCCAGGGCCTCCGCGTTCGCCAAGCCGGAATTGATCAGCGCCTGCGAAAGCAAAGGGGCGGCGTTCGTGCGCAGCGAATCGATCTTCGCCGCGTCGATGCCGGGGATGGACGCGGCCGCGCGGCACAACCACTCGTCTTGGAAGCGATGATTCATTTTGTTTTATCCCTTCGAACGAGATTTACGCCGAGGTGGCGCGCCACTTTCGCTTCGATCTCATGGGGATCGAAAGGCTTGAGGATGTAGTCGTCCGCGCCGGCCTCGATCCCGCGCACCTTCTCGATGCTGGAGCCTTTGCTGGTCAGGAAGATGAAGGGCACCGCGATGCCTTGGGCCCGGATCCGGCGGCAAACCTCGTAGCCGTCCATGCCCGGCATCATCACGTCGCAAATGATCAGGTCCGGCTTGATCGAGGCGGATTGCGCCAGATATTCGAGCGCGTCGGGTCCGTTTTCAAGGGAAACGACCCCGCAGCCCTTGAGCTCCAGCCGCAGCTTCAAGAGGCGGCGGATGTTCGGGTCGTCGTCGATGCTCAGGACGGTATAGCTCCGTGCGGCGGCTGGAAGGGGCTGGGCCGGAGGAGGGGAGGTCAGGGCCCCGACCTTGACCATGATGTCGTCGACGCGAGCTTTCTCGGCGATCATGCGCTCGATCTCGGCGGGCGGTTCGGGAGCTTTGTCGAGCCCTTCCTTCAGTTTCGCGATCTGGGCTTCCAGGAGCGCGGTCTTTTCCAGCAGCTTCCCGACTTCGGACAGATCCTGCGCGCTGAGAGGGTCGGGCGTCCCGCTCACTGGGCGGGGAGCGTTGAGCTCCGGCACGTTGCTCGCGAGGTTCCAGCCTCCGCGGCCGCCGTCGGGCTCCTCCGGGGAGACCAGCGACCTGGGATGGTAGCCGGGGAGCTTGAGCAGCTCGTCGACGGCATAGGGCCCGGCGACCCTGTTATTTTGATATATCCAATATCTCGCCATGGGCTCTTTACCGATAGTAGCAAAATGATCGCCCCGGGCCCGTTGGACGGATTTGTTGAGGAGGATTTAAGTTGATATATTGGCGCACGGAAGCCATACTCATGTACCGGCGTCCGGATAAATTTTAATGGAAAAACCGAAGATTCCCTTGGATGAGGCCAAGCGCCTGGAGGCGCTGCGGCGCCTCAAGATACTCGACACCTCCCCCGAGGAGCGCTTCGACCGTCTTACGCGCCTGGCCCAGAACCTCCTGGGCGTGCCTATCGCCTTGGTCAGCCTCGTCGACGCCGAGCGGCAATGGTTCAAATCCCGCCAAGGCCTCGACGCCTCCGAGACTCCTCGCGACATCTCCTTCTGCGGCCACGCCATCCTGGGCCGCGACCCCTTCGTCATCAGCGACGCCACGAAGGACCCTCGCTTCGCCGACAATCCCCTGGTCGCCTCGGCGCCCGACATCCGCTTCTATGCCGGCGTGCCGCTGCGCCTGAGCAGCGGCGAAGCGATGGGTACCTTGTGCGTCATCGACCGGGTCCCGCGCCAGCTCGACGCGCGACAGACCCAGATCCTGCTCGACCTCGGCGTGCTGGTCTCGCGCGAGCTCGAGGCCGTCACTTTGGAGGAAGCCCTCGCCAAGTCCGCCCATAACGAGTCGAAGTATCAAGGTATTCTCGACGAGACCACGGACCTGATTCAGAGCGTCGATGCCCAGGGCCGCCTCGTCTACGCCAACAAAGCCATGCTCGACACCTTGGGCTACGGCAAGACGGAGGCGCTGGGGATGAGCGTCTTCGACTTCATCGCGCCCGAGTCCCGCGATCATTGCATGACCGTCATGGGGCAAGTCATGAAGGGCGAGCCCTGCGACGGAATCGATGCCGTGTTCCTGGCGAAGTCCGGCGCCCGCGTCCAGGTGCGGGGGCGGGCCAGCTCCCAGACCGACGCCAACGGGGCGACCTTCACGCGCGGAATCTTTCGCGACATCACCGCCCAGCGCAAGACGGAAAAGCGGCTCGCCGCGCAATTCGCCGCGACGCAGACCTTGGCCAAGGCGACCAACTGGCATGAGGGCGTCGAGGGGGTCATGAGCGGGATCGGTTCGGCCATGGGCTGGGAGCACGCGTCGCTCTGGGAGGTCGACGCCAAGGCCGGCGACCTCTTCTGCGCGAAGATGTGGACTCCCCACGGGGAGGGCACGACCTTCTGCAGCCTCACGCGCACGACCCGCCTGCCTCTCGGGGAGGGGCTCCCCGGGAAGACCATGGCGGCGGGCAAGCCTACTTGGATTGCCGACGTGACGAAGCAGCCGGACTTCGTGCGCGCCTCGGCCGCCCGCAAGGACGGCCTGCGTCTGGCCATCGGGCTTCCCGTCATGCTCGAGGGGAAAGCCGTGGCCGTGCTGGAGTTCCTCGATGCGACGGCCTCGGAGCCCGACGGCGAACTCATCAGCTTTTTCAACTCCATCGGCACCCAGCTCGGCGAGTTCCTCCGCCGCCGCCGCGCGGACAAGGCCCTGCGCCGGTCGATGAAGGAGTTCGTCGACCTGCAGACCGCGCTGAACGTGTCGGCGATCGTGGTCACCACCGACGCGGCGGGACGCATCGTGTCCTGCAACGACCTTTTCACCAAGATCTCCGGCTACTCGCGCGAGGAGCTCATCGGCAAGACGCATAAGATCGTCAACTCGGGTCATCATCCGCACGGCTTTTTCAAGGAGATGTGGGACGTCATCAGCTCGGGGCGAGTCTGGCGCGGCGAGATCTGCAACCGCAACAAGAGCGGGGGCATCTACTGGGTCGACACGACCATCACGCCCTTCATGGGCGAGGACGGCAAGCCGGTCCAGTACATCGCCATCCGCCAGGACATCACCGAGCGCAAGCTGCTCAACGCCGACTTCCGGTCCCAGGTCAAGGCCATCGGCGAGTCTTTGGCCGTCGTCGAGTTCAACCTCGACGGCACCGTCATCACCGCCAACCCCAACTATCTCGCCATCACCGGCTACGCGCTCGATGAGGTGCGGGGCAAACATCACCGCATGTTCTGCGACGCCGCTTACGCGGGCGCTCCGGAGTACGCGGACTTCTGGGCCGGGCTCAACCGCGGCGACCTTCAGTCCGGGGAGCACCGGAGAATCGGCAAGTCCCGCAACGAGATCTGGATTCAGGGCTCCTACAACCCGATCTACGGCCTCGATGGGAAGCTGACGAAGATCGTCAAGTACGCCGTCGACATCACCGACCGCAAGCAGGCCGAGGCGCGCGCGGCCGAGGCCGGCGCCAGGCTGCAGGCCGTGCTCGACAACGCCACCCAGGTTTCCATCATCGGCACCGACATCGACGGCGGCATCACCATCTTCAACAAGGGGGCGGAAAACCTCCTGGGCTACGCCGCCGGCGAGATGATGGGCAAGTCTCCCGCGCTCATACACGTCCGCGAGGAGGTGGAGGCCCGCGGCAGATTCCTGTCGATGGAGTACGGCCGCACGATCGCGGGCTTCGACGCCTTCGTCGAGCCCGCGCGCCAGGGCGGCTTCGACTCGCGCGAATGGACCTACGTGCGCAAGGACGGCGCTCAATTTCCGGTCAAGCTCACCGTCACCGCTTTGCGCGACGCGACCGGGGGGATCAGCGGCTTTCTCGGCATCGCCGTCGACATCACCGAGTCCCGTCGGGCGCGGGAGGAGCTGGCCAAGGCGCGAGACGCCGCGCTCGACCTGGCCAAGGCCAAGGCGGAGTTCCTCGCCAACATGAGCCACGAGATCCGCACGCCCATGAACGCCGTCATCGGCATGACGGGCCTGCTCATGGACACGGACCTGACCCCGCAGCAGCGCGAGTTCGGCGAAACCATCCGCAACGCCGGCGAATCCCTGCTCGCCATCATCGGCGACATCCTCGACTTTTCGAAGATGGAAGCCGGAAGCATGCCGCTCGAGGTCCTCGATTTCGACCCGCGCCTCGTCGCCGAGGAAGTCGCCATGCTCTTCGCGGCCCGGGCCCAGGACAAGGGGCTCGAGATCGCCGCGGTCGTTGATGAGGGCCTGCCGCCGCGCCTGCGCGGAGATGCCGGGCGCCTGCGGCAGATTCTCAGCAATTTCGTGAGCAACGCCATCAAGTTCACCGAGAAGGGCGAGGTGTCCCTGCGCCTGCGCAAGCTGTCCGAGGACGCCGCCTCGGTGCGCGTGCGCTTCGAGGTCCGCGACAGCGGCATCGGGATCAACGCGGAGGGGAAGGCCAAGCTCTTCAAGGCCTTCTCGCAGGCCGACGCCTCGACGACGCGCAAATACGGCGGCACGGGCCTGGGCCTGGCCATCGCCAAAAAGCTCGTGGAGCTCATGCAGGGCTCGGTCGGCATCGACAGCGTCCCGGGCGAGGGCTCGACCTTCTGGATCGAGATGGTCATGCAGAAGGGCGAGGCCGTGCCCTTGGCGGAAGTTCCCGAGGTCGAGGGGGTGCGCGTGCTCATCGTCGACGACAACGCCACCAACCGCGAGATCGTGACGCACCAGACGGCCTCCTGGCGCATGCGCCCCGTCGCCGTCGACGGGGGCAAGGCCGCCCTGGCCGCCCTGCGCGCCGCCGTGGCCGACAAGGACCCGTTCGTGCTCGCTCTCGTCGACATGCAGATGCCGATCATCGACGGCGGCGAGCTCGCCGTTCTGATCAAGAAGGATCCAGCTCTCGCCGGCCTTAAGCTGATCCTGCTCAGCTCGATGTCCATGACCTTGGGGCGCGAGGAGCTGATCAAGCAGGGCTTCAGCGGCGCCTTGACCAAGCCCGTGCGCAAATCGTCGCTGTTCGACGCGATCTCCGATGTTCTCAGCCTTTCGCCGTCCGCCGGTTGCGGCGGCACCGCGTCGGGGAAGGGCAAGCCCGCCCTGGTCAAGGCCGCGCCCGTGGCTAAGCGCTCCTCCTGGGCGAACCTGCGCATACTCATCGCCGAGGACAACGTCATCAATCAGAAGGTGGCCATGCTGCAGTTGCAGAAGCTCGGCTGCAAGGCCGACACGGTGGCCAACGGGCGCGAGGCCGTCGAGGCCGTCTCCACGATGCCCTACGACCTCGTGCTCATGGACTGCCAGATGCCGGAGATGGACGGATTCGAGGCGACCAAGACCATCCGCGCGCGGCAGAAGGAAGGGGAGCGCCGGACGGTGATCGTCGCCATGACCGCCAACGCCCTCGAGGGCGACCGCGAGAAATGCCTCGCGGCCGGCATGGACGATTACATCTCCAAGCCCGTGCGCATCGAGAACCTGGCCGCGGCGATCGGGCGCTGGAATCCCAGCGTCGATCCCGCGGCGCTGGCCGGCCTGCGCGAGCTCGGCGACGAAAGCGAGATCGCCGTCCTTGTAGAGACCTTCGTCCGGGACGCCGAGGCCAAGGTCGAGGCCTTGCGCGCGGCCGCCGTCGCCGGCGACTCGTCGGCCATCGAGAAGCAGGCCCACAGCCTGAAGGGGGCCGCCGGCAATCTCGGCGCCGTGGAGGTCGCGCAGCTCGCCGCCCAACTCGAGACCATGGGCCGCGAAAAGGAGGTCGAGGGCGCGGCGGCGAAGATCGAGGCGCTTAGGGCCGAGCTGGCGGATGCGGCCAAGCAGCTGCGCGCGAAGCCGGTTCTAAAGCTCTAGGGCGCGGCGGATTTCGCGCAGGGCGACGCGAAGCTCCTCGGTCTGCGGCGCGAGCGCGGTATCGCCCTTCTTCGAATCAAGCACCCGGTGCTCGAGCTTCGCGGCGACCCGGCCGGCCTCGTCATAGCCATAGGTTCCCGCCGAGCCGGCGAGGCGATGCGCGGCCAGCCGGACCGATTCGAGCACCCCGGGCGTGAGCGGGGCGTTCGCGTTGAGGGAAACCTCGAGAGCCAAAAGCTGGGAGTCGCAGTCGTCGCGGTATTCCTTCATGACCTCGGGCCCGAGCAGATCGGCCGCTTCGCTCCCGGCAACGGCGGCCTGCGCGGGGACCTCGAAGATGAAGACGCTGCCGCCGCCCGGCCGCTCCTCGACCCAGATCTTCCCGCCGAGCGTCCCGGCCGCCAGGCGGCAGAAGGACAGTCCGATGCCGGTGCCCGGCGCCGATTCGGCCGCGGCGCCCGCCCGCGCGAATTTCTCGAAGATTCTTTCCCGCTCCGCCGCGGGGACGCCGAGGCCGCGATCGGCGACCTCAAGGCGCAGGAGGCCGCCGGCGTGAACCAAGCTCATCTCGATGGGAGCGGCCTTGCTCGTGAACTTGACGGCGTTTCCGAGCAGGTTCAGGACGACGCGCATGAGCATTTTCTCGTCGGTCACGACGCGGCCCTGCTCGGGCGTGGTCTTGTGCTCGATGGTAATGCCCCGCTTGGCGGCCTTCGCGCCGAGTATGCCCGCCGCGCGGCGCAGCGGGCGGTCGATGGGGAAGGGGGCGAGCGAGGCGCTGACCTTGCCGGCGCGCAGATCCATGAGGTCGTTGAGCATCAGCAGCGCCGCGTCCGTCGCGTCGCCGGCCATCGTGAGCAGCTGCTTGTGCTGGTCCGCGTCGATCGTCCCGTCCGAGGCGAGTATCGAGAGGGTCAGCTTCACGGTGGCGATGGGCGTGCGGATGTCGTGGATCACCATGTCCATGAGATCGGTCTGCACGCGCTCGTGCATGGCCATCTCCGACAGCTTGAACTCCCTCTCGTCGCGCTGGATTTTGAGCATCAGATGCGCCTGAACCCGGACGACCAGCTCCTCCACGGAGAAGGGCTTGATCACGTAGTCCTGGGCGCCCATCTGGAAGGCTCGCAGACGGTTTTCCACCTCGTTGCGCTGGGTCAGGAAGATGATGGGCACGTGCGCGGTGAGCGGAAGCGCGCGCAGGCGGCGGCAAGCCTCGAAGCCGCTGCCGTCGGGCAAATTGACGTCGAGGATGATGAGGTCCGGAGCCCCGGCCTCCAGGGCCTTGTCGAGCCCCTCGAGGCTGGTCGCGGGGCGGGTGTTCATGCCCGCCCGCTTCAGGGCGGAGGTGACGAGCGTGATGATCTTCTCATCGTCCTCCAGTATCAGGACCTGGCGGAGGCGCTCCGTGAGGGCGGGGGCCTGGCTCATCATGACTTCGGCGGCCAATGGGGCATGATTCGTCATTGTAGCACTTAGTCCTCAGATTGATAGGATACGGCGAGTCCAAGGAACACCGATGAAGATACTGATCGCGGACGACGACGCGACGATGCTCAAGATCGCCTCCCTGAGCCTTACGAAGAAGGGCGGCCATGAGGTCTCCTGCGCGGCCGACGGCGCCCAAGCCGTGGCGCTGGCCGAGGCGAACCCTCCGGACCTGATCATCCTCGACGGCATGATGCCGGTCCTCGACGGCCCCGGAGCGCTCCTGAAGCTCCGGGAGAGCGAGCGCACCAGAAACATACCGGTCATCTTTCTGTCCGCGGCCTCCGATGCCGCGGCCCTGGACCTGTATCGCTCGCTGCGCCCCGCCGGCATCATCGCCAAGCCCTTCAACCCCCTGACCTTGCCGGACCAAATACGAAGCATCTTGGGAAACAAATGAGGATCGGCTAGTCCTTGATCCCCGTGAAGCTCGCCACGACGCGCCTGTTCTGGGCGCGTCCCGCGGGAGTGTCGTTGGCCGTCAGAGGGCGGTCCGGGCCGTAGCCCACGGCGGTGAGGCGCGAGCCGTCGGCGCCGAAGCGGTCGATCAGCGCCTGGCGCACGGCGTCGGCGCGCCGCTGTGAGAGCGCCTTGTTGGACTCGACGGAGCCCAGGCTGTCGGTGTGCCCTTCGATCTCGGCCTTGGTGTCCGGGTAGGACTTCAGGAAGTCGGAGACCTTCTTGAGCTGGTCGTCGTACTCCGGCTTGACGACGGACTTGCTCGTGTCGAACTCGACGCGCAGGGCGATGCTGACCTTCTCGCCCTTCGGGCAGCCGACGGCGTTGACGGCCGAGCCCGCCGGGCTGGCCGGGCAGCGGTCCTGGGCGTCGGGAACGCCGTCCGCGTCCCCGTCGGCGACGACGGGGGCCGGCGCGGGAGCGGGGGCGGGGGCCGGAGCGGCGGCGATCGCCTTGGGCGCGGCGGCCGGCGCGGGCGCGGATGCGAGCTTGCGCGACTGGAATTCCGAGACGACGCAGCACCCGGACAGACCGGCGGCGAGCATCGCGGCGAACACGGCGGTGATGATTTTCATGTTGATCTCCTTGAACGGTTCGGTCAGGCCGGCTGGGGCTGGGCGCAATGGGAGCAGCGCTTGGCTTTGAGGGGGATGTTCTGCAGGCATTCCCCGCACTGCTTCTCGGTCGGCGCCGGAGCGGCGACGGGCTCCGCTCGCTTCATCGAGTTCAGGCCTTTGACGAGCATGAACACCGCGAAGGCCACGATGGAGAAATCCACCAAGGTCGTGATGAAGGCTCCGAAGTTGAGCGTCACGGCCGCGGTCTTGGCGGCTTCGTCGGCGGCCTTGAGCACGAGCTTGTGCTGCGTGAAGTCCACGCCGCCGGTCAGCATGCCCAGGGGCGGCATCATGACGTCGTTGAGGAACGAAGAGACGATCTTGCCGAACGCGCCTCCGATGACGACGCCGATGGCCATGTCGAGAACGTTGCCCTTCATCGCGAACGCTTTGAACTCTTTGAGCACGGTGTACTCTCCTGTGCGGATGGTTTGACGGAAGCTTTCGATCTTGAGCGGCCGCCACGATTATAACCATGAGCGCTTAAATCGCGGACAATGCGGCATTAATTCTCTCTTAAATGTTAAATTCGTACGGGATGTCAAAAACCCTTCTCCTCATCGACGACGACCCCCATGTCCGCCGGCCCGTCATCGCTTGGCTGAAGCGCGCCGGCTGGGCGCTCGAGGTTCTGACCTGCGGTGAGAACGCGCTGGAGACGGCGCGCCGCCTGAAGCCCGACATGATCCTCATGGACGTCCTGCTGGGCGACGCGGACGGGCGCAAGCTCTGCACCTTGATGCGCGCCGATCCGCGCCTGGCCCGTACGCCCGTCATCCTGATCTCCGGCTCCAAGACCGAACTCGGCGACCAGGTCGCGGGGCTGCGCGGGGGAGCCGACGACTACATCCTCAAGCCCCTGTCGGAGCACCTGCTCCTGGCGAAGATCGACGTCGTTCTGGCCAGATATCGGGCTCCCAAGGAAGCCTCTCAGACGTTGAAGCACCTCGGAATCTCCGTCGACGTCAGCGCCCGCATCGTCAAGGTCGGAAAACGCGAGGTCGCTTTGACTCGCAAGGAGTTCGACCTGCTGACCACTCTTCTTCGGAGACGCGGCCACGTGAACTCGGTCAATTTCCTCCTGGAAAGCGTTTGGGGATACGAGTCGGAGACCTACAACGACCCCCGCACCGTGCAGGTCCATATGTCCCGCATCAAGCAGAAGCTCGGTAAGAGCTTCTCCTCCCACATAGTCAGCGTCGTCGGTCTCGGCTATCGCCTAGACTGAATCCGACGCCTGGCCGCGGTTAGAAAGTAAACCAGTCGTTCGTCGCGCCGGGAGAAACCTTTTCCGCGATCATGCCGGCGGCGGCGCCGATCGGCGCCCCCAGCACGACGGCGATGATGGAGGCGGGTATGGCGAGGAGCACGCCCAGGGCGGTGAAGGCGATGGTCCCGGCGTTGGTTCGATACGGAGCCCCGCTCGCTTCGATGCCGAGGATGGGGAGATACTCGATCGCCATGAACGTGGATTTAAAACCGCTGTCCAGGCCGTTGTAGAAGCCCGCCTTCAGCGTTCCCTCCTCCGCCGAGGTGTAGCCTGTCGGGGTCGGCACGATGGTGGAGCGCTTTTTTTCTCCGGCAGACGGCGCCGTCGCTTTCCATGAGGCCGTGCCTCCGGCCGAAACGGCCGGGGCGACGCCCCTTCCGGGCTCGCCGAGGCAGCCCGCGAGGCCGCCGCTTTGCGCGGAGGCCTGAAGGCAGTCGAGCGCGGTGTTCGTCTCGGCGAGCGCGCCGTTGAAGGAGGCGCACGCGATCAGAGCGGCGGCGAGAATCATCCTCTTCATATTAGGCCCCCTCGAGGAAGGCGAGTATCGCGTCGAGCGTGGCCTTGTCCTTGCCGCTGACGGGGTTGCGCGCTTGCGCGGCGCGCAGGATCTTCGCCGCCTCCTTGCGCGCCGCCGCCGTTTCCAACGCCGCCTCGAACGACTGCTTGGGGTTGCCCATGGGGCTGGCCGGGTACTCCTTGAACGAAATGCTTTCGCCGCCCGGGAAGGCGAAGACGCTCATCTCGTACTGGCTTCTCCATCCGTAGCGCAGGACCGCGATCCCGCCGGCTCCGGATTTGATGACCGCGTCGAACTTCAGCTTGGAGACGTCGAACCAGCCGGGCGCCTGCGTGAATTCATTCTTGCCTTTCGCATCGAGCGCCGCAGGCTCGACCGGAGCCCCGCGAAGCTGAATGTCGGTGGGAATCCCCGCATAGCTCCAGCCCTTGGAATCCATTTCAAAGAGATTCGCGATTTTCTCGAAATCTTCCCCGGTGCCCAGTATGTTGACGGTGAACCAATAGCGTCCTTCCCTTTGGGCTCGACTTGCCTGCATCGTAAGCCCCGCTTTGACGCCGCGCGCCTTGATGGCTGCCTTAAGGCTCGTGTACTCCGTCGTTGGGAAGGGACCTACGCTTCCGGGGATCGCGGAGTTCTCGAAGAGACTGTCGAGCGCGGCGGCCTTCTGCGACATTTCGGCCGAGTTGTCGAGGAGCACGGAGAGGGGAGAGCCCTCGGTCGGCTTGGCGGCCGCTGCCAGAATGTTGACCGCCAGCGCGGGCTGAACGGGCGCCGGCGCAAGGGCAAATAGCGCCGGCGTCTGCATGACCGGCGACAACGCGGGCATCATCATAGTCGGCATCGGCGTCGTGCCGAAACGGGCGCCGTCGAAGGAGGCACCGAGCCCGGAGACCGCGCTCACTCCGGAGACGGGCGCGCGCGCCGTGGTCTGGGCGGCGGCGGGTGAGGCGGCGAGCATTACGGCGAGGGTCATGTTTTTCATAGGGTGTGTCTCCAGTTTAGCGACCGGCGTGCACGATTCCGAGCCGGATGAGCTTGTCGAATTGTTCGCACTCATTCGGATTCCACGCCATAGCCCAGGCGCCGGCCTTGTTCTGGCGAGAGATCGCGTCATAGTCGATGACGAGGCGGCGCCTCTGGTCCATGGCGTCGCTGCGGCGGGCTTCGAAGGCCTTCAGCAGCTTCTCGGCCGCCGCCCAGCCGCGAGGGTCGTCGTTGAGATTCAGAGTGGCGAGATGCGCGTCCTTATAAAGGATTACGATGGCCTTGTTGACGTAGACGCCTCCCTCATCCCGTCCAGCACCGTTCCTTATCAGCTTGAAGCCGATGTGGCGCGCCTCGTAATCGGACACCATCGGCGGAAGGGGGCGGCCCTGGTGCTTGACCTTGAGCGCCTGCGTTCCGGCGAGGATCTTGCCCATGGCCTCCGCGTCGAAGGAGAATTCCTGCGCGGCGGCCGAGGTCGAGACGAACATCACGATCAGGAGTAGGTTCTTCATGTCTTGAGTATAGCCGCGACGCACGGCCGGCTCAGGTGTCCATTGGTCGCGCGCGGTGCGGCGAACGGTCTACAAGCGATAATCTCCGCGGGGACCCGATTTAGTGAACTTTTAGTTACCCCCCGGTCGGGGTTCGGCTCAGTCGTGGCGATGCCAAGATTCCTTTCGTTCACTTCTTGACGTGCTCGCGCGCCAGCATCAGGGCCGTATCGAGCGCGAAGTCGGGCGAATTCCCCGGCTTGCCGAGGGTCAGGCGCAGGCCGCCGGTCTCGCCGCGGTCGAGCCTGGAGCCGAGTTCGGCGGCGTCGTAGGCGATGACGATGTCCGCCTTCGCTCCCGCGGGAAGGCGGACGGCCAGGCGGGCGACGGCGGCGGCCAACGCGTCCTCGCCGTACGCTTTCACGAGCTCGGTGCGCGTGGCCATGTCGATTTGCACCTGCAGGCCGGCCGGCCAGCCCGGGGCCGCGCGCAGGGCGTCCAAGGTCCGGCCGACGCTTCCCGCGGCGGCCGTGGCGATCTCGTGCGCCTCCTCGACGATCCGGGTCCGCAGAAGTTCGATGGACGCCGCACGGCGGGTGCGCAGGTCGCGACGGTTTCGTTCATCGAGACGCTTGAAGGATTCGGAGATCATGCGCGCTCCGAGGTCTCCGGGCTTCATCCCGCGGTCGACGGTCAGGCGGTCGAACTCCTCGGAGGCGAGCATGAGCTGGATCACCGCGCGGTTGATCTCGCGCCGCACGGACTGCGCGGCCAAAGCCAGCGCCTGATCGAGCGCTTTAGCGGCGTCCGGCGCCATGTTGGCGCGCAGCTCCTTCGCCGCATGCTCGGGGAGCGTGCGTAAGACCGCCGTGACTCCGGCCGCGTCCAGATTCGTCAGGCCGAGGTCGGCGCCCAGTTGGGCGCGAAGGCGCGCGGCGACCTCGGGGGGGAGGTAGGACAGGGCCTGATCGGCGAGGGCGATGCGGTCGTTGTATTGAGGCAGGCGCGCGATCACGTTGGTTTCAAGGGCGCTTGAAAAGGCGTCGCGGGTGCGGTCGATCAGGGCGTTGGCGATGGACAAAGAATTTCCGCCGGCGGGGGCGCCGATGACGCGGCCGAGCTCGCCAAGCACCGTCTTCTGAAACAGGATGTCCGAGTCTTCCTTGGTCATCGGCGATATCGGCGAGCCGTTGTAGCGCGCGGCGCCGGCCAGGAGAATGGCGGAGGCGGGCGTGATGCGCAAAGTCCCGAGAGGTCCGACGGAGACCTTCAGCTCGGAGACGGACGCGAGGATCTGGGAGCGGACCGCGGACTGAACCGCGCCGTCCCAAAACTTGGGATCGGACAGAAGCCCGATCGCTTCGACGGCCAAAGTGCGCCGCGAGGCGTATTCTTTATTAATGTCGGGAATAGGGCCGAGCTCGCGCTCGATGACGCGGCGCAGCTCGGCCGCGGTCAGGGCGTTGGCGCCGTTGGCGGCTTGCGAGATAAGGCCGGCGATGAGCTCCTTGGTTTGGGCGGGCAGCGCCGAGGCCGCGATCGCGTCGAGGGCGGCGGAGACCTCGGCGGTGGGCAGGCGGGCGATGACGGTCAGCGCCGCGGTGAGGCCCGCTTCCGGATCGAGCGTCTTGGCGACGGCGTCCGTGACCTCCAGTCCCGCGGCGCCCAATCGCCCGATTCCGGCGGCCAAGGCGGCGGCTTCCTGCGAACCCTTGTCGGAGACCTTATCCTTGCCGCCGAAGATGACGTCGGCGTTCAGCGTCACGGCGGCACCCGGGGTCCAGCGCACGCCGGTCAAGCAGCCGTCGTTGGAGATGTCGACGCCGCCGTAGCTGATCTTTTCTTTTTCGCAGAGGGCGTACACCGACGAGCCGGGAGCGAAGGTCAAGGACGCTTCAACCTCGGCGCCGCGGCGGCCGAACTCGATGGTCTTGCCGTGCTCGTCCTTGAGGCTCATGCGGACCTGCACGGGCTTGCCGGCGATGGTGGAAAAAAGTCCGGCCTGCACCTTCTGCTCGACGACGGTCGCCGCCCAGCGCTGAGAGGCGCCGAGCTCGAAATCCACCACGGTGCCGGGGATCGGTCCGGAGATGACCGCCGTCGCTTGGGGCGAGCCTTCTCGTCCCAGGCCTGCTTTGATTCCGTTTCCGCGCGCCAGATCAGAGAGGAAATCGTTGCCGAGCGGTTGGACTTCCTCGGTCCAGCCGCCGATCAAGGCGCCCTGGTGTCCGGAGGGAAGCGTCACGCGCATGCCGGCGGAGACGTTGGCGGCCACGTTGGGCGCGAAGCCGGAGGCCTTGGCCAGCATGGTGGCCGACCAAGCCAGGTCCACCGCGAGGGGGGACTGAAAAGGAAGGGGGATGCGCGTCGCGCGGCCGAACTGGACGAGGCCGCCCGCCAGGATGCCGAGCTCCGACCGCCACGGATCTTCCACGGCGAAGCGCGAGCGCAGGGATTCAAGCGCGCTGTCGGGAAGCCCCAGGCGCCGGCCCATGGCGCTGAGACGGCCGAAGGAGTCGGACTGGGCGCCGTCGCCGAAGAAGCGGGAGTTGATCTGGACGACGCCCGCCTGAAGCTCGATGCGGCGGTCGATCGCCGATTCGAGAGGGGAGCGCGTCACGCGGCGGATGTTGAGGTAGGGGCTTTCCGCCAGCAATCCCGAGCGGTCGCCGACGCCGAGCTGGCCGACGGCGACGTTCCAGTTCCCGGCGCTGACCGAGAGCTCGTTGGCCTGCCCGTTGCGCAAGGACAGCGAAACCGAGACGGGCGACCTGTCGCTGGAGGAGCCGTCGAACGCGGCTGCGCCGTTGGCGGAAGCGCCGGCCACGGCGGATTGGAATGAGGGCAATCGTTCCGGCCGGGGTGCCGCCGGCCTGACGGCGATGGTTCGCGGGAGGGCCGCGGACGGCCGCTTGTTTAACAGCTGTTCGGCGCGCTCGGCCATGCGCGCGCCGCTGACGGGAACCTGCGGGCCGGAGCGCCCCAGGTCGCGAAGATCGGTGAGCGAAAGACGCACGCTTTTGTCGTCGCTGACCTCGGGATATTCGGCGGCGTAGTTTTCGACCCGGGCGGCGGCGTCATCCCAGGCGCCCTGCCGCACGTCATCAAGCGCCGCCATGAGGCTGATTCTGGCCAGGTGAGCTCGCATGCTCAGCCTCGTGGGCTCGGCTCGCGCGATCAAATCCGGCGTCTCGATGGCCTCAAGCCAGGTCACGGCTTCCTTGGCGATGGGCGCGCCCCGATCCCGGGTCGCCGCGGTGGCGGCCAACGCTTGACCGATGCCCAGACGCGCGCGGTCGAGATGACCGGCGCAGGCCGCGTTCAGCGGGCACTCGTCGATGAAAAGCCGATACAGCAAAACGGCGCGCTCCGATTCGCCCTCGTTCGCCATCTTCTCGGCGGCGGCGAGCCGCTCCTCGGGATTGGCCACGCCGGCGGCCTGCCTGGGCTTGCGCGGCAAAATATCGAGCAGGTTCCAGCGCGATTCGGCCGGCTGTCCGGTGAGCGACGCGGAGGCGGGCCCGGCGAGGACGGCGATCATGAGCAGCGATATCTTCGTTTTCATAGTTGTCTCTTTACCGGAAAGTTCCGTCGAGCACGGCGAGGGCGCGTGCGCGCGCTTTTGCGGCCGCCTTCCGGCGTTCGTCTCCTTCCTTAGAGAAGTCGAAATCGAAGCGTTCGGGGCCGGGAATGGGTGAAGGCAGCAGATAGCAGTTGCGCGGATTGGCGGGGTCCGCGGGATCGAGATCCCGCGCCGAGGGCCAGGGATCGCGCGGCGCGCCGGGCATCGCCAGATAAAAGTCGATCTCCGCGGCCAGCAGGATCATGCCGCTGAGCTCGTAGCGCGAGTCCGAGGAATAATCGTGGATGAAATCATGCGCGCGCGCGGACAGCCATGCCAGGTGAGTCCGCACGACTTCGTCTCCGGCCGTGTCGGGATAAGCGTTGAGGAAGCATTTCACCCTCTGGCTGGAGCCGTTCCAGCCCGCTTTGCCGAGGTTGGCCGCGTTGACCTGGGTGTAGCGTGAAATGGAAGCCAGCTGGCGGGCGCTTCTCAAGCGCAGAGACCGGACCTGAGCCGCGGCCTGGAGCCTCAGCTCGGGATCGCCCAGCTCAATGAAGTGCCCGAGCGCGGTATCGGCCTTGCGGTTGTCCCGCTCGTAGTCCTCGGCGTGGAAGGCGTAAACCATGCCCAGCCAGAAATGAGCTTCCTGGCGCGCGAACGCCTGCTCCGGATCCTTCGCGGTCAGGCGTAGGAATTTCTCCGCGGCGGGCGTCAGCAGCGCGTCATTGTCCTTCTGCCGGGGGCAATGCTCGTAGAGCTCGCGGGCCATGCCGTGGAGAAGGCGGGGGTCGGAGACGCGTTCGACGTCCGGCCATTTTTCCGCCGGCGCCCAAAAACCGAGATTCCAGCCGGCGGAAGGGCAGGCGGGCATGGCATGCAGCGGCTGGCTTAAAGTCAGCGCGAGGGCGGAGAGCAGAAGACGGGAACCGATCATGCCCAGAGTATAGTGACGCGCGGGAGCGCGGGCCTGAGGCGGAAGGGAATTGCGCGCGCGGCAACTGTTCTATCCCGGCGGAATGGGTAGGCGCGGTATTTTGGTCAACCTTTAGTTACCTCTCCGCTCCCGGGCGAGCCGTCGAGCCCGGTTCGCGTGCGCCTCCTCTGTGCTAGAATCGGCTCATGAAACCTCTCCTCCTCGCCGCCCTCCTGGCCGCCGCCGCGCCGTCGTCCGCCGTCGAGTTCGACTCCTCGGTCGCGCAGGGCATTACGCTCGCTCGCGCCGCCGCGGAGAACGGCGAGGACATGGCTCTGTCCACCCTTTATCAGCGCCTGTTCGCGCTGCAGGACAAGCGACGGGAGACGGAGCTGCGCTCGGACGAGGCGGAGCTGGGGATCGAGGACATCGTGCTGGTCTACAATAAGTTCGACGACCGCATGACCAAGACCTTGCTTAAGGCCATCGCGGCTGATCCCAATCATCGCGACTACCCGAACAACACGGAGTCGGAGAAGCTCAAGCTCCTGAGCTCGGTCCGCGAGAAGCTGCGCGTCCAGAAGCTCGCGGAGCTCGAGCTCAAGCGCATCGCGCGCGACACCGAGGAAGTGAAGGCGCTGATCGCCGAGTACGTCGCCCGCCGGCCCCGGACGCCCTAGCGCTTCGCGAAGAGCAGGCTGCCGAGCGTCATCGCGACGCAGGCGGAGAGGTTGAGGCTGCGCGCCCGCGCGTCGATCGGAATCTTTCGCTCGCGCCCCGCCCATTTGGCGTGGACCTCATCGGGCAGGCCGCCCGTCTCGGAGCCGAACACGAGCGTGGCGCCGGGGGCGACCTCGGACGGATCCCAATCCTTCGAAGCCTTGGTCGAGAGCAGCCAGACCTCGCTCGAAGGCTCGACGCCGGTCATCCACTCCGAAACGCTGTCGTGCTGCCTCAGGTCGAGGTTCGGCCAGTAGTCGAGGCCCGCGCGCTTGAGGTTCGCGTCGGTGATCTTATAACCGAGCGGATGGACGAGGTGCAGGCGGCAGCCGAGCGCCATGCAGGAGCGCCCGATCTGGCCGGTGTTGCCCGCGATGTCCGGGCGGACCAGCACGACCTCGTACCTCGGGGCCACTACTTGGCGGAAGTCTGGAGGACCGGCAGCGCCGCCTTCTCGGCCGCGATGATCGGGTTCTCGCCCTTCCAGCCGTCGCGCAGGAACGCCTCGTACGTCCAGGGCATGAGGTTCTTGAACTGCTTCGCCAGCGCCTCGCCGTAGGCCTGGATTTCGAGCTGGGCGTGCGTGTCGGCCCGGAGTGCTACGAAGTTCATGAGGGAGCGGGCATTCACGGTCCAGTAGAACTCGGTGTAGAGGTTGACCGGGAGGACCATGCGGGCCATCTCGCGGGCCACGCCCATGTCGATCATCTCTTTATACGTCTTGAGCGAGGCGTCCACCTGCTTGGAGAACATGTCGTGAAGCTTTTCCTGGTCGAGCTCGATCGCGGCGTTGGAGGCCTGCTTGTTCTTCTTGTCCTGGCCGCGCCACTTCTCGGGCATGTAGAAGTAATCTTTGACCTCGGTGTAGCGGAACGAGACTTCGTTGTAGGCGGCGAAGCGATGGCGGAACCACTGGCGCGCGACGAAGATCGGGGCGGAGACGTGGAACTTGAACACCGAGTGCTCGAAGGGAGTCATGTGCGAGTGCTTGAGGAGGTAGCCGATGAGCTTCTTGTCCGCGTCGGCCCCCTTGGAGACGCCGCCGTAGGAGACGCGCGCCGCGTCGACGACGCCTTGGTCTCCGCCCATGAAGTCCACCAGCCTCACGAAGCCCTTATCGAGCACCTTCACCGGCTCTTGGTTGATAGCGGTTTTGTCGGTCATCGGAATCCTCCGGGAGTATTATCTTTGTATTGCCGGACGTCGGGTAAAGCGGACGCGGCCTTGGAAATGGACGAGATCCAGTCGGTCAGGCGCGGATCTCCGATGAGGCCCTTGCCGTTCCAGCGGTAGCCGGAGGTGCCGAGCTGGCGCTGGAGGAGCTGGCCGACGCGGCGGCCGTCGGGGGCGAGGGGGACGGCGTTGACGCCGCCGGAGGTGACGAGGCGGCGGATCGTGGCCTTGTTCTCTTCCCGGTCCTTGTCCTGCTGGACGGCGCGCACGCCGTCGCGGACCCAGATGATCGCGCCTTCGCGAAAGCCGCCTTTGACGCGGACGGACTCGGCGATGGCCGTCGCGGAGGCCTTCCAGGTCTCGAGGCCCTTGTCCGAGCGGGGGGCGAGGCCGACGAGGACGACGGCTTCCTTCGCGGGGTCGCGCGCGAGGGCTTTGGCCCGGTCGGCGAGGATGTCGGCGAGCTGCGGCGAGAGGTCGATCGTGGCGGTGAGGACGAGCTCGGCCTCGCTGCGCAGGCGCTTGGGGCCGCGGCCCGGGACGGAGAGGGAGCTTTTGATCTCGGATTTGACCGGCGCCATGCCGGGGCGTTGGTCGTCGGGGCGGTCCCGCGCGGGCTCCTCGCGGATGCCGAACAGGTACCGCAGCTGGTCCATGACCGTCGATTCGGAGACGAGTTCTAAAGGAACGGCGACCACTTTGGAAACGTGCTGCTTCTTGAGGCGGTCCAGGCCGCGCTGGATCGAGGTGCCATCGGCGGCGGATTCGACGGATTCGACGGCGACGCCGCGCAGCGAGGCGCGGATCGCGGCGAGCTCGGCCTTCCACGCGCCGCTCGTGTCGTGGGCGAGGATCAGGACCCCGTACGGCTTTTGGCCCATCGAGGAGTCGCCGAAGCCCGGCGCTCCCGCGGAGACGGCCGCCGGCGCGGACAGCAGCGCCAGCGCGAGGAGAGCGCGGTTCACGGCTTTCCTTTTCGGAGCAGGATCGCCTCGAGGCGCGCGCTCAGCTCCTGCATGCTCACGGGCTTGGCCACGAACTCGTCTCCGCCGGAGAGGGCGGCGCTCGTCTTGTCGTGCGTCGAGTCGCGGGCCGTGAGGAAAAGGACGGGGGTGCGCCTGGAGCCGGTCTTCTTTTCGATGGCGCGGATCTGCTGGCACGAGGAGAGGCCGTCCAGGCGCGGCATCATGAGATCCATCAGGATCGCGTCGGGGGGGGAGGCCTTGAAGGCCGACACGGCGTCGACGCCGTCATCGGCCGTCGCGACCTCATAGCCGAGACGGGTCAGCTGGATGGACAGGATTTCGCGGATCGACGGGTCGTCGTCCACGACGAGGATCTTGCGGCCGCTCATTTAGGGGTCGAAGGTCCAGACCGCGGACTTGCCGGTCGAGCCGGCGACGGCGACGAGCAGCTCCTTGCGGCCGGGCTCGGCCTCGACGAGGGCGAAGCCGGAGGAGGAGCCGCCGAGCTCGGCCTTCCAAGCGGTCTCGAACGCCACTCCCGTCCAGCTCTTGGCGTGCAGCTCGCCGCCGTTGAACAGACCGAAGGGATTGGCGAGGCCGCCGAGCATGGCGAGGTTGCGGATGATGTAGAGCTTGTCGAAGCCCTTCTCCCCGTAGGTCGAGAGCATGGGCGGGTGGAACTCGAGAAGCTTGTCGTGCCAGCGCACCCGGTGGGGGCTCTGACCGAAGCCCTCGGAGGAGCGCCAGTGGCCTTTGGCGAACTGCGCGCGAAGGGAGTTGACGCTCGTCAGGTACAGGGCGGCGGGCTCGCCGGCGGCGTCGAGCTGGGCGTAGGAAAAACCGTATAGCCAGTCGGCGCGCTTGGGGTTGAGCTTCGGGCGGCCCTGGCCGTACTTGCCGTCCTTCCAAACGAGCGGGTATACCGCCGCGAAGGGGAAGGTCTTGTCGTCCTGGATCTGCTGTGATGCGATGACCTTCTCGCCCGTGGCGTTCTGGTGGGAGCGCACGAGGAGGGGGAGGTCGGCGACCTTGGCCCATTTCCCGCCATCGAGCTTGTAGACGGAGGTCTCGAGCCGGCGGAACGGCTCGTTGTAAACCGAAGCGAATAGCTCCGCCTTTTTGTCTCCGTCCAGGTCGGCCGCTTCGAGGGACAGGACGCGCACGCCCGTGCCGGGGATCTCGATCTGCGCGAGGATCGTGTTCTCCGCCGCGGGATAGGCGTAGAGCCGGATGTTGTTCTCGTCGGAGAGGGCGACCTGGGGCTTGCCCGCCCCGTCGAAATCGGCGACGGCCATCGCGCTGACCACGAAGGGCAGGGCGGCGCCGCGCGTGCGGGGCGCGCGCAACTCGGCTTCGCCGGGGCGGCGCGCCGCGGAAGCCTGTGCCGCCGGAGCGGGCGCGGGCGCGGGGGCCGCGATCAGAGAGAGGCGAGTGCGCTGGCCGGCCTGGATGCCGCGGGTGGGCTCGGGCAGGCGGCCGACGGAGTGCTTCTCGGCGACGGCCTCGATCTTTCCTTCGGCGATCCGGCGTTCGGCCTTGCCGAGCTGTTCGCCCGTCACGGGGTGCTTGAGGTCCTCGCCCTCTTCGTAGACCTGGAAGCCGCGGCCCACGGCGGCGCCATCGGCGGCGGTGAGGTCGATCCAGACTTGAGTGTCTTCAGCCCGCACGACGTAGCCTTTGGCCGGAGCGGCGGCGAAAACGGGAGCGGAGAGCGCGAATAACGAGGAGAAAGCGAGGGCGATCATTTCCAGAGGCTATCATATTTTTTTGTAGAATCGCCGTCGTGGCCACCGCCTATCCGTCCGCGCGCACCGGCACCGCTCAAGACCTGATGCGCGTCGTGACGAAAGCCTACGAGAACCGCCTCGAGGCCGACGGCACGAAGCTCCCGGAGAAGCCCGAGCCGCACCGGCTTTTTCTCGAGCCCCTGACGCGCGCGTTCGGCATGTTTCTGGCGCAGGCGCTGGAGCTGCTGCCGGCCGACTGGGGGATCGCCTTCCATAATAAGCTGTTCCTGAGCCTGGTCGCCGAGCGCACCTATCCTTTCGACCACCGCGCTCCCGCGCTCGTCTCCGCCCGCGCCTTGGCCGAGCGCTTGGAAAAGGAGGCCGGCAGGCCGCCCGCGCTGCTCGCGGCGATCTCCCATCCGCCGGTGATGGGCGACCTCGCCCATCTGAATTTCGAGCTCGTGCGTCACTCGACCTTGGCCTTGCGCGAGGTCCGTGGCCGGCCGTGCCGCCCGCGGCTCGTCGTCGCGATCGATCCGTTCGCGCTCGACACGATCAGCGTCCTCGAGGAGGGCCTGTACGCGGGATTCATGGGGACCTACCACCTCGGCCTCGACCGGCTGGCGCTGGGGCGCGGGCACCCCGGTCCTTTCATGTCGCCGTGGACGCGGTGGGACCGCATGCCGCTGAGATTGTTCAAAACGCTGTCGAGGGGCGGCGAGGTGGGAATGGTTCTGTCCGGCGGCGTGCCCTCGACGGGCCGCGTGCTGTACGGCGTGCGGGAGTGGGCGGCCCGCGCGCGCGCCGCGGGGCCGTTTCACAAGAAGCCCGCGGAGGTGCTCAAGCGCCTGCGCGCCGACCCCGCCTTCGCGAAGTTCGAAAAGGCCGCCGCGGAGCAGGTGCCGCTTCCGCGCGGAGCGTGGCGCCTGCTCGAGGCCTGGTTGATGGTCGCCGCCGCGGACCTTCTGCCGGGGGAGCCGGCCGAGGCCGCGGCCCGCGCCGTGCTCGACGCTCTCGCCGTGCCCGAGGCCGCCCGCGGGGCGCTGCTCGCCGAGCTGTCCCGGGACATGACGCGCGAGACGCCCTCCCGCCGGCGGCTGTTCCGCCTGCTCGTGGGAAGGACCGCGCGCCGCCGTCCGCTGGTGCTCCTGCCCATCGCGCACCACACCGCTCCGCTCGGCGTGACGGAGCGCGAGGCCTGGGGCGTGACCTGGGCCGGCGTCGGCCGCGCGCGCGTCGTCCGCGAGGGGCGGCCCGACGAGGTCATGACGGCCGAGGAGCTGGCCGAACGGTTTACAGGAGAAAATTTCGCGTGAGCGCCAACATCTACCGCGGCATCGGGGACCTGAAGGGTTTTTCGCTCAAGAATTGCCCGCCGATGGCGGAGCCGTCGGGCGTTCTCATGTGCCCGCCCGAGCATTTTCAGGTGCTGTCCGTTAAGAACCCTTACATGAGCAGCCATGTGGGCGCGGTCGACCGGGCCAAGGCCCAAAAGCAATGGGACGACGTCGTCGCCGCGTTCAACTCCGTCGGCTGCCCGGTCTCGGTGATCCCCGCCACGCCGGGGCTCGAGGACATGGTCTTCGCCGCGAATTCCTCGCTCGTGGGAACGCGGCCCGACGGGGAAAAGGTCGCCCTGATCTCCACGATGCGCCACTCCTCTCGCCGCCGGGAAACCGAGGCCTTCGAGAGCTGGTACGAGAAGCACGGCTACCGCGTGGCGCGCCTCAAGCCCGGCGGGCACGAAACCTTCGAGGGCTCCGGCGACGCGGTCTGGCATCCCGGAAAGCGCCTGATCTGGGGAGGGCACGGCTTTCGCACGGACCCCGCGATGTTCGAGCAGGTCGCGGAGACGTTCAAGACCCCCGTGCTTCAGCTGAAGCTCGTCAACGAGCGCTTCTACCACTTGGACACCTGCTTTTGCCCGCTGACCCCCGAAGCCGTGCTCATCTATCCATCGGCCTTCGACGCGGCGAGCCTGGAGCTGATCCTGAAGATCTTCCCGATCGTCGTCACCTCGTCCGAGGCCGACGCCGTCTCGAGGCTGGCCTGCAACGCCGCGGTGTGGCGCTCGAAGACCGCGATCATCCAGAAGGGCGCGGCCGCCGCGTCGGGCCACATGCGCGCCATGGGCCTGGAGGTCGTCGAAGTCGACACCTCCGAGTTCGTGAAGTCCGGGGGCAGCGTCTACTGCATGAAGCAGTACCTGTTCGGCTGATGCGCCTCTCCTGCGCGCTCCTGCTCTCCCTCGCCCTGCCGTGCGCGGCGCGCTCGCCGGACACGGCGCCGTCGGCGAGCACGGAGAGAGAGCTGGCGCGTCTCGAGGCCCTGGCCTCGTCGAGCCCGACCGCGCGGCGGCTTCTCGCGGCGACGCGGCGCGTGCCGCGCCGCGAGGTCCGCGGCTCGGGGCTGCTCGACGCGATCGGCGTGCGGGGCGCGGATAAGCCCGAGCTCGTGTTCGACGCGCTCCGTCTGCCGCGGCTGAGCGAAGCCGCGGCGGAGATCCTGCTGGTTCTCAACAGCGCGCGGGCGCAGCTCGCCTTCCCGACGCCCATCGTGGAGGCCGAGCAGGCCGCCTGGCAGCGGGCGCTGCTCTTCGCCGTCGAGCGCGGCGCGGAGGACCCGTCGGGGTTCGGCGCGCATCTCGCGAAGGCCGCGCGCGAGGCGGGCCCGCGCAGCGACGCGCTCGAGCGGTCCGCCCTTCCCCCGCGCACCCCGTGGGAGCCGTCGGAGACGCCGGTCCTGAGGCTTCCCGACGACCCGCTCGCGCGCGCGGGGCTGCTGCTGCATCTTCTGGAGCGCGATCCGGCGCGCTTCTACTGGACGATCGAGGCGGGAACGGCGTGGCCGCGGGGCACCGCCCGCCTGTCCGAGATCGAGGATCTTTTCGCGCTGCGCGCGAAGGAGCTCCATGACATGAAGTCCCCGCCCGAGGGCCCCTACGCGACGCTCGGGGGACGGCGCTATCCCGCGCCGCTCGTGCTCGCCGCATACCGGCTCCGCGGCACCGGCGAGGTCGAGCGCCTGCGCGAGGCGCTCGAGGCCTACGACACCGTCGGCCTGGCCGCGACCCGCTCCGCCGTCAACCGTTGGCGCCGCGCCGTCGCCAAATGACGCTTCATCTTTGCCAGGCCGGCTATGAGGCATTTCTCATCAAGGAGCTCGGCGGCGCCGTCGAAAAATCAGGCCCGGGGTGGGTGCTCGGTCCGGACGGGCCGCCCGAGCTTTGCTTCGCGCACCTCTCGCTAAAGTCGCCCGCGACGGTCGAGGGCAAGTCGCTCAATGCCTTGGCCGGCGCCATGGCGGATTTCTTTACCGCGTCCACCAAGGATGAGCGCTTCGAAGGCCCGTGGCCGTTCTGCGTCGAATCGTCGGGCGAGCCGGGCTTAAGCCGCCGCGCGAAGACGGCCGCGGAGGAGGCGTTCGCGCGGGTGAAGGGGCGCATGTCGCGAGTGGCCAAGCTCGCCGTCCAGGGCCGCCCGGGCCCGGGGCCGGCGCGAGGATTTTTCGCCTACCTGCCTGCCTTCGACCAGGCCTTCGTCGCTCGCGAAGCGGTCGCCGGCGGCCAGCGGCGCATGGCCGACGATCCCCAGGCCCCGTCGCGCTCGTACCTGAAGGCGGAGGAGGCGTACGGGCTGCTCGGCCGGGAGCCGCAGGCGGGCGAAACGGTCGCGGACCTGGGCGCGGCCCCGGGCGGTTGGAGCTACAGCGCGGCCAAGCGCGGGGCCCTCGTCGTCGCGGTGGACAACGGTCCGCTCAAGGGCGGCGCGATCCACGCGGGGATCACGCACAAAGCCGAGGACGCCTTCAAGTTCGCGCCGCCGCAGCCGGTCGACTGGCTCTTCTGCGACATGGTCGAGGACCCCGATCGCATCGCGGACCTTCTCGAGCGCTGGCTCGACCGCGGCTGGTGCCGACGCTTCGTCGTCAACCTGAAGTTTGGGAGGCACGATCCCCTGCGCGTGCTGAGCCGGACCGAGGCGCTGCGTCCCCGCTGCTCGCTGCTGCGGGCGCGCCACCTTTTCCACGACCGCGAGGAGCTGACTTTGGTCGGCGAGCGCGCCGCCTAGGAGAGCTCGGCCGCGACGAGCTCGAGCTCGTGCGCGGCGGCGTCGAGCTGCTCCGAAGTGGCGGTGCCGGCGGACTCGATGCGGGCGCATAAGCGGGAGAGGCGCCGGGCTCCGAGCGCGGCGGAGGAGCCGCCGAGGGTGTGGGCCGCCCGCTTCAGCCCTTCGCCCCGGGCGGCGCGCATCTCCTGGAGCAGCCGCCGGGCGTCGATGAGATATTCCTTCTTCCAGCGCGCGGCCGATTCTCCGACGAGAGCCGCGGCGCGTTCGAGGACGGCGGAATCGACCGGCGCGCCCCAGCGCGACAACGCCGCGACGAAATCCTGCAGGCGCACGGGCTTGGACAGATAGCCGTCCATGCCGGCGGCGAGGCACTTCTCCTGATCCCCCTTCAAGGCGTAGGCCGTCATCGCGACGATGGGCAGGCGGGCGCCGGGAGGCTCGAGCCGGCGCCACTCCGCGCAAGCCTCGTAACCGTCCTTGACGGGCATCGAGCAGTCCATGAACACGAGGTCGTAAGCGGCGCCCTTCATCTTCTCGAGGGCCGCGGCCCCGTTTTCGGCGGTGTCGGCCGTGACGGCGAGGTGCGACAGCATTTCGACCGCGATCCGGCGGTTGGCCTCGTTATCCTCGACGACGAGAACGCGAAGCCTCTCCAGGCCGGGCACCGCGGCCTGCGCGGGCTTTTCGTGGGGCCCCTCGCTCGCGACGGGAAGCGGCAGGCGGAACCAGAACAGGGATCCGCTTCCCGGAGCGCTCTCGAGCCCGATCTGTCCGCCCATCAGCTCGACGAGGCGACGGCAGATCGCGAGACCGAGTCCGCTGCCGCCGTATCGGCGGGTCGTGGACGCGTCGGCCTGGATGAAGGACTGGAATAGGCGTCCTTGGATTTCCGGGGCGATCCCGATGCCCTCGTCGCGGACGGCGACCGTGAGGCTGACCTCGTTCTCGCCGCGCGGCTCGAGCGTCGCCTCGAGAACAACCGAGCCCTTGTCGGTGAACTTGATCGCGTTGCTGAGCAGATTGATGATGATCTGGCGCAGGCGTGTGGGATCGACGCGCAGAAACGGGATCGGGGGTTCGGGCAATTCGAGCTTGAGCTCGAGGCCTTTGGCGGCGGCCGAGGCGCGCATCAAGGCGACTGAATTGGTGACGAGCGTGCGCACGTCCGTCGGGATCGGGTCGAGGGTCATGTGCCCGGCCTCGAGCTTGGCCGTATCGAGCAGAGCGTCGATGGTCGTCGTGAGAATCCTGACCGCGTCGTGCGCGAGCTTGGCCCGCGAGCCGTGGGGCTCGGGCAGGGGCGAAACGGCCATCATCTCGCACATGCCCTGGATCGCGTTGAGCGGCGTGCGCATCTCGTGGCTGATGTTGGAGAGGAACTCCGATTTCGCCTTGTTGGAGGCCAGCGCCGCGTCGCGCGCCGCCAGGAGCTGGTCTTCCAGGCGGCGGCGCTCCGTGATGTCCTCGGCGAGGCCGGCGACGCGGTACACCGCGCCGTTATCGTCGCGCACGGGGAAGGCGCGATCATGAATCCAGCGCATGCCTCCGTCGGGACGTATGATGCGGTAAATTTCATCATAGCCGCCCAGGGCCTGCTTCGTGGTCGCGGCCTCGAGCACGCGGTCGCGGTCCTCGGGATGCAGGGCTTCGAGCCAGGTGCGCGGCGAGTCGTAGAGGCTTTGGCAGGCGCGGCCCCAGATCAACTCGTAGCCGGGGCTGATGTAGATGATCTGTTTCTTGGCGACGTCGGAGAGCCAGAACACCTCGCCGATGTTGTCCGCGACCTGACGGAAGCGCTGCTCGCTTTCGCGCAGGGCCTCACTATGGCTCTGCAGGAGACGGTGATCTTTCATCCGCTTGGTGATATCGCGGAAGTACCAGACCCGGCCGAAGTATTCGCCGGCGGCGCCGAAGACGGGATAAGAATGGCGCTCGAAGACCCGCCCATCCTTTAGGGCGAGATCCTCATGGCTCTCCTCCGCGGGATGAGACATGAGATGCCCAATCCGCGAGACGAAGCCTTCCGGGTCGACCAGCTTGGCCAGAACGGACTGGATGGCGCGCTCGTCGGATTTCGACGCGACGATGTCTTCGGGGATGCCCCACATCGAGATGAACTGCCGGTTCAGGAGCAGAATCTTCCCCGCGGCGTCCACCGTCAAAATCCCGTCCGGAGAGGCCTCCATTTGAGCGCGCAGGAGAGCCTCTAGGGGCCGCATGTCGTCGGGTTGCGTGTTGCTCACGCGGCCATTCTATCTAAATTCACATGTAGAACAAATGACAAAAACGACAGTGCGGCGGCTTGAAAGCGGGCCTCGCACGGGTTATACTACGAACATGACGCCACGACGGCTGCTGCTTCTGATTCCCGCGTTGGTGCTGGCCTTCGCCGCTCCCGCGCTGCCGGTCCGAGCCGAGGACGAGCCCGTCCAGGACGAGGACTCCAAGCCCGCTCCTAAGCCGAAAAAGAAGGCGCCCGCCAAGAAGAAAGGCTTCGACTACGAAAAGTCCAAGTACAAATCCAAGGAGCGGCCGGAAACCTCGAATTACAAGTTCAACGAGAAGGGCGATCCGATCAGCTCGGAGAAGAAGAAGGCCGCGGCCAAGAAGAAGAAGCGTTCCGAGCCGCCCGAGATGGGCCTGTCCGAAGGCGCCGGCTCGTGCGGCTCCGAAGACAGCTGCGCGGAAAAGAAGAGCGACGCCGACGCGCTTTAGGCGGGGCCTTGCCGCGGCAGGCGCGCGACGAAGCGCGCTCCGCCGCCCGGCGCGCTCTCGACCCGGATGGTCCCGGCATGCGCGTCGACGATGCCCTTGCAGATCGCGAGGCCGAGGCCTGTGCCCGGGGTCTTGCGCGTGACGGCGTCGCCCGCGCGGTAGAACTTCTCGAAAAGGCGGGCCTGATCCGCCTTAGCGACGCCGGGGCCCTGGTCGCTGACGCTGAGCTCGACGCTCTCGCCGAGCCGCTCGCTTTGCAGGGTCACGGTTCCGCCCGCGGGCGTGTACTTGAGCGCGTTGCCGGCGAGGTTCACGAAGAGGCGGTACAGCTGCTCCTCGTCGCCGCGCAGGGACTCCGCGCCGGAGCCGACCTCGATGCGGAAAACCGGATTGGACGGGTGCTCCTTGAACAGGAGCGCGACGCGGTCGAGCAGAGGACGGAGGGGGAGCTCGGCGAGGCTCGTCTCGATGCCGCCCGCCTCGATGCGCGCGATGTCGAGGAAGTCTCCGACCATGTGCCCCAGCCGCTTCGATTCGTCGAGGATGATCTGAAGATAACGGTCCTTATCCTTGGCGTCGAGCTCGTCGCCGTAGTCGCGCAGGGTCTCGGCGAAGCCGCGGATCGCGGTGAGGGGGGTGCGCAGCTCGTGGCTGACGAGCGCCGTGAACTCGGACTTCATGCGCTCGACCTCCTTGCGCTTGGTGATATCGCGGTAGGTGCGCACGATCGCGAACGCGGCGCCCGCGTCGTCCCTCAAAAGCGTGAAGGAGCCTTCGACCGGGACGCTGGTTCCGTCCTTGCGCAGGCGCGCGGTTTCCACCGCGTTCTTGAAGCCCTGCTCGAGCACCGCCGCGACGAGGCGTTCGATTTCCGAGACGCGGTCCGGCGGCACGAGGAAGGCGCCGTGGCGTCCCAGCACCTCCTCGAGGGTCCATTGGAAGAGCTCCGTCGCTCCGGCGTTCCAGGACACAATCTTGTGCTCGAGATTGGTCACGAAGATCGCCTCGGAGGACTGGTCCACGACCGCCGCGGTGATTTTCCGGTGCTGGAGGGTCTGCTGGATCAGGCGCGCGTTGCGCAGGTGGCGCGCGATCTCGACGAGGCTGCCTTCGCGCTCGGCGTCGAGCGGCTCGACGCGCACGCGGCCGAAGACGACGCAGCCGGTCGGCGAGGCCGCGTCGGCGGTCACGCGCAGCAGCGGCGCTGCTTCCCAGGAGCGCCCGTCGGACGTGCTCGTCACGATGCGCTTTTCGGCGAAGGCCGCGTCCACGAGAGCCCGCTCAGCTTTGAGCGCCGCCTCATCGGAGAGGCGCTTGTCGGCGTGATGGTAGGCGAGGACGGGCACCCCTCTCTCGTCGGTGAAGTGCACGTCGACCGATTGGGCGCCCATCAGCGCCATCGCCGCGTGGCAGCCCTCGGATAGGCCCTCGGCAAAAGGCTTGTCTCCGAAGAGGGCGACGGACATCCGGTTGATCAGGACCAGGCGCTGGTAGCGCTGCGCCATCGTCACATTCATGGCGGGGGCAAGCTCGGCGGGAGGTGTCGCGTCCATCAGACCGCTATTCTATATTATGATTGGCGTCGCGTATGAAACTCGAACGCCTGCGCTGGATTCTTCTGCCCGTGGCCCTGATCGCGTTCGCGGTCATGCTGTTCGGGGGCCCGACGCCGGGGCGGGCCGCGTTGTCCGCGGTCTGCGCGCTGGCCTGGTACGGCCTCTCCTACCGGAAGACCCACTCGCTGGACCGAGACCGCTTCGCCGGCGGCAGGCTCGGCCGGCGTCCTTAGCCGGGACCTAAGAGGGAGACGTTTACTGGAAAAAGAGCAGCTCGGCGCCGAACTTGTACTCGGCGTGGTCGACCGGGACGAGCTTCTCGCCGATGATTCGCTTGCCCGCGGCGACGAGGTGGGCCTTGCGCTTCTCGAGCCTCACCGCGAGATCGGCTGCGGTCTTCGCGATCAGGCCGACGTAGCCGAGCTCGGGGCCGACATAGACGACGAGCAGCTGCGTCCTCTGCATGACGGCGACGCCGGAGGCCTGGAGCAGGCCGGCGTCGAGGTCTCCACCGTCCTTGAGGACGCGGATCTGAGTCTCGCGCTCGCGCAGGGCCTCGGGCTTGACGAGATAGAGGATCGAGTAGGTGGGCAGAAGGTGCTCGAGATTGACCACGCGCGCCGAGATCGGGGTCAGGCCCGCGTCGGTCAGGGCCTTTCGGGCGAGAGCCATGTTCGCGCGCAGGCCGTCGTCGTCCTTCGGCGGGAACTGGCGGGCTTCGGCCAGGAAGTCCCGGATCACGCGTCCGTCGGCCGTCTTGTAGGGGATGGTGAAAATCGTGTCCTTGTAGGTCGGCGCGCCGGGCTCGATGCCGGCGGCCTTGAGGACCTCGGTCCAGTGCGCGGCCGCCTCGGCGAAATCCGCCGGGGTGTCGGCGTAGCCGAAGAGGGCTTCCTTGCCGGCCTGGATGAGCATGTGGCCTTTCGCGATGACGTCGGCGGGGCGAGGCTCGGGCGCGGCGATCGCGGCGGCCTCGGCGCGAAGGGCCGCGGGGGCGGTGAAATGGAAGGCGGGCAAAGCGCCGGACTCGGCGGCGGCGGCGAGCGGCGAGAGGAGCAAGGCGAGAATCGGGAGAAGTTTGATCATGGCGCGATTCTAGCACAAGACGTGCCGTTCGGCCCATGACGGCTCTGGGGCTTCAGGCGTCGCGGCGCAGGGCGTCCATCACCGCGGCGCGGCGCCCCGCGGCGCCGGACAGGAGGCCGACGAGGACGGGCAGGAGCACGGCGGCCGCGAACAGGAGGACGGCCTCGCGCGGGTCGGCGGCGAACGGCACGGCCAGGCGCTTGGCGATCGCCCAGCCCAGGCCGGCGGCGGTCGCCGCGGCGGCGAGGCCGGCCAGCACGCCGAGCGCGCCGAGCTCGGCGGCGTCGGCGGCCAGGGTCTCGCGCGCGGTCCATCCGAGGGCGCGCTCGAGCGCGGCGTCGGCGGCGCGCTCCTCGCGCCCGAGGGCCACGAGCCCGCCCACGACGAGGGCGCCGGTCAGCACGCAGAAGCCGGCGAGCGCGCCGATCGCGGCGAGCAGGAGGTCCAGGGTCTCCCGGACGCGCGATAATAAGGAGGCGGCGTCGATGACCGAGACGTTGGCGAGGTTTTTCGCGAGGTCCACGCGCAGGGCCGCGGCGTCGGCGGGGCTCTTCGAGCGCAGCGAGGCGATGTAGGTTTGAGGCGCGGCGGAGAGCAGCGCGGGCGTCAAGGTGACGAAGAAGTTCGGGCGCATCGCGGCCCACTCCACCTCGCGCACCGAGGTCACCGTCGCCTCGATCTCGCGGCCCTGTATGTCGAAGGTCAGGCGCGAACCGAGCTTGAGGCCCGCCCGCTCGAGGAACCCCTTCTCGACGCTGGCCTGGGCGCCGGCCTCGCCGGGCTCCCAGAACTTCCCCGCGACGAGCTTCTCCGACGGGTTGAGCGCGTCGGCGTAGGTCAGGTTGTACTCGCGCGCGCGCAGGCGGCCGCGCTCGCGCTCCGCGTCGCCGGCCTTGGCCGGATCGCCGCGCCGGACGGGGCGTCCGTCGATGAGAATCAGTCGGGCGCGAACGAGCGGGGAAAAATCGGCGGGACCGCGCGCGCGGCGCGCGGCGGCGGCGCGCGCGGCCTCGAGCTGGGCGGGCTGGACGTCCACGAGGAACAGATCCGCGGCGCCCTGCGTCGTCGAGGGTGCCAGCGAGCGGGCGAGGCCCTCGCGCGCGGTGCCGACCGCGGCGAGCATGGCGAAGCCTCCGGCCAAGGTGAACAGCATCACCCGCGAGGGGCCCGGGCGGCGCGCGAGGCGGCGCAGGCCGTGGCGCAGGGGAAGGGGCGCGCCGAGGACGGCGCTGCGCGCCGCGAGCCAGGCGGCGGCGCGCAGGGCGAGGCGGGAGAGGACCTCGACGGCGAGCGCGCCGGCGGCGAGCGCCGCGGCCAGCTTGAGCGCGTCCTCGTTTGAGCCGGAGCGCCGCCACGCCGCGAAGAGGACGGCCGCCGCGGACAAGCCCCAGCCGGCGACGACGAAGCCGCGCGAGGGCTCGGGCGTCGAGCGCAGGGCGTCGAGCGGCGCGCGCGCGGCGAGGGCGCGCACGCGCGCGGCCGACAGCCCCCAGGCGAGGGCCGCGGACAGCAGGAGCGCCTCAAGGAACGCCACGGCGTCGAGCGGCACGCTCAAGTCCACCCCGAAGCGCGGAGCCTGGACCGCGGCGAAGGCGGCGACGCCCCAGCCAAGGAACGCCCCGCCGAGGCCGCCCGCGAGACCGGCGCCGACGCACAGACCGGCATAGAGCCTCTCGACCTCCCCGGCCGAGGCGCCGAGGCAGCGCAGGAGCCCCATGGTCTCCGCTTGAGAGTCGAGGAACATGGTCAGCCCCGCGCGCAGGCCCGCCGCTCCAAGCAGAAGGGCGGTCAAAGAGAGCACGGTGAAGAAGATGGCCGAACGGCGCAGGCCGTCGCGCATCGCGGGCTCGCCCTCGGTGTAGGACTCGATCGAGAGATGCGGCTCCGGCAGGGACTTCTCGAGGGCGTTTTTGACGGCCTTGGATCCGGCGGCGGCATCCTCTTCGTCGCCGAGCGCCAAGGTCCAGCGAAAGCGCGTGCGCGCGCCGAGGCCGAGCAGGCGGGTCTTCTCCAGATCCTCCGCGGCGATCATGAGACGGGGCGCGAAGGAGAACGCGGCGAAGCCCCGGTCGGGCTCGCGGTCGATGACGCCGGCGACGGTCAAGGTCAGCGCGCCGAGCTTCACGCGCTCGCCGCGCTTGAGCGCTCGCTGCAGGAGCAAAGTCCGTTCGACGAGACACTTGCCTCCGCCGGCGAGCAGGGCGGCCCCGCCGGGAGGATCGGTGACCAGGGCGCCGCGCAGGGGATAGGCCGCCTCGACGGACTTCACGGACACGAGAAACGGCGCCGTTTCGCCCATCGTCGACAGCATCGAGGAGAAGGAGACCGAGCGCGCGGCCCGGCGGCCGGGCGTCAGCGCGGAAGCGAACGCGGCCTTTTCCCGGGGGCCGAAGTCCCGGGCCGAGCCGATCTCGACGTCGCCGGCGAGCATCTCCCGCGCGCGCACGGCCACGGCCCGGTCCACGGCGGTGAGCAGGTGCGCGACCGCGACGAGAAAGCCCGTGCCGAGCGACAGGCACGCCGCGAAGAAGAGAAAGCGCGTCCACTGGCGGGACGCGAGGCGCAGGCCGAGACGGATCAAGGAATGATCCGGCCGCGCTCCAGGCGCACCGAGCGTCCGAGGGCGGCCGCCACCGTCGGGTCGTGCGTGACGACGGCGAGCGCGGTGCCGGAGCGGGCGTTGAGCTCGAGCAAGGCCGCGAGGACCTTCTCGGCGGTGGCGCGGTCGAGGCTGCCCGTCGGCTCGTCGGCCAGGATCAGGGCGGGGGAATGCGCGTAGGCGCGGGCGAGCGCTACGCGCTGCTGCTCGCCGCCGGACAGCGTCGCGGGGCGATGGTGGAAGCGTCCGTCGAGGCCGAGGGCCTTGAGCAGGCCGGCCGCGCGCTCCTCGGCCTCGGCGGGAGAGGAGCCGAGCAGCTCGAGCGGCATCGCCGCGTTTTCGAGCGCCGTCAAGGTGGGCACAAGGCGGAAGCTCTGGAACACGAAGCCGAGGCGCCGGCGGCGCCACAGCGCGGACTCCTCCTCGCTCCACGCCGAGGCGTCCGCGCCGTCGCGGCGCACGGTTCCCGAGGACGACCGCTCGAGGCCGGCCATGATTCCGAGCAAGGTGGACTTGCCCGAGCCGCTGGGGCCCGTCACGGCGAGCGTCTCGCCCGGCCGCACGATGAGGTCCACGCCGTCGAGCACGCGCAGGGATTCCGCGCCGGAGACGAAGTCCTTCGCGATGCCCGACAGCTCCAGGATCGGCGCGCTCATTTCGGGAGCCCCTTCGCGTCGAGGAAGCTTAGGACCGCCGCGGCGACCTTTTTATGGCCGTCCGCGTTCGGGTGGATGCCGTCGGGCTGATTGTAGCGCGGGTCGGCGGCGACGCCGTCGAGCAGGAACGGCATGAACGGCGTTCGATGTTTTCGCGCCAAGGCGGGGAATAGATTCGCGAAGCCGTCGGCGTAAGCGCGGCCGTAATTCGGCGGGATCTTCATGCCGGCCAGAACGACGGTCCGGCCGTCGCGGCCGAGCTCCGACAGCAAGGTGTTCATGTTCTTATTCGTCTCCACGAGCGGGGTGCCGCGCAGGCCGTCGTTGCCGCCGAGGCAGACGAAGACGAGCTTGACCTCCGGCGTCAGCGCCCAGCGCGCGGCCTCGAGGGCGCCCGCGGTCGTCGAGCCGGAGACGGCGGCGTTGCGCACGCGCCAGGCCAGCCCGCGTCGCGCCCAGGCCTCGCCGACGAGGGCCGGCCATGCCTCCTCGGGGTCGACGCCGTAGCCCGCGGTCAGCGAGTCGCCGATGAACAAGGCGACCGGCCCGGTCGCCTTCGGCGAAGCGCTCACGGCTTCCTCCGGCGCCTTGGAGCAGGCGCAGAGCAGGACGAGCGCGAACGCGAGTAAACGTCTCATATCCGGATTTTAGCCTTTTGCGCTATCATGAGGCATGGACTGGAGCCCCTTCGTCGTCTGCGCCCCGGAGGAGTTCGCGCCCGGCGCGCGCGGCATGGGCGGTCCCGACGGCCTCGGCGATCGCCTGCGCACGGCGGCTTTCGCCGAGCGCCAAGCCTTCGCGGCGTTCCTCTGGGCCGCGGACTCCTTGACCGACGCGTCAGACGAACTGCGCGCGGCGTGGCGGCGCATCGGCCTCGAGGAAGAGGTGCATCTGAAGCTGCTGCTCGCGCGCATGGCCGAGCTCGGCGTGAAGGTTGAGGATCGTCCCGTCTCCGATCGTCTGTGGCGGCGTCTTACGCGCTGCAAGACCGCCGCCGAGTTCTCGGTCGCCATGCGCGAGGCCGAGGCCCGCGGCCAGGCCGCCGAGGAAAGTTTTCGACGATCCTTGGCCCAACGCGATCCGGTCACCGCGGCCATCTTCGGGCGCATCGCCGACGACGAGGCCGAGCACCTGGCCCTGGCCGACCGGCTCACCGGCCTTAAGAACCTCTTTGAATTAGATGATATGTAAAAAGTGATTATTATATAATCACTTTTTGTGTTCCCGAGGTCCTAACCTCGGCTAGGCATTCCGACCCCTGTCGGCCCCCGGCGCCCTCCTTATAATTAAGCCATGAGACGTTCGATACGTTTCGCCTTAGCCCTTGTCCTTGGGCTCGCCACGGCCGCCTCCGCCGCCGTGGTCGAGCGCCTGTCGCCTTCGTTGGGCGTCACCAGTTCGCCCGTGCCGGTTTTGTCGCTGACGATGACCGGTCCGGTTGCCGCGAGCTTCACGCCCGCGTTGACGGGCGCGCTGTCCGCGCCGGCGCTTCATCCGGCGCTTTCCGTCCCGCTTCCCGCTCTTCAGCCCGTCGCGGCTCCCGCACCCGCTTTAGCGCTCCGCCCTCTGTCCGCGCCCGCCGCCGCCAACCGCGAACGCGGCCCTCCCGACGCGAGATCGGAGGGCTATTCCACCTTCGTCGCGAAAAGCGTCGCCGACGCGGTCCGGGATTGGGCGGTCCCCTCGGCGGAGCTGCTCAAGAACCATGACGCCCTGCTCGTGGGCGAGAACCATCAGAGCCTGGCGTCCGTCAAGGAATTGACGCGCGCGCTGCCGGGGCTGGCGAAAGCGGGCGTCACCGTGCTCGGCATCGAGGGCCTCAAGCGCCCGAATCAGGAGGCGGTCGACGCGTATGTGTCCGGCCGCGCCTCGGTTCTGCCGCCCGAGGTGCTCTCCTTCTCGCCGCACCGTCGAGCCGCTTTCGAGGCCTTGCTCAAGATCGCGCGCGAGACGGGAGTGCGCGTCGTGGCGCTCGGCATGCCTCTCGACGGCTGGGCGCGCCAAGCCGCCGAGCTCGCGGCCGAAAAAACCGGCGACCCGGTCGAGTCCTTCCTCGCCGCGCCCGGCGACCAGCTTTACCGCGCTCAGGTCGGCTACGAGCCCGGCTACAACGAGGCCGTCGCCGAGGTCTATCTCGCGCGCCGCAACCGGAGCATGGCTTCCTTTCTCGTTGGGGCGATGGTCGAGGGCGCGAAGGCCGTCGTCCTCGTCGGACAGAACCACGTCGTGGGCGCCGATAAAATCACGCTGAAGCTCGCCGGCGGGGACGGCTGGGGCGACATGGGCAAGGAGCTCGCGCGCCTCGGGCTGAGGGCCTTCTCCCTGACCCTGACAGGCGGACTGTTCGTGAACGCCGACGGAGCGAGGGACGACCGCGTCGCGCGCCTCGCCTCGTACGCCGAGGCGGCGAAGCTCTCGCCGGACGGCGCGCCCGCCTTCAAGCGAACCGGCGCTTCGACGGGTCTTTACCACGCGGGCGGCACCGTGCCCGGCTCGCGGGTTGCCCACTGAGGGCGCGATTCGCTATCCTCGGGCCATGACCACCACCGCCCTCAATCGCGACATCGTCGGAGACATTCGCCGCAAGGCCACGGCCCTCAAAAAAAGGATCGTGCTGCCCGAGGGCGACGAAAAGCGAACGCTCAAGGCGGCCGCGATCTTGAAGAAGGACGGGCTGTGCGTGCCCGTCCTCGTCGGCGACCTCGAGAAGGCGCGCAAGATCGCGGCGGAGAACGGCGTGGACCTCGCCGGCATCGAGTTCGTCGAGCCCGCGAAGGATCCCAAGTTCGCCGAGTATGCGGCGCAATATTACGAGCTGCGAAAGCACAAGGGCATCTCGGAGGCGGAGGCGAAGACCTCCGTGCTGGAGCCTCTCATCTACGGCGTGATGATGCTTCACAACGACCGCGTCGACGGATTCTTGTCCGGCGCCGATCACGCGACCGCCGACACCGTTCGACCGGCATTGCATATCATCAAGCCCGCTCCGGGCGTGCGCACGATCTCGAGCTTCTTCATCATGATTTTTCCGTCGCCCAAGCAGGGCGACGACGGCGTGCTCATCATGGGCGACTGCGCGATCAATATCGACCCGGTGCCCGTGAAGCTCGCGGCGATCGGCATCTCGTCCGCGCGCATGGCGAAGGTGCTCTGCGGCATCGAGCCGCGCATCGCGTTCCTTTCTTTTTCGACGAACGGCTCGACCGAGCACGAGCTCGTCAACGCGGTCAAGGAAGCCGTGCGCGTCGCCAAGGAGAAGGCCCCGGACCTCGCCATCGACGGCGAGATGCAGGCCGACGCCGCGCTCGTCCCCGAGATCGGCCAGAAGAAATTCCCCGGCTCGAAGGTGGCGGGGCGCGCGAACGTCCTCGTGTTCCCCGACCTTCAAAGCGGCAACATCGGCTACAAGCTCGTCCAGCGGCTGACCGGCGCGGAGGCCCTTGGCCCGATCATGCAGGGCTTCTCCAAGCCCGTTAATGATTTGTCGCGCGGCGCGTCCGTCGACGACATCGTCAACATGGCCTGCGTGACGGCGCTGCAGTCGGACCCGTCCCTACGCTAGAGCGCTGTCCACGAGGGCAAAGGTCAGCCCCGGCAGCGGATCATCCGAACAGCTTTCCGAGAAAGTGGCCGATCACGCCGCCCACGACCGCGCCGATGAGCGCGCCGACGGGGCCGCCGAAGGCCGTGCCGATGATCGCGCCCGCGGTCACGCCGAACGCGCCGCCATAGTCCTTCTTATGGAACAGCCAGGCCGCGGCCAGGCCCAGGCCCGCGCCCGCCGCCGCGCCGAGCAGCCCCGCCGCGAACCAGCCCTGCAGTCCTCCGAGGGCGGCGGCGCCGGCCATGATGACCCCGGAAGTGATCCGGCTTCCGCCCGGCTTAGTCTCGACTCCGAGAGGGGGTTCGACTTTGGGCTCGCGCGCTCCGGGGTCCGCCTTGGCAAGCGGCGCCGCCTTTCGTATTTGCCCGGGGGCGACGACCGTGCCGTCCTCCGAGGTGTTCGCGTCGAAGGGACGGGCGGCGGCGTCTCGCGCCGCCGCGTTGTCGCCGGTCACGGCGGCGGAGCCTGACAGCAACGAGGCGTTTTTGACCTGGGTCTTGGCGTCCTCGGCGAGCGCCGGGGAGGGGCATAGAAGGAAGGCCAGCAGCAGGAGGGGTGCCATGCTGACCTGAGGATAACAGGCGCGACTCCTCCGCGCCAGGGGAGGCCGTGAATAAGTAAGATCGGCGTATGACCGATCAAGAGCTGGTGCGCGAGGCGTATCTCGAGGCGAAGAAAGGCTATGACGAGGGCGGCCTGCCGATCGGCTCCGTGCTCGTCGACGCGAAGGGAAACATCGTCGCGCGCGGCCACAACCAGCGCGTGCAGACCGGCGACCCGACCGCGCATGCCGAGGTCGTCTGCCTGCGCAACGCGGGCCGGCGGCGCGATTGGCCGGAGCTGACCTTGGTGAGTTCCCTGTCGCCGTGCATCATGTGCACCGGCACGACCTTGCTGTACCGCATCCCGCGCGTAATCGTGGGGGAGAATAAAAATTTTCTCGGCGCCGAGGACTTGTTCGCCGCCCGCGGCGTGAAGCTTGCGGTGCTGCAGGATAAGGACTGCATCGCGCTGATGGAGAGGTTCGTGCGCGAGAAGCCCGACCTTTGGAACGAGGACATCGGGCTCTAAGTGCTATCATTTCCCGTCGGGCAGGTGGCGAAACTGGCAGACGCTGGAGACTTAAAATCTCCCGGCCGCAAGGTCATGCGGGTTCGAGTCCCGCCCTGCCCAAGATTTCCCGTTTAGTATGATAACCATCGAATGAAAATAGCTCCTCAGGCCTGGCAGTTCGTCGTCCCGGCCGTCGCGGTCGGAGCCATCGGCATGTGGCTCATGGGCCGCCCGGCGACCTTGCTGCCCGGCTCCCTGCTCGCCTTCCTCTCCTTCGGCTTCGCGGCGTTCACGGTCTACTTCTTCCGCGACCCCGAGCGCGTCCTTCCGACCGACGGCCGCATCTACTCGCCCGGCGACGGCGTCGTGCTCTCCGTGGCCCGCGAGGGGCCCGGCGATGTGATGACCTGCCGCATTTTTCTCTCGGTCTTCGACGTCCACATCCAGCGCGCTCCGTGCGCGGGCCGGGTGACCAAGGTGGCCGAGGTCCCGGGCTCGTTCGCCGCCGCGATGAAGGACGCCGCGCGCGGCAACTACCGCGTCGTCATGACGATCGAGCCTCCGGGCCGGGGCCTGCTCGTCGTCGAGCAGATTTCCGGCCTCATCGCGCGCCGCATCGAGTGCTGGCGCAAGCCCGGCGACGAGGTCAAGACGGGCGAGAAGTACGGCATCATCTATTTCGGCTCGCAGGCGGCCGTGCACTTCCCGGCCGGCTCGCGGTGCACCGTCAAGCCCGGCGACCGCGTCGCGGGCGGCCTGACCGCCATCGGAGAATGGACAAGCAAGCCCTAAAGCGAGGCGGAGCGATCCTCGCGCCCTCGCTGTTCACCCTCGCCAACATGGCGTGCGGCTTCTACGCGCTGATGTCCTCCGTGCGCGGGGAGTTCGTCTCCGCGGCGACGGCGATCATCGCGGGCATGCTCTTCGACGCCCTCGACGGCCGCGTCGCGCGCCTCGTGCACGGCGAGTCCGAGTTCGGCGTCGAGTTCGACTCGATGTCGGATTTTCTGACCTTCGGCGTCGCGCCCGCGCTCATGATGTACGCTTTTATTTTAAAGGACTACGGGGCGTGGGGCTATCCGATCGCGTTCCTGTACGCGATGTGCGGCGGCCTGCGCCTGGCGCGCTTCAACGCGATGGCGCACCTGGGGCAAGGGTCGAAGACGCACTTCACCGGCCTCGCGATCCCGGCCGGCGCGGGCTTTCTGGCGAGCTTCGTGCTTTTGTATCAGGTCATCGAGGAAGGCCGTCCCGCCGGCACCTGGAAATTCCTGATGGACCAGATTCCGGCGCTGTACGGCGTGGCGCCCGCCATGGTCGTCGTCATCGCGCTGCTGATGGTCTCGACGATCCCGTATCCCGCCTTCAAGCAGCCCGGCGTGATGCGTCCCAAGACGATGACCCGCATCATCGCTCTGCTCGGCGTGGGGCTGCTGCTGTTTTACTACCCGCTCATGGTGCTGTTCTTCGTCTTCTCCTTCTACGCCCTGCTCGGCCCCGTGTCGTGGATCGCACGCATGGCCGGGCGCATCATCGGGTGGGCGCCGCCGCGACACGATCACGAAAACTACGGAGAGCATCTCTAATGACCAAGCCCGCCCACGGAATACTCGCGATGCGCCGCCTCGAGCCGGGCGCGACCTTGCCCACCCGGGCGCACGCCGACGACGCGGGCCTGGACCTCTACGCCCTCGAGGACGCCGAGCTCGCTCCCGGCCAGGGCCGGGTGGTGCACACGGGCGTCGCGATGGCCATTCCCGCCGGCCACGTGGGGCTCGTCTGCGATCGTTCCTCGATGGCCAAGAAGGGCCTTAAAACCGCCGGCGGGGTGATCGACGCGGGCTATCGCGGCGAGGTCGGCGTCATGCTCTGGAACATCTCGTCGACGACCCACGCTCTGAAGAAGGGCGAGCGCATCGCTCAGCTTCTCGTGATGCCGATCGCGACCCCCGCCCCCGTGGATTCCGACGATCTCGGCGAGACGGCGCGCGGCGTCGGCGGCTTCGGCTCGACCGGGAAGTAAAGTTGAACCGGGAGCACATACTCCTGAGGGTCGCCGCGCTGCCGTACGCGTCGTTCTGGGCCGCCGCCGCCGCGGTTTTCGCGACGGCCGCCGCCGGGAGCCGGCTCGACGCCCGGCGCCTCCTCGACGGCCTCCGGCCCTCGCTCGCCGGCGCATGCGCCCTGGCCGCGGCCGCCTCCTTAACGGCCGCCGTCGCGTTCGCGCTCGTGCTGGGCGAGCCCAAGCCGAACGTGCACGACGAGTACAGCTATCTTCTCGCCGCGGACACCTTCTCGCGCGGCCGCCTGACCAATCCGACGCACCCGATGTGGCGCCATTTCGAGAGCCCGCACGTATTCCATCACCCGACCTACATGTCCAAGTATCCGCCCGGGCAAGGCCTGTTCCTGGCTGCCGGAAAAGTTCTCAGCGGACACGCCGTCGTCGGCGTCTGGCTGACGCTCGCCGGAGCCTGCGCCGCGCTGTGCTGGATGCTGGCGGCTTGGCTGCCGATCGGCTGGGCCCTGGCGGGGGGGCTCGTCGGCGCCCTGCATCCGCTCATCGTTTCCTGGAGCATGACCTATCGGGGCGGAGGGGTGGCGTTTCTCGGCGGCTGCCTCCTTCTGGGCTCGTGGAAGAGGCTGAGCCTCCGGCCGGAGCCGGCGCTGGGAGCGGTCTTCGGCCTCGGCCTCGCTTTGCTCGCCAACAGCCGCCCCTTTGAGGGGCTCGTGTTCAGCGCGCCGCTCGGGCTGCTGCTGCTCAAAGATTGGCGGTGCAACGCGCGCGCGTTGGCCGCCTGCGCCGCGGTCGTCGCCGCGGCCGGCTCTTGGATGCTGTACTACAACTGGCGGATCACCGGAAACCCTCTGCTCATGCCGTACCTGCTCCACGAGCAGGCCTATTCGCTTTACCCGACCTTCGTGTGGCAGGACCCGCGCCCCGAGCCGGCGTACGGGCACCGGCTTCTCCACGTGTTCCATGTCGAATGGGAATTCGGCTACTTCCAGTCGCTTCGCACTCCGTTCGGCTTCCTCCAGAGGACGGCGCAAAAGCTCTGGGTCCTGCTCGAGGCCTATCTCGGCGCGCCCCTGCTCGTGCTCCCTCTCTGGGCCGCGTGGCGGGACAAGGAGACGTCCGTCCTGGCGAAGTACGGCGTCCTGGTCGTTCTCGCGACGATGGCCGCCGTCTGGAGCAACCCCGAGTACCTCGCTCCCGCGGCGGGCCTGTTCTTTCTGCTCGTCGCTCTGGGCCTGCGGCGCCTCGACGCCTTCCAGCTGCGCGCGGTCGCGCTGGGGACGGTCGCCTCCCTGTTCCTGTTTCCGCGCTTCATGATTCTGTTCTCCACGGGCACGCGCCGTCCCGCCCTGGAGGCGGAGCTGGCCGGCAAGGACGCCAAGCAGCTGGTCGTGGTTTCCTACGGCCCGCGTCAATATTCGCACGACGAGTGGGTGTACAACGGGTCGGACATCGACTCGCAGCGGGTGGTCTGGGCCCATTCGCTGTCGCCCGCCCAGGACGACGAGCTCGCCCGCTATTACAAGGACAGGGAGGCCCGCCGGCTGGTCGTGGAGGTCACGACGCCGGAAAGGGGAAGCGTGCGATGAGAGAACAGCTCGAGGCCTGGCGGACGACCTGGTTCGGACTTCTTCTCGCCGTACTCGTGTGCTCAGCGTGCCTGCCCGCCCTGCGCGGCGGCTTCATCTGGGACGACGACCGGCATGTGAGCGCCAACGCGGCGGTCGCGGCGCCCGACGGGCTCGGCCGCATCTGGCGCGTCGGCGGCACCCCTCAGTACTACCCGGTCACCTTTTCCGCTTTCTGGCTCCAGTATCGTATCTGGGACGGCCGTCCGGAAGGCTTCCACGCGGTCAACGCCGCCCTTCACGCCTGCAGCGCCCTGCTGATCTACCTGCTCGTGCTCCGTCTCGGCTTCGGGGGGGCGGCGCTCGCCGCGCTGCTGTTCGCCCTGCACCCCGTCCAGATGGAATCGGTCGCTTGGATCTCCGAACTTAAAAACGTCCTCTCGACATTTTTCTTCTTGCTCGCGCTTTTGAGCTGGCTGGAATACGAGGATCGCGGCGGGCGGCGCTGGTATGCGGCCACGGCGGCCTTGTATGCGCTCGCCCTGCTCAGCAAGACCACGACCTGCGTGTTTCCGATCGTCGTGGTCCTTCTGCGCTGGATGCGCGGCCGGCGCGTCGACGCCGCGTTCGTGAAGGGGCTCGTTCCCTTCTTCCTCCTGGGGGCGGCGCTCGGCGCGCACACGATCGCCGTCGAAGCGGAGCTCGAGAAAGCGGTCGGCCCTGAGTACGAGCTCTCCGCCTTGCAGCGTCTCCTTCTTGCCGGGCGAGCCGCGTGGTTCTACGCCGGCAAGCTGCTTGTCCCCGTGAATCTGAGCTTTACCTATGAGCGTTGGAGCGTCGACCCGGCGTATCCCGCGCACTGGCTGGGCGCCGCGGGCCTCGCCGCCGCGGCGTGGGGCCTGCGTCGCCTCAAGTCGCGCGAGCTTGCCGCCGCCGCGGGGTACTATCTCCTCGTCCTGGTTCCCGCGCTGGGATTTTTCAAGATATATCCCCAGCGCTACTCGTTCGTCGCCGATCACTTCCAATATTTGGCCTGCATCGGGCCGTTCGTCGCCGCGGGCGCGCTCGCCGCGCGGTGGACCGCGCATCTCGAGCGCTCCAACCGCGCGCTGCTGCTGGCGTTCGCCGCCGGCGCCCTCTGGATCGGCTCCCGCGCGCGCGCGGAGGTGTTTCAAAGCGAGGAGGCCGTCTGGGCGGACGCCGCGGCCAAGCAGCCCGGGGCCTACATCGCCCAGCTCAACCTCGGCAAGAGCCTGGCCGATCAGGGCCGCCATGGCGAGGCCTTCAAGCGCTACGAGGCGGCGCTCGCGATCAAGCCCGATCTTCCCGAGGCGCACGTCAACATGGGCAACATCCTGCTCACGAACGGCTGGTTTGAGCCGGCGGTGAACCACTACCGTCAGGCCCTCGCCGGCGGGGCGCGGCCGGCGGTCGTGCGCTCGGCGCGCAACAACATGGGCGTCGCGTTGGCTCGGCTCCAGCGCTGGAATGAGGCCGCCGCGGTTTACCGCGCGGCGCTCGCGGAGCGCCCCGATGACGCCGAGGCGCGGAGCAACCTGTGCTCGGTCCTCGCGGCGAAGAAGGACAAGGCGGAGCTGAAGCGTTCGGGCTGCGTCGCGCCCGGCAAGTAGCGGCTAGCGCAGCTGCAGCGACTCGGCCCAGCGCGAGCGGTGCCGGACCCAGGCCGCGAGGCGCTGGTGCGCGACGGCGACGAAGCCCGGAACCGAGGCGGCGATGTTGCGCGTCTCCAGGGGATCCGCGGCGAGATCGTAGACCTCGTTGACGCCCCGATTTTCATCGTAGATAAGCTTCAGGTTGTCCTGGCGCAGGGCGAAGGCGCCGGTCACGGGGGCGAAGTAGTAGGCGCGCGAGCCGCGGTCGCTTGAAAAAAGACTGCGTCCCTGCCAGGCGTCCGGGGCAGCCAAGCCGAGGAGATCCATTACGGTCGGAGCCACGTCGACGATCCCTCCGAGCGCCGTCCGCTTCTCGCCGTGAAAGAGCCGCGAATTGATAAGAACGAGCGGAATGCCGAGATTTTCCTCGTAGAGGCCGGAGGCGTGTCCGGTCTGAGCGTGCCGGAAAGCCTCTCCGTGGTCGCCGAGAACCACGACCAAGGTCTCATCGAGGATGCCGCGCTTTTCGAGGAGGTCCAGGATGGCCCCCAACGCCTGATCGCCGCGCCTGATCGCGTTGAGATAGCGGTTATACGCCGGATCGGGAACCTTGAAATCCTTCGCGCCGCCTGAGACGAAGTAGGGCATGTGCGTCTGGTACGTCCACATCACCGTGAAGAACGGCCGTCCGGTCGAGCCCGGCTCGTCGAGCCAGGAGCGGAAGGAGTCCGCGAGACAGAGGTCGTCCTTGCCGTCGAGGAATGGCCAGCCGGGCAGCGAGCCCGCGAAGCTTCGCCGCGAGCACCCCGGGCTGCGGTAGTCGCGATAAGCGTCGAAGCCGCGCCGGCGAATGAACTCGTCGCCGCGCTTCCAGCGGAAATCGCCGACGCTCAAGAACGCCGTGCGCCAGCCTCGCCGCGAGAGCTCGGCGCTCACGGACGGCAGCGGCGCGTCGGGGCGCGCCTCGGTCAGGGTTTTCTGCGACAGCCACGGGTGGGCTGAGCACAGGAGCGAAACCAGGGACTTGTTCGACGAGGGAGATTGCGCGTAGATGCCGTTGAAAATCATCGCCTGGGGGAGGCGGCGGTCGAGCTCGGGTGTTGCGTCGTGGGCGCCTCCGTAGGCGCGCAGATGCTCGGCCCCCACCGATTCCATGACGAAGACCAGCACGTTCTTGACGGCGGGCTTTCGCGGGGCGGCGCCGGCCTGGACCGGACGCGCGGCGGGCCCTTCGAAGTCCTCGGATCCGAACGGCGTCGGCAGGTTCGCCAGCGCGGGCGCGCGCGGCGGCCGCGCGAGGGAGGACAGAAACGAGACGAGCGGATTTTGCAGGCGCGCGGAGTCCCAGCTGAGGGCCGTCGCGTGGCGCGCCCCGAGCGCCAGATACAGCGCGAGGGCCGCGGCGATGAGCGGCGCGCCGCGGCCGCCGCCGAGAGCCAGCAGGCCTTCCGCCGGGCGCCTCAGGAAATGTCCCAGAACGAGCATTCCGGCACAGGCGAGCGCGCCCGTGATCATCAGCCGCGGGGTGAGGGTCGAAAGGATCGCGGCGAGCGCCTGACGGTTGGCGAGAAAGTCGGCGTAATAGAGCCACTGATAATTGACCGGCCCGCCCAGGAGCTCGACGGCCTTCACGTTGACGAGGCCGGCGATCAGGATCAGGATCGCCGCGACGGCGAAAATCCGCAGGGACCGTTCGCCGCGCCGCGCGGCCGCCAGGCAGGCCAGCGCGATCAGCGCCACGACGGCGACGTCCTGATAGGCGCCCGCGGCGATCTCCGGCGCCGTGCGCGCGCCCGTCAGAAGCGCCCGGATGCCGGCGAGCCAAAGGCAGAGGCTCGCGGACAGGGCGAGTATGCCGGCGCGTTGGGCGCTCATGAGGAAATAATTCTAGCGCAGTTCGATGACGGCGACGCGGCCGTCGGTGTGGAACGGGTAGCCCTTGTCATTGGCGCCGGTCAGCGGCACGCTCGCGACGCGCGTCAAGGTCACGCGATCAAGCCGCGGCGAATCCTTGAGCGAAGCGGCGATCCAGTCGCGCTCCGCGTCGAGATCGGGGTCGCGGACGTGCGACAGGTCGTGCCAACGAATCGCCAGATCGTAGTCGCCGGCGCCCCACCAGATCGCGCGGCCGCGCGGGTCGCGCAGCCCCGTGTCCCAGACACGGAAATGATGACGCGCCGAAAGGAACTTTGTCGCGATAGCCCAGTTCATGTCCTGACGGCGGCCGTCGAGCCAGTACTCGTTCATCGGAGGCGTCGACGCGACCGTCCTGCCCGCGAGCAACTCCGAGATGCCTTCGGCAAGGGACGCGCGGATCGTCGCGGGGACCTCTGTCCAGCCCGCGCCGGTCAGCGCCTCGCGTAGGCCGATCTCGGTTCCGACGAAGACGATGTTGAGCGGATTGCCTACGCGCCCGAGGCGGCCCTTGTTCATCCCCGGAAGGCCGGCGACGGCGGCGTCGAGCGCGACCGTACGCCGGGGCGAGGCGGCGGCGGGCTTCTCCGGCAGTACGCGATCGAGGCTCAGCGCGAGAAAGATTACGGGAAGCGCGAGGATCGCCCTGCGCATCAGCACTGCTTGCGCGGAAAGAGGATCGGTCCTTTCTGGATGAGGCCGGCGCCCTGGGGCCTGCCCGACAGCACGTCGTCCGCCGTGAGCGCGTCCGGGAACACGCGCACGCCCAGCTGCATATGAATCTTAGCCGCGGTCGAGGGCATGAAAGGGTCGATCCAGCCGCCGACGAGGCGCAGGGAGCAGACGAGGTCGAACAGGACGAGCTCGGTGGCCTTCATATCCGTCTTGGCGAGCTTCCACGGCGCCTTCTCGTTGACGCGCGCGTTCAGGGCGCGGACGACCTCCCAGATCTCGTCGAGCGCGCCGGAGAAGTCGAGCGCTTCCATCTTCGCGGAGATCGAGGGCGTTCGCTTGGCGACGCTGGTCGTGTAGAAGTCGGCGTCGAGCGGCGGCTTGGTCGGCAGCTTGCCGCCGAGGAACTTGTCCGTCATCTCCGCGACGCGCGAGACGAGGTTGCCGAGGTCGTTGGCGAGCTCGGCGTTGTAGCGCTTGCACAGCGACGCCTTGGAGAAGTCGCCGTCGTTGCCGAAGGGCATCTCGCGCAGGAGAAAATAACGGAACGCGTCGACGCCGTACTCGGCGGTGATTTCGTAGGGATCGACGAAGTTGCCCGCGGATTTCGACATCTTCGCTCCCTCGACGGTCCACCAGCCGTGCGCGAAGACCTGCTTCGGAAGGGGCAGCCCCGCGGCCATGAGCATCGCCGGCCAGATGACCGCGTGGAAGCGGAAGATCTCCTTGCCCACGATGTGGACGTCGGCGGGCCAGAGGTTCGTCCCCTGCGCGGCCGACCAGTAGTTGATGAGAGCGTCAAACCAAACATAGATCGTGTGGTCCGGGTCGCCGGGGACGGGGATGCCCCACTTCACTTTGGTTCGGGAGACCGAGATGTCCTCGAGGCCGCCTTCGACGAAGCGGAGGATCTCGTTGGCGCGGTGAGGCGGCGCGAGAAACCCGGGGTTCGCCTTGTAGTGCGCGAGGAGCATTGGTCCGTACTTGGACAGCTTGAAGAAGTACGTTTCCTCGGACAGCTTTTGCAGCGGCTTGCCCGAGTCGGGCCCGAGGAGGACGCCCTTCGGTCCTTTGACGGCGTCCGCTTCTTTGACGAAGGACTCGCTCACCACGTCGTAAAGCCCCTCGTACTTGCCCTTGTACACGTCGCCGTTCTTGAGGAGGAGCGCGAAGAACTCCTGCGCCTTGTCCTCGTGGCGCTTCTCGGTCGTGCGGATGTAGTCGTCGTGGCGCACGTCGAGGTGCTTCCAGAGGTCGCGGAACTTCGCCGAGACCTGATCGCAGAAGTCGAGCGTGTGCTTGCCCGCGACCTTGGCCGCGTCCTCGATCTTCTGGCCGTGCTCGTCGGTGCCGGTGAGGAAGTAGGCGTCGCGGCCCCGACTGCGATGATGTCGGGCCAGGACGTCGGCGGCGATCGTCGTGTAGGCGTGGCCGATGTGCGGAGCCGCGTTGATGTAGTAGATCGGAGTCGTGATGTAATAAGGCTTCGTCATGGGGTCACCGTGCGGCTTCGGCCTCGAGGGCCGCGAGGGTTAGGATGAGCTTGGGGTCGGCGTTGGCGCGAAGGGCCGCTCGCAGGCGCTGAAGCTCGCGCAGAGGCCCCTCGACTTTGGGGAAGGAGGACTCCCCGTCGAGGTGGCGCCGTCGTAATTCCTGGCCGAAGGAGTACAGCGCGCGTTCAACCTTCACTCGCGCGGCGGCGAGGTCCTTGGGCAGGCCGTCGGACGCGCTGACGGCCGCGAGCGGGCCGCCTCCGGCGGCGAAGCCGCCGTGAAGGCCGTCGTCCTCGGCGAGCTCGAGCGCCCGGCCGGCGGAGCCGTCGGAGTGCTTGGCCAGGCGCTTGGCCTGGGCCGGCGCCATGCCGCGCCCCGTCAGAATCTTCTCGAGGACGGGCTCGGGCAAGGGGCCGAAGGGCACGGAGAAGCAGCGAGAGGAGATCGTCCGGGGCAGGCGCTCGCGCTGGGTGGCGCCCAGAATCCACAGCGTCTTCGGCTGGGGCTCTTCTAATATCTTGAGCATCGCGTTGGCCGCGGCCTCGTTGAGGCGCTGGGCGTCGGGGATCACCGCGATCTTCCAGCCGTCGAGCATGGACTTGAAGCTCAGGTCCTTGAGCAAATGGCGGATCGTATCCACCTTCCAGATCTTCTGCTTCTCGGGCTCTTCCTCCTCGAGCGAGGCTTGGTAGGCCGCATCCACGATCACCGCGTCGGGGTGGGTGCGGGAGTCGACGGCGCGGCAGTCGGAGCATTCGCCGCAGGACGCTTCTCCGGTAAACGGCCTCTCGCGGCACAGCAACGCTTTCGTGAATTCGATCGCGGCCAGGGACTTGCCGACGCCCTCGGGGCCGACGAACAGCATCGCGGCGGGCAGGCGTTCGGAGGTCAGCAGGCCCTCGAGCGTCTTGACGGCGCGGCGCTGGCCCAGGACCTTGTCGAGGCGCATTATAATTTCTTGCCGACGAGCCCGAGTATTTTTTTCTGAAGGACGTCCGCGGGGAGCTTCCCGTCGAGCACGACCGCGCGCGGGTCGGCTTTCGCGGCCTTCAGGTAGCCGGCCCGGACCTTGCGGCGGAAATCCGAATTCTCGCGCTCGAGGCGGTCGAGCTCCCGGCCTTTGTCGCGGCCGTCGAATTCGTCGACCGGGATATCGAGAAGGATGGTCAGATCGGGCTTCAGGCCGCTCGTCGCGATCTTGTTGAGGGCCGAGGTCGTCGCCAGGCCGAGCCCCCGGGCGACGCCCTGATAGGCGTCCGTGGACATCGTAAAGCGTTCGGAGATGACCACCTGGCCGGCCTTCAGCGCGGGGATGATCTTCTCGTTCGTGTGCTGCGCCCGCGAGGCCTCGTACAAGAACAGCTCAGCCAGCGGATCGATGGTCAGGGCCGGATCGAGGAGCACCTTGCGCACGCCCTCGGCGACCGAGGTGCCGCCGGGCTCGCGCGTGTGCAGGACGGCGTGCCCCCGGCCCTTCAACGCGTCGCTCAGCAGGCGGGCCTGGGTGGACTTTCCGGATTTGTCGGGGCCTTCGAAAACGATGAACAGGCCTTTGAGACGGGGCATGGAGGTCATTCTAACAAATACCCCTTCCGGTTCAGCGCGGCCGGGCCTGGCCGGGCCAGAGCCGTACGACCATGCCGCGGAACCGGGCCACGGCCGCGAAGCGCTCGAGGCGCGGCCGGCGGTCGCGGTGCAGGGCGCCCGCTCCGGCGACGACGGGGGTCTGGCCCTCGCCGAAGATCAGGAGGCCGTAGAGATCCTTGGCGGAGGCGACGCCGAGGCCTTTCATCGAGGCGGCGACCTCCGGGCTCTTGAGCCTTCGTTCCACGCCGGGAGGATCCGAGCTCAGCGGCCGGTCGCGGCCTAAGAAGACGACGTCGCCGCCGCCCAACGACCAGACGCTGACCGAGGGGAACGCGGAGCGGAAGGTGCGCAGCGCCAGCGCGAACGTTCGCGGATCCATGTCGTAGAGGTGGAACCACTGGGCCATGAGGCCGCCCGGCCGCAGGCGCTTGGCGGCGCGCGCGTAGAACTCCGCGGTGAAGAGGCTGGCTTCGCCGGAGGTCCAGGGGTTGGACGGCTCGCTGATGAGTACGTCATAGGCGCGGCCGGGGCGGGCCAGGGCCGTGCGCGCGTCCTCGACGCGCAAGGTCAGGCGGCGGTCCTGCGCGGCGCGATCGTTCTCCGCGTCGAAGTAACGCGACGCCGACACGACCTCGGGCGAGATCTCGTAGGCGTCCAGGAGCTCCAGGGGATGGGACAAGGCGGCGCCGGCCGTCATGCCGCTGCCCCACCCGACGAGCAGAGCGTCGCGCGCTTCGGGCATCAGGAGCAGGGGCAGGTGGGCGATCATGAGCTGCGCGCTCTTGTCCGCGGCGTTGGAGGCGTCGGCCTTGGCGTTGATGTGGAGCGTGAGAAATCCATCCCGGCTTTCAACGACGGCGACCGTGGCGGTGAGCCCGTCCTTGGAGTAGAGGGTGCGGCTGCCGCCATAGACGGCCTCGACGAACGCCCGTGGGGAGGAGAGCGGCACGGCGCGGAAGCGGAAGGCGCCGGTGGTGAGGGCCGACCGGTCGAGGGCGGGGCAAAGGGCGGGAACGGCCAGCGCGGCGGCGGCCAAGACGGCGGTCCGCCGGCGTCCGCCGCGCAGGGCGCAGGCCGCGGCCGCCAGCGCGCAGACCGCCGCCGCGGCGCGCACCGCCCCGTCGAGGCCGAGGTGCGGCAGCAGAGGGACGGCCGCGGCCGCTCCCGCCAGGCTTCCCATTGCGCTCGCGGCCAGGACCAGGCTCGCCCGCCGGCCGCCTTCGGCGGCGAAGGCGAGCGGGACGGCGGCGCCGGCCGCGGCGGTGGCGGGCAGCAGGATCAGGCACAAGGCCGCCAGTTTGAGCGCTTCGAATAGGTAGAAGCCGGCGGCGGCGTCGGGTACGGACGCGCGCAGGAGCGCGAAGACATACGGAAGCAGCGAGCAGGCCAGCAGGCACAGGGGCAAGGCGACGGCCTGCGCCGCGAGCCCCGCCGCGAGCGCGTCCCGGCCCAGCCGCCGGGAGAGCGGACCGGCCGCGAGAGCGCCGAGAGCGCCGCCCAGGATCACGGCGGCCGCCGCCGCGGCGAACGAATGCTCCGACGAGCCTCCCGACAAAGCCGTGATCCGCATCCAGACGAGCTCCGCGGTCATGGCCGCCAGCGCGGCGGCGAAGGCCGCGGCCGCGCCTGTTCCTGGGGGAAGGAGGGGCGCTCGCGCGCCTTCCGGCGGCGCGGTCAACGGTCCGTGCCCGAGCGCGGCGCGCCCCGACAGCGCGTACGCCGCGGCGATTGCGATGAGGGCGCCGTCGAGCCCAAGGGAGGGGACCAGTATAAAGCTCGCCGCTAAGGCGCCGAGGGCCGCGCCGCCGGCGTTGGCGGCGCAGAGACGCTGGAACAGATTTTCGTCGCGGCGCGCGGGGGCGCTCAAGGCCGGAAGGACGGCGCCTTGTAGAAAGGCCGGCGCGAACACGAGCAGAAACGCGGCCGCGGCGCGCAGGGCCTCGGGAAGAAGGCCCAGGGCCGCCGACGCGGGAGAGCTTAGGGCGATGAGCGCGGCGACAGCCAATTGGAGCTTGCCGGCCGCCGCGAGCGGCCGCGCCGATGATTCAGCTCGGCGGCCGATGGACGCCGCGCCGAGCGCCAGCCCGGACAGGTACGCGCCCAGCACGAGCGCCTGGGTTCCCGCGCCCCCGCCGAGCTCGAGCGCCGCGGCGCGCGCCCACAGCGCCTGGGCCGCGAGCCCGCAAAAGCCGGACGCGGCGGCCTGCCCCAGCAGAAAGACGCGGTCCGTCCGGGGGAGCACGCTCTAGGCCGGGCCTGGGAAGGCCCGGCACAGATGCGGCAGAGGAAGGCCTTGCAGCATCTAGAGGCCGGCTGGCCAGCCGCGAACCTCGTCCCTCCAGGAGACCCGGGTCAGGTTCACGTTCGTGGTGACGAGATTGTCGGTCGCGTCACCGTTGTAGAAGAAGGTCACGCCGTTGGAGTTCGGGGTCATGGTCGTCGTGCCGACCGCGTAGAGCACGCCGTACACGTCGCTGTTTCCGCCGCCGCCGCCGCCGTTGTTGAAGTTCCCTCCGACGTAGAGGAAGCCGTTGACGGCGATCTTCTTCGAAGTGTAGGTCAGACCGGCCGGCGCGTAGGTGGACTCGAGGCCGGGGAAGTCCGCGTGCGGGGTGAGGGGGTCATAAGTGGCCTTGTAGAAGGCCCAGTCGTTGCCGTAATGCTTCCAAGCGCTGGTGGGGATGCTCATGGTGACGGTCCCGTCGCCCCAGGCGCCGTTGGGCAGGTTGATGTTGCCCATGACGATCATCGTGCCGGTATGGAACATGCCGTTGGCCTTGACCGTCAGCGCGCCTTCGACGAAGATGGTCTTGCCCGCGGTGGTGTCGTCCCAGTCGGTGACGTCGCCAGGGTAGTAGCAGCTGTTCGCCGGAACCGCGGTGTTGGCGCCCGCGTGAGTCGGGCAGCCCGTCGTTGCCGCGGCGGAGGTCCGGTAGAAGTCGAAGTCGATCAACGGCGCCGAGGGCAGGTTCTTCTCGTAGGAATGCCACTGATGGCAGTTGGGGGAGTCGCAGTTCGGCGGGTTGGGGTCGGTGTCCTTCGTGGTGATCTGGCTCGCCGACCAGAACTGCGGGTGGTTGGCGCTGTTGGCCATGATCGTGTACGGGCTCATGACCCCGCCCCATTCGACCGTGACGCTGTTGCCGATCTGCACGCCCCGCCCGGAGTAGATCGCGGTGTCTCCGAGTATGGCGTTGCCGTAGACCACGCGCAGGGCGCGCGTCTCCTTGCCGAAGCGGTCGCGTCCGACGGTGACGATCGTGACCTGCTGGGTTAGGGGGCCGCTGGTGATGCTGATCGTGTAGGTGCCGCCGGCCACGTCGCTGTAAACCTTGTCGAAGCTGTAGTCGGCCTGCGCGGTTCCAGCCTGGATGGAGTTCCAGGTGATCGTGGACAGGGAGACGAAGAGGTAGGCCTTTTCGACGCCGGCCTCGGCCAGATGGAAGGCCTGGGTGTTATGGGACTGCTTGCTGGCGAAGATGTTTTCGCGCTGGACCCAGTACACGACGGCCGGGACCATGATGGCGAGGATGGTTAGCATGGCGATAGCGCCCGGCAGAATCTGTCCGGCGCGTCCGGCAAGCGAAGAGTTTTTCATGTCAGTTCATCACCCGGATTTTCTGAATGGTCAGCTCGAGCACCTTGCGGCGGCCGAGCTGGATGGATTTGCCCATCGTGATCGCGACGCTGACGATCGAGATGTCGTCGGTGCGCGGATAGGTGAAGGCGATGTAGAGCAGGTTGGTGCTGACGACGGACTGGCTGGTGCCGATGACTTGGATGAGCTTGTTCCCGTCCTGGCGAAACTCCATGTAGCGGCCGTCCACGTGCTTGAAGCGGATGCGGGAGTAGGACCCCTGGCCGTTGCTGTCGATGATCACCGACCGGGAGACGGCCTGGCGCAGATAGCGGTTGACGGTGTCGAGCGTGGTGCGCGCGTCGCGCTGAATCTCGTAGCGGGCGCTCGTCATCAGGAAGAAATTCTGCATCTGCAGCAGCATGGTGGGCCCGACGGTCGCGAGTATGCCGGTGATGGCGACGACCATCATCATCTCGGTCAGAGTGTAGCCCCGCCGGTTTCGCAGCTTCATCATGGTATCGTCACGTTCTTGGTCGTCGTCGCGCTCGCGCTGACGGCGATGCCGGAATAGGTTTTGGTCGTGATCGACACCGAACCGGCCGCCGAGATGACGGGCACATAGACCGAGAGATTGTAGGTCGCCGCCCCGCCGCGCACGGGCAGGATATAGCTGCCGTCAGCCTTGCTCGACACCATGTACATGGGCACCTGCGCCGGCGCCGAGGAGCCGACGATGGCCGGGGGCGTGGCGGAGAGCGTGTTGGTCGACGCCAGAATCAGAGCGCCGGACGTCACGAGGCCGGCGGCGTCGGTGATCGTGCCGGCGATATTTCCGAACGAGCCGTTGACGGTAAAGGTGCCGACGAAGACGTCGCCCGAGGTGGAGGTGAGGGCCGCGGGGAGCGTGTTCGGGTTCGCGTCCTGCCCGGATTCGAGCACCGGGTAGACCGTGTAGGGAGCCAGCACCGTCGTCGTCGCAACGTTTCGCATCGTGAAGTTGCCGTCGGCGTCGGTGGTGCCCGCGCCGACCTGGAGCCCCGCGTCGTTGACCGCGGTGACGGCCTGATAGGCGAGCGGGGTCGTGCCGGTGGTGATATAGCCGGTGATGCGGCCGCCGTTGGATAAAGCGAAGTTCTTCGTCGTCACGGCGCCTTCGGTGATTGTGACCGCGTCGATGCCCTGCACGTAGGTCGGGAGGAGGTTGTTCGGATTCGCGATGAGGGTCACGGTGCCGCTCGACAAAGGCATGAAGTACAGTCCGTTGGAGCCCGTGACCCTCGAGCTGCCGCCGCCCTCGATGGTGACGCCGCTGATCGGGACGTTGTTGAGGTTGGTGATCGTGCCCTTGACGAATCCGGACACGGTTGAGCTCGAGATGACCGCATGCGAGAGGCCCGCCGCGAGCCATGGGGGCGTGGTCGCCGCGTTCGGGACGCCGGCGTAGCCGCCCTGGGTGACGGCCGCGTTTTCGATGAAGGCGGCGTATCCTCCGTAGGACATGGAGACGGTCCAGGACCCGGTGGAGACGCCCCCGAGCACGAACCGCGAATAGGGCAGGGATAGCGCTCCGCTCGTGAGGTTGGTGGTGTAGGATAGGGTCGTGCCCGAGTTGGGGTCGCTGGCGGAGACGTTGGCCCCGGACGCGACCTTCCCCGCGATCGTGTTGAAAAGGCCCGAGGCCGTGCTCTTGGGAGGGTAGGTGAGGGGAATGTAATACGTGCCGCCGAAATAGTAGTAGTCGCGCGTGTTGACGTTGGAATCGTAGGCGCGGCCGTACACCGGCAGATCCGCCGCGCTGACGCCGGGGCTGGAAACGCGCACGATCTGATTTCCGAGGCCCATGCCGTCGCCCGCACCGTTCGTGAGGCAGGTGCTCTCGCAATAGGGCGGGTTGAGGCCGGTGTTGTCCCTCCAACCGACCGAATCATGCCACGTTCCGGAGTTGCCGCTGTAGAGCAGGATGCTGGTCGGCTTGTCCGAAGGAAGGTAGTCGGGGTAGCCTTCGACGACGGGGGCCACCCCGAGATTGTAGTTTGCGTCGTTGTTCGTGTAGTACGCGTTCGCGGTGACCCATCCGCCGGCGAGGTAGAAATAAGACGCGTTGGCGATCAAGTAATAACGTCCCGGCGGGACGTAGGTCGTGACGTTGACCATGTGAAAATCATAAAGATTGCCCGGCTCGGGAGTGTTGTCCCAGTGGTACGAATACGCTCCGTCGTAAATCCCGATCAGAACGCTGTACGGCTTGGGGGCCGCGTTGTTGGTCACGCCGATGTTGATCGGGGAGGTCGTGGGATTGAAGAGCTCGATGTATTCGACTTCTTGTTCCGTCAGATCGCCGACGATCGTCCGGGTGGCGGCGACGACCTGGCTGATGACGAGATCATAATTGACCCAGACGGTGCCCTGGATGTAGCCGGTGGCGATCGGGGTGAGCGAGATGTTCGCCGTCGCCGTGGCGCCCCGGTTGGCCTTCACGGAACCGATGATGCCGTCGGTGAATCCCGCGGAAGAGGCGCGCAAGGTGTAGGTGCCGTGGTAGACCGCGAAACTATACACCCCGGCGGAGTTCGCCGTGGCGCCCCAATTCTCGTTTTGTTCGGTCACGACGATCGCGCTGGCCACCACGCCGCCCGCGGCGTTGGTCACCGTGCCGGTGATCGTCGAATCCAGCGGGTTGACGTTCGGATTCTCGAGGAGGTTGGTCAGGGACCAGACCTTCGTTCGCCCGGCCTCCGTCCAGACCGTGTGGACCTTTATCTGCTTCAGCCCGGTATCGGGGTAGGTGAAGGCCACGTCGGAGATGTCGCTGCCTGACATTTCGGCCATGCCGACGTGGGTGTAGCGGGTGAAGTTGATGCCGCCGATCGCGATCGTCTCCGGGGGGTAGTTCGACGTGTCGTAAAGGAACGTGGTCGTCCCTGTGTTCAGGGTGCCGGCCGACGTCGTGATCTGGAGCGAGAAGTAGTTCAGGTTCTTGAGAGACTCGATGCGCTCCTGGCCGAGGTTGGTGGCCAAGGAGGTGCCGCGCGCGATGAGCGTCGTGCGGGCGATGAACTTAAAGGCTCCGAAAAGACCCAGGACGCCGATGGACATGATGACGGCGGCTACCATCAATTCGGTCAACGTTCCACCGCGCTGGGTTGTTCTGTCGCGCATGAGCATACGAAGTATAGGTCGTTGCCAAGGACAAATCAAGGAAACTTCCACATAATTAAGGGAGGAGACCTAAGTCACACCCCGGGGCTCGACGAATACGTCCAGCGACTGCTATTCTATGGCCGTGACCTGCGTCAAGTGCAAAGCCGCCGTGCCGGCCGGGAGAAGCAAGTGCCCGCGCTGCGGCACGATGGTCGCCATCGAGACGCCCGCTCTCCTAGTCCTGGTCCGGGACCGGCCATGGCTGGTCGCGCTGCTTTCGTCGAGCGCGCTGCTCACTCTTTGGCTCGCGACGCGACGCGCCCCGGCGCCTCCGCCTCCGCCCCCGCCCCCGCCCGCGACGGAGCCGGTCGCCGCGCCCGCGCCCGAACCGGAAACTGAACCGGCGCCCATGCCGGTATTCTTGCCCATCGCGGAGCCGGCCTCGGAGCCCGTCGTCGCCGCGCCCGAGCCGAAAAAGGACGACGACGCGCCGGCCCCTCCGGAACCGACGGGCCCGCGAGAGCTGCAGCCGGACGGCACCTGGAGATAAAGCCCGGCTAGGAGCATTCGGAGTGGCCGCAGTCGTGGCAGGTCACGCCGGAGCAGCCCGACTCATGCGCGACGTTGCGCGAGAAGCATTTCGGGCAATGTTCGGCCTGCGCTGAGGGCGGGAAGGACTCCTCGGAGGGCTCCCCGTCGACCCAGCCCGTTTTCTTCAGGTGGGCGCGCAGGGCGATGGCGAGCGCGTGCGGGATCGAGTCCACGCGGTTGGGGCCCAGGCCTATCGGGCGGTCGCCCTTGACCGAATTCAGGTGCTTGAGCAGGCGCAGGGGGTCTCCTCCCTCGGCCAGATACTTCGAGATCAGGATGCCGACGAGAGAGGTCAGCCCGGCGATCTCGGTGCCGAGCGGGGGGATGTTGGTGAACAGCTGGAAGGGGCCCTTCTCGTCGTAGTTGATGTGGACGTGCAGCGGGCCGTAGCCGGTGCGGATCTGGTAATACTCCGCGTCGAGGCCGAGCGAGGCCTCGGGCGTGCGGCGTCTGGATTTCGACGGTGCCGACGAAAGGTTGAGCACCTGCTGGGCCTTGGAGCCGTCGCGGTAGACGGTGAGGCCTTTGCAGCCGAGGCGATAGGCGAGAAGATAGGCGTCCCGCACGTCTGCGACCGTCGCCGATTCGGGGAGGTTGATCGTTTTGGAAACGCCGTTGTCGGTGTGGCGTTGGAAGGCGGCCTGCATGCGGACATGAACCTCAACGGCAACGTCATGAGAACTCATGAACAGCTTCTGAACGGAAGGGGGAATCTCCGGAAGGCCGGATAACGACTTCTGATTCGCATCGATGCGCTTCATCAAGGTTTTCTCGTCGGAGCCGAACCACTGATGCTTCTCGGCGTACGCTTTAAATAACGGATTAACCTCGTAGAAAACGTCCTTCTCTTCCGGCGCCTTCCCGTGTTTGAGCGCCTCTAGGGCCCTGGCGTTATAGCGTGTATAACCGATCGCGAAGAACGGCTCGATCCCTCCGCCTTGAAGACCCGCCGCGATGGCGATGGTGCCGGTCGGCGCGATCGTCGTGCGCGCGCAATGGCGCGGGCGATGCTTCTCGCCGCGAAAGTGCTTCGACTTGGGGTCGTAGACCGAGTCCGTCCAGTTCGGGAAGACCCCGCGCTCCGCGGCGAGCCTCTCCGAGGCGTCGAGCGCGGCCCCGTTGATGAAGGACATGACCTTGTCGGCGAGCTTGAGCGCGGCGGGATCCTCGTAGGGGGTCCCGGTCTTGACGAGCGCCTCGGCCCAGCCCATGACGCCGAGCCCGACGCGGCGGTTGCCCTTGGCGAGGCGCTCGATCTCGGGCAGGGGGTAGTCGTTGACCTCGATGACGTCGTCGAGAAAACGGATCGCGAGGCTCACGGCCGACTTCAGGCGGGGGAAGTCCCAACGGCCGTCTTCGGCGACGAAGTTCGACAGATTCAGCGAGCCAAGATTGCACGGCTCCCAAGGCAGCAGAGGCTGCTCGCCGCACGGGTTCGTGCTTTCGATCCGCCCCAGCGCCGGCGTCGTGTTGGATCCGGACGCGTTGATGCGGTCGAGGACGACGAAGCCGGGGTCGCCGGTCTTCCAGGCGCATTCAACCATCGCGTCGAAGACCTCTTTGGCGCGAAGCTTGCCGGCCGCCTTTCCGGAGCGCGGATTGACGAGCGGGTACTCGGCGTCGGCCTCCACGGCTCGCATGAAGGCGGCGTCGATGCCGACCGAGACGTTGAAGTTCTCCATGACCCCCGGCGCGGCCTTCATGCGGATGAATTCCATGATCTCCGGGTGGTCGTATCTCAATATCGCCATGTTGGCGCCGCGGCGCGTGCCGCCCTGCTTGACCACCTCGGTCATCGTGTCGAATAGCTTCATGAAGGACAAGGCGCCCGAGGCCACGCCGTGAGTTTTCTTGACGGGGTCGCCTTTCGGGCGCAGCGAGGAGAAGGAGAAGCCGGTGCCGCCTCCGGATTTCTGGATCATGGACTGCGCGCCGAGCGACTTGGTGATGCCCTCCATCGAGTCGGGCACGGGCAGGACGTAGCAGGCGGACAGCTGCTGCAGCTCTCGCCCCGCGTTCATCAGGGTCGGCGAATTCGGCAGAAAATCCCAGCTCGCCATCAGGCCGTAGAATTCCCGGGCCCATTTCTCGCGCAGGGCCTTGGCCGCGGGAACCTTCGCGCAGACGGCTTCCAGGTTGTCCATCAGGCGGCGGAAGTTGGCGAAGCGGGCGTCATGGTCGGGCAGGCCCTGGTGGTACAGGCTCATGCCGCGCTCCACCGTCCGGTGGACGCCTTCGAACACGCCCCAGGCCTCGGCCTTGGGGTGCGAGAGAATCTCGCCCAAGGCCGCGTTTCGCGCCACGCCCATGAGCCACGCCTCGACCGACGGAGCGTCGCGCAGGTACTTGTCCTTGATGACCTTGAGCTGGTTCTCGGTCACGTGGACCTTGTCGCGGCGGGTGGTTTTGGCCATTTTCCCTCTATATAGGGAAGTGTAACAGCCTCCCCGGGAGATTTCCAGCCGTCCGAAGAAACGCTTGTCACCCGTCGGGGTTTTTGTTATGATGTACGCCTACCTCAACAGGAGTCCTATGTACGCTATTATCGAGACGGGCGGAAAACAACTTTGGGTCATTCCCGGCGAGACCGTTAAGGTCGAGAAGCTGGAGGCCAAGGAAGGCGACAAGCTGACGTTCGACGCGCTTTGGGCCGTCGGCGACGCTCCGGAAGGTCAGGAGCCGAAGTCCACGCGCAGCGCGAAGGTCACGGCGACCGTCGTCAAGCAGGGCCGCGGCGCGAAGATCATCGTCTTCAAGAAGCGCACGAAGAAGGCGTATAAAAAGACGCAGGGCCACCGCCAGTGGCTCACCTCCATCAAAATCGACAGCATCTCCCTCAACTAAAATATATGGCCTCTACAAAAGCACAGGGTTCCTCGAATAACGGCCGCGACTCTCACGGCCAGCGCCTCGGCGTCAAGCGTTACGGCGGCGAAGTCGTCAAGTCCGGCATGGTCATCATGCGCCAGCGCGGCACGAAGATTCTTCCCGGCCTGAACGTCGGCCTCGGCAAGGATCACACGCTGTTCGCGAAGATCAACGGCGTCGTGGCCTTTGAGTGGGCGTACAAGGACAAGAAGCGCGCGTCCGTGTATCCCGCCGCTCCGGCGAAGCAGTCCGCCAAAGCCGCGAAGTAATTCTTCCGCACAGCAATGACGGCCGCCGGCCACACCGGCGGCCGTCGTGCTTGATATAGTGGTAAGACAATGAATTTCATCGACAAAGTCAAAGTGTTCGTCTCCGGCGGCAACGGCGGGGACGGCTGTCTCTCCTTCAAGCACGAGAAGTACATGGAGTGGGGCGGCCCCAACGGCGCGGACGGCGGCCGGGGCGGCGACGTGTGGTTCGAGGCGGTGTCCCGCCTCACCACCTTGATGGACCTTCATTTCCGCCCGCACATCACCGCCGAGCGCGGCAGCCACGGCAAGGGCGGACACAAGATGGGCGAGCGCGGCGACGACATCGTCGTGCCCGTGCCCGTCGGCACCATCGTCTACAAGGACGGGATGCTCGTCGCCGACCTGCACAAGGAAGGCCAGAAGTGGCGCGCCGCCGAGGGCGGCCGCGGCGGCCGCGGCAATTATTCCTTCAAGTCGCACAAGAACACCGCGCCGCGCCTGGCGGAGAAGGGCGGGCCCGGCGAGGAAGTCACCTTGATCATGGAGCTCAAGCTCCTCGCGGACGTCGGCATGGTGGGCTTCCCCAACGCGGGCAAGTCGAGCTTCCTGGCGCGCGTCTCGAGCGCCCGCCCGAAGATCGCCAACTATCCGTTCACGACCTTGCAGCCGAACCTGGGCGTCGCGTATCACAAGCACGTGAGCTTCGTCGTCGCCGACATCCCGGGCCTCATCGAGGGCGCCTCCGAAGGGAAGGGCCTCGGCCAGAAGTTCCTGCGTCATGTCGAGCGTACGCGCGTGCTCATTCATCTCGTCGATCCGCTCGGCTACATGGGCGAAACGCCGCTCTCCGGCGTCAAGACGATCGAGACCGAGCTCAAGAAGTTCAACCCGAAGCTTGCCAAGACGACCAAGTTCCTCGTCGTCAACAAGATGGACCTGCCCGAAGGGGCCGAGGTCTACAAGCAGCTCAAGAAGAAGTTCGGCCCCAAGGTCCTTTCGATCTCGAATGCGACGGGCGACGGCGTCGACGCGCTGCTCGACAAGGTCATCGCCGTGCTCGCCAAGCACGAGGGACCGGTGCATTTCGTCGAGAAGACCGTCGACGACTCGATCCACAAGGTCGAGCAAGGCTTCACCGTCGAGAACCTCGGCGGCGGCCAGTATCAGCTGCGCGGCCGCTTCGTCGAGCGCGCCGCGGCGATGCTCGACGTGAGCCTGCCCGAGGCGATCAGCCGCTACCAGCACACGCTCAAGCGCATCGGCGTGGACCGCGCCCTCAAGAAGGCGGGCGTCCAGCCCGGCGACATGGTCCGCTGCGGCGAGTTCGTGTTCGAGTGGTCCAACGCCCCGCTCAAGCGCCTGACCCAGAAGCGCGGCGACGGCCGCACGCGCATCGGCATCGGCAAAAAATAAATGGCGGGCACGCTCAAGGCCTACGAAGCGAAGCTCTCGGATCCGAACGACGCCGCGGGCGCCTACCTCTTCTGCCAGAACCTGGCGGACTCCCACTACGAAAATTTTCCGGTCGCGTCCTTGCTGCTTCCTAAAAGGCTGCGCAAGCACGTCGCCGCGCTGTACGCCTTCGCGCGCATCGCCGACGACATGTCGGACGAGCCCGAGTACGAGGGCCGACGCCGCGAATGCCTCCTCAACTGGCGCTCGATGCTGGCCGACACGGGCAAGCGCCCGCCCACGCATCCCGTCTTTCTCGCGCTCGGCCGGACGATCGCGGAGCTGGAGCTTCCGAAGGAGCCCTTCGACGACCTGCTCTCCGCCTTCCTCCAGGACACCGAGAAGAGCCGCTACGCGACCTACGACGAGGTCCTCGACTACTGCCGCCGCTCCGCCAACCCCGTCGGCCGCATCGTCCTCATGATCCACGGCTACAAGGACCCGGAGCTGCTCCGCTATTCCGACGCGATCTGCACGGCTCTGCAGCTCGCCAATTTCTGGCAGGACGTCTCCGTCGACCTCAAGAAAGACCGCGTCTACATCCCGGACGAGGACTTCAAGGCCCACGGCTACTCCGAGGCCGACCTACGCATGGGCGTGTACAACGATCGCTTCAAGAGCCTGATGAAGTTCGAGGTCGCGCGGGCGCGAGCCTTGTTCGAGCAGGGCCGCCCTCTTCCCGAGAAGCTTCATTGGCCGCTGTCCCTCGAGATTCGCCTCACGTGGTACGGCGGCATGCAGATCCTCAAGCTGATCCATAAGCTCGACTTCGACACCATCCGCACGCGCCCCACCCTGCAGAAGCGGGAGTGGATTCCGCTGGTGGCGCGCGCCCTCATCGGGACATGACCGCCGCGCCGCCTCGCGCCGAGAAGAAGTCGAACTTCTTCCTGGGCTTCCTGCTCCTCCCGAAGCCCAAGCGCGAGGCGTTGTCCGCGGTGTACGCGTACTGCAGGCTCATCGACGACATCGTCGATGAAGGGCTATCTAAAGATGAGGCGCGCCAACAGCTCGCTTTCTGGCGCGACGAAATCGAACGCCTCTACAACGGCGTTCCCGAGCATCCGATCGCGCGGGACCTTCTGAAGCCGATCGCGGACTACAAGATCCCCAAGGAGCCGTTCCTCGAGATGATCCGCGGCTGCGCCATGGACCTCGATGGGACGCGCTACGAGACGATCGAGGACCTCGAGAGCTACATGCGGGGCGTGGCGTCCTCGGTCGGGATCATGTGCGTGCATATCTTCGGCTGGACCTACACGAGCCGGGAGAATATGTACGAGTTCGCGAAGACGTTCGGGTATGCCTTCCAGTTGACGAACATCATTCGGGACGTGGGCGCGGATCTGGAGATAGGTCGTGTGTACTTGCCGTTGGCCGAAATTCGAGAGTCCGGTTATTCCGTGGATCGGCTCGTTCTTCGGGATCATGGTCCGGCCTTCGACCGCCTGATGGAAGGCCAGTACAAGCGCGCGAAAACCTACTACGCGCGCGCCCGCAACATGGTGGATTTCCGCGACCGTCCGGGCCTGCTGCCCGCCGAGGTCATGGCCCACGTCTATGAGGGCCTGCTCGACGAGATCAAGGCGCGTGAGTTCCGCGTGCTGTTCGACAAGACGACCTTGCCGGCCTGGCGAAAAGCGGCGTTCGCGTTCCGCGCCTGGCTCTACTGCCATGGGCTCTGAGAAGAAGGACGCCATCGTCCTCGGCGGCGGCTTCGCCGGGCTCTCCTGCGCGGTCGCCCTCGCCCAAAAGGGCAAGAAGGTGCTCGTGCTCGACAAGAAGCCGCATCTCGGCGGGCGCGCGTACTCGTTCGAAGAAGGCGGGCTCGAGGTCGACAACGGACAGCACCTGTTCATGGGCTGCTACTGGGAGACCCGCAAGTTTCTGAGCGCCATCGGCACGCACGACCGCCTCGACATCTATGAGGACGTCGTCGTGGATTATGCCGAAGCCGGCGGCAAGCGCGACCGGCTCGCGTGCCCGTCGTGGCTGCCCGCGCCGCTGCACCTCGCGGCCGGCCTGCTCGGCCTGAAGGGCGTGACCCTCGGCGAGAAACTCGCTTTGCTCGCGTTCGACCGCGCGCTCAAATCCATGAAGTCCGGCGCGATTCCCGCGGCCGTCGAGTCGCTCACCGTCCGAGGGTGGCTCACCGGCCTCGGGCTCTCGCGCAACTTCCAGACTCGCTTCTTCGATCCCGCCGCGATCGGCATCCTGAACGATTCGCCGGACCTCGCCTCGGCCGCGGGCTTCATCCAGGCCCTGCGCCAGATGTTCCTCACCGGACGCGACTCATCAAGATTCGCGCTGGCGCGAACCGGGCTGTCGGCGCTCTACACCGACGCCGCGCGGGACTTCATCGAGGCGCGCGGCGGGAAGGTGATTTCCAACGCGAAGGCCGCCGCTCTCATCGAGGAAGGCGGGCGCGTGCGGGGCATCAAGACCGACATGGACTCGGTGTTCGCGGCGGACCACGTCGTGTCGACGCTCCCGCCGTGGGACCTCAAGAAGCTGACCCTGCCGGCGGCGCTGAAGGGGCCTTGGGAGCAGCTCAAGCCCGCGCCCATCGTCGGCGCGACCTTCAAGATCGACAAGCCGGTGATGAGCGAGCGCTTTCTGGGGATGCTGAACACCGAGACGCATTGGGTGTTCAACAAAACCTTGATTCAGTCCATCAAAGAGGACGGCCAGACGCTCGCGACCGTCATCTCCGGCGCGCACAAGCACATCGGCTGGTCGCCCGAGAAGATTCTCGAGACCGCCAAGCGCGATTTGACGGCGTGCATCCCGGAATTTTCTTCGGCAAAAATCATCTCCTCGAAAGTCGTGAAAGAACCCTTCGCGACCTTGTCTCCCGTTCCCGGCGACGAGGCCAAGCGCCCCGAGCCCGGGACCGGCATGCCCGGCTTCTCCTTCGCCGGCGACTGGACGCGCACGGGCCTGCCGGCCACGATCGAGTCCGCGTGCCTCTCCGGCCACAAAGCCGCCGAAAAGATATAATCGATTCAGCCCGACGAAGGAGCCCACTATGATCAAGTCCGACAAATGGATCCGCGAGATGTCCACGACGAAGAAGATGATCGATCCGTTCGTCGAGCGTCAGGACGGCAAGGGTAAGATCTCGTTCGGGCTTTCCTCCTACGGCTACGACATGCGCGTCGCCGACGAGTACAAGGTCTTCACGAACGTGCACGGCACCGTCGTCGATCCGAAGAACTTCGACTCGAAGGCCTTCGTCGACATCAAGGCTCCGGAGTGCGTCGTCCCCCCGAACTCCTTCGCCCTGGCCCGCTCGCTCGAGCGCTTCTCGATCCCGCGCGACGTCCTTGCCGTCTGCTTGGGCAAGTCCACCTACGCCCGCTGCGGCATTATCATAAACGTCACCCCTCTCGAGCCCGGCTGGGAAGGCTACCTGACCATCGAGATATCGAACACGACGCCCCTGCCCGCGAAGATCTACTCCAACGAGGGCATCGCCCAGCTCCTTTTCTTCGGAGGCGATCAGCTCTGCGAGACCTCCTACTCCGACCGCAAGGGCAAGTACATGGACCAGGTCGGCGTGGTCCTGCCCCGCATTCTCGCCGCCAAGTGAAGCTGGCGCTCCTGCTGCTGCTGGCCGTCGCGGCCCGAGCGGGGGAGCTGGGCGGTCACTTGCCCGTAACCGGCGAGCCCGTGCCCGCACCGGAGGATCGCGCCGCGGTGCTCGAAGAGATGTGGGTGCGGCGCATCCTCGCTCCGGATCAGACCGCCTGGGCGCCCGCCGACGCCATGCTGCTGGGCGATATAAGGCTGTCCGAGAACGACGCCCTCGTCTACCTGAAGAGGAAGTTCGGGGGGAGCCGTCCCTGGACCGCCGCCCGCGGCGGCAAGCAGACGGCCCAGCGCCTGCTCACGAAGGAAGGCTACGAGAAGTATCTCTTTCACCTCACCCAGGACGCCATCGAGTATTTCGAGAAAAAAGGCGCCGGCGCCAAATGGGCCCTCAAGCTCACCGATTGGGACGGCAAGCGCCTCTTCGACGGGGACGGCCGTCTGACGCCCTCCGGCATCAGGGTTTATACCCGCGCCCGGCTCAAGCTCGAGGTCTATTGGCGCTCGCCCAACGGCGAGACCTTCGGCACGAGGCGGCCTCCTAAGTAGGCGCTTAAATCCGCTTGTTCCCCGACGGGGAATTTGGTAACATTCCTCACTATGCCTCAGAACAGCTATATGCATCCTCCCCGCCAGGCGGCTATCAGCCGCAAATGGCATCACATCGACGCGAAGGGCCTCGTGCTCGGACGCATCGCGACGAAGGCCGCCGATCTACTTCGTGGAAAAGGCAAGGTCACCTACACCGATTACGTCGATTGCGGCGATTTCGTCGTCGTGACGAACTGCAAGCAGGTCAAGCTGACCGGCAACAAGATCGACCAGAAGACCTACTTCTCGCACTCCGGCTACGCCGGCGGCGCCAAGGTCATGCCCATGCGCCGTCAGATGGAGCGGGATTCCCGCCGCGTCATGATGCTCGCCGTGCGCCGCATGCTCCCCAAGAACCGCCTCGCCCGCAAGCAGCTGGTTCGCCTCAAGATCTACGTCGGCGACAAACACCCGCATTCGGCCGTCGTCGCGCCGAAGGCCAAGTAAGGACACCATGAGCAAAACCGAAGCGATCTGGGCCACCGGCCGCCGCAAAACCTCCGTCGCGCAGTGCCGCCTGCTGCCGAAGGGCGAGGGTAAAGTCACCGTCAACAAGAAGCCCGTCGAGATGTACTTCCACGGCCTTCCCCATCAGGTCCGGGACGTCACCGAGCCGATCACGATCATCGAAGCCGCCAAGAACCACGACTACATCGTCAAGGTCGTCGGCGGCGGCATCTCCGGCCAGGCCGGAGCGGCCCGTCACGCCATCTCCCGCGCCCTCGTCAAGCTCGACGAGAAGCACAAGAAGGCCCTTCGCGCCGCCGGCTTCCTGACCCGAGACCCCCGCATGGTCGAGCGCAAGAAGCCCGGTCAGCCGAAAGCCCGCAAGCGCTTCCAGTTCTCGAAGCGTTAAAAGGACCGTCTCCCATGGAGACGATCAAGATCAGAGGTCTGGCCCGTCTCGCCGCGGCGATTTTCGCCGGGTGGGGCGGGCTGGCCGCTTTTAAGGGGGTCTACGACCTCTTTCTCGGCGGCGAACCCGAGGCCAACCTGTACGCGCCGAAGGCCTGGGCCTTCGTGTCGCGCGCCCAGTGGGGCCGCTACGCCGCCTTCGAGCTTGTTTACGGCCTCGCCTGCCTGGCGTTGGCCTGGTACTGCCTGCGCTGGTCCCGGCGCCTGCCGGAGACGATCGAACGCAAGCGCCGCGAGCCCGAGTTCGACCTGTTTAAATAGCATGATAAGGGTGGGCTGCGCCGGCTACCCCGTTGGGCGCGACCGCTACTGGCGGTCGCTGTCCTTCGTCGAGACCGACACGGGTAAGGCTATGCCCAGGATCGCGACCTTGGCCGCCTGGCGCGCGGACATCCCCACGGGCGGCGAAGCGGCTCTGCAGGCGCTGCGCACGATCACCCATGGCCCCGAGGATCGTGGGTTTCCGGTCGCCAACCGCAAGCTCCCGAAGAATCGTCAGGCTCTGTGCGGCTCCTTCCGGGAAAGCCTCGAGGTTCATGAGGCCTGGATGGCCACAAAGGCCGGCGCCGAGGCCTTGGGCGCCAAGATCGTGGTGTTCGAGACCCCGGCGTCTTTCCAGCCGGGCTCCGACCGTTTGCGCGACATGTACCGGTTCTTCAAAGGCATCGTTCGCGGCAAGCTGACGATCGTGTGGCACCCCCGGGGCTCCGAGTGGTCCTCGCTCGAGGACAAGGTGTGCGCCGAGCTGGGCCTGATCCGGGCCTTTGATCCCCTTCGCCAGCCGCCCCCGCGCAAAGGGGTGTTTCTGTATATGCGTCCCGGCGTGCCGGGGCTGGGGTCTCTGGGTGTGGACAGTATGGCCACAATCGCCGGGGCTGCCGCCGAGGTTCCGTCCTACGTCGCCCTCGGTCACCGGGCGTCCTTCCGGGACGCGGAGCGCCTGAAGGACCTGCTGGGCTCCAAAAGGGCCCGATGAGCTTCTGGTCCGGCCTGAAGGTCTCCTGGCAGGGCTTCAAGACGCGCCGCAAGCTCAACCGCCAGTTCGGCAAGCGCGAGGATCCGTTCTCCTACTCGACGGATCCCTACGAGATCGCCCGGATCGAGGCTCTCGACGCCGCTTTGGGCGCCGCGCCGCTGGGCAAGGTGCTTGAGCTGGGATGCGCGGAGGGACACCTGACCGAGAGGCTCGCGCGCCGGGCGGGGGAGCTGCTGGCCCTGGACATCTCCGCCCTGGCCGTCGAGCGGGCCCGCAAGCGCGCGCCCTCGGCTCGCTTCGCCGAAGGCGACCTCCTCGTCTGGGAGCCGGGTGGCGCCGCCCCGTTCGACGCGATCGTCGTCGCGGAGGTGCTTTACTATCTCGACCGGCCCGGAGTTCGAACCGAGTTCCGCGCCCTGTTTCCGCGCGTGGCCGGGTGGCTCAAGCCCGGCGGGCGGCTCGTCATGTCGCACGCCTTCGCCGGAGAGGCGGAGCTCGCGCACCGCCGTTCGTTTCGCGAGCGGTTCGAGGGCGCCGGCCTGCGGCTCTCCTCCGAATCCGTTTCCGCCCTCGACCGGGGCGGCGTGCGCTGCCTGCTGTCGACCCTCGAAAAAATTTAATAGACTGGCTCCGTGAGGCGAAGCGCGGCGGAAAGCCTGAAAGGACAGACGGAAACCCTCGTGGCGGCGGCGACGGCCGCCGCGGCCTGGTTCCGGCGGCCCGCTCCCTCCGCGCTCTCGGCCGCGCGAACGGCGCGCCTGCGCGCGCTCGGCTGGCGCGAGTCGGCGGTCCTCGCCCACAAGAGCTTTCGCGGCACGGCCAAAACCGACGCGGCCGACGCCTCCTTCGCGCTGCGCGAGGCCGTCGAGCATTCCGCTCAGGCCGTCTCCGAGGCCGTGCGCTACGGCGTGGAGCCGGACTTGGGTCTCCTTAAGACGGCCGAGGCCGTTCGCGACGCCGCCAAGGCGCTCGCCGCCGCCGCCGCCGCCCGCGGCAAGGCGCGCGTCGACGCGCTCGTGCTCGCGAAGAAATGGGCGGGGGAAGCGGAGCGCCTGCGCCGCCTCACGCGCGCGGACGCGCACGAGGATCCGTCGCTGACCAACGCGCTGAAGCGCGAGGCGGTGTCGTCGCGCCTCTCCAACGCCGCCGAGGCGGTGCAGCAGGCCTGCGACGCGCTGGCCGGAGGATTGATCGAATGAGGTTTGTCCGATTCGCACTGCTCGCCGCGCTCGCTCTCGGGACGCCCGCATCCGCCGCGGAGACGATCAAGCTCCGCGTCTTCCACACCAACGACATCCACGGCTGGATCATGCCGCGCCCCGACAAGTTTCAGACGAACCGCCTGGTCGGCGGCGCCGCCGCCCTCGCCGCGCTCATCGCCAAGGAAAGCGGCCCGAAGCTCGTGCTCGACGCGGGCGACTGGTGGCAGGGCACGCCGGAAGGCTCGCTGACCAAGGGCGAGGCCGTCGCCGACGTGTTCAACGCGATCGGCTACGACGCGATCGTCATAGGCAATCACGAGTACGACAACGGCGGCGAGGACCTGAAGGCGCTCGTCGCCAAGATGAAGATTCCCGTGCTCTCGGCCAACACCTACGGCGACGACGGCAAGCTCGTCCCCTGGGTTCGTCCGTGGATTCTCAAGGAGGTCGCCGGCGTGAAGGTCGGCATCCTGGGCCTGACCACCGCGAACATGGCGCGCCTGTCCTTTCCGAAGAACGTCGCCGGCCTCGTGTTCCGCCGCGAAGTCGACGCCGCGCGCGAGGCGGTCAAGGAGCTCAAGAAAAAAGGCGCGACCGTCATCATCGCCGTCACGCACATCGGCCTCGAGCAGGAAGGCAAGCCCAAGTTCGAAGGGGACCAGACGCTCGCGCGCGAGGTTCCCGGCATAGACCTCATCGTCGGCGGACACTCGCACACCTTCCTGAACCGCCCGGTTCAGGGGGAGAACGGGACCTTGATCGTGCAGTCGGGACAGTATCTCCAGAAGGCCGGCCGCGCGACGCTTGAGATCGATCCCAAGACGAAGAAGGTGGTCGCCTCCGCCGGCGAGCTCATCGACCTGTGGCCCGACCGCGTCGGCGAGGACCCGGCCGTGCAGGCGATCGTCGCCCGGCACGTCGACGCCGTGGGCAAGGTTTTCGAGACCGTGATCGCGACGGCGCCCGAGGCGATGAGCCGCGAGGCCGACCGCGAGAGCGCGCTCGGTGGCTGGATGACGGACTGCTACCGCGAGACCCTCGGCGTCGACACGGCGCTGCAGAACGGCGGCGGCATCCGCGCCGACCTGCCTGCGGGCCCCGTGACCCTTCGTTCGATCTTCAACCTCATGCCCTTCGACAACTCCCTGGTCAAGCTGAACATGAAGGGCTCCGACATCCGCGCGCTCTTCGATCACGCCGTCGGCATGGGCCGCATCGCTCAGCTCTCGGGCGCGGACATCGAGTATTTCCGTCCCAAGCCCGCCGGCGAGCGCCTCGTCTCCGTCAAGGTCCGCGGCGCGCCGCTCGACGACGCGGCGACTTACTCGATCGCGACCCTGGATTTTTTGACGAGCGGAGGCGACGGCTACTCCATCTTCGAGCGCTTCGTCTCGTCGGAGCCGACGGGCGTGCTCGCGCGCGACATGCTCAACGCCTGCGCGCGCAGGCAGGCCGTCATCGCGGCGCCCGCGGCGGGGCGCCTCAAGCTGAAGGAGAACTGACATGGTCTTCAAGGAAACGCGGGCGAAGGTCGAGCAGGGCTGGACCACCGCGAAGAAAATCCTCGCCATGATGAGCGTGTGGGGCCTCTTCTTCAGCCTCATCACGATCGGCCGCCTCTCGGTGGCGTTCGACTACGACGACACGCTCGTCAACGCCAACAAGGCCTACGAGAAGGCCTCCTCCGCCGCCGTGACGCGCGAGGGTCCGGCCTTCTGGGCCGCGCTCAACAACGCCTACGACCTCGAGACGGTCAAGTACGTTCCGTTCGCCCTCGCCTGCGCCCTGCGCGGCCTGGGCTTTCGCGTCATGATCATGGCCGAGCGCCAGGGCGCCGACGGCGACGCGCTCAAGAAGGAGTGGCGCAAGCTGGCGCCGCGGTCCTTCATCTTCACGCCCGACCCGACGGCCAAGCACCTGCACATGCAGGAAGGCCACTTCGTCGCCTTTTTCGGCGACAGCGACCAGGACATGCTCGAGGCGAAGAAGGTCAATGTCCTCGCCGTCCGCATCCGGCGCGGCAAGAAGACCGTCAAGAACGACGCCTACTCCCCGGGCAAGCTCGGCGAGACCGTCATTCCGCTGTCGCAGTTTTAGCGGCTCAGGTCGTCTTGACGCGTTTAGCCAGGGCCTGGATGATCTGGTCGACGGCCTGCTGGGCTTCGCCGCTCGATTTCACCTCGACCTTGACCTCGACGCCCGCGCCGGCGGCCTTGACGTCAGCTCGCAAGTAGGTGGATTCCGTGTAGCCATAGCCGCGCGAGCCGGTGACTATTCCCTTTTCGGTGTTCGCGCTGACGAATTTGAATCCGACCTCCTTGGACGCCTCACCAAGCTGGGCGGTGACTCCCGCGACGTCCCCCTCCGCTTGGACGGTCTTCGCCACTGCGGGTTTGGCCAGCGCGACGAAATTGCAGGCGTTTCCCGTGAGGGCGAGGGCGGCGATGAGGGCGTACGGCATCGAGCGTCGGGCGATGGTGGGCATGGTTCTCCTCTTGGGTCCTTGAGTGCGGAATCGTGACCAAGAGTAGGGGGAATTACAATTCCTGTCAAGCCCCCGCCTCTTCATCGTATAATGACTGCGCATGAGCCATCGTCGGCAGCTCGCCGTGCTCGCCGCATTGCTGGTCTTTCCGGCGACGCTGCATGCGTTGCCTCGAATACGCAAGGACACCTCCGGCGGTCCCGCCCTCGCTCCGCGTCCGATATTGCGCAAGCATTGGTTCTACGATCCGCGCGTTTCGCAGGACACGGCCTATCTTCCCTACGCGCGCGCGGCGGCGATGGGAGTTCTTCAGAGCCTCCCTTATAGCCCCCTTCAATCAAGCGGCGGCGGCTACTCTCCCCAGGGCGGGGGAGTTTATACTCCTCCGGTCATACGACCTTGGAATTTCGTCGGACCGCGGCCGCTGAAGCAGGTCCCACAGCAATACGGATTCGGCGACGCGTCTATACGGGCCACGGCGTTGGCGATCCATCCCGCGAACGCCGACATCGTCTATGCGGGTACCATCGGCGGCGTCGTCAAATCCACGGACGGCGGCGTCAATTGGAATTACATCAGCGACAACCTGCCGAGCCAAATGGTCGCCTCCATCGTCATCGACACCACCAGCCCGAACATCGTCTACGGCGGCACCGGAGACACGAACTACGCCGGTCGCGGCGTTGCCTTGCTCGGCGTCGGCGTCTACCGGTCGACCGACTCCGGCGCGACCTGGGGGCAGTACGGCCTCAGCGAGTTGGGCGGCATGGCTATCGTCAAGTTGGCCCTGGACCCGACGACCGGCGGCTCCGTCGCCAACGCCGTGCTCTACGCCGCGGCGCGCTCCGACACGAACCAGAATCCCGTCACCCCCGGCCTCTATAAATCGCTCAACGGCGGCCAAACCTGGACGCTGAAGACGGCGGGGCTCGGTTCCGAATCCGGCTTCGACGTCGCGCTCGACACGACCAATCCTTCCACGGTCTGGTTCGCCAACGTGTCCGGGCTGTACCGCAGCACCGACGGCGGCGACACCTGGCTCCTGGCTCGCGCCAACCTCCTTTCGGGCGTCAACGCGAACGGCAAGGGCCAGATCTCTCTTTCCGGCTCGACGGTTTATTTCTCCAACGGCGACGGGAAGTACACTGCCACGATTTACGGAGGAACCGCCGAGAATCCGGTGTCGGGCCAGATCTGGCGTTCGACCGACCTGGGAGCGAGTTGGACCGAGCTGACGGCGGCGCGCGGCTTCTGCGGTGGCCAGTGTTTCTTCGACCTGGTCATGGGCGTCGACCCCTCGAACGCGGATCGGATATTCGCCGGAGGCGTGGACCTGTCCAGCTCGAGCAACGGCGGAGCGTCGTTCACGGATTTCGGGGGGTTCAATCCGCCCAATCAAGTGCTCCACTCCGACCAGCACAGCATCGCTTTCTCGGCCAGCAGCCCGGCTGTCATCTATGAAGGAAACGACGGCGGCGTCTATAAGTCCACCGACAGCGGCGTCAGTTGGCAAAACATGAACGCGAACCTGCCTGGCGGCCTTGTGGTCGGCGTCAGCGTCAGCGGCGATGCCACCCGGGGCATAACCGCCGGATTCCAAGACAACGGCTCCAACTTCAACTATGGCGGATCATCCTTCACGATGATCCGGGGCGGCACGGGCAGCACGGCGGAATTGGATGCATCCGGCGGTGGCGACGGCGGGTTCAATAAGATATCCGCCTCCAATGAGGATAAGATTTATCACACCTACGTGATCAGCAATAAGGTCGAGGTGTCGTATCTGAAACGCACGGACGACGCCGGAGTCAACAGCGCCTTCATCACCCCGCCCGCCGCGGTCGGCGTGGAAACCGCCCAATTCTACCCTCCGATGTCCATTCTTCCCCAGGATGACGCCAAGCTCTTCGTGGGCTTCAACCATGTCTGGCGAACGGCGGACTCCGGCGCTAACTGGACGCGCATCGGACCCGTCGGGTCTCCCGCGTCCGGCCACACGATCACTCACATCGGGCCGGCTCAGGGAAATCCCAACTACATCTACACGGGCACGACCGACGGCAGCGTTCATCGTGTCTATGTCACCAAGAGCGCGGGCCTGGGCAACGGCGCCTCCTGGACGCAGTGCACCTCCGGCCTTCCCGCGGGGCAGATGGCGACGGCCTTCGCAGTCCACCCCACTGACCCGAAGACCGCCTATGCCGTTTTCTCTCAATACGGCTCGCCCCAAACCCCGCTCAAGCACGTCTATAAGACGACCGACGGCTGCCTCAATTGGGTCGCAGTCTCGACCGGCCTGCCCGACGTACCCTTCCACGACGTCGTGCTCGACACCGCCGCCCCCAACAATGTCTTCGCCGCTTCGGACGTGGGCGTGTTCAACTCCATCGATGGCGGCCGCAGCTGGCTGCGCATGGACCTGGGGATGCCGACGGGCTTGATCGCCAACTCCCTTTCCTTTCACAGCGGCACCCGGCAATTGGTCGTGGGGACCTTCGGCCGGGGCGTGTTCAGCGTGACCTTGCCGAGGCCGCCGCCCGCGCCGGCAGGCCTTGCGGTTGCGACGCTCAGCACCTCGGCGGTATCTTGGACTTGGAGCGCTTCACCCGGCCAATTTGACGTATCCGTTTACGCGGTTTACCGCGCGACCAGCACCACCGCCTTGCTGTCGAGCGGAACGGCGACGGGGTACGCCTGGGAGGGGCTGCTTCCCAATACGACTTACGGCATCGTCGTCACCGCCGCCAACGGCGTGCTGGAAAGCGTGGACTCGGCACCCATCTCGACCTCGACCTTGGCCAATCCGCCGCTGACCCCCGCCGCGTCCGCGGTGAGCACCGGAACTTTAACCGCCGCTTGGGCGGCCAACGGCAACCCGGCCGGCACCCTGTACCAGCTTCAGATTTCGACCGACGGATTCGCGACTTTGTCCGGCTCGAGCCGCACGGCCGCCCTCGACGCGACTGTGTCCGGGCTTATCCCGAACACGACCTATGAGCTGCGCGTGCGCGCGATCAACAATAACGAGGTCGCGACCGCGTTCGTGACGGGCGGCTCGACCTCGACCGTGGCCGCGGCTCCGACATCGGCCCTTCCCGCTCTGGTGTCGGTCTCCTCGGTTACGGCCGCTTGGGGGGCGGGCGGCAACCGGACCGGCACTTTCTACGAGGCGCAGATATCGCTCGACTCATTCGCCACGGTCCAGGAGTCGAGCGTCACCACCGGCTTGTCCGCGACCTTCCTCGGGCTTTCCTCCAACACCCTTTTTCAATTTCGGATTCGCGTCCTCCCCAATGACGGATCGTCGCCCGCCTTCACGGCGCTCCCCTCGACGCGGACCTTGAACGCGCCGTCGAGCGTCGTCGTACCGGGCGACGCGGCGACGCCGTTTGCGAGCGTGGGGACGGCCTCGGTGACCGTCTCCTGGACGAGCGGCGGGAACTTGGCGGGGACCTTTTATGTCGCCGATCTATCGACCGACAATTTCGTCACCCTGAACGCCTCCTCGCAGACCTTCGCGCTCGCCGCTTCATTCGGCACGGGCGGCGAGGGACCCGCGCTCACGCCCAACCGGCGCTACCATCTGCGCGTGCGCGCCTCAGACGGCCCCAACACCAGCGGGTTTCAGCCTCTGGGCTCCATCTACAGCCTCGCCGAGGCGCCGACGGGTGCGGCGATCGGCTCCGTCTTCATCTCGTCGGCGACGATGTCCTGGGGCGCCGCCGGCAATCCCGTCGGCACCTTCTATCTGGCCCAGGCGTCGACGAACGGATTTGCTTCCGTCGCCGGCTCGAGCCTGACCTTGAACACGTCCGCCTCGCTGACGGGCTTGCCGGTCAACGCCGGTCTCGATCTGCGCGTCGCGGCGCTCAACGCCGTTTCCAGCGCCACCGCCTTCGCTTCAGCCGGCTCGACAACGACCTTGGCCGGCCCGCCGAGCGGGGCGTCCGCCTCCGTCGGCGTCTCCTCGGCCGCGCTGACCTGGCTGGCCAACGGAAATCCCGCCGGAACTTTATATCAGGCGGTCCTCTCCACGGACGGCTTCGCGACGATTAACCTCGACTCGGCGACCTACAATCTATCCGTCGTGTTCGGCTCGGGCGGAGCGGGCGCGGCGTTGAGCCCCAACACCACGCATTTCCTGTCGGTTCAAGCTCTCAACTTGGCCTCGACGCCGACCGCCGAGCTTTCGGTCGCGGCCGTCACCTTGCCGATGGCTCCCGCGGCCGGCGTCGTGGTCAGCTCCCACGCGTTCATCACGCTTTCCTGGGCGGCCGGCGGCAATCCGGCGCAGACGCTTTATGACGCGCAGATGTCGACGGACGCTTTCGTGACTTTGGTCTTGAGCTCCGCGACGCGCAATCTCTCGGTCCAGTTCGGGACCGGCGGGGCTGGAGCGGCTCTCACGAGCAACGCGACCTACCATCTGCGGGTGCGCGCGTTCGGCCACTCCGGGCAGTATTCCGCCTTCGACGCGCCTCTCAGCACCTGGACGATCGTCGCCGCGCCCGTCTCGGCCGCCCCGTCGGGCGTGGCCGCCTCCGCGCTCAGCGTCAACTGGAGCGCTGCGGGCAACCGGGCGGGCACGGTTTACGAGGCGCAGTTGTCCACCGACGCGTTTACGACCCTGGTCGCTTCTAGCCTGACGGCGAACACCTCCGCCTCCTTCACAGCGCTTTCCGCCAACACCGCCTACGCTTCCCGGGTGCGCGCCTTCGGCGCGGGCGGCGGCGTCACCGCGTACGCGGCCTTGCCTTCGACGACGACCTTGCTCCTGGCGCCGACGGCGCCCGCCTCGCCCTTCACAACGGTGGACGCCGCCAGCGCGACCGTGGCGTGGGGCAACGGCGGCAACGGCGCCGGGACCGTCTATGTCGTCCAGCTGTCCACGGATTCTTTCGCGACCGTGAACGTCGCGTCCTCCACCTTCAACCTCGCGGCGATTTTCGGGACGACGGGCGAAGGTCCGGCGCTGGCCGCCAACACGACTTATTTCTCCCGCGTCAGGGCGGAGAACGGCCCGGCCCTGAGCGCTTGGGTGTCTCTGGGCTCGACGGCGACCTTAGCCGCAGCGCCCGGTGTCCCGGCGGCGGCGTCCGCCGGCACGGCAACTTTCGTTTTCTCGTGGGGCGCCTCCGGCAATCCCTCGGATACCCGCTATGACGTCGAGCTGTCCACCGACGGCTTCGCCACGGTATCTGCGTCGAGCCGGCCCGCGGGCGCGGGCGCTTCTTTCGCGGGTTTGGCCGCCAACACCACCTATTTCGCCCGGGTGCTCGCCCGCAACCGCGGCGGCGTACCCACGGGCTACGCCGTGAGCGCGGCGACCTCGACCTCCGCGGCCGCTCCGCTCGCTTCGGCTCCCTCGTCCGTCTCCGTGTCGGCGATTCGCGCCTACTGGGGAAGCAACGGCAACGCGGCGGGCTCGATCTATCTTGCCGAGATCTCGACGGACAGCCACGTCACGCTCAACGCCTCCTCCTCCACGGCCAATGCCTACGCCGATTTCGGCGGCCTGACCGGCAACACGACTTATCAGCTGCGAGTGCGGGCGCAGGGCAACGCCTCGCAAAGCGGCTATGTATCGCTGGGCTCGACCGCGACATTGGCCTACGCGCCGAGCGCTACGGCGTTCGCCTCCGCAGGCGTCCACTTCTCTTCGGCCAATCTGACCTGGACGAATTCCGGCAACGACGCGACGACGACGGTCTATGAGTCTCAGGCTTCGACCGACGGCTTCGCGACGATCGTGGTCTCGAGCAAGGTCGCGGCCAATAACAGCCTCGCCGTCGTCGGCCTGGCCCCCAACACGACTTATTTCTTCCGCCTGCGCGCGATCCCGCACGGCCATCCCGCGACCGCGTTCGACGCGACCGTGACCAGCGCGACGCGGCTGGCCGCCCTGACGAGCGCTCCCGTGACCGGCCTCGGCGCCCAGCAGGTGACGGCGAACTGGGCCGCCGGAGGCAACGGCTCGACGACGCTGTACGAGGCGCAGATTACGACCGACGCGTTCACGACCCTCGTCGCTTCAAGCCTGACCTATAACGCGTCGGCGACCTTCGCCGGGCTCACCGCCAACACCGCCTACGATCTGCGCGTGCGGGCGAAGGGTCACGCCGCCGGGTTCTCGGGCTACCTGGCCCTGGGCGCCACCACGACCTTGCTGCTTCCTCCGGGGGCCGCGGGTTCGCCTTTCCCCGCGACCGCCTCCTCGACCATTGTCGCTCAGTGGACGAGCGGCGGCAACGGCGGGGGCACGACCTACGTCGCGCAGATGTCGACGGACGCCTTCGCGAGCGTGAACGCCAGTTCCTCGACCTTCGGCCTGACGGCTCTGTTCGGTCCCGGCGGCGCGGGCCCGGCCCTGACGCCGAATACGACCTACCAGTTCCGGGTCCAGGCGGTGAACGGTCCGGCCGCCAGCGCCCAGGTGGCGGTGGGAACGAACGTGTCTCTGGCCACCGCGCCGATTTCGACCGTGTTCCTGGCGGTCGGTTCCACGACGGTTACCGTCGATTGGTCGCCCAACGGCAACCCCGAGCCGGGCACGAGCTACGAAATCGAGCGCTCTCTCAGCGCGGGCTTCGCGTCCCCCGTGACGACCGTGGTTTCAACCAGCGTCCATGCGGCGTCGGGGCTGTCCGCCTCCACGACCTACTACTTCCGCGCCCGCGCCCGCAGCCACGGCGGGCTTTACTCCGACTATGACGCGGTCGTGTCCACCTTGACCTTGCCCACGGCTCCGGGCGTGCCGGGAACGCCCTCGGGCACGGCGCAGGGCGTCTCTTCGATCACCTGGACTTGGGCCGCGGCGTCCGCGGCGACGAGCTACAAAGTCTATTACGCGACGAACACGGCTTCCCTTATCGCCAGCCCAGGAGGAACGACCTTCACGCAGACGGGCCTCTCGACCAACACGCTCTCGGGTATCGTCGTCGCCGGCGTCAACGCGAGCGGGGAAGGGGTGAACTCTTCTTCCGCGACAGCATATACCTTGGCGCAGAAGCCCGCGAGCACGGCCGGCTCGCCGATTTTCGCGTCGAGCGCGACCGTGACCTGGTCGCTCAACACCAATTCAACGTCGACGGTGGCCGACGTCGAGAAATCGACGGACAACGCCGTTTTCGGCAGGGTCTCGTCCGGCGTGTTCGTCTCATACCTGGATCGCTCTCTGCTCGGCTGCACGACCTATTACTACCGGGTGCGAAACTTCAACGGCGCCGGGATCGCGACGGTCTACGACACGACCTTGCAGTTCGTGACCTTGGCCTCGACGCCCACCCCGGCCGGCAATATGGTCGCTTCACAGCAGAGCGGGCATGTTTTGAGGCTCACTTGGAGCCTGTCGGCACACGAGGGCGTGACTTCCTATCGCCTCTATTACGACAACGGCACCGGCACCGTCAACTACGCGGCCCCGCTCGCCGTCCTCTCCTCGACGGTGACGAGCTATACGAGCGCCGCGCTCACGCCGGACACGGCCTATAAGTTCGGCTTGCGCGCCTCGCACCGGTGCGGCGTCGAGGAGAAGAACACGGGCGTGACGGCCTCGGCCACGGCCATCGACATACCGCCGGCGGCCGTCGCGTTCATCGGCTCTCCGGATGGCGGGCTGCGCTTGAGCGGCGACGCGGTTTCCGTCATCGCCGAGATCGACGGCGATGAATCGTTGATCAGCGAGGTTCGATTCCAGTACAAGCCTTCGACCGCCGCCGTTTGGGCCGATCTGGATTCGATCGTCGCCGAGCGCCCCAATCCCGCGACGGAGCCGCCGTACCTGGTGCTCTGGGACACGAGCGAACTCGAAAGCGGCAGCTACGACCTGCGCGCGATGGCGACGGACACCGAGGGCGTGACGCATTCGACGCCGACCAGCGTGAGCGTCGAGATCGAACACGAGGACTTCGACATCCTCGAGAGCCTTCTCGCCGACGGCTCGGTCGAGAGGATTCAAGCCCTCGACATGGCCGCGACGAACACCATCCAGTCCGCCGACAACGATACCGGCCTGGTGACGACGATCACCATCCCTCCCGGCGCGCTGACCTCCGACACCCAGGCGCGGGTGATCACCAATCCGCCTGCCGCGCCGGCCGCTCCCACGAGCGCGGTCAAGGTCGCGTCCCTCCAGATCGAGCTCCTGAGCGGCCAGACTTCTCTCTCGGGCGGCAACAGCGCCACGCTCGCTCTCGCCTACCCGGACGTCAATGGCGACGGGGTGGTCGATGAAACGACCATTCGCGCCGACCGTCTGCAGATGTTCACCTACGACGCGGCCGCGGGACGCTGGGTTAAGCTGGCCGTGTCGAGCGTCGATACGAGCGCACGGACGGTCACCGCGACGACCACGCACTTCAGTTTCTTCGCGCTCATGTCGCCCGCGGCCGCGGACTTGAGCGCCTTGCGCGTTTATCCGAACCCGTTCAAGCCGAACTCCGGCAATCCCGACGAGGGGCGGGCCTACAGCGCGGGCGATCCCAACTCGGGCATCGTCTTCGACAATCTGCCGACGAGCGTGACCATCACCATCTACACCTTGACGGCCCGGCGCGTCGCCCGCCTCTCCACGACGGCCGGCGCCGGAAAGATCCAGTGGGACGCCCGCAACGAAGACGGCCGGGACGCGGCGTCCGGGGGCTACTTCGCGGTCATCGAGAGCCCGGGGCAGGCCCGGGTCGTGCGGCGGTTCGCGGTGATCCGATGAATCCGCGAAGAATGTCCCGGCCGGCGATCCTCCTCGGGGCTTATCTGGCGGGCCTCGGCGTCGCTCGGGCCGCCTCGGCCGGCGGAGAATCTTTGGACTTCCTGTCGCTTGACGCCGGAGCGCGTCCCGCCGCATTGGGCGGAGCGCACGCCGCGGCGGCAAGCGGCGCCGCCGCCTTGCATTACAACCCCGCGGGCCTGGCGCGCACGCGCCGTCATGAGGCTTCGTTCATGCACAATCAGTATGTCGAGGGCGCGGCTCAGGAGCACATGGCGGTAGCGCTCTCCCAGGGCTTCGGGGCCAGTCTGCAGTACCTGGGCGCGGGCCGTCAGCAGCGGACCACCGTCTCCAAGCCGGAAGGCGCGGGGTTGGGCGACTACGGCATGAGCGACATGGCGGTGGCCTTGGGCTTCGGCCGATCGGTCGGTCCGCTCGACCTGGGGGCGGCGGCGAAATACGTCCGCGAATCCATCGACAACGTCGTCGCCTCCGGAGCGCTGTTCGATCTTGGCGCGCGATACGAGCATGAGGCCCTCCCCGGCGCGGCGCTCGGGGCCTCCGTTTCCAACATAGGGCCGCCCATCCGCTATCAGCGGACCCGGGAGTCGGCGCCGTTGTCGGCTCGGTTCGGCGCGGCTTACCTGCATCGCTTCGCGCGGCACCGCCTGCTGTTCGCCGCGGACGTCGTCAAGCCGCGCACCGACAGGCCTCGCTTCGGGCTGGGCATCGAGGGGAGTATGGAGCGGGTCGCCTTGCGTCTGGGCTACAACGGCTTGCAGGACAGCGGACCCGGCGTATCGGTCGGCGCCGGCTACGCGCTTCAGGACATCTCGCTCGATTACGCTTTCGCTCCGTACGGCGGCCTGGGTTTCGGCCATCGGATGAGCTTGACCTGGCGCTGGGGAGCGCGAAGCGAAGAACCGCCCATCGTATGGAAGGCGGAGCCGAAGCCGGCGCCGGCTCTCGCCGGGCCCAGCGAACCCCTTCTTGCGAGCGCGGAATCCGCCCTCGACGCCTCGCAGCCGGAACGCGCGCAGAAAAATCTCGACGGACTGGCTATCGATTTCGACGATCCTTTGCGGGTCCGCTATCACGCGGCCCGCGGGCGCGCCTATCTGCTCACGGGTTTTTATCGCTCCGCCAAGGAGCAGTTCGCCGAGGCCCTGCGGCTGGCTGTCGCCCGCAAAGAACGCGACCCCGCCGTGACGCACGCCTACCTCGGGCTCGGCCTCTGCCTTGAAGAGGATGGGAATTATCCCTATGCGCTGAAGTTCATGCGCAAAGCGCTTGAAACGGATCCAGCGCCGAAGCTTCGGCGTCGGATTGAAGAGCGGATTCGCGCGGTAGAAGCCTTGTCGCTGCCCCGGTAATCGGCGCTCCGCCCGCCTGACCCCATTGACAGGACGAAGTGGACCCTGTAGAATTCTTCCTGTAGCCTGAGAAGATGAAAGTGTGGCCAAAATGGCCACAAATGGAGAGAAAATGGCATCCCCTCTGCGCCGTCCTCTGCTCGCCGGCAACTGGAAGATGAATCTCACCTTGGCCCAGTCCGTCGAGCTGGCCAAGCTCGTGGCAGGTGGGGCCCAATCGGCCTCAGGCGAGGTCGCCGTGTTCGTCCCGGCCACCGCGCTCACCGTCGTGGGGGAGATATTGAAGGGCTCACCCGTTCGGCTTGGGGCTCAAAACGGCTACTGGGAGGCCTCCGGCGCCTACACCGGCGAGATTTCGATGCCGATGATCGCGGACGCGGGCTGCTCCATGGTCTTGATCGGCCACAGCGAGCGCCGCAAGCTGTTCGGCGACACGGACGCGTGGATCAACAAAAAGCTCGGCGCCGCCCTCAAAGCCGGCCTCACCCCGGTCGTTTGCGTGGGCGAGACCTTGGAGGAGCGCGAGTCGCAGAAGACCTGGCGCGTCCTGGAAACGCAGATCGCGGAAGGCCTCAAGGGCTTCGCGCCCGCCGATCTCTCGAAGGTCGTCATCGCCTACGAGCCGGTCTGGGCCATCGGCACCGGCAAGACCGCCTCTCCTGCTCAGGCGCAGGAGGCGCACCTCTTTATCCGCGCCCAGCTCAAGAAGATCCACGGCGACGGCTTCGCCGCGGGCACGCGCATTCTCTACGGCGGCTCGGTCACCGCCGAAAACGTAGACTCGCTCATGGCGCAGGCCGACGTGGACGGCGCGCTCGTCGGCGGCGCGTCCCTCAAGAAGGACTTCCTTCGCATCATGGGGTTCCAGACAGCGTGATATCGCCCGCCGAGATCGCCGGCCTGTCCGCGGAAATCGAGAAGCGCATGAAGCGCTCCAAGCTCGACATCCCCGCCGGCGTCTCGGTCAAGCACTGCCATCTGACCAGGGAACATTTTAAAATCTTATTCGGCGCGAACGCCGAGCCCAAGCGCGTCAAGGACATCAAACAGCCTGGCTTCTACGCGGCGGAAGAGATGATCGACGTGAAAGGGCCCAAGGGCGTCTTGAAGAAAATCCGGTTGGTGGCGCCGTACCGCGACCACACCCAGATCGAGCTCGCCGCCACCGACGCTTTGGCGATCGGCCTTAAGCCGCCCGTGCGCGAGTCCGGAGACGTGAAGGGCTCCGCCGGCGCGACCTTGATCGGGCCGATGGGTCAGGTGGAAATTAAAGAGGGCGTGATCATCGCCCAGCGGCATCTGCATTTTTCGCCCGACGAGGCCAAGGCTCTCGGCATCGCCTCCGGCGAGGTTGTGAGAGTTCGCGCCGGCACCGGCGGCGGACGCTCCGTGGTTTTCGAAGACGTCGTCGTGCGCGTCGGACCGAAGTACAGCTTGGAATTCCATGTCGATACGGACGAAGCGAACACCGCCGGCATCAAGACCGGCGATTTCGTTCATATAGCGTAAGGAGAAAAGTAATGAATGCACTCGGAATGATCGAGACCCGCGGCCTGATCGCCTGCGTGGAAGCCGCCGACGCCGCCGTGAAGGCCGCCGACGTCCGCATCGTGGGCTACGAGAAGGTCGGCACGGGCCTCGTGACCGTGCTGTTCCGCGGCGAGGTCGCCGCCTGCAAAGCCGCCTGCGACTCCGGCGCCGCCGCCGCGCAGAAGGTCGGAGAGCTGATCGCCGTGCACGTCATCCCGCAGCCGCACCCCGACCTCGAGGGCAAGATGCCGATCTCTTCCCCCGAAACCCTCGCGCGGAAGAAGTAAAGATGATCTTCGCCCGCGTCACAGGCACGGTCGTCTGTACGCTCAAGGACGAGAAGCTGGTCGGATCGAAGCTGCTGCTGGTGCAGCCCGTCGATCTGGCCGGCGCCTCGAAGGGCAACCCCCTCGTCGCCGTCGACTCCGTCGGCGCCGGCGAGGGGGAGCTCGTCTTGATAGTGCAGGGATCAAGCGCAAGGCAAACGAGCCGAACCGACGGCAGGCCCGTCGACGCGGTGATCTTTGCGATCGTCGATACGGTTGAACAAAACGGTAAGACTGCGTTTAAGAAGTCTGAGGACGCTAATGCAAAGTGAAGAGATAGCGAGAATCGTCTCTGAGGTTCTTAAGCGACTCGAAAAGGAGGACATGTCTTCCGTCATAACGGAGAAGGCCTGTCCGCCGGCACCCGCAAGGTTCCCCAATCCGTTGCCGTCGCCGTCAGGCGATTCCGTTTTATACCCGTCCGTCGACGCCGCCGTTCAAGCCGCGGTGGTCGCCCAAGGCGAATTTCAGGACCTTGGTCTCGAACTGAGGCGCGAAGTCATCCGCGCCATGCGCAAAGCCGCCATCGCCAACGCCGAGCGCCTCGCGAAAATGGCCGTCGAGGAGACGGGCATGGGGCGCGTTCTCGACAAGATTCAAAAGAACCTCGTCTGCGCCACCAAAACTCCCGGCGTCGAGGACCTCGTCTCCAAGTCCTTCACCGGCGACAAAGGCCTCACCCTCGTCGAATACGCTCCCTACGGAGTCGTCGCCGCCATCACGCCGTCCACGAACCCCGCCGCCACGATCATCAACAACGCCATCTCCATCATCGCCGCCGGAAATTCGGTGGTGTTTGCTCCGCACCCCGCGTCCTTCAAGACCTGCCTCGAGACGATGCGCGTCCTCGCCGCCGCCGCCGTCGCGGCCGGCGCGCCTAAGTCGCTCATCACCACCTTCGACAAGGCCTCGCAGGAGAACACCAAGAACCTGCTCGCCCACCCCGACACGCGCGTGAACATGGTGACGGGTGGTCCGGCGATCGTGAAAGTCGCGATGACGGTCGGTAAGACGTGTAAAACCATCGCCGCCGGCCCGGGAAACCCGCCCGTCGTCGTGGATGAAACCGCCGAGTTCCCGAAATGCGCTCAAGACATCATCTTCGGCGCGTCCTTCGACAACAACGTCCTCTGCACCGCCGAAAAAGAAGTCATCGTCACCGCCGCCGCGCGCGACAGATTTCTCGCGGGCATGCGCGGCGATCCTCGCGCCTTCGAACTTAACGCGAGCCAGACCGAAGCGCTCGTGAAGCTCGTTATTAAGGTTGGAGGTCGTGGATGCAAGGATCCAGTCCTCAATCGCGACTTTGTCGGTAAAGACGCCTCGGTCTTGGCCAAAGGAATCGGTTTGGAGATACCCAAGGAAGCCCGTCTTCTCTGGGCCGAGGTCCCGAACGATCACGCGCTCGTCTGGACCGAGCAATTGATGCCGTTCTTGCCGGTCACCGTCGCCCGCGACGTGGACGCCGCGATCGACCTGGCCGTTCAGACCGAGGGCGGACATAGACATACCGCCGCGATGCACTCGACCCACGTCGGGAACCTCACCAAGATGGCCCGCCGGATGCAGTGCTCGATCTACGTCAAGAACGCGCCCACGCTCTACGGCCTCGGCCTGGGCGAGGGCTACGCGACCATGTCGATCGGCACGCCGACCGGCGATGGCCTGACCAAGGCGTCCCATTTCGCGCGCCCGCTGCACTGCGCGCTCGTCGGCTACTTTCGGATCGCTTAAAGGAGAATCATGCTCGCCAACCTCGCCGTCGGATTCCTGGAAACTTCCTCGCTCGCCAAAGGCGTCGAGGCGACGGACGCCATGGTCAAGATGGCTCAGGTCAAGCTCGTGAAGACCTCGGTCGTCGCGCGCGGCAAGCTGATCATCTTCATCAGCGGCGCGCAGGGCGAGGTCGAGAGTGCCATGCGTGCGGGCCGCGAGGTCCTCGGCAAGACGCTCGTCGACGAGGTCCTGATCCGCAACGTCCACAACCAGGTGGTCGCCGCGCTCGATAAGCGCGTGCCCGTCGAGGTGCTCGGCGCGGTCGGCCTGATCGAAACCAAGGAGGCGATCGCCGCGGTGCTCGCCTCCT